>Ga0153988_1000269_pt1 | contig 13080 bp, 12 predicted proteins | sample TSNC072MetaG_FD_104742 | JGI IMG/M metagenome (GOLD analysis project Ga0153988, IMG submission 104742) | Attine ant fungus gardens microbial communities from North Carolina, USA - TSNC072 MetaG | ecosystem: Host-associated > Fungi > Mycelium > Unclassified | place: USA: North Carolina, Jones...
ATCGCGACGTCGACGGGCAGCACGTGTACGTGGTGCCGTTTCGCATCCTGTACAAGCTGCGAAGGCGAGTAGAAGCCCATCGGTTGACTGTTCAGCAGCGCGCAAAGAAAGGCCGCGGGTTCGTGGCACTTCAGCCAGGCGCTGGCGTAGACTAACAACGCAAAACTTGCAGAATGGCTCTCGGGAAAGCCGTATTCACCGAACCCTTGTATCTGCGCGAAGATCGACTCCGCGAATTCGCGGTCATATCCGCGCTCGAGCATTCCTTCGACAATGCGCTGGTGGTAGTGCTCCAACCCTCCCTTTCGCTTCCATGCCGCCATGGCACGGCGCAACTGATCGGCTTCGCCGGCGGAGAATCCGGCCGCGAGCATCGCAACCTGCATCACCTGTTCCTGAAAGATCGGCACGCCGAGCGTCCGCGCCAGCGCTGTTTCCATTTCCGGACTTGGAAATGAGACCGGTTCGATCTTCTGCCGTCGACGCAGGTACGGATGCACCATCTTTCCTTGAATCGGACCTGGCCGCACGATGGCGACCTCAATCACGAGATCGTAAAACTCTCGGGGTTGCAGGCGGGGAAGCATACTCATTTGCGCGCGCGACTCAATCTGGAAAACGCCAACGGTATCGGCCCGGCAGATCATCTCGTAGGTCGCGGGGTCTTCTGGCGGAATGTCCTGCATTTCAAACGGCTCGCCACGTTGCTGGGACACGAGATCAAGCGCGCGCCGGATGGCCGACAGCATGCCGAGCGCGAGGACGTCGATCTTGAGTAGACCAAGTGCTTCGAGGTCGTCCTTATCCCACTGAATGACGGTGCGGTCAGGCATCGCCGCATTTTCGATCGGTACGAGACGCGAAAGCTTTCCGCGGGCAATGACAAAGCCACCTGTGTGTTGCGAAAGATGTCGAGGAAACCCGAGCAGTTGCGCTGCAAGGTTCGCCCATTGCTGAATAATTGGCGCTGCGGGATCGAGGCCGGACTCCGTAAAGCGTTTCAGCAGGTCAGCGCTCGAATCGAACCACTGGTGCGCTTTTGCGACCTTATCTACGACGACTGGATCAATGCCTAACGCCTTACCCGAATCGCGTAAGGCGCTTTTCGGCCGATAGGTGGTGACGGCCGCTGCGAGCGCTGCGCGCGTCCGGGTGTATTTCGCGTAGATATACTGAATGACTTCTTCACGACGGTTATGTTCGTAGTCGACGTCGATATCAGGCACGTCGGCCCGTTCCTTCGAAACAAAACGTTCAAACAACATGTTGCTCCGCGCTGGGTCTACCTCGGTAACGCCGAGGCAGTAGCAGACCGCCGAGTTCGCGGCCGAGCCGCGGCCCTGGCAAAGTATCCCCTGACTGCGAGCGAACCGAACGATGTCGTAGACCGTCAGAAAGTACGGCTCATATTTGAGATCCGCAATCAGCCCGAGTTCATGCTCGATCTGCTGCTGAACCTTATGTGGAATTCCCGCCGGAAACCGACGGTGCGCGCCGATGTATGTTTCCTGCCGGAGGTATGCGGTTGGCGTCTCTCCCCGCGGCACCAGTTCGTCCGGGTATTCGTAGCGAAGTTCATCCAGCGAGAAGTCGCATCGACTGGTGATATTGATCGTCTCGGCAAGCGCGTTCTGAGGATAGATATTAGCCAGCCGAAGGCGCGATCGCAGATGCTGTTCGGCATTCTGAGCCAGCTCAAAACCGCACTCTGCTATAGGGCTATTGAGCCGAATGGCCGTGAGGGTGTCCTGCAACGGCTTGCGCGAGCGAAGGTGCATGGTCACGCCGCCCGTGGCCACAACGGGTACAAAATACTTTTCAGCGACGTACTGGACGATGCCCCGATGAATGTCGTCCATTGCACGTGCGTGAAGGGTCAATGCTACCCAGCAGCGCCCCTCAAATGTCGAGGCGAGCCACGCTACCTGGGCGTCAAGCCGTTCCTCCTTTGCTGGGAACTCTGGCGACAGGATGACAAGGCAATCCGGGAGCCCGCGCAAATGCGCATACTGTGCATCCGGACGTGCTAGGTCGTCTGGCGTGAGAAGGTAGGAGCCCTTGGCCGTTCGCGTGCGAGCGAGGGTGATGAGCTCAGAAAGATTACCGTACCCACCGCGGTTCTGCGCGAGTGCGGTGAAGGCAAGAGCGACGGATCCGTCAGCGTTGGTCAGTTGAAAATGCGCGCCGACGATCAAACGCACATTGGTTTCTTTGGCAGCAACGTGCGCGCGCACAATTCCAGCAAGCGAGCATTCGTCTGTGATCGCGATAGCGATGTATCCCAGTTGCTCGGCGCGTTCAATCAGGTCCTCCGCGTGCGACGCGCCGCGCAGGAACGTGAAGTTCGAAAAGCACTGCAACTCGGCATAGCCGGGCAGCAAGGATGAGTACAGGTCCATGGCAGAGTCACTTTCGGCTAGCCGAAAATCCCGTGCAGGAACCAGCGTGGATCGTCCTCGCCGCGACTCCCGACGCGCTCCCGGTAGATCCAGTAGCAACTATGATCGTCGGCCTCAGCGACGAAGTAATCGCGCGTTACGAGGTCGCCGCCCCACCAGCCCGCCTCTACGCGCTCGCCAGGAGAGACGGTACGTAGTGGGCTTCCATAGAACGGACGGTGCTCGCGCGTTATCAACTGGACAGGCGTCTCGAGGAGCCATGAGGGGCGCGGTTGGTCGCCTCGCAGCGCGCATCCCTTTATGTTGCTTGTCACAGGCACCCAGTTCGCGATTATCTCGGGACGGTGGTCGGCTATAGGCGCGGCGCGAAGGACGTTCTCAGGGCCAAGCCGGGCAACCAGCAACTCGATCAGTCGGTTGTGGTCTTCGGCGTTGCCGCCCGGCTCAGGGAACAAGGTGTCGGACGGTGGCACCGCAGCTTCAACGTCATTTACTTCAAGCCGCAGCGCGATGACTGTCGCAACGAGTTCGATGCGGCCAAGCCGCTCCTTCAGCAGGCGCGTGAGGTGCTCTTCGTGCCAAGTCGGCTGTGCCAGCGCGATCTCAATGTCGGTCGGCGGCAATGCAGCGCGGCCGCGCTCGTGCTCCAGCTTCAGGGTGAAACGGGTGAGGGCGAACTGCTTGCTCGCGAGCCAGCCGGTCAGCTGAACGATCAGCCGCCGTGCGCCGAAAAGGACGGCTTCGGCGCGCTCGACGCGATCGGGCAGCTCGAGCCGCGCCGAGAATGACGGCGGCGTTTGAACCCACTCGAACAGTTCTGGCGCCTCACCAACAACGCGATCCAGCGTATCCAGAAGCGATGTGCCGCACCGTTTTCTTAAGCCCGCCCGCGGCAGGCGCATCAGGTCCGCAACCGTCGAACATCCCAAACCGTCAAACCAGTCGCAGAAGCGACGCGCCTCGAGGACCAGTAACGCCGGCAGGCGACCAAGCTGTCGCTTCAGTGACTTTACTGAAAGACGATTGCCACCCCGGTAACGGGCGAGCAGCCATGCGCCTTGTCCCGTCGGAGAAACACTCGTCTGGAAGGAATAGCCGAACGCTCCGATTGCGTCGCGGATTGCCCGCAGAATCGACCGGATACCACCAAACAACCTCAGACTTGCGGAGACGTCGACGAGGACGGTCTGTTCCGCCGCGAGCGTCACTTGCGGGCTGAACTGCATGAGCGCCGTCGCCACTTCACATACTGCATGCTGTTCCCGGAGTTCGTCGCGATCGTAAATCGCAGCGTCTGGGGCTAGCGTGAGGACTCCGCCTTTGCGCATGCCCGCACGAATCCCCGCATCGCTTGCGGCCTTATCGCAAGTTGTGACGCGTTCGTGATCAAGCACTACCAGGCCTCCTTCGGAATCAGGAGACCAGTTCGGCCGGAACACCTCGCGGCTGAGGTGAGGTAGATATACGCCGATCCAAAGTTGCATGACGGTTCAACAGAATAGGCGAATGCGACAGGTAGACAATCAGGGGCTCGGCGAGTGCGGGGCCACGCCGCTTTACAAATTCCACCGCTACGCTGTCCCGACCAGGCCGAACGGTAATCCGGAGGGGAGCAGGCGAGGTGTCGCTCGCGCTGGCAAGAGGCCTAAACATGAAGAACAGCGTCTCTGATGTCTGTGCTGCAAGATGAAGTCGGCGCAGCGACTCAGGCCGGACGTGCGTTTGCCAGAACATCAGCGCGCCGAAGCTCCCGGCGCGCAAAATCTGTTCCGCGGCCCAGAGCATGTCTGCTGTCTTCGACGCCCGTATAACGGTCAGCGATTTCTCAGGCAGGCCCCAATAGGCAGCAGCTTCAGGGTGAAATCGATGCGGCGGGTGCAACAAGGCAATGGGACGGCTGCCCACTGCCCGAAGCGCGGGAAGTAGGAGGCGCAACTCTCCCACGCCCGGCTGTTGAATCAGAACGTCTGTCAACGCGCCTCGGGGCCAACCGCCGCCAGGGAGTTCGGCCGCAAGGTTTTCGAATCCGCATGACACAACGTTCGCGCGCCCAGACGCTAGTTGCGACCCGCGCCACAGAGTTATTCCCCCCGACTCCGAATACATAGTTGTGTCGAGGGCACCATCAATGGAACGCGCCCGTTCTTCGGGGGTGCGTAACTGCTGTCCGGCTGTGGCAGTCCGAGTCACGATCAGGCTCCAATAATACTGTATAAATATACAGGTATTTTAGCCCAAGATCCCAACTTTTAGATAGGCGACGCCGGGCTGCCAGGAAACCGCATTCGTTGGACTAGCACGCAGTTAGCCAGACGCAAAAGTACGGAATTGACGGGACTGCCGGGATAAGCGGATATTCAAAGGACCACCGGGCGGCGCAGTTGCGTCCCAGCAACTTGCCGACGCCGCTTCGCTGAAGGAGGGTGAGAGGCGCTTGACGACCCTGAACCGACTTTCGGATTCGCGACACCGCAATGACCGCTTCCAGAGGCGAACCGGCGTCTGGGCGTCGCATTGGCCAGACAAGCGAATGACGCTTGCCGGCCGCATCAGGGCGATCTGACGGGGTGCGTTTTTCGACTGGAGCGATCGACTTGCGTTTGCACACAGCCTCAACCCGAATCAGTCTTACGTGCCAGGCCGTGCCCGCTCATACGGTAGCACCGACATTCAGGGTTTTCGGCGTGCGAAAAAGACGGGGTGCAAATTGTCTAGTCAGTCGTAGAATTTAATTCTGAGTACATTCCTGGCGACCAGGAGAGGACCGGTGGAGCGCCGCGAGCGTACGAGTCGCGGCGCGTCCGGTGTCAGGGTGCGGACTTGGTTAGAGGAGCGCGAAATGGCAATTGAAGAATACGAAACGGACTATCTCGTGGTCGGTGCCGGGGCCGCCGGGATGGCGTTTACCGACGCGCTGCTCACGCATTCCGACGCCACGGTCACCATAGTCGATCGCCGCCATGCTCCCGGCGGACACTGGATCGACGCCTATCCCTACGTCCGTCTCCATCAACCGTCCGCCTTCTACGGGGTCAGCTCGGTGCCGCTCGGGCAGGACGCGCTAGACGTGGCCGGGACGAATGGGGGCTACTACGAACTCGCCGGGGCAGACGAGATCCGGGCGTACTTCGCGCAAGTCATGCATCGCCGCTTTTTGCCCAGCGGGCGCGTCCACTACTTTCCGGGCAGCGATTACCTGGGAGGAAACCGCTTTGTGTCCCGGCTCGCGCAAAAGTCATGGAAAGTGCGTGTGCGGCGCAAGGTCGTCGACACCACGTATATCGAAGGCACCGTTCCCGCGACGAGCGCTCCCCCCTTCGAAGTAGCCGATGGCGTTCGCTGCATGCCCGCAGGCGAGATCACGCGTATCACGGAGCGGCCTGAGCGCTTCGTCGTCATCGGTGCAGGCAAGACGGCCCTCGACACCTGTGTATGGCTGCTGGAACAGGCCGTGCCCGCTTCGTCCATCCGCTGGATCAAACCACGAGAGGCATGGTGGGTGAACCGCAGGTTCCAGCAGCCGCAAGCGCTGCTCCCAGACTCTTATCGCGGCATGGCGATCCAGCTCGAGGCGATGGCACAGGCGACTTCGATCCAGGATCTCTTTGCCCGCCTCGAAGCGGAAGCGTTCTTCCTTCGCATCGATCCCGGCCTCACTCCCACCATGTTTCGCGGTGCGGTGATCAGCGAGGCCGAGTTGGAGCTTCTGCGCCGGATCGAGGACGTCGTTCGCCTCGGCCACGTGCGCAACATCGGGCGTGGAGAGATTGTCCTGGACGAGGGCGCCGTGTCGACGAACGAGGGGACGGTGCATGTCCACTGCGCGTCGAGAGGGCTGTCGCGACCACCTCTGCGCCCGATCTTCGAGACTGGACGAGTGACCGTCCAGCCATTCCTCTGGGGATTCGTGTGTTACCAGTTCGCGATGCTGGGCGTAATCGAGGCCACTGTAGAGAGCGACGAGGAGAAGAACCATCTCTGCCCGCCCATCGCTTACTGGGACGCGAACACGGACTACTTGTCCGCGTTCCTTGCGACTCTTGCGAACGAACGGGCCCGGGCTGCCTACCCGGCACTTGCCAACTGGGCAAAGGAAACACGGCTCAATCCGTTCAGTGGGCTTGCGCACTACCGCGATGCCCCGAACGTCGTGGAAGCTCGTGAACGCATCAAGCGCTTCGGGGCGGCGGCAGTGGGCAATCTCGCGCAGCTACTGAGGACGAGCGCCGCTCAGGCAGGGGGCAACAGAGACGCAAATTGAAACGTGGCTTGGATCGCTCCGGGCTGTTCAAGATCGATCATGGCGTAAGGGCGAAGAGCGGCGGCTGATCGGCTTGGCCGATGACGAGATTTGCGTCATTGCCACGTCTGCGTCCGGTAACTGAGCGGAGCCGACATCCAGATGGCCGACATGCGACCTGCGCCAACGTCGCTTCTTGGCCGAACCCGGTCCAATGCTGATTGCATACGGCTCTCGCCAGAGATCGACTCGCTTCGGACCGTGGTCGACCCGAGGCCACGGCCATGCTTCCGCCGCCCATGATGGGAACGCGTCGACACGATCGAAGCCGTATGCGTCGGGATCCGCAAAGAAGTCCTGGTGCGTTTCGTCAAGAATCTGCTGCATGTATTCGAGGTCTTTGACGCTCGTGGCGGTCCAGCGACGATGAGCGCGGTCTTGGCCGGCAATTACTGCCTTTAGGTCAATGTCGACCAAAAACCGATGCCTCACATACGGCTCACTCGGCCAAAGCGACTCCCAATAGCCGACCACGTAGCGATGGGACCCCAGCGTCATTTGAGCATGCCGGCCACTTTGGTCGATACGCTTTTCGCGCCTTCGCGATCCAGGTAGACCGCAACAGAGCCTCCCGTAACGTCGTGCGAGCGGATATGAACGGGTTCGTCTTTGTGCCCCCCCGTGCGCCCAACTGTTTTCCCCGGCTGCCCGAATTCCACCGCGTTGAACCTGATCGGATACGTAAGGAACTCCGGGCCGGTTTGGACGACAAGCCGGATCCGATCAAGCCGGATGCCGGCCAATTCTTCGACAATGATCCTGTTCAGAACGACGTCGAGAAGCGTAGCCGGTTCTGGTTGCTGTGGTTGCGTCGGCTCGCCGGCAAGAAGGTGGACAATCGCCCGTACGGCCGTTGCGTTATCCGCCAATACGATCCGATAGCGCGCGATGCGCGGCTCTCGGCTTGCGGCGGGGAAAATGATGTCTTTGAAAGGACCTTTGTAGACCATGCGTGACCTCAGGGTTGTTCGTCGCGCTTTATGCGACACACAACCTACGATACGGATACCTAAGCAAAGTCAAGCACGGCTGGATGCGTTACATTATTGCGCGCGTTACGCAATGAACCGCGCGTCCTATGTCTCCAACCGGCGAGGGATAGCTCCGGATGCGGAATCCGGTTCCTCAAGCGTGTCGCGCAAACGCGTAGCTGTCCTGTGGCTGGAAAGCCCCAGCAGGCTGCTCACCTGCTCGTTGCTTTTCCCCGCGATTAGATGCCTGCGACCAAAGGTATTTCGCAGCAGGCGCGGACTCTCGTCCGCTGCCACGACCCCCGCCGCGCGCAGCGCTGCTCGCACGCAAGCTCCGAGCGTACCGGGCTTCATCGGTTTTCCGCCCGCGGTCGCAACGAACAACCAGGCGGTCGGACACTGCATTGCCGAGCGCGCGCCGTGATACATGCGCAACGCGTCGACCGCAAAAGAATCGACCGGAACCCGGCGAGCGAGTCGCGGCCCGTGCTTTTCCACAAAAACGCTTACTCGCGCACTGCTAACGTCGAGATCACCAACGGTGAGTAGCTGGAGTTCTGCTGCGGCGACCCCCGAACCCAAGAACAGGGCAACGATAGCTATATTTCGGAGTTCCTTGAATGATTCGAACTGGCGCGGCGCACAGACGGCCTGCACGCGCGCGTCGTCGTCACCGGACAGATAGACGGGTATCGGTTCGTCTTCTGGCCAGCGCTCGCTGGCCAGAAGGGAGCCGGCAGGGTTGTCGGAACGCACCCCCTCGGTTACCAGATGACGAGATAGTCGGTCGATGAGTTTGAGGTAGCGCAAGCGCGTCGTGGTGCCCGGCTGACAGTCGCGGTCAAGAGAGATGAAGAAACCATCAATATGGTCGGCGCCAAACGACGCCAACGTTGCGCGGTGCGCGCGCAGGTAGTGATGAAGGCGGGCGAACATTGAACAGTGCTGAACGATCGACTGTTCTGCGAACGACCGGCGATCACCTCCAACCGCCTCTGCGTGTTGCCACTGGCGATAGGCGGTTTCAGGGTCCTCGATCCAGAGCTCTCGACTCATGGAAATGCATATACTGAATTGTGGTGTACCCATTGTAGATGCGAAGCTCGCGCTTCGCCAACCGGTCTAACAGACGGAAGGGGTGTCCACTCGCTTCCTGGGTGCCCGCCCTCGCGGGATTCGTGATCCTTGGCCATTCCACCGACACCGCGGCCCGGCGCCACGTCGTATTGCCGCAACCGTATAGACGCCAAACTGATGCCGAGGCTCGATTCGATAAGCCAAGGTGCGCCAAAGAGCGGAGCGGCGGGTTCGCCGTTGTAGGATCGGAGAGATCGCACCAATGCTCGACTTCACCGCGTAACTGCCCACCCGTCCTTGGTCAGCGTCAGGATGTTCTCGCCGTTGAACTGGTCGTTAGTCGTTGAGAGCAGTTCGGGAAAAAATGGTCTCAATGTCGCCTCGTCGTCCCACCGAGGACGATCCACCAGTTTGCCGACATACTTCACGTCCACCGAGGTGCCCACTTCGGCCTTTTCCACCGATGAAGACCAGGTGATTTCCACCAACTTTGCCTTCCCGCCGCACAACCGCGAATCCGTTACAGGATCGATCGCCCGATACGACTTTTTGCCTTCCTCCGTCAGCGAATAGCGGGACGCCGCCACACTGCGGATTCCATCCTTGATGATTGTCGGTTGCTTTGAAAGGAGGCCGACCTTCATAAGCGCGTCGGCCTGATTCTGTGAAAAGTTGTGAAAGTCAGGCCGATCGAAAGGCACGGCGCCGACGATAACGCATGCGGCATCCTGACTATCCAGATGCGCCTGGAGCGCGTTTGAGAAATTTTCTTTCGTGGGATCGGACTTGCTGGTGCAGCCAGCGGCAGCCATTCCCAGGAAGAGGGCAGCACAGATCCATGAGACTTTCGATGACATTGATTCAGCTTTCCACAAGAATTTCGGTAGAAATCCACACGACGCGCTGCGGGCTTGGCTTCTTGCGCCGACAGGCAGGTCGCCTTAAGTGAGCTTGACAGCGGGTGCCCACGATGCAGCAAGTTTGACTGCTGCCAGAGCCGCCGCGTCGATTTCACTGCCGCATACGGGCTCAGTGACTGTTTCATTGAAAGGAGCTTCGGCAGTGATGCCATCAGCGCCTCGAGTAAAGGAAATCTGCGTCGAGATGAGCAGTTTCAGCAAATCATCGCGGTTATTGATCGGATCAAATGTCTCAACTTCTTTCGGGAGATCCCCCTCAGGATCGGCGAGTGCCACGATTGCCGCGCGACGGTTCAGTTCCTTCTTGTCCATAAGCAAAATGTTCCTTGTTCGTAGAGGTTACACATCGATCTTCCAGCGATCGGAGCGTTGTCAAGCATCGCACGTTGTAATCGCCATTATCGCGAGCAGAGGGCAGACCTTCGCTGCTCGCCCGTCCCGCATTTAAGCCTTCGATCACCGCGCAGCGCAGCGCATCCGAACGTGCATCTCCCGTGACCGCATCCTAATCATTAACGGCCTCCGCGCCGCGAAATTTAATACGCCCTTAATCAGCATCAGGAAGCATTTTCCGAAGTTCACGCGCTTTCCCGGCAAGCGCGTGAACGCCACGTTGCAAAGACTTATGCCCGACTCGAGCGATACCGATCGACCTGACATCGAAGCCAATTTCTCCCGCAGCTCGAATTGCAGCATCGAGCGTCTTGAACTGACGCACTTTGGTTCTGTCGGCTTCCCGGGCGGCTCTCATCTGAACGAACATCTGCCGACCTTCGCGGCCCACAACCTTCAGGGTGAGCACCCAAACGCTTTCGCTAAGCCTAGTCGCGAAAAAGTCGTCGACCATCCCGGCGCGGAAAAATGACTTCGCCTGAACTGGCGTCCATGTTTCGAACTCTTGTTCAAACAGATCACCGGACCTATTCATCGACGCGTCCAAAGCCTATTCATTGAAGCGATTTGACGTTTTTGGAAATCCTCAAAACATTTCCCGAAAAAGTGATTGTAGTACAGCAGGTCGGGAATTCCGCAGGCTTGCGCGCCTTTGTCGGGCAGCTACGAGCCCGTGTCGGGCTGATAGAGTGGCGGGACGATCAGAGACCAAAAAATTTCGTGCCTATAGGGCGTACTCAAGTGCTACAGCCAGTCGAGCAGCCATACCTCGCAAACGGCCCTCGAGTTTGAACGCATCGTTAGTCGCTTCGTCACACGAGAGGATGACGTCGATGTTGTCACAACTTGTGCCTAGTTCGAAACCGGCCGTTCCGCCTGACTTACGAAAATCCCATCGAAGGCCACGCAGAGAGGACACGACTTCGCTGAACAGTTGGAGCGTGAACGGTGTGCCTTCAGCTGACCGCACTAATGCCCATCGACACAGCTGCGATGATGATCGCCGTGATTGAAAGGATGTTGGTTTTGCTCATGATCTTTTCCTGTTCGCGACTCGGGCAAGCCGCACTGACTAACATAGCTTCATTATATATACTCATTGAGTATATTCAAGCACTTTCTTTGTGGTTCTGCAAAATCTCGCGAATGAACTTCCATGCCATCTCAGGCATCGCGCGAAACTCCTTGGAGTCGCTGGGCAGAAGCCAGTTATCCAAGCCACGCTTCTTTGCGCCTATGCGTTCCGCGAACTGTTCGCGGGTCATGCCCATCGTCTCCATTGCATGACGCAGAAAGTCCTGCTGCGTCATTGGCGTGCTCTTCCTCACCGTGGCCATCCTCTCGCCAAATTTCGCCATATCACCGTATTCGCTGAGCTTCACAGTCGGGGCCGTTGCCGACTTTCGTTCGCCGGTTCCGGCGCGTCAATCTGAAACCCGGCCTGTATTGCCTGAATGAATAAACGCGACTGCTCAACCACGCACGTCGCCAGCTCCATGTCTACGCTGTCGCCGGTATAGTCGGCCACTTGCCGGATTTCCTGAGCGCGGTTCAGTGTGCGTCCCCACTCAGGTTGAACCTGGCCGGTCTTGACCAGGTGCAGGCCGAACGCCGCAATCACGCCGTTGTGCGTTCGCACGACGTTGGGATCGGCCGGCGCACCGGAGGCCAGCAAGGCGGCACGCGCTGCATCGAACATCGCGTAATAGGCGCGATTGCAGGCTCCGTTAATGTCACCATCATCGAGCAGCAGGGCCGCTGAGGACGACGCACGAAGGGCCTTCGTCAGCAGGTCGTGGGCGCTTACCACAGTCGAACTCCGTCACTTTCGATATTGCGCAATAGCGCGGGGTTGGAATACGACTCAGGGTGTGCCCATTCGTCTTCCCACACGGGAAGGGGCTGGACCCGGATTCCTGTTTCGAGCAACACGTCGAACGCCATGTCGGCCATCATCAGTTTGGCCGTCATGAACTGGCCTCGCGGCCCCGGCAGCACAACCGCGATATCGGCGTCACTGTCCGGGCGGAATCCGCCTTTCGCACGGCTACCAAAAAGAATGGCCCCTTTTACCGGAAAGGCCTTGGCGGCTCTGTCCAGAAAGGCGAATGCCGTCTCCTTCGTACCGGCGTCGATAGGGTGTTCAGTCAGGGTGTGCATGCTCGGTGGCCTCACGGTTAATCTACTCAATGAGTATCATATATCACGATGACTATCGGCGCGCAACGGCAACCATCTGTATATCGGCCAAGGACACGAAATCTTCACTCGCAATCCAGGCGGTCGAACGTCGCCAGCGCCTCAAGCTGCTCCCGCACCGTGACGTCCAGATAGGGTGAGACGTGATCGAGGATGGGAATGTCCTAGCAAAAGCTGAACGGTATCTCGCGAGTGCCCTTGCGCGACAAGGCGGCTTGCGAAGGTTCGCCGTCCACTATGGCTGCTGTGACCGGCACCGAGGCCAGCGGCCCAGTACAGGCCAGTAACATAAGCGTCGCCCTCAGCTATGCCGTTCGCCCATGTTAGTGCGCTGGTCAACATGATCAGGATCAGATTCGAGCGCTTCTTTCACGTTCAGATCGTATTCGGCGCCGTTGCTCAGTCGGGCGGTGTAAGCCGGTGTGCCAGCAAGGTGACCCGCACAGCCGCTGGTCACGGCACTACGCGAGCGGCGGAGCCGTCAACTACGTATGGCTGTGGTCAACGATATGGCTGGTTTTCGCATACATCATGCTAGCTGGGAAAGGCCGCGATTATCGTGCTGTAGACGAAAGAGGATTTGTTGATTGACGCGCGTTGCCGGGCCGTTGCAGACAAAAAAAAGCCCGTCCCCACTTGAGAACAGGCTAGCAAACACACGCCGGGAATGGGAATCAAGATACTCCCGGACTGCAGACATTATCTAATCAGAATGACAGAATCAAGTGCCCGCGTTGTACTGGTTATCCTCGAATTATCCGGCGATAAAGTCGAGCAGATGGCCAGCTGGTATCTCTGCTGCCGGTTTTGATGCATAGTCG
>Ga0153988_1000274_pt1 | contig 13003 bp, 6 predicted proteins | sample TSNC072MetaG_FD_104742 | JGI IMG/M metagenome (GOLD analysis project Ga0153988, IMG submission 104742) | Attine ant fungus gardens microbial communities from North Carolina, USA - TSNC072 MetaG | ecosystem: Host-associated > Fungi > Mycelium > Unclassified | place: USA: North Carolina, Jones Lake...
CCTACAAGCCCCAGGCATAATCTAGACCCAAGATTGGGTCCTTCTATCAGGTAGTGGCCAAGCTGTCACATGCCAGAAAAGCATATACCTCAGGAGGCAAGACTGATAAGCTAGTATCAGGTTTCTCAGATACAGACTATTAATGTTGAAGCTCTAGAAATCAGAGACTCAGAGATACCTTTGGAATGCGAGATAATTTCAATCTAGAGCAGACTTAGACTAATATGACACCAAGACAGTAGATCAAAAGTCTATCAGTAACTAGTGATTCCATTACTGCTTGACTCAGTCAAGAAACAGACGCGCCGCCAGACGACGATCATATTGCTGACGCTAGGACACACTGTCATGTGTTTCTAGACCATATTCAGAGTAGAAGGAAGCCAGTTCAGGGTTCGGGGAACGATGGGCAGGAGTAAAGTATGGAGGTGGAGCAGGATCACATGGTTATGCCTGGGAGGTATGGAGGACAGGGAGGTGATGGTTGTCATAGCCGCATGGTAGTGTCATAGAGGAGAGATGTAAGAGAAAGTAGTAGAATGGAGAGTTTTCTTCTCTATTTCCTTTTAATTGAGTCCCTAACATTTGTAATATTCTAATATATTTCTCAGAGTGGAGATTGATGGAAGGGAGCCTTCTTGGCCCTTGCCTTCATCTCAGAAGCTCTTGAGGTTGTAAATGCGATTCTCTTGAGTGTATAAGGGGTGATCTTGGTGAGAGGTTGAGTTGGTGAATATTTCTCTATCATATACCCTATTCTTTCTGGAACCAAGACACAGTGGTCACTCGGGCAACCTTCTATGGAATAGCAGGCCTGAAAAGCCTGGCTAATCATTGACTCAGATCATATCACACCCATAAGGTTTGGTGTGGGGGTGCGGATGAGGGCTTGATTGAGTGTGGTAAGACCCATGAGTGATTTACTGACTATTCTATTAGTGAGCTTGTTACGGTGTGTAAAGGTGGACACCTTAGGGACACCATGTGAGGCAGATCTAGATTGAACCTACCATCATTTTGACTATTTTTACATTATAGATAAGCTGTGCTTCATATTTTAATTTCTTTCTGATACCCCCACTTCCTTCTTCTTCCTACGAACCCTTTAGCATGCAATTGGGAACTGTCACCACCCCCTTTTCTACTTGCTAGTCACAGCTAAATTTCCTTTTGCCCCTTTCAATACTCAGAATCAAAAGAAAGACCAATGGCGAAATTGACAAATACAAAGCCTGACTCGTCACACATGAATTTACCTAGGTACAAGGGATAGACTATTTTGAAACATTCTCTTCTACTGCTAAACTATCATCACTTTGAACTATCTTATCCATTGCAACATATCTTGATTGGGATATCAAAGTATTTGACTACTTAGCTGTATTTTTAAATGGAGAATTCAGCCTAGAAGAAGAAATTTATATAGAATAAATACCACATTATACAAATGGCAACCCTAAAGACGTTATTCAATTACAATGCATAATATATGGACTCAAATAGTCAAGTCACAAATAGTACAAGAAGCTGACTAAGAAACTCAGAAAACTTGACATCTACCTACTTTACTCAAACTATGCAGTCTATCGTCTCATCAAAGACAAAGATATATTACTTATGGCTATCCATGTTGACGACAGTACTATCACTAGAAGTTCCCCTGCCTTAATCAATGACATTTAGAAAAAAATAGGACATATCTTTAAGATTATCCTACTTGGACCAATTAGTTAGCTACTTGGGATGGAAGTGACTCGCAACAGGAAAAGCCATACTCTCATTCTATTGCAGAAGACCTATGTCGACTCTTTGCTATGAAAGTTCAATATGGAGAAGTGCAAACCAGCCTCTATACCTCTTAATCTGTTTATATAGCTCAGTTAAGATCAATGTCCTATAACTCCTAAAGAAACCGCTGAGATAAAGAAATTCTCCTATCGGGAACTTATTGGGGGACTCATCTGGCTCACAACTGGAATCGTGACCAGACCTGGTATTCGCAGTCAGAAACCTATTATGATTTCTTGACAACCCAGGAATAATATATTAGAAGGCAGGAAAACAAGTACTACAGTATCTGAAGAGCTCTCAAAACTATGGACTTACCTACAATGACCCAAACTCAACATCTGGACTCCAGATCTATACCAATGCTGATGGAATGTCACTTGATAATAGGAAAACAGTGTCTGGATATACCTTTATTTTAAATAGTACTGCTATCTCATAGTTATCAAAGCAGTAGGAAATTGTCTTTTTATCAACCACAAAAGCTGAGTACATTGCTCTTACTTATATAGCCAAGAAAGCAATCTGGTTCTGCAATTTCCTCTCCAAACTCATCAGCCCTATCACATTCCCACTCAACATATACAATGACAATCAGTTTGCCATCTCCCTCACACATGCTAAACTAGATCAGTTCTATGCCAGAACAAAACACATTGATATACACTATCACTTTATCCACAAGAAAATCAAAGATGGCTTGATCAAAATCACCTATTGTTCCACCGAGATGACTACTGATATTTTAACAAAGCCATTATCCTCTCACAAGTTCAAACCTCTCATTTGCACACTAGGACTAATTTCAGCTTGAGAGGAAGTGTAGAATATTCTTGGACCTCAGTAAGCAAGCTAAGTTATGTAGATGAACATAGCTATAGGGCTCTCTAGAAAGATCTATTGTTTTCTATTTCTCTTCATAATTCCACCTTTCTACAAGTTTACAGAATGTTCTAGTAGTATTTATCCTAGTATAAAAAGGAACTATCTATCATTAGACAAATCAATACAATATTCCCTTACATCTCTATCCTCAGCTCCAAACCATAATAGTTACAGATTTTACCAGTGTCAGAGAACCTGAAGAAAAAAGAAGTACAATCAATTAATATATACAACAGCAATTCTCATTTAACAGACCTAGTGAAGAGTATACCATTTGGGAGTTTACTACCAAGAGATATAAACACAGTAGGGTCTTTCAATAAGACAATAATGTCTTGTAGTTCCTATTATTAGATCTAAATACAATGCAACTATCTAGAATGGAGCCTAAGAATAATAGAACATATCTCTTTCATCTTATCTACCACATGAATATCACTGAAACAACAATTTTTTCTTTTGTAGGTTCAAACTCATTTTGACAAGGACCAGCTTTTATGAAACTAGTGTTCTTGAAGAACAAACAAAAGAACAAGGAAGACTAGAACAAAACAAACCAATCAGATCACTCTACCATTGGGTAGGTCAATATCATTACAACTCACAAAAGGAACTAGTGATAACTAAAGCAATAAACCAAATGAGACATAGCATCTAAGGACCTTTTCCTAGTGACAAAAGTCAGACTGAATACAACTCAATGAGAATACAGACTTTCAATAATAAATACTTGAATTGGGCTTCCTGCTGAGCTTTCTGGAGTCAAAGAAAAGCCTTTGAGCTTGATAAAAAGTGAGATATTGTTGGAAAGACTAGATACAGATGCTCTCAGTTGACCAGACAATATAGATTGAGCAATTTGCTGACTAGAGAAATTTCAGCTTGCTTGGACACTAAGGGTACAGTTGAAAGTACAGATTTCATTGATATAGTTGCATTGCTAGGTTAGCTGGCAGCTTTCACAAATATTGCAATTGTATCATTAATGCTCACTGAAGGTTTACCACTTGTAAGAGAGTAAGCAGCCAATAAGCTATCTTATCTCAATATAGTAACATTCATAGTAGTAATCTGTTGGCTGGTCTGCATCAAGCAACTTAAATATACTTTGAATGCCTCTTGTGAGTGGAGTAATAGTGAAGAGAGATCTTTTACCCAGAATAGGCAAATCAATATAGTCATTCACAACACAAATTCCTACAACCTACAAATTTACTCATTTATTCCTATTGGTTGATGATCAACTCAAACAAAGTCTTGAGTTTAGTTTCTATGAGTGCATGAAACAAAGCAAGCTGCTTTTCTATATCTGAAGGCTGAACATTGGCCCCAGCTTTAAAATGAGTTATATAAGCTATAATCAATTGGGATGGCAAAGGAGTGGGATTGTAAGAAAATATCAAACCAAAATTCAAATTCCATGAGTTCAGTAGTACTAATATGTACTTCAAGGAAAGTAAAGGCAATACATATCTTATATGTCTAGGTTGGCAAGCTAGGAATGTGAATACCAAAGACTGGCCAACTATTGGGTGCACAGAACTATGCAGTAAACTCAGTATCTGCTATAACATGTCAGTTATTTAGAAATAGTTGTGTAATATAGTAAGACATCAGGGAATGTCTAAGCATTCAGGCTATGGTGATATTTGGAGAAGATTGATAGGGGCAGTATGTATACAAGCAAAAATTTGGTAAGTCATGTACCTTGAAAGAATTCATTGATACTTTCTGATGATGTTCAGAATTTCAACCAACAATGTCAGGGATGTCAAGGTGTACTTAATGGTTAGTCTGAGTTTTCATGACTTATAATTTAATTCAAAATGCTCATAAAATATCTGGATTTTCAGAAGATAGTCTTAAAGCTATCAGAAAAGTTTGGAAGTGTAATCAAGGCTTGATAAAGAGATAAAAAATAAAATAGACTTTTATCTCCACTCTTTTCATCCTTCCTTTTTAAAAGCAATATGCATTATTAAGTAGATATACCAATGTACTTGCAAGGTAGCATAGCTGAGTTGGTTTAAGACACTGGATTTAAGTTCTTCTTAATTCCCAGTAAATGCAAGTTCACATGAGTTCAAACCTTGCTACTACTATTGTCTTTAAAGATTAATAATATTCTAGACTAACTTTATTTTATTTTTTATCTGAGTAGCATATCTTTTTTTAAAAAAAAATTCAATGATTTATTATACAGAGCTTGTCTGAGTAGCATATCTCTAGGCTCTGGAGTTTTCTGATTTTTTTATTATATAAACTGAAGAAAATTACCAGATGTGCTAACATATAAATAAAAGAATAGTACTATGAGAATAACTTTGATAACAGGTCTAGATGACCTTAAATAGGCAAAACTCAGAACAGGAGCTAGGAATTAGTAGTCTAGAACCCAGATTTTGCTTAGAGTACAGATATTGCTATATAGTTTGTCAAGCCACATAGTAGTAAATATGAGGTAGTCTAACTTCTTTTCTGCTTCTAGGCTTGTAGCTGCTACTAGAGAAACTTTTGTTAGGGGATACTGAGGAATTCAACCAAAATTACTTTTTTCACCAATTTATTACATAGTTTTCAATTGCAATGTTAAGACTTTAGACCACAAGGTGAATATGTATTTTAGCTTCAAACCCATGCTAATGCTTAATATTCCTTTACTCCTTTACAAAGGGTCTAATTAAGGTTTTCAAAAGAGTTATATCAAAAGTGAAGGGTATAAAACTTATATTGTACTCTTTAAGAATGTCCTAAAATAGTTAAGAGAGCTACAGAGTATAACCTCAAGATTTAGAGAAAAGAACTCAAAAAAAGAAAACTTGCTATTCTCTTTCTTTTTGATTTATATTTATAATAACTCTATATTATCATTTATTACTACTTGTAACTCTGGTAACAACTCAAGTCAGAGTTTGAAAATGTATTAGTCCAACAAATCTCCAGATAATTCTAAAGTTCATAAGAAACCTATAAGACCTATGAATACTTTGTGGTTAGTTTAAAGATTTTCCAATAAGTCCTATCTAAGATTAGGCTTATTGTTCCATAAATGAATCTAGTATGTATGTGAGACTAATGTGGGAAGATGGCACTAACACATAGTTCAACTTTTTCACACATACACTTTTTTCACTCAAAAATGCAAATAAATTAGGGAAAATTGGAATAAATTGGAACAAGTAGTAAGCAAAGTAAGCTGACTATGGCCTCACTGTTGTGGGAAAGGAGCAGAGCAACCTGACTTATAACAGTGCAAACTACTAGTATTAGAAAGGAGCAGAGCAACTTAATGTATAACATTGCTCACTGTCATGTAGACCATTGTTGGAAGGGAGCAAAGCAATCCAATAGATAACACTATTTGTAGCTATACAGACTGTTGTAGGAAGAGATGTCATAACAAAATAAATTGAGTACAGGAAAAAGAGAAAAAAACAAAAAGACTTAATTAAAATGTAACTATAATTCTATATTTATATGTAAATATCTGAAACAAATGCCCCAGCAAATGGAGTTTCCAAGACAACTTAATGTCATTCTATAACAAGAATATCATTTTACAACAAGGAAGCATAGTGGACTAACTTCAACACAAACTTAATAACATAGAATTAGTAGAGAGTTTTAAATAGGCTAGAGGCCCAGATAAAACCTTGTTTACTATGTATGCAAGGCCAAATATGGGATAATAGTAGCTTTCTTCATACACTTTTCAAAAATTCTATTAAATTCAAAGAAATTCAAAGAAATTGAGGAAATTTTGGAGAAAATTATTAATTGACCTTTTCTTTTCTCTCCTTATTTAAACATTTTTAATGAAATATTCAATTATTACAATTCTCCTCTTTTCATAATTTAACCTAAATGGATATGTGAGAGGAACATAATATATACAAACAATGTCAGCTCATCATCAAGTTCACTCTCTCAAATTATAATCACTATTCTTTACCCTTCTCTGCTCTCCTCTTTGCTCTCCTATACTTTTCTACTCTCTCTATACCTTAACTGGAAGCCAAGCCCTAGGTGTAAAGGGAACAGCACTCTACAACTGTGGTATAGAGCTTGAAGTACATAACTAAGCTCAGGTCTCCTCTTCCAAAAGGCCTATTTCCTTGAGTGGTGCTATAGTAGTATACCTATAAACTTTTCTATTATAAACCTGGTGCTAGGGGTCCATTATGATTACATACAGGATTGACAACTGCTCACTAAGAGAGGGGTCTAGAGTAGAGGTCTCCTTCTTAGGAGCAATAGTATATCTTTATTCTTAGAGTAGCTATAAGTGAACAATAAGACAATTGTGAGAAATGGATCCTCTTAAAGAAGAATGCCAAGCTAGAAGAGCTGAGGAGTGAGCACAAAGAGATCAATAATCTATTGCTCTTGTTCTAAATAGAGAAAGAGAAGAAAGAAGAACTAAATTCCACTTGATCTCTGTATATGTTCTACAAAACCTTGAGGATAATATACTTGATTTATGCAGATGCCAACTTGCTGAGCAATTACTAAGAACAACTCAGAAGCAGAGAAGAGTAGAAAAAGAAAGACAAAGACAGGTGGAAATTAATCAAATAATGGAGAAATGAGGATCCACTAACTGGACAACTATTTCTAGAGGCTAATATATAGTATAACAACTTAGGCATGTTATCTGTTATTTGTTCTCACTGTCATGCTTTTCACTTTGACTATGAAAAGCTTTCTTCCTCAAGAGTTAATCATCCAAAGTTTGGCATGTGCTATTTGCAAGAACAAATACAATTATCCTCTCTTCAACCTCTTACTGGAATCTTACAAAACTACTTGACTAGAGATGATTATTCCTCAAGAGAATTTCACAACAACATACAATAGTATAATGTAGCTTTTGCTATGACTTCAATAGGAGTCAAAATTAACAATTCAGTCACTAGGCAATTTGGTCCCTATTGTTTCAAAATTCAGGGAGAGCTAACTGAGAGAATAAGGGAAGAATGCAAGGCAAAGAGATAGAGAGGAATGAGCTTGCTCACAGGTGATGTCTGATATATGCTATCAGAGATAGTCCTCAGCCATCTCTCTTCTATGATAGAAAGCTGTTCTAGTAGTTTATTGTTGATGTATAGGTAAATTGTGAGCAGAGAAAACTTGACTAGGCTTGGACACATCAACATACTCTTAGATCTGAGCTCTACCAGGGACTATAGGATGCTAAGATGCTATGGTCATTTGCAGACACTTCCACAAGCCAGATCTCTTCCTTACCATGACTGCTAATCCCAAGTGGCCAGAAATCCTTTATAGTCTCTTTTCTGGACAAATAGCTACTGATTATCCTGACATTGTATCATGGGTCTTTGAGTAGAAGAAGAAAGTACTCCTTAAGCTCATTGACAGTGGTTTCTTTAGTACTACTCCATCAAGTTTCAAAAGAGAGGTCTTCCTTGTATTTACTTGCTTATCTTTCTTCATCTTCAACATCACATTTGAGACTCTTATCATATAAACTCCATGATCTTAGCTCAATTACCTGATCCTCAACTATAGCCACTTCTCTATGCAAAAGTCACCAAATACATGCTATATAGTCTATGTGATACTGACAACCCCCAAGCTAAGTATATGATCAATAGACAATATAGTAAATGCTTTCCCAAGAACTTTAGAGAGAGAACAGATTGGGCTAAGAAGAGTTATCCACTCTATACTAAGCCTAACAGTGGCTTGGTTTTTGAACACAATGGGACCAAGTTCACAATCAATATGTGGTCTCTTACTGTCCTTAACTTCTCTTTCTCTTTCATTGTTATCTCAATGTTGAGATCTCTGCTGGATTGGGAACTGTCAAGTATCTGAGCAAGTACATCTATAAGGGTCCTGATAGAGCAACTATGGAAATTAGTAGTGGAATACAGAATGAAATCAAGGCTCATTTAGATAGTTGATTTATTAGTTTAACAGAAGCTTACTAAAAGATCTTTGAATTCAACATGCATAGAGAGTCACCAGCAGTTCAATGTCTTCCTATCTATTTTCCCAATGAACACTATGTTAACTTCCATATACACCAGACTGTTAATGAAGTACTAGCTAGGTAAGATATGAAGAAAACTCAACTTATTACTTGGTTTAAGTACAACTCTGTACATGATAATAGTTTTGTTAGAATATCGAATGCTATACTAAATGAGTTTTAGGCTATTTTTTATTGTTTTATGTTTTATTGTTCTTTGTATATAAATAGTTTACCTAGTAATGAAGAACATTGTGCATTTGCAACAAATTTCCCCTATTATTGTGTCGATTGTTTTTTCCTTCCAAAATTCAAAAAGTTTGGGCCTTATCTACTAGCAGTTTCCTTAGCACTATACCTGGAATGCTAAAGCCAAGTTATAGCATTCCAAGATAATAGCCAAGATAATTGGGAGAATATACTTTGTGTCACCATCAGAGGAAGAGCAGTTCTTTTTATGACTTTTTTTGACCATATTTGAAGGTGAAAAGAATTAGGAACATTAGAGGATCTAGAATGGCCAAGTATTTGCTATATTTAATGAGGCATGTTGTTACAAAACTATTAATCCTGTGTTAGAGAATTGATAGATATATATATACTAGCTTGAAGCTAAGAATCTACTAAGCTATGTTACTACCATACAATGAAAGTCACATGACTTGTAAGTTACCTATAGATAGCTAATATTTGTTACATTACCTCTTTCCTAAAATTATGTTCTTGCAATATTGGTGTATACATTCCCTGAAATACTGATTGTGAGCATGCATAGTATAATAGAATATTTATGATAAAAGTTATAGCAAGCCTTATTAGTCTCTTCACAAACATCTGAATAATATTCCTAGGTCATCTTTTCCAATAGCTATTCTCTCCACTTAATGAGATACTATAACTGGTTTTCTCTCCATTAGAAGTCTAGTATTTCTTTAACCTCTTGCAACTGTTCTGAGCCTCCTATAGGCTTCAAGTTTGTATTAGACTATTCTTACTATTGGTCAAAGGTGGGTCTAACATATGGTTTCAATCACAATTCATTAATAACTGGATAGAGGTTTTTCCATGTCTTGGGAATTTGTAGTTCATATAACAACTCATTTACTTTCCTCACAATTAGAAATGGTCTAGCCCTTTTGAATGATAATTTCTTTGATGGACAACTGTCACTTAGATTGGACCCATCAACCCATACTAGTTCCTTTGCTCTATATTTTTGCTTACTTTTTTTTTTCTATCAAATTTTCTTTTTATTATCTTATTGGTTTTCTTCAAAGCCTTTTTTACTTCTTGTTTTATCTCTCTCATTCCCTCTAGAAATTCATCTACTATCAAGACCTTCTTTTCTGCTCCCTTGACCTCATTGCCTGTATTTGGGTACCTCCTTAGGTTAACAAAGAAAAGAGATTGTCCTGTACTTGAGTGGCTTTAGTTATTATATGCAAACTTAGCAAGTAGCAGCTATTCTATCTAGTTATCTTGCCTGTAACTAATATAAAGGCAAAGATATTGTTTTAACTCTTGATTTACTCACTTAGTTTAGCTATCAGTCTATGGGTGATAGACAATAGAGGAATTTCATTTAATCTCTAGCTATAAGTATAACTCTTTCATAAAGTTGGAAACAAACTAAGGTCCTTAATCACTGATAATCTTTTGAGGTAGTCCTATATTCTTAAATATCTTCTCTCATAGTTTTTGGGCAATACCTCTTAATAAAATTTCTATATTAATTGGAATATATCTTGCTATTTTAGAAAAACAATCAACTACTACTATGACTCCATTATAGCCAGACAAGATTGGTAACAGTTCTACCAGATCAATACTGATAATGTCCCATGGCTGAATTGGAACTTCATTGGAATAAAGGTAATTTCTTTTTTTTTGTTAGTCTAGTTTGTTAGTTTGATAACTTTCATAACTAGCAATATATCTCTTAATATTCTCCATTATCCTTGGTCACTAATAATTTTGTGTAATGAGTTCATGAGTTTTGGTATATCCAGGATACCTAGCAAGTTCTTGATCATAGTGTAACCAAAGAATCTCTTCTCAAAGTATCACTAAGTTTGGAACATAGACTCTTTTCTTCTAGGTTATTACTTTTTCTTTTTTTTTCTATCCCTCGTTTCTACTCTCTATTGCTACTCTTATCTCTTTTTCAACAAACTCTTCTGCTTTTTCTATTTCCTTTCATATTACTTTTCTATCTGCTAGATGAATTGATCAAAATATTTCTGGATTAATGTTATTTTTTCCTTATTGTTATCTTTTCTAAAATCATGATTAGAATGGCAAGATAGTGTATCAACCTTCTTCATTGTACTTCTTGGCTTATGGATTAATTTGAAGTCATAGTCCTAGAGCTCAAATAGCCATCAAGCCTGTTACTAGTTTAAAGTTGTCTGAAGTATTTTAGGTTTTTATGGCTATTTAGATCTTAACTTGCTTTGTTCTCATGAGGTATGGGCACTATTATTTTAGTCTTGTCATTACTGCCAGTAACTCACAATCATAGATCTCATAGTTTTTCTCTGTTTTGCTTAGTAATTGGAAAATAAATGAGATGGGTCTCTATAATTTATCAAGTTGTTGTTGAGACAAGACTCCTCCTATAGCATATCCTGAAGTATTAACCTCCATATACAGCTTGTGGTTGGCATTAGATATTGTGAGAATAAAGTAAATGTTATTAATTTATTAGCTTTTCAAAGGCACCTCTCTCTTCTGTTTCCCATTTCCATTCTATCTTTCCTATTAGCTTTGTTAGAGGTTTAGTAACCTTGGCAAATCTCCAAATAAAGCATTTGTAGAAGTTGCAAAAGCCTAGAAATTGTCATACTTCTCACTTTTCTTTAGGTTCTAGCTATTCAGCAACTCTCTTGATCTTGATAGGGTCAACTTCAATACTATTCTTTGAGATAATCACCCCTAGATAGTCAATCTTTATTTGGTGGAAATGACATTTTTTTGTTTGGATTAATAATTTGTTGTTACTTAAGATTCTAAGAATCTTCTTTACAACTCCAGAGTGTTCTTCCAAGGTCTTCAAGAAGATTAGGATATCATCCATATAGATAATCACCTTTCCTTAGTTAACAAGATCTCAGAATAAGGTATCCATCATCAGTTGAAAGGTTGCTGAAGAGTTGCACAAGCCAAAGTACATCACTAATAGTTCAAAGAGTTCTCTATTGGTTCTGAATACTGCTTTCCACTCATCACCCTCTTTGATCCTTACATTATTGTAGCCCCATCTGATATCAAGTTTTGTAAAGTACTGTGCTCCTTTGACCTTGTCAATTAACTCTTGGATGAGTAGAAGAGTATATTTATTTTTGATAGTTAGTCCATTCAAACATCAATAGTCTTATACTAGATGATGATGGGGGTCAAAGAGAATTGATCACAAATAATAGTGGATTCAAGTAAAAGAAATAAAATCTCTAAAATGTTCCACAATTATATACTAAACAAGTAGGTACTGGGAAGGTTATCAAATAGAAAAGAGGGCTTGTATAGAAGGAAATAAAGGAGAAGAAACTCAAAATAGCCAAGAGAAATTGAAATAGTATTTTTAATAAATCTACTTGAGGTCAATCTTACTATAATAGGATCTCTAAGACACATGTTTGTCTTATACCATGATACTACTACCCTTACCTAGTCTAGTAGTCTGGCTTGCCATTGATATAGCAGAACTACCTAGAACTCCTGTACCTTCATGTAAGCTCTACTTCAGCTGACTATACAACTGGAAGCCTACTCCAAAAACATGTAGTGAGCTGTTAACTCCTAGCATAAGTAAATACCCAAGTCTATTGAGCCTTGAATTCCCATCTAAGGGAAGGTTTTTGGTAGTTTAAGAAAATAAGAGACTCAATCACTTAAATAGCTGTTAAGCTCTAGAGCAACAAAGAGAGATGATAGGGGTGTGATTTGTCAATTTCTCCTCTGTGCCCTAGAATATTTTATTAGGATTACAAAGCAGTGATATAACAACAAAAATGAGACAAAGAAAACTTCCAAATTTCCAAAGATAGCAAAGCTAGAATAATAAAATGGCATCTCCTCTGAATATTCCTGCTCCTTTAACCCTACTCCTAGAATCTTACTCTACACAATGAGTGGCTCTTGAGTCTTTTGAGAGGCTGTAAAGAGAGGCAGTAATCTTGAGTTGTCTTATTCTCAAGTATATTATTTTTCTCAAACCTTTTTTTTTTTTTTTTTTTTTTTTAAAAATTTTTAATTCAGTTCCCGATTCCAGTCTCCGCCATATTTTCTAAAAAAATTATCCTACATGGGCCCCAAGGACCAGGTTTTCCTTTCACA
>Ga0153988_1000276_pt1 | contig 12971 bp, 10 predicted proteins | sample TSNC072MetaG_FD_104742 | JGI IMG/M metagenome (GOLD analysis project Ga0153988, IMG submission 104742) | Attine ant fungus gardens microbial communities from North Carolina, USA - TSNC072 MetaG | ecosystem: Host-associated > Fungi > Mycelium > Unclassified | place: USA: North Carolina, Jones...
ACGATCCGTTGCGACACGAGCGCCGCGATGTCGTCGTCGTGATAGCCGAGCTCGCGCAGGACCTCGGCCGTCTGCGCGCCGAGCGGCTGCGGCGCGAGCCGCACCGGCAGCGTGTCGCCGTCGAAGCGCATCGGGCTGCCGAGCAGCGTCACGTCGTTGCCCGTTGCGCCGCGGACGGTGCGAAACATTTCGAGGTGATCCAGTTGCGGATCGGCGAGCAGATCGTCGTAGTCCTGAACCGGCGCGTGCCAGATGCCGTGCTCGCCGAGCACCGTGAGCCAGTGCGCGGTGTCCTGCGTGTGCAGACGTTCATGAACCGCGCGCCCGATCGTGTCGCGCTCGCGGTACGCATCGGCATCGGCGATCGAGGCGAGTTCCGGCAGATCGAGCGCGGCGGCCAGCGCGCGGGGCGACGCCATCGCAATCGCGAGATGGCCGTCGGACGTGGCGTGAATGCCATACGCGCCGGCGCTGAACCATGCGGCAAGACCGTGTTCGGCACGCGACTCGGCGCCGCGCGCGCCGTTCAGCCAGGCGGTCAGCGATTCTGCCTGCAGGTCGATCGCCGCCTGCAGCAGGTTGACTTCGACGAGGCGTCCTTCGCCGGTGCGCTCGCGGCTCACGAGCGCGGCGAGAATGCTCATCGCGTACAACGTCGAGGCGTGCTGGTCCACGATCACGGCACCGGCCGGCGTCGGCCCGCTCGCGCGGGACCCGGTGCGGGCCGCGAGCCCCGAGAGCGCCTGCAGCAGCAGGTCCTGGCCCGGCCGATCGACATACGGGCCGCTCGAACCGTAACCGCTTGCGCTCGCATAGATCACGCGCGGATTGAGCGCGCGGATGTCTTCATAACCGAGCCCGAGGCGGGCCATTGCGCCGGGGCGGAAGTTTTCCATCACGACGTCGGCGCTTTCCATCAGTTGCCTGGCAAGCGCCTGTCCCTGAGGATGCTTGATGTCGAGCGCGACGCTGCGCTTGTTGCGCCCCGTCGTCAGCAGATTCACGCTCTGCCCGCCGACGAAGTGGTCGGCAACGGCCCAGTTGCGATGGAACGCGCCCTGCAGCGGTTCCACCGCGATCACGTCGGCGCCGAGATCGGCGAGCGTTTGCGCGGCCATCGGCCCCGCATGGAAGTGGTTGAAGCTGACTACGCGAATACCGTCGAGCAAAGCGGCCATGAATACTCCGGAAGCAGGAAGTCTTCCGTTGCGGCACGGCATCGGCGCGCAACGGATCAGCCCATTCAGAATATCAAGGACACCCTGGCGATAACGCAGTGGCAGCTATTAATTGCCGCCCGGCAACTATAAGTCGTGGACATAAACCGGCGCGACACGCTGCGGGCACTGCCATAAGCGGCGCTTGCGCGGGGCCGGGGAGACCAGCGAGACCAGCGCGGTCAGCCCGGGTTCGAACGCGCGCGCACGAGTTCGCCGACGACCGCGCGCGCATGCTGGATAAAGCTCTCGGCGAGCCGCTGGCGAGGCCGGTTTCCCGGCAGCAACACGCAGAGCGGAACCGGCAGCTGCGGACGGAACGGCCGCACGACGAGCGAGCCGGGCGGCTGCGCGCAGATCGACAACTCGTCGACGAGTGCCGTGCCGAGTCCTTCCCGGACGAGCCGGCACGCGACGTTCGAGAAGCGCACCTCGATATCGGCCGCGAACCAGCTGCCGTTCGCTTCGTGGCCGCGCTCGATCAGCCGTCCGAGCGGGCTGCCGGCCGGCGGACCGATGAGCCGCCGCCCTTCCAGGTCGGCTGGCGTCACGTGCGTGAGACCCTCGATCGGATCGCCGACGGGGGCCACGCACATCACCTCGAATTCCGCGAGCAATTCCTTGTCGAGGCTCGCAGGGGACGGCGCCATCATCGCGAGGCCGATATCGGCCATGCCCGAGTCGAGGTTTTCGATCATGCTGTCGACGCGCAGCGTTTCCAGATTGATCTTCGCGAGCGGATGATCGACCGCGAAGCGCGTCAGCACCTTCGGCACGAGCCATTCGGAGAGTTCGGCGGTCGCGAAGATGCGCAGCACGCCGGCGCGGCCGGTGCGCAGGTCCCAGGCTTTCTGCTGGATCGCCTGGTGCACGAGAAAGAGCGGTTCGGCGTCGTCGAGCAGCATCTTCGCCTCGACGGTCGGGATCAGGCGGTTGCTGACGCGATCGAACAGCGGAAAGCCGAGCTTGGCTTCCGCGAGCCGGATCGCGTTGCTGACGGCCGGCTGCGACATGCCGAGTTCGTCGGCGGCGCCGATGGTCGTGCGATAGCGCATTACGGCGCGCAGCACTTCGAGTTGCCGGAGGTTGATCAGCACCCGGGCCGACGCGCCGGAATTCATCTGCATGCTCTACCTGTCTACGTCTGCGGGACGAACCATTGTAGCCAGCCAAAAATGGCGTGATATGAGCTTTTGCCCTACTGCGGCTGCTCTCCGGGCCCGTCGCCGCGAGTTCGCGCGCCGTTTGCCGGGCCCGGCCGGCGTGCTTCGGCCGCTGCCTATAACAGCGGTTTATAGTCGGCCATTTTTTTCTACTGGTATGCGATGCGCAGAAGCCGGTAACGTCTGGATGGATAGCGTTCGCATGGGCGGACGCGCTGATACCCGACCCAGGAGGTTCCATGTTTGCCTCGCGTCTGCTTTCTTTTTGTCCGGTGCTGCTGACGGCCGGACTGCTGTCGCTCGCGCACGCAGTACCCGCCGGTGCCACCTGCGTCGGCAGCGTTCCGTCGGACCAGCTCGTGGCGGCGGGCCATCTGTCGATGTCGACGAACCCGACCTTGCCGCCGCTCCAGTACGTCGACGCCGAAGGCAAGCTGATGGGCATGAACGTCGAGCTGGGCGAGTCGATCGGCAAGCGCCTGTGCCTGCAGGCGGATTTCGTGCGGATGGACTTCCCGGCGATGATTCCCGCGCTGAAGGCGGCCCGCATCGACGGCATCAACACCGGCATGTTCTGGACCGAAGAGCGCTCGAAGATGATGTACACGGTGCCCTACGCGATCTCGACGCTGGACGTTGTCGTCTCGCCGCAGCACCCGCTTGCCGTTGCCGACGTCAAGGCGCTGCGCGGTCACGCGGTGGGCGTGGAGTCGGACTCGTACCAGGAGCGCTGGCTGCGCGACCGCGCGAAGGAAGCCACGGACGAGAAGGGCGCCGCGATCGAGGTGCATGCCTACACCACCGCGAGCGACGTGATCGCCGCGCTGCGCGCCGGGCAGATCGACATGGCGGTACTGCCGAGCTACACGGCGGTCGACATCGTGAACCGCAAGCAGGCGGTGATGGCGCTGACGGGACAGGGCGCCACGCAGACCACGCTCGCGTTCCGCACGCGCGCCGTGGCCGAGGCCGTGGCGGGCGCGCTCGACGCCATGCGCGCGGACGGCAGCTACGCGAAGCTGCTGACGCGCTTCGGCATGACGCCGTTGCCCGACGCGAAGATCACGGTGCGCGGCCCGGGCCCGGTGTGAGGATCGCACTCCCATGCCCCTGTTCAATCTGCCCGACTTCTTCGGCTACCTGACGAACGGATTCCTGTTGCGCGGCGTGCTCGTCACGCTCGCGCTCACGATGGTCACGATCGTGGGCGGCCTCGTGCTCGGAATGCTGCTCGCGTTGTTGCGCATGGCGCGCCAGCGGATCGTCGTCGCGGCCGTGCGCGGCTATATCTGGATCTTTCGCGGCACGCCGCTGCTGATCCAGCTCGTGATCATCTATACGGGACTGCCGCAGCTCGGGCTGCGCTTCGGCGTGGTCGGCTCGGCGCTGCTCGCGCTGATCCTCAACGAGGCCGCGTATCTCGCGGAAATCATCCGCAGCGGTTTCATGGGCGTGCCGCGCGGCCAGTACGAGGCGGCCGAGGCGCTCGGCCTGCCGAAATGGCTCGTGCTCTGGAAGGTCACGCTGCCGCAGGCGTTCCGGCTGATGCTGCCGTCGCTCGGCAACTCGGTCAACGGCTTGCTGAAATCGACGTCGATCACGTCGGTGATTTCGATGGAAGAACTGATGCGGCGCAGTCAGATGCTGATGCAGGAGAAGTTCGAGGTCCTCGAGGTGTTCTGCGCCGCGGCCATCTTCTATCTGCTGATGACGACCGCATGGGGCGTGCTCCAGCAGCGCCTCGAACGGCATTTCGGCGCGGCGCACGAGGCGTTGCGCGGCTGACGTCCGGCTCCCGGACACTCGACTCCCGGACTTTAGACTCTCGACCTGATAGGGAAACGCGCAACATGACATCGAATAACGCTTTGACGGGCGTCGTCGTCGCGACGGTGCTGCCGTTCAACGACGACGAGTCGATCGACTGGGCCAGCTACGAGCGCGCGCTCGCGCATGCGGCCTCGCCCGACGGCATCGAAGCCGTGTTCGTCAACGGGCACGCCGGCGAGGGCGGGGCACTGTCCCGCGGCGAGCGCGACGACGTGATCCGTTGCACGCGCGAGCGGCTCGGCGCGTCGCGTCCGCTGATCGCCGGCATTCTCGCGCAATCGACGCGCGAAGCCGTCGTGGAAGCTTGCGCGGCCGCGCAGGCCGGCGCGGACCTGCTGACCGTGTTTCCGCCCGCGACCTTCGCGGGCGCGCGGCCCGAGATGGTCGTCGCCTATGTGCGCGCAATTGCTGAGGCAGTCGATCGGCCGGTGATCGTATTCCAGTATCCGCTTGCGTCCGGCTATGGTTACTCGACCGAGACGCTCGTGCGGCTTGCCGCGCTGCCCTCGGTCGTGGCGGTCAAGGAAGGCAGCGATTCGATGCGGGCCTACGAGGACAATGTTCGCGCGCTGAAAGCGGCACGCCCGGAATTCGCGATTCTCGCCTCGAACTTCGACTGGTTTCTCGCGCAGCTCGCGAGCGGTGCGGACGGCATCCTGTCCGGTTTGGCCAGTCTCGCGCCGCGGCCGCTCGTCGAATTGTGGCGCGCGTCCCAACGGGGCGACATCGCCGCGATGCGCGCGGTCAGCGCCAGCCTGCAACCGCTCGTCTCCGCGATCTACATGGCGCCGCGCAACGAAATGTATGCCCGCATCAAGTACGCGCTGCAGCGCCTCGACGTAATCGCGTCGGCGCGGACGAGGTCGCCGTTCCAGCCCATCGATGCCACGGCGGCGCGCGCGATCGACCTCGCGCTCGCGCAGACGAACCGCTCGCTGCTCGCGGGGGGATAGCGATGAGCGAAGTCGTCAAACCGCCCATCGTCGAATTCGTCGGCGTGAACGCGTGGTACGGCAGTTATCACGCGCTGAAAGACATCCACCTCGCCGTGCGGCAGGGTGAGCGGATCGTGATCTGCGGGCCGTCGGGCTCCGGCAAGTCGACCCTGATCCGCTGCGTCAACGGTCTCGAAGCCTGCCAGCAAGGCCGGCTCGTCGTGGACGGACACGAGCTCGACGCGCATCGGCGCAATCTCGCGGCGGTTCGCCAGGAAGTCGGGATGGTGTTTCAGCAGTTCAATCTGTTTCCGCATATGACGGTGCTCGACAACCTGATTCTCGCGCCGATGTGGATCAGAAAGCTTGCGCGCAAGGACGCCACCGCGCTCGCGATGCATTACCTCGAACGCGTGCGGATTCAGGAGCACGCGGCCAGGTATCCGGGGCAATTGTCGGGCGGCCAGCAGCAACGTGTGGCGATTGCGCGTGCGTTGTGCCTGAAGCCGCGCGTGATGCTGTTCGACGAACCGACCTCGGCGCTCGATCCGGAGATGATCAAGGAAGTGCTCGACGTGATGGTCGGTCTTGCCCGCGACGGCATGACGATGATCTGCGTCACGCACGAGATGAGCTTCGCACGCATGGTGGCCGATCGCGTCGTGTTCATGGACAAGGGCGAAATTCTCGAGGTCGCGCCGCCGGACGTGTTCTTCTCGCGGCCGCAGGATTTGCGCGCGCGTGCTTTCCTGAACAGCATTGCGTAAATGGCATGCGGCGAATCGGGCAGAGGTTTCGACGAGGTTCTTTCGGGAGTTGACGTGATTCAATGCATTTCCGCCGACGAGGCGGCCGCCCTGGTGTCCGACCGGGACTTCCTGATGGTGGGCGGCAATACCGGCTCGGGCGTGGCCGAATCGATTCTCGAAGCACTCGAGCGTCGCCATCTGCGCGGCGAGGGTCCGCACGACCTGACGCTGTTCCATGTGACCGGGGTCGGGGCCGTTCACGAGAAGGGCCTGTGCCGGCTCGCCCATGCAACGCTCGTCAGGCGGGTGATCGGCGGAAACTTCGGCATGCAGGTGCCGTTCATGAAGCTGATCCGCGAAAACCGGATCGAGGGATACAACTTCCCGCAAGGGGTGATGACGCAGCTATGCCGTGCGATGGCGGGGCGGCAGCCCGGTCTGATTTCGCGCACCGGATTGCAGACCTATATCGATCCCCGCCAGGACGGCGGCCGGATGAACGAGCGCACGACCGAGCCAATGGTCGAGCTGCTGACCCTCGCCGGCGAGGCGTGTCTTTTCTATCGCGCGCCGGGCGTGCCGGACATCGCGATCATTCGCGGCACCTCGGCCGACGAAGACGGCTACGTGAGCATGGAGCACGAGGCGACCACGCGCGAGGACCTGTCGATCGCCCAGACCGTTCACAACGCCGGCGGTATCGTGATCTGCCAGGTCAAGCGCATCGTGCAGCGTGGCAGCCTGCATCCGCAGATGGTCAAGATTCCGGGCTTTCTCATCGACTATTTCGTTGTCGATCCCGAGCAGATCCAGACCTACACGACCCAATACGATCCGGCGCGCTGCGGCGAGACGCGCCTGCCGGTGGCCATGATCGAGCCCGATCCGCTCACCGTGCGCCGTGTGATCGCGCGGCGCGCCGCGCTCGAACTGCGCCGGGGCGACATCATCAATCTCGGCGCCGGCTTGTCCGCGATGATCCCGAACATCGCGGCCGAGGAAGGCATAGCGGATCTCGTGACGATGACCGTCGAATCGGGCGTCGTCGGCGGCGTGCCCGGCCATACGCGCGAATTCGGCACGGCGGTCAATCCACGCGTCATTCTCGACCAGGGCTATCAGTTCGACTTCTACGACGGCGGCGGATTGACCTGCGCGTTCCTGTCGTTCGCCCAGGTCGACCGGGACGGCAACGTTAACGTGACGCGCTTCGGCAAACGCTACGACGGCTCGGGCGGCTTCATCAACCTGACGCAGAATACCCGACGGCTTGTATTCAGCGGATCGCTGACGGGGGGCGATTCTGAGCTCGATCTGCGCGAAGGCATGCTGCATATCCGCCGCGATGGGGTATTCGACAAATTCGTCGAGCGCGTCGACCAGATCAGTTTTTCCGGCCGGCTTGCACGCGAGCGCGGGCAACAGGTGACCTATGTCACGGAGCGTGCCGTGTTCGAATTGCGCGAGCACGGTCTCGTCATGACGGAGATTGCACCGGGCGCGCGTTTGCAGGAAGACGTGCTCGCCCGCGTTGGATTTCCCGTCGAGGTCAGCCCGTCGCTCACGACGATGGATGCCTGCCTGTTTCGGCCCGGGCCGATGAATCTGCGTGAACGGATTGCGTTCGAGCAGCCGCGCAGTGAATTCGGTGGGCGCGGACGTGGACAAGGTGAATGAACCATGCTTCCGATGATTCCGGCGGATGGATTGAGCACATCGGCCGGATGTCCGCGGCGAATGTCTCGCCGTTCCACCGCTTGTTGAAGCCGTTCTTCATGTATATGCACTGGCCGTCGAGCTTGACGGCCTTGAGATCGTACGCAAGCCCGACCCGCATCGGGCTTTCGCTGCGGTGCATGCCTTCGACGCGCGTCGTCAGATCGGGCGCGCTGCGCCTGTCGCTCACATAAGCTCACATAAGACGTTTCGTCTCCTGCCTGACAGGATCGACGCCGCAACGCGGCCTCTCGACGTTTGCTCCGACCGTCGCGTCCCTTCAACTCATAGCCTCGGTGCTATGAAGTCATAGCCCACCCGGCAATTGTTCGACCGCTCTCCGGTCGTTACATTGCTTCAAAGCAAGCTTCACAGCAACGCCACGAGTGCCTCGCGACAGACGACACCGGGCTGCGTGTTCCCGCTGTTCTGGTACTTGCTGGCTACGCCCACGGCGATGCGGCTGATACTCGTGCAACTGGTCGGCATTCTGTTCGTGACGCTGCAAGGCGCCGCGCATCCGGGCATGCTGGTGAGGTTCTTCGCGATGCTGGGCCGTTCGACGGGCGTGGCGATCTCGTACAACATCGGCGTGATGCTGTTCGGTGGGCTCGCGCCGTTCTATATCTCGGTGGTCTCGCGCTTCACCGATGCCCGGTTCGTTCCGCCGGCTTATCGGGTCGGCACGACCTTGCTGTCGTTCGTGCTGGTTGTGGGCACGCGCACGGGGCGGCGGGAGTTCCGGCACGAGCGCGAGGAGCGGCGGCGCGCAGCGGCGGCACGTGGCGAGGGCGACGAGGGCAGTTCGGCAGGTGCCGTTCCTTCCAGCGAATAGATGTGCCGGTAAGACACATCGGCTTTGGCGCGTGGTCGCCGAGGCCGATAAAAAATGGCGCCTTGATGCGAATCAAGGCGCCATTTTTCTTGGAGCGCATTTGAAAATTGTTCCCGTATGTGGTTTAAATGCGAGACATGGGAGAAAGAACGTCAGGCTTGTCAGACAGCACCGGCCGCAAGTGAGGCATGTGTGTGTCGATGGGGGTGCGACGCATGACGTTGATGGACAAGGCGGCAACGCCCGGGTTCGCCGTTGGAGCGGTGAATTTTCAAACACGCTACAAGAAAACCATGAAGCAACGGAAGTCAGGAAAAACAACATGGAAACACTATGTCGCCGTGGCTTGTATGTCGATTGCGAGTGGATACGCGAATGCACAAACGGTGAAAATAGATTTGCCGGCATTACCCTTGTCGGAAGCACTGGCGAAGCTCTCACAGCAAGGCAAAGTTAACATTCTTGCCTCGGACGCGTCGGTGGCGGATCGCATGGCTCCGGCGGTGTCAGGCACGCTGAGTATTCATGACGCGCTGGATCAACTGCTCAAAGGCACGAATCTCAAAGCCGAACAGAAGCAGGAAGGGACATGGGTCATCTCGGCGTCGTCAAAACAGGCGGCAGTGGGTGCCACGAATTCCGCTACGGTGTTGCCGGCGATCACGGTAACGGGCAATGTACCCTCGGATGACACGGGCTTCCTCGCGTATTCGAGCAATACCGCTACGCGTACCGACACGCCGATTAGCGAAACGCCACAGTCGATCCAGGTGATCACGGCGGATCAACTCAAAAGCCACCAAACGCAGTCGGTTCTGGACGCGCTTGAGATGGCCGGCCTGCCGGTTGTGAGCCAGTCTCAGGGAAATAGTGCGGCCGTTATTTCCCGAGGTTTCACGGCCAATATCATGAGAAACGGAATCAACGATCTCAGCGGAAACCAGACCGCGCTTTCGATTCCCGTGGCCGGTATCGAGCGGATCGAGGTGATCAAGGGTGCCGATTCGATCCTGGCCGGCGTTATGTATCCGGGCGGCGTGGTGAATGTCGTCACGAAGCAGCCGACAGCAGACACGCTCCGCCAGTTAACCGTTCAAACGGGATCGTATGGGGACTGGCTGGGCGCAGTCGATCTGGGCGGGCCACTGACGCCGGACAAGCACCTGACATACCGGCTGGTCGTGTCCGGAGAGCGTTCCGGTGAAAGCTACGGCGGATACGACGGTAACAAGACGTTCTATGTGGCGCCGACGCTGGGCTGGAAATCGGGTGGAACGGACATCGTTGTCGGCTATCAGCATCAGGCCCAGAATCTCCCCGCCACGGCCATTACTTTGGTCGGCCCAGGCGGACCGCTTCCACTTGATGGGCGTGCTACCCCGCCAGACAACCAGTTCATTAAATCCGACACGCTGTTTTATGACATTAAACAAAAACTGGGACGTGGCTGGGAAGTCGAGAGCCGGACGCAGTACCAGAACTTCAACGACTGGAGTGAAAATAATTATTTCCCCTTCGGATATGACCCGACATCGATGCCCTATTCGGGTGCGACATACACCACCAGCTCATCTTCGATTGAAACCGATAATCATATAAAAACGGCATTTCAGGTCGGCTCCATCAGGAATAGCCTGATGGTCGGAGGGGAGTATCAGATTTACCGGACGAATACCAATGAAATCGCCTCTGGGGTTCTCGCCCCTTTTCCTTCTCCGACACTCCCGCCGGTCGCAGGGAAGTTTTACAACTTCACTTCAAGGCAATACTTCAACAATCTGTACCTGCAAGACCAGATGAGCTGGGGGCGACTGCGCGTATTGGCCAGCCTCGCGCGCGGAACGTCCTGGTCAACCGGTCAGCCAGCGCAATCTGCCTGGTTGCCTAACATCGGTGTTCTGTATCAGTTGAGCGATTATGTGTCTGTCTTCGCCAACACATTCCGGAGTTTCGTTCCCAATACGTTCAGTCCTCTGGCCCGTGGAGCGCCCGTGCCGCCGTCACTGGGGCGTTCGATAGAGGCCGGCGTCAAGCTCAATCTTCTCGACGATCAACTGAGTGTCACTGCCGGCGTATTTCGGACCGCAATGTCAAACACGTACTATCCGGCACCGGAATCTCCCAGCGGATATCTCCCGGGGGAAAATGAAGCCTATCGGGGGGCCGAAATAAATGTTGCGGGCCAGGTACTGCCCGGGTTAAACCTGACGTTCAACTATACGTACACCACTGGGCAGCAGTTACCGACAGGTAATCTCCCACCCGTGCGTCATATGGGTGGCCTGTGGCTAAGCTACGACCTGCAGTCCGAACATCTGCGGGGATGGGGCGGCGGCATCGGCCTGCAGGCGCGCAGCAGCTACGAGATACCGGTGCAACCGCTTGTCTACAAGATTCCTGGGCAGATGCAGACCGATCTGAATGTGCATTATCAAACGAGGAACTGGTCGACCATTCTCGGCATCAAGAATGTCTTTAATCGCACGCTTTACCAGGACGGCGTGTACTACGTCAACTTCGTGACGCTCAATCCAGGCCGACTGATTTACTTAACCAGTTCCTATAAATTTTAAGAGCATGGATCGCAATCAACTCAGTGCGAGACGGTAGGCGTGAGCGGCCGTTGCGCTAAACAACGCACGTTTCTCGTCAGGCGAACATGGCGCGGTCAAGCGCTTGAATGTATTCCAGACGACACCGTAGCTCGCGGTCTGCTGGTCCACGGGGAAATTGCTTTCGAACATGCAGCGAGTCACGCCGAATGCTTCCAGACATTCGTGAACGTACGGGGTCCATGAACGTGCGAGTACTTCCGAGCCAGGGGGAACTGCGTTCAAATGGAATGGAAATCCGGTGTACAGCATGCCGAGTCCGCCAAGCTTCATATACACGTTCGAATGCTCGGCGACTTGTGCGAGCCCCGACTTCCATTCGGCAAAAACAGCATCGCGTTGGCCTTCGTAAGGGCCGACGCCTAATGGACCGCCGACGTGATTCACGATGATGCGGGTCTCGGGAAAGCGTCTCGCCAGATCTGCGATTTCGTTGAGCTGATGGTGGTAGACGAACGCATCGAAACTCAGGTCGAATGCGTGAAGGTGGCGGAATGCCGCGCGAAAGGATCGGTCGGCGCTGCGTTCTCGCGCGTACGTGTGTCCCCACATGCCGATGCCGGTCGCATCCCAGCGGATCGGGAAACGGATGCCCCGCAGGCGGCCTGCCGCCGCTTCATGTTGCGCTTCCAGAACCGGTACCACCTGGTCGCCCAGCATCATGTCGGCTCTCGCGACAATGCCGGCGCAGAGAGCGTCACGCCACCGCGCGGGAGCCGCGAGCGCGGATGCCACCGCAAAGCGTGTTTCTCCAACGGGGCGCAACTCCGGACTCGCATGCTCGCAATAGGACGTGCCGCCTTCCACGAAGACAGTCGCTCGAATATTGTGGCCTGTCATCAGGTCCGCGAGAAAGTCGTCGACGAGATAGTCTCCGCTCTTGCGCTGCCAAAGATGATGATGGCAATCGACGATAGGCAGATCGGGGTCGAGAGCCGGCTCGGAACTTTGCCGATGCCATGCGTCGAGTTCTTCCGCCGTTCGAAAGCGACTGGTTCTGAAATCGTAGGCGAGGCTCATGGGAGTAGGTAGGGAATCATCCGGCCGATAGGAACAGGCGCGATTTACTTGCTCTCGACGAGGCGCACGAGCACGGCGGCGAGAACCGCCGAGACGAACAGGAAAACCGACATCGCCCATATGCCGGCCGAGAAGGCACCAGTCGTCTCTTTGAGGACGCCGATGATGTACGGCCCCGCAAAGCCGCCGAGTGTCCCGATCGAATTGATGAATGCGAGTCCGCCCGCCGCGGCTCGCTCGCTCAGGAAGGTCGTGGGGATCGTCCAGAGAATGCCGACGGCGGAAATGGTCGACGCGGAGGTCAGGGTGATGCCCAGCATGACGACCCCCAATGAGCTGAAGTGTGCCGCCAGTGCGAGGCCGATGCCGCCGACCAGGCACATGAGCGCGAGGTTCGTCACGGGCCTTCCCCTGAGCGTGACGACATACGACCAGGTCAGCAGAACGCAGGCAGAGGCGAGCGGCGGGATGGTGGCCAGCAGGCCGATTTCCGACAGCCGCAGGCCGTGGCCGCGCAATATTTGCGGCAGCCACACCCCCACCCCGTAGCCGCCCAGCACGAAGCCGAACTGGATAGCCGCCAGCATCAGAACACGCGGGTCCTTCAGTGCAGAAGTTAGGTCTTTCTTGATGTGCTGCCCCGTGCCTTCATTGAGCATCTGGACCAGTTCGGTCCGCTCGTCCGGTGTCAGCCAGTGGGCGTCTTCAGGCTTGTTCCGCAGGACCGCATACACGACGAAGCCGACGAGCACGGCCGGCAAGCCCTCGATGATAAACATGGCCTGCCAGCCATGCATCCCCGCAAATTCGCCCCACCTCAGAATGGACGTCGACAGCGGCGCACCGATGATTGCCGAGAGCGGAATGCCGAGCGCGAACAACGCCTGCACGCGT
>Ga0153988_1000278_pt1 | contig 12950 bp, 6 predicted proteins | sample TSNC072MetaG_FD_104742 | JGI IMG/M metagenome (GOLD analysis project Ga0153988, IMG submission 104742) | Attine ant fungus gardens microbial communities from North Carolina, USA - TSNC072 MetaG | ecosystem: Host-associated > Fungi > Mycelium > Unclassified | place: USA: North Carolina, Jones Lake...
CCCGGAATATAAGTGGGCCAATGTCATAGTCATGAGTCCTTCATGGAGCACATGTTGCTGTCAACTGATTGATTCTTGATAGCCCAGACCAATACTAGCTTGGTCCACATAAATAATTGCTATCTAACAGTCGACTGTTGGACTGTTTGAATGTCTCAAGGGTGATTTGCCGAATTCAGTGATATCAGTAGCATTTCTATCCCTGACATGAGCAACCACATATTGTGGCAGAAAATTAAGGCCCAGCACATAAGTTAAGATGATTGTCCTATCTGGTTGTCAGTTTCCAGATATAGTATTCTCATTAGTATCTTAGTGGATATCTGTCTTCTAATGTGTTCCAAGTTTAGATCATCCTATAGCCCCAACAGTAAAACAAACTTGTGAGGAGGTAAATCAATCAGAAAAATGAAAAGAGAAACCAATAGTCAAAGGAAATAAAACATTATTGTTGAAAGAGCTAGTGCTTATCTGCATGACATAGGACAGATGTTTTTTTTCTCACCACTTCCTTTTATAATCTGAGACATGGACTTTTTTTTAAAAAAAATCATCAGTTATAAAGCCAACTACTTTAAATACAAATGAGCAGGAGGTAATTGGGGGCATGGTGGCAGACCCTACAGCATGTGTTGTAAGCATATCTCCTAAGTACCAATATGTAATTAATAGCCTAGGCAATGAAGAATAAAGCCTTGAGGTCATTCTAGGCTCATTCTGAGCATTATGAAGAAGGCTTCTGCTGAGCCTAGAACTGAAGCATCAATTGTGGCAGTTTCTGAGATATTAGCAATTTAATAAACAGTAACATAGTGGTTACCAGTTGATCTGCTTAATATCTCAGCCAATATTGATCACCTCGAGATGTGACTAGCATCAATCAAAAGGTCTTTTTGAGGACTTTCCGTAGCCTTTGAGACTGTGAGAATCATTGAAGAATTGATGGAGATATGACTAAATGAAGTTTGTGACAACTAGTGTTGTGAAAATTGAGTTGCAAATTAGTTTGTCTTGGAATAGTATATTCTATTAAAAACCAGTAAGTACAAATAACAAACTATTAATCTTATATACTAAGAAAACAAACATTCTAGAAGATTTTTAGCCAGATTATGATATTGACTCAATATTCCAACAACTAGTAACTCCCTTAGGAATATTTCATCCTAAGAAAAAGCTTGAATCAGTTTGTCTTTGTATCTACTATGTCCTAATATACTTTTCAAAGGTAATATTCAGATTTTGTAAAGGAACATATATATTTGTGGTAAGTTATATATAAATACTAGAGCTCAAAGGGGCTAAGAAACAAAGTTTAGATAATAACAAAAGATATTGTTAAGTCTGAGATCTAATTCTCATACTATAAATAGGAATGTAATGGTCTGTACAGCTAGATAGACTGTTAAGACTCTAGATCACAAGAATAAAGAATATTCAGACTTTGTGTTATATTCTTTGAGATAATCTAAGGACAAAGAAGATATTCTATCTTAAATACTAGTAAGTAACAGTGAGTAGCCAGTCAAGTCAAGGTCTATAAATAGGTTAGTTCAATGATTCTCTATTTATCTAAAGTTCATAATACTACAAAGTTTATTTGTAACTATTTTTGGTATTTATCCAATATTTCTCCTATAGTTCAATATCTGTAATTAGTCCAATTTAGCAATCCAATCCAGTCCAATAACTCTTTCTGTCATGACTTGGCAAAACAGCTAAGTCATTTTCTATTTTTCTTTTTGCTTTCTTTTCTTTTATTTAGTTAGATTATTACTGTCACAAACTTCATTCAGTCATATCTCCACCAATTCTTCGACAATTCCCACGGTCTCAAAGCCAGCTTAAAGCCCTTAAGAAGACCTTTCAATCGATGCCAGTCACGTCTCAAGGCGATCAATAATGGCCGAGATATTAAGCAGATTAACTAGTAACTACCATGTTACCGTTTATTAAATCACTAATATCTCGGAAACCGCTGAGATCGATGCTTTGGTTCTAGGCTCAGCAGAAGCCTTCTTCATAACGCTCAGAATGAGTCTAGAACAACCTCGAGGCAATTAATATTAGTGGAGATATGAAGGCCTCAATGTTTACACATAGACTTCATTAATTACCCATAGATAGTCATCTGTTCTTTTCTTAGAACAAAGGACAGCCTCCATATGGTTAGGTTATCACTATTTCTAGAACAAAGGCACTACCATATGTAGAACAATAGGTAGTAGCATGTGATGATCTGTTCTAGTGCACAGACTATCACAATCATATATATAAGAACTCATAGTCTGAGGATTAGACCTCAGACTTAACAACATCTTTGCTGCTTGTCTAAACTTTGCTTTTTTGAGCTTTTTGAATATCAATTCAACCAATCACAAAACAGTAAGTGGCCATTTGTAATAATTACTAAGGTAGAGTGTGGGAAAGGATCATGTGACAGTCACATAGTCACAACATTGGTCACAGTCACATGACAGATGTAACATGAGGACCATGGGAGGATAGAGCATAGCCACCAAAGTAAAATATATAAGTAGTATAGAAAATCCAATAGGAACTCTATTAAGTTCTCTTTGTCAACTCAGATAAAGAGTAGGATTAAGTCTACACAGCTAAGTCCTTACACTTTCTGTCATGACTTGGAAAAATAGCTAAGTCAATATTTATTTTTCTTTTATATTTTATTTTATTTCTATTACTCTTTTTCTTTTCTTTTCTTTTTAGTTATATTGGGACATATGAGATACTAGCTGGGGTTAGAGTTAGTATTGTGTATAAGTAGTTTCATGAATCTAATGAGAACTCCATTAAGTTCTCCTTGTTAACTCAGACTAGAAGGGTATTTAAGTCATTTTAGGCTAAGTTATTATACTTTTATTTAAACTATTTTGTGATGCATCAATGCATTGTTCATTGCATTAGCTTCACTTCTTATTGCCAATATCTCCTCTACCATCTATTCACTATTAGTCCAAGGCTAATACATAAGAGCTATTCTTTGTTCTATTCAAAGTACCTATAGGTAATTAATTAAGTCTATGTACAAATATTAAGAACTTTATATCTCTGTTGATATTGATTGCCTTGAGGTTAAGACCATAGAAATTGTTGAAGAATTGATAAAGATAGGTCAAAATGAAGTTTATGAGAGACTTAGTTATTGAGAAAACAACATATAATAGCTATATTTTTAGCTAGAATTATTATTTATCTAATATATACATGAGACTAATGTGAAAAGATAGCTTATCATTGCTTTTTGTCCTTTAACTACCACCATCTTCCCTCTTCTGGCCACAATGGCTATTAAGGGGCATATTATACTAAACTCCTCTTACCAATATCATTGTTATTTACCTTCCCTCTTTAATACTGATCTTCCTTTGGGAGGGTATTATTATTCTTTATTGCATTGTTGTCTGACTATTGTAATAGGCAACATTCACCATTTGACCTAGTGGAGGCTTTGTATTCATATGTATTCTTGGTTTTGGATTGTGGGTTAGCAGACTATCTAGTATAGGTAGCTAGAGGGTAGTCCTGAGGTATAATCCATATGAGTAGACAGTCATTAATAATACTAGTAGGCAGAGGATAATAGCCTCTTGGTATGTGTTAGTATATATATGTTACTGATCTGTTCTGTAAATAAAGCCCTCACCTATATAGTAGAGCCCCTAGTGCTTGTAACATAGGTAGTGTGGTCCAAGCACTACCTCTACTATATAGGGAGTCAACACTAGAGATTTAATAAACCAAGATAACAAAGTATCAAATGAATCCCCTTAGGCTCTTTATATAGGCTTCAGCTATTGTAAAGTTACTGGTATGCTCAAAAAGATATTCAACCAGAGTATCTAGGAGGGTATCTATTATCAAATATGTAACATATAAGGGGATGGGATTAGTGGGCACATGGTTTGGGGCTGGGAATTTGAAGTAGATATGGAGCATATTGTTATAACTTAGCAAAATGGCTAAGTCAATATTTATTTTCTTTTATTTTTCTTATTAATGGATGCACAAGACAAAAGTGACTTATAGGGAAGTGCAGGATATTATAGTTAGGTTAGGGTTACTATTGTTGTATAAATAGTGTATTAAATCCAATAGGAACTCCATCAAGTTCTCTTTGTCAACTCGGACTTAAAGTAGGATTAAGTTGTCACAACTAAGTCCTTATACTAGAACTTGATACCATATCTGAGCATTGTTTGCCTTGGACTCTGCTCATTCTTACTCTTATCTAATTAACCCTCAGCTAGTGATTATCACAATCACCAGCTACCTCTATACATAGCTGGGCCCTTGGCTTAAGGGAACTTTACTGTCAGTTAGGAACAGTGGGTAGAAGAGTGGTACTAAACTTAGGTATCATTTGTCATGACTTAGCAAAACGGCTAAGTCATTATTTAATATTTCTTTTCATTTTCATTTCATTTAGTTTCTGATTATCATTTTCCTTTTTCTTTTTCTTTTCTTTTATTTTCTTATTGATAGATGCACAAGAGGAGAGTAACTCATAGGGAAGCACAGGATAAAGGAAGGGTTAGGGTTACTCTTCATGTATAAATAGTGTACAGAATCTAACGGAAACTCTATCGAGTTCTCTTTGTCAAATGCTGAACAAAGAGCAGTTGGCTTAATTCCGGCACGAAGTTTGGCTCTCTGACATCATTTCTAAGACCTGACCTTACAAATAAGCAGTGTTAAATAGTTACTTGTACTCTTCTCAGTATAAACTTCATGCTACAGGTACTCTTGTTACCTGTTTACACAGAGGATTGACAGTTACTCCTAAGAGACCATCTAGAGTAGAGATCTCTTTTGTGGAGTAATAGCCAAAGTACTATTAGAGCAGTAGTAAGTAAGGTAGTAGGACTCTGGCTAGATGAAGATCTTGCACTCCAGCAAACATAGTTTATATAGCAAGATTCAATATTATTTCCATACTCCCAAAGGCATAGTACAATGTCTTTAACTCAATATAACAACTTGATGAGCAGCATACTCAAACAAAAATACTCCCTCACCAAACTGAGAAAAGAACTGGAAGAAAGGAAAGGGAAGCTATGCTTCAGCTGTAAAAGGTTTAGGTACCTGGCCTAAAATTGCAAGAATCAGAAAGTGTCATGACTTGGCAAAATAGCTGAGTAATTATTTATATTTCTTTTCTTTTCTTTTCTTATTGGACTTATAACTACAAGATAGAGCACGGGAAAGTATCACGTGACTTTGTCACAATGTCACAAGTCACAGTCACAGTGTGTCACATGACTAGAGTAACATGAGGACCATGGGAGAGTAAGTGCATAGCCACAGTAGTAAAATGTATAAGTAGTAGAGAATTAAAGTGAGAACCCCATCAAGTTCTCTTTGTCAAACTCTGAACAAAGAGACAGTTGGCTTAATTCCGGTCATCAGACTTTAGACACTGACAGAAAGAGGAAGCTTGTCACAAACTTCATTCGGTCATATCTCTGCCAATTCTTTGACGATTCCCACGGTCTCAAAGCCAGCTTAAAGCCCTTAAGAAGACCTTTCAATCGATGCCAGTCACGTCTCAAGGCGATCAATAATGGCTAAGATATTAAGCAGATCAACTGGTAACCACCATGTTACCGTTTATTAAATTGCTAATATCTCGGAAACCACCACGATCAATGCTTTGGTTCTAGGCTCAGCAGAAGCCTTCTTCATAATGCTCAGAATGAGTCTAGAACAACCTCGAGGCAATTAATATTAGTGGAGATATGAAGACCTCAATGTTTGCACATAGACTTCATTAATTACCCATAAATAGTCATTTGTCCTTTTCTTAGAACAAAGGACAGCCTCCATATGGTTAGGTTATCATTATTTTAGTACAAAGGCACTACCATATGTAGAACAATAGGTAGTAATCAGGTAATGATCTGTACTAGTACACAGACCATCACAATTATGTATATAAGGACTCATAGTCTGAGGATTAGACCTCAGACTTAACAACATCTTTTGTTACTTGTCTAACTTCGCATTTTTGAACTCTTTAAAGTATCAAATCACCCATCACAAATAGTAAGTGACCATTTGTGATAGAGCTCAGGGGACTAATGTTTCCCAGAATAAATTTAAGGTGTTGTTGAGTAGGGTAATGCAGTGCAAAGTAGAGAAAAGAGTAGTGAGGAGACAGAAAGTGACAGAATGGGGAATCCGGTCACATTGCGATACCCTGGAGAACCTAATAGCTCAATGGTAGAGCATTTGGTGCAGTTCTATAAGGGTCTGGGTTTGAGCCCCGGTCTGGTCACTTTTCATGTTGCAATAGAAAGTAGTAGGGGTTGAATGCTTTAAGTATAGAGAAAGGAGACATAAGTATAGGGAGTGTTTGCTATGGAAAAAGATAGAGAAGAAAAGAGTCAAAAAAGCAGCACATGTGGTAATACCACAAAAGGCACAACAAAAGAAGCTAAGGGGAATTAAGGAAGAGGAGGCAGTACATATGGCCAAGCTACAAGAAGCATAGCAAAAGGAGGAGGAGTCTGGTGCATGTTTTACAGTAAAAGGCATAGAAGCATTATGGGGAAGACATCCCTGATGAGGCATACCTGTTAGAACTGGGGTAGTATACAGAGAAAGTCATAGTAATATATGTGGAATATGAAAGGTGTGGGCAGAAAGAATATCACATAGAGGAGAATAGAGGACAGAAAGTGATCTCAAATAGAGAGAAATGATGTAAATGTTAGAAAAGAGCAACACGTCCCACTGAGGGAAAGTAACGCATGACCAGAAGAGTTAGAAGATGTAGCAAAAGAGGAGAGTAGCCAAAGGGAGATCAGGAGAACCTTCAAAATACTGAGAGAAGTCTGGTTGAGCATTGGGATAGAAAAGACAAACACTTACAAGGAGGTCACAATAAAAGCACTCTTAGATAGTTATCACAAATGGTCACTTACTATTTGTGATGGGTGCTTTGATACTTTAAAGAGTTCAAAAATGCAAAGTTAGACAAGTGACAAAAGATGTTGTTAAGTCTAAGATCTAATCCTTAGACTATGAGTTCTTAAATACAGAAAAGTGATAGTCTGTACACTAGGACAAATCATCACATACTACTACCTATTTACATATGGTAGTGCCTTTGTGCTAGAAATAGTGATAACTTAACCTTATAGAGGCTGTCCTTTGTTCTAAGAAAAGGACAGATAACTATCTATGGGTAATTAATAAAGTCTATGTACAAATATTGAGGCCTTTATATCTCCACTAATATTAATTGCCTTGAGATCATTCTAGGCTCATTCTGAGCATTATGAAAAATGCTTCTGCTGAGCCTAGAGCTAAAGCATCGATCATGGCAGTTTCTGAGATATTAGCAATTTAATAAACAGTAACATAGTGGTTACTAGTTGATCTGCTTAATATCTTGGCCAATATTGATTGCCTCAAGACATGACTAGCATCAATTGAAAGGTCTTTTTGAGGGCTTTTTGTAGGCCTTGAGACTGTGAGAATTGTCAAAGAATTGATGGAGATATGACTGAATGAAGTTTATGACAGATAGTGGCATAACAGGGATGTTCATGGATAGGAGAACAGCAGCAAAACATGGGTTTAGGCTACAAAAACTAGAGAGGCCAATAATGGTCAGAAATGTCAATGGGACCAACAACAGTGGAGGAGCTATTACACATCAAGTAGAGGCAAATATGCATTATAAAGGCTATATAGAAAGAATGAGAATGAATGTGTGTGATTTGGAAAAAACAAAGATGATATTGGGGATACCATGGTTATAGACACATAATCCAGAAATAAATTGGGAAACTGGGGAGGTTAAAATAATAAGATGTCTGTCCTTATATGGCAGGACAATATTAAAAAAAGCAGATAAGAAAGGCAAAAGGGGAAAAAGAGTAGTAACCTTAGAGAAAGAGAAAATTGTTAGGTAGGCAATAGATGATAAAGAAGATTGGGGAAGAAAGAAAGAGATCAAAGAGGACCACCAGGAAATTGAGGAAATAGTCCCAAGAAGATTTTTAAAGTGAAGAAAAGTATTCAGAAAGGTGGAGTCAGGAAGGATGCCTATAAGGAAAATTTGGAATCATGCCATAGATCTCAAAGAGACATTCAAACTATGAAAAATTTATACCCTCTATTTAGGAATGAGAGAGAGGAGGTTCAGAAATTCATAGAAGACCAACTAAGAAAGAAATATATTAGACCCTCTAAATCTCCACAAATGTTGCTAGTATTCTTTGTAGGGAAAAAGAATGGAAATAAGAGAATATTATAGACTATTGCAATCTGAATGACCAGACAGTGAAGAACAACTACCTGTTACCATTAATTACAGACTTAATAGACAACATAGGTAACAAGAAAGTATTCATGAAAATAAATCTAAGATGAGAGTTCAATAACATGAGAATAAAGGAAGGAGATAAGTAGAAAGGAGCATTTATAATGCATGTGGGCTCTTTTGAGCCAATAGTAATATTCTTTAGAATAACAAACTTGCCAGCCACATTTCAGGTGATAATGAACAAAATTCTAAGGGATTTGATCAACGAGGGAAAAGCTACTGTATTTGTAGATGACATATTAGTAGAAACAAAGATATAACAAAATTGTAGAGGAAATACTAAGAAAGTTAGAAAAGAATGACTTATATGTCAAACCAGAGAAATGTGTATAGAAAGTGAAGAAGATAGGGTTCCTAGGTATTGTTATAGGACCTAATAGGATAAAGATAGAGAAAGAAAAGGTAGATAATATACTTAGTTGGCCAAAACTAAAAAATGTGAAAAATGTTAGAAAATTCTTAGGCCTTGCAAACTATTATAGGAGGTTTATTAAGGATTTAACTTGAGTAGTAAGGCCAATAAATGAATTAACAAGGAAAGACATAAAGTGGTAATGGAGACAAAAGCAACAAAAGGCATTCAATGAGTTAAAATGAGTCTTTACAGCAAAACCAGTATTAGCAGCACTAGTAAAAGAGTGCAAAAGGAAATTGCATACTGGAACAAATAGAACAATGATGTGCTAGCTCCTAATTGCATACTAAAGGTTCAAGAGAAGTGTCATAACTTGGCAAAACAGCTAAGTCATTATTTATTTTTCTTTTTCTTTTCTTTTTCTTTTATCTTGGATTTACTACATAGAAGGGAGTACAGGAAAGTGTCACATCACAAGTGTTACAGTCACATGATGGGTCACATGATAGGCATGGGAAAGTAGTGCACAGACCATGTAGTAGTTGTATAAGTAGTATAGAAAATCTAATAGGAACTCTATTGAGTTCTCTTTGTCAATCACTGAACAAAGAGCAGTTGGCTTAATTCTGGCTTGGAGTTTAGCTTTCTTACAGGAAGGTAATCAAAGATGAAGGTTTATAAATAATTAGAAAAGTAGAATTATATACAGCTCCAGTAGAATATGGGTTTGGTTGTTATGAAAAGAGTGAAAGATCTCTTTAGATCATTGTTGTATAGCTATCCTAAGGTGTCAATCTTTACACACTGTAACAAAAGCTCCTCTGGAAAATACAGTTAGTTAATCACTCATAGACCCTTCATACTCAGTTGCCCTCTTGTCTGTATCCCCAATACCAAACCTTACAAATGTAATATAATCCAAGTATACACCTAGCCAAGCTTTTCTAGCCTGCTGTCCTTTCCAAAGCCTACCCAAGTTACATCTGCTATTCCTCTCTAGATCAAGTTCTGGGTATATTCAGTGTTCTTCTCAAGATATCCTCCTAGTCCTAGTTTTTTTACTCTCAATAGATCCACATTCACAATATCATGCCATACAACCATTTAGGCAAAATAAGTGACTATTTACACCCTAATAACAAAAATAACTGGCTCAAGAGAAGAGTTCAATCCCCTAGAGATGTTCTCTAGATACCCAGCCATGGACTCAAACATCTCGCTTGAGTAGCAGGGTAGTGGTTGTAACTACTACTACATATATCTCATAGATGCTTGCCTAGGCGTCCCATATTGGATTTCTAACAGGTTTCCCTTCTAAAAGTACTCTCAAGGATGGAGGCAAACTTCAAAGACCTAGTGCTACCAGAGTGATGTCATACCTTAGCAGCTAGCAGGGCTATTTTTAGAAGAGTTACAATTAGATACGAGCTATCATCACTAATGGCTAATTATATCAAGATTAAGAGAGTCAAGTCAATGCAAAGTCACATCGTAATGGCAAGGGAAGAAAACTAGATTCCAAAGGAATGAGAAGACATAAAGGAGATAGAGAGAAGGATAGGGAAGTTGAAGAGAGAAACAGAAAGGAGGTCAGATAAAAATAATGCACTCAAGGGCAAGATGACTCGAGATCGCTATCTCCTTTTACAATCTAGCAAAAGGCTTAAGACCTGCTTATCATATAAGAGAGGATTTCTGGAGTAAGACTAGAAGAGTGGGAAGTGGTTATCTAGTGTTTGGGAGGAGTGTCGTCTCATTATTTTGGCCTTGCTATATTTGGGAATTTGGAGGTTTTCTTTGTCTCACTTTCTTTGTTGTCTTATTGCTTTGTAATCTTAATAAAATACTCTAGGGCACAGAGGAAAACTCAAGCATCATACCCCCATCATCATCCCTTTCTATTGCTCTAGAGCTTAATGGCTATTTTGAGTGACTAAGTCTCTATCTTTCTGAGTGTTCTTCTTTACTCTTCAAAAAACCACCAAACCTCTCCCTTGATAGGAATTTGAGCCCCAACAGACTTGGGCATTTGCTTATGCTAGGAGTTAATCACTCGCTATGTGTCATTGGAGTTGGCTTCTAGTTGCATAGTTAGCTGAAGAAGAGCTCACACAACGGCATAGGAGTTCTAAGTAGTTTTGCTATATCAACAGCAAACCAGACTACTAGACTAAATAAGGGCAGTAGTGTCATGATGCAAGATGAACACGCATCTTAGAGAGCCTATTACAGTAAGATCTACCTCAAGTAGATTTATAAAAACTTTATTATCATTTCTTTTGGTTACTTGAATAATTATGAGACATTTTGGAGATCTTCTATATTTTCATTTATTATTACTTTTGTCTTGTGATCAATTCCCTTTGATCCCCATCAACGATTTCAGAGGCAGTGCAGATAGAGGTAGGAGTTAAGAGGTTTCTTTCTATCCAACTGTACTCCAGATACTATATTAAAGTTATTACAAATGTCTGATACTTAAAGAATAAAAATAAAAAGGAAACTATTGCTACTTTTGGATTTCTATAGACTCCTTCTCTCACTAATTCCCTCTAAACTCCTAAGGCTTATATGTCCCTCTTCTTTTTTATGATGATGTGTCCTCTCACCAAGTTCTTCCCATCAAAGATGATATGGTTAGTCATTAGTAAGCCCCAACAGTTGTCTTATTTTTCTAAGTTGTGTCCCAGATACCATTTATCTAGATATACCTAAGCTAATGTTATCAATGCTTATTTACAAGCATAAAGTCTATTAGTCTAAGTTTATTGTCTGAGTACTATTGGTTCTAGAATACAAGTCTGCTATTTTTCTGAGTTAGCCTATTCAAAGGTAGATCTAGAGCATAGTCTCTTAGTAACTTTCTTCATAACCCAATACCAGCTTATCCTTGTTGCCTCTTGAGGTCTCAATATGAGCTCTAGGTTGATTATCACTTGCTCAATGTATTCATCATATAGTATTACATTCTGAGGATATAAAAAGAGTTTTAGAGCAAATTCTAATAAAGAATCTGTTGGTATAAAGTGTATTAAATGTTATCTTCCACAAAAAATTCACTTATAGCATAACAGTATAATATATAAAAAGGGAAAAGTGTCAGAATAGCTAACTTCTGAGCTGGAATAAAGCCAACTGCTCCTTTATTAGTGTTTGACAAGGAGAACTCAATAGAGTTCTCATTAAATTTGCTACACTATACATACAATTACTATTGTGGCTATGCACCTTGTTTCCTACAGTCCTCATGTCTATCAGGTGACTTCTTTGTCTCATGCTATGACTGTGACTTGTGACTTCATTATAACATGACCATTCTGTGACTGCTGTCATACCTTTTGTGACTCTATAACTAGTTATGTGATATTTCCCATACTCCACCTTAGTAATAATCTAAAAAAAAAGAAAAGGAAAAGAAATATAAATAATGACTTAGCCATTTTGCCAAGTCATGACAAAAGGTCTATGTATCTAAAGATAATAAACTACAAGCAGAAATCAGTAGGTTATATCATGATATGCTAATAGGAGACTATGGGGAACAATGGAAGACAGTAAAGTTGATCACTAGGAATTTTTGGTGGCTAGGAGTTACTAAAGAGATAAAACAATATATGGAGGAATATGACACTTGCCAGCAAAATAAAAACTGCACTGAACAGCTGGTGATGGGAATCAAAGAGAATTTGATTACAAGACAAGAGTGATAACAAATAAAAGTAGAATAAGCTCCAAGATATTTCACAATTGTGCACTAAACAAGTAGGCACTGGAGAGATAATCAAATGACAAAAGAGAGCTTAAAAAAGGGGAAATAGAGGGGGAAAACTTAAATAACCAAAATAAATAATAATAAAGTGTTTAAGAATCCACTCAAGATAGATCTCACCATAATAGGCTCTTTAAGACACGTGTTCATCTTGTGTTGTAACACTACTGCCCTCACCTAGTCTAGTAGTCACGCCAAGGGACCTAAAGTAGCAGGAAAGCAGCGGCGAAGAAGTCCAGACGAGCTCATAGTTGACCCCAACTCTGATTGGACGGTTATAGAGGAGTGGGAATTTTGTTTGGATGACCTTGTACCACTATCTTCAGATGTGCGTTTGTATGTCTACGGTATATACAGTGATAGCTAATTCTAACAAATTATAGGTGGTTCCACATACTTCGGGTTTGCCACCGAAGACGTTGCTGGTGACACTGAAGCCGCCAGGCCAGATATTTTACCTCCCTCATTTCCAA
>Ga0153988_1000279_pt1 | contig 12946 bp, 11 predicted proteins | sample TSNC072MetaG_FD_104742 | JGI IMG/M metagenome (GOLD analysis project Ga0153988, IMG submission 104742) | Attine ant fungus gardens microbial communities from North Carolina, USA - TSNC072 MetaG | ecosystem: Host-associated > Fungi > Mycelium > Unclassified | place: USA: North Carolina, Jones...
CTTCCCGCCACGATAAAAGCCGTCAATTCGAAGCCGGCCTGCCGGAATTTGCCACCCCGGAGCGGGGCAGCCCGTTGTCCGGTCCTGATGCGGAGATCATGCGCGAGTTGCAGCACCGTTCCGAAGCCGTACTGCGCCTGGCGACCGAGGCCCACGCAGCCGTCGCTCGCAGCGACGCGGCCGGCGCCGAGTTCGCGCGCCAATTGCTTGCAACGCAGTTGACGCTGACGACCGGGCTGATCGACGAACTGCTGTTCGGCGAGTCTGTGCTGCATTGACGGCTTCGGCACATCCGGTACCTCGGTATTAACCCGCACTCCCCATTCTCCGGAGACTGAAATGAGCGCTCTGACGGTAGTTCTTTGCATCTGGGCGATGCTGGCTTTTTGCGCGATCCTATTCATTCGCGGCGCGAGTCCGCGTATCGAGCCCGTGGCGAAAGAGCCGGCCAGCCGTCCCTCGCGCTATTCGATTGCCGAGTAATTTCGCCCGGTCAATCACAGCCGGTCAACGGCTTCGAATCAACGGGGTAATATGAAGTGCTCGGGCGCTTGTGCTGAACTGCGCTGCCGATGTTGCCACCGGGGGTTCTCGCATGGACACACATTCGATTCTCGGCATGATGCATGCCGAAGAGGCTTTGCTGGTCTCCATCGTGCGGTCGCTGCCCGCGGACATCCGGTGCAAGATCGCCAATGACTTTCACGAGCAGGCGCAACTCGCCGAAACCTCACATCTGAATCCGACGACGAACCGTGAAGCGGGCGACGCGTTCAAGGCGCATGTCCGACGCCTGTCGAACATGCTTGCTTCGTTATCTTGACTAAATGCGAAGAATGCAGCGAATAAGGTGAAGGGTGCGCGTGCACATCGCCTCGTTCGCGCGAACAGCTTTCAGTGCAATGGTCGGCAAGGCAAGGGCGATGCCGTTCCCGGTGACGCTTTGCGCGTCTGCTTATTGGGGGCAGCTTAAGCCTGACTAAGAAAGCACCCATAGGCTTCCAGCAGCCTCATGCAGCCTCTCGTGCAGTACCTGGAGACGCTGTTCCAACGAAACCACCGCGCATGCCTTCTTTTGTGCATGCGACGGTCGACCGTTTAGCCTTAGTCAATGCCTCTATCTGTAGCCCGCATCCTGCCGGGGCGTGCCAGCAAAATCATTGTTGTATGTGCGATGAGCTCGGCGTGAGCACGAAGCCCGCTTTCGATCGATATCCGCTGGCTTTCACGCGCGTGTCATCGGGTTTCTCTCTGCACCGCTTCGATCCGGTCGCGCATCGTTGGCAAAGTCATGACGGCGTCGATCTCGCCGCGCCCCCCGGCACGCCTGTGCATGCGACGGCGCGAGGCGTGATCCGCTTTATCGGCCGTCAGACCGGTTACGGCAAAGTGGTTGTCATCCAGAATCCCGCGCCGTATTCGACGACGTTCGCGCATTTGTCACGCTTTGCGAAGGGGCTGCGGCGCGGCAGTCATGTCACGCGTAATCAGGTGATCGGGTATGTCGGCGAGCCCGGTTGGGCGACCGGGCCGCATCTGCATTACGAGGTCCATGTCGACAACGTGCCGCGAGACCCGCTGACGGTCGGATTGCCGGAGAGGACACCGCTGCGCGCTGCGGAGTTGCAGCAATTCGAAGCACGCGTGGCGCAATTGACGGCATTGTTATGAAACCGGAATGGCCGCTGCCCACGTTCGGTCTCAGCTTTGCGACACACTGGTCCGCACCAGGTCAGTGCTACTTCGTCGCGTAACGCGCAGGCAATTCTGACCGGAGCATCCGGCGAACCTTTGCCCGTCAGCATCGGTACGGGTTTTCCCGCGCGCCTCGAATCAATGCATGCCGACGCACGCGAGAGCATTTACACGCTACGGCAGCGTCTCAATTCCGATGCATCGCGTGCGATCGGACACACGCGTTACCTCACGCGAAAGCGCCGATCATTTCCCGGCAAGGTTTGCAGCGTCATGGCATGGCCGTTGCAATAAGAGCGGTACAAGAACCAGATACGCTGCAACCGGCAATCACGCAGTGAATAAATACCGGCAGCAGCACATGTCTTCGTGATTCGCGTTCGGGGAGATTGACGCGTTTTGCGAGGGGCGGCGGGGCCAACTCAGGGCGGATGTCAATAAATAACGACGCGAGTGAGCGATGCGAAAGCATTGGCCACTCGCGATCGTGACAACGTGAAGCGATGACCTCGCCATTTTTACGTCCTCGTGGACGGAGCCGAATTCGCTGTAAGTTCACGGTAAAGCGCCGGCGCGATGTTGCCGATGAGTGAGGCCGGCGCTTGCGTGCCGGCCGGCAGGCTGCGAAGATCATGCTAACGCTCCTGTCGTTCCCGAATCTCCAACGTGCGTGCTTCATGTTTGCGACGGTTCGAGCTGCTCATATTGAACCGCACAAACTGCTCACGCAAATGCGCGTGCAGGAGCCGTCAATGCACGATATGCATCGCTCGCACCGGGGAATTTCATGTCCGCGTCGATCCCGTTTCCTGAACTGCTGCACCACGCGGGTCTATGGCTGAAAGCCTATGCACTCGTGCTGCTGATGATGGGCATCGGTGCATGGCTCGAGCGCCGCTGGCCGGCCGCGTTGTTGCAATCGCGCGCGGGACAACGTTTGAACATGGCGTACGCCGGGGTGTATCTGGCGCTGACCGAGGCCGTGAAGCCGCTCGCGGCCGCGGCCAGCGTCGCGATCGTGAACGCGTTCGGCGGCGGCATGGTGGTGCTCGTGTCGCAAGGGTGGGGTGCGCTGGCGTCCTTTGTGATCGTGCTATTGACGATCGATCTGCTCGAATACGCGTTTCATCGTTTGCAGCATACGTGGCCCGTGTTGTGGAAGCTGCATTCGCTGCACCATAGCGCGGTGGATTTCAACGTGACGATCACGCTGCGGCATCACTGGCTCGAAGTGCTGATCAAGGGCTGCCTGCTTTATCCGATCGTCGGCGTGCTGTTCAGGGTCGAGCCGTGGATCGTCGGCGCGACCTCGGTGGTATTCTTTTTCGGCAACTATTTCTCGCATCTGAATCTGCGCGTGGACCTCGGCTGCTACGTTACGTGGGTCAGCAATCCGCAGTATCACCGTTTGCATCACTCGATTCGCGCCGAGCATCTCAATCACAACTTCGCGCAACTGCTGCCGCTGTGGGACCACGTATTCGGCACGCGGTGGGTGCCGGCAAAACACGAATGGCCTGTTACCGGTCTCGATGACGGTACGCAGCCGCGTTCGTTGCTTGGCGCGTTGAGCTGGCCGTTAGGTGTGCATGCCAGGCGCGATGCGATGCCTGTTCGTAAACCGCTCGCATTGCTGGACAAGGAAACGGAATGACATTTGCCGTCTGCGCAACCGCGCCGTGAGCCGGTTGTGCAGCGGCTATGAACTGGCTAGAGCCGGCTATGAACCGGCGCGGCTGCAAAGCCGGTTCTCGCGCTATGCGGCAGGCTGTGCGTTGCGCACCGCCTTACCGCCCAACAGCGAAACGATCAATGTAGCCATCACGAGCACGCACAGCGCGACGCGCAAGCCGAGCCAGCCGGCGCCGAGGCCGATTAGCGGCGGTCCGACCAGAAAGCCCGCGTAACCGGCTGTGGCCGCCATCGAGACGCCGATCGCGGGCGTGGCTGTCGAGCGGCCAGCCGCGCTGAAAATCACCGGCACGATATTCGCGAGACCGACGCCGACCATCGCGAAGCCGACGCACGCGGTCAGCACCGTCGGCAAACTCAATACCAGGGCGAGCCCGGCCAGCGCGATCAGGCCGCCGAGCGCGACGACCCTGCTCGAGCCGAAGCGGCGCACCGAGGCATCGCCGGCAATCCGGCAGGCCGCCATCGAAAACGCAAACGCGGAGTAGCCGATAGCGGCGACACTCGCTTCCTGATTCAGCGCCGAGCGCAGATACACCGCGCTCCAGTCGGCCACCGCGCCTTCCACGAGCATGCAGAGAAACGCGAGCATCGCCAGTTTCATCACGCCGCTGTCGGGCCATGCGAAGCCACTCGACGTGGCGACCGCGCGCGGGCCGACGTCGCGCAATGCCAGCGATGCAGAAAAAACGATCAGGATTACGATGCATAGATCGGGCGCCAGCAGTCCGCCGATCACCCCGATGCCGTTCTTCTGCAGCATGGCGCCGGTCGCGGCGCCGAGCAGACCGCCGGCGCTCCATGCCGCATGAAACGACGACATGATCGGCGCGCGCCACTGTGTTTCGATGGCGCTCGCGTGTCCGTTCATCGACACGTCGAGCGCGCCATTCGACGCCCCCAGCACGAACAGCACGGCACACAGCATTGTCATATTGGGTGCGAGCGCGGGCAGTGGCAACGCGATGGCGAAGGCTACGCCGAGCAGCGCGGTTGCGCGGCCGCTGCCGAAGCGCGGCGCCAGTTGTCCCGCGAGCGGCATTGCGACGATCGCGCCGAACGCGAAGCAGAACAGTGCGATGCCGAGCGACGCGTCGCCAAGCGCGAGGCTTTCCTTGATACGCGGCACTTCGACCGCCCATGCGCCGATGCCGAAACCGTTGGCGAGAAAGATGCCGATCGTCGCGATGCGTTCCCTGACCGGCCTGCTGCTATGCGTGCCGAGCGTCGTCATGAGCGTGCCACCATCACGTTGTCGCAGACGGCTTCGAGGCGCTTGAGCCGCGCACGCGGCACGTCGGCCTCGACGAACAGATAGTCGACCGCCGATGCGGGCGCGACCGCGAATGGCGCGGCCGTCATCAGCTTTTCCGAAGTCAGCGCGATTGCGATCTGGCCGCTCGACTTGACCATTGCGCGTTTCAATTCGGCATCCTCTGCGTCGAATGCACAGACGCCTTCCTCGGGATCGAGCGCACAGGCGCCGAGAAAACAGAGATCGGCACGAATCTGCTGGATTTGCAGCAGCGCGGTCGCGCCGAGCGAGCCGGCCGCGCCGCGAGCAATGCGTCCGCCGACGAGTATCACGTCGAAACCGGAGCGGTTCAGCAAACGCGCACCGGCTTCGGGCGAATTCGTCACGATGGTTAGATCGGTGTTCTCGGGCAGCGCTTCTGCAATCGCGACGTTCGTCGAGCCGGCGTCGAGCAGAATGATCTGCTTCGGACGCACGATCGATGCGGCCACCACGGCGAGGCGCGCCTTGCGATCGACGGCTTCGTGCATGCGAAGCGCGGCCGGCTTGTCGGCGGGCGAAATCAGCAGGGCGCCGCCATATACGCGCTTGCAGTGCCCCTGGTCGGCGAGATCGCGCAGATGGCGGCGCACCGTGTGCTCCGAGGTCTGCAACTCGGCGGCGAGTTCCGCCGCCAGCACGCGGCCATGCGTGCGCAGCCGCTCGAGAATCAGCGCTTCACGCTGCTCGGGCAGCAGTCCGTTGATGGCTTCCTCTCGCGTTCGCTGCATGGCGTCTCCTTGCTCGATCGGCTTAAATCGATCATAAACGAGCAAAATTTATCGTAAACGTGCAGTGAGTGCAAGTGGCGCCGTCGCGGGCTTAGGCGATGCCTTGCTGACCGTGCGTACTCCGGCCGAAGAACAGCCAGTCGAGCAGCCATACCGCGACGAGCGTCGTGCCCATCAGCGGAAAGACGATGCCGAGCAGAATGAGGCCGGCTTTCCAGCCGCGCATCGGCGGCGCGGCGCGTTCACGCGATGGGGCGCCGAGCGCGCCGGACAAACGCAGCGGCCGCCGTTTCCACCACATCACGCAGCCCGTCACCGCGAGCGCGGCGAGGCCGAGCGAAATGGCCGCGCAGAGCAACTGGTTTGCCACGCCGAAATAGCGGCCCATATGCAGCGACGTGCCGTACGACACGGCCTTCGCGATTGCGCCATAGTCGCCATAGCGGATGTCTTTCAGCACCGCGCCACTGTATTGGTCGATATACAGCGTGCGTTCGTCTTTCGGATTCCCTGGGAAATAGGAAAGGGTGTAGACACCGGTTGCGGAGTTCGGCAGCACGATGCTGTAGCCATCGGTGATGCCGAGCGAGGTTGCGAACGTGGCGATATGGCCGAGCGAGAGGGGTTGTGGCGCTTCAGCTTTGGCATCGGTCGCAGCATCGCGGGACGAAGGCACACGTGCATTGCCAGCGGCCCATGGTTTGAGCGGCAACGGCAGGTCGTCCATGACCATGCCAGGCATCGAGTCCATATCGGTGTGGGTTTCATGAGCGCCGTGCGCTTCCTTGGCATCTGTGTGGTCCGCGTGCGTACCCGGCAATGCGGAGCGCAGCGCCAAACCTTTCCATGCGCCCGGCGGCGCGCCGAGCTGCGCGGCGGTCGCGAATGCCTTGAACTGCTTGCCCCACGAGCCGGTCCACGGCAAACCCGTCAGCACGAAGGTGAGCGCGCCGATCGCAAGCCAGATGCCAAGCGTCGCGTGGATGCTTTTCCAGAGTGGGCGTCCTGACAACGCCAGGCGCGGCACCAGTGCGGCGCGCACGGTGGCTTTGCCGCGCGGCCACCAGAGCGCGACGCCGGTGCCGATCATCACGAGCGTCCAGCATGCGACCAGTTCCATCAGCAATTCGCCGGGTTTGCCGAGCAGCAGCTTGCGGTGCAGCATGCGATCGATCTGCATGAAGCGGCGCTCGACGCTCAGCGTGCCCAATACCTCTCCGTTATACGGATTCAGATAGACGCTCTGTTGCGTGCGGTCTGCGAGACGAAAAACGAATTCGGCGCTGCGTTGCGCGTCGTTTGTGATAACTGCGGTCGTCGCGACAGCATCGACTGGCATGGCCGCGCGCGCTTTCGCCAGCAGTGCGTTTTCGGGCAGCCTCGGCACCGCTTGCGGTGTGACGATCAGGCGGTGCGGATACAGCAGCGGCTCGATCTGCGGCTGGAAGCAATACAGGGTGCCGGTTATGGCCAGCACGAGAAGAAAGGGCATCACAAAGAGGCCGGCGTAAAAGTGCCAGCGCCATAGCGTTCTATACCCCGAATACGCGGGACCGGTGTTCGCACTGGTGGTCGAGTCCGCGGTCGAATCACGGGCAACGCGCTTGTGTTCGGCGACATGAGTCGTAGACATGGAATCCTCGTTGGATAAATTGGATCGATCGGTTCGTGTGCTGCCTACAAACGCAGCTTCGCTTCCACATAGAACGTGCGGCCCGGATACGGGTGATAAACGAAGTAGCGCGCATCGAAGATGTTGTCGACGCCCATGCCGATTTCACTGAGCCTGGTTGGCTTGAAGGTGAACTTCGCGTCCGCGACCGTGTACGTGCTGGTGCCGCCGAATACGTCGGGATTCGTGTCGGCATTCGTGAGCGTGTTGTACTGGCGCCCCGAATAGCGCGCGGCGAGCGTGAGCGCCGCGCGCGCATCGAAGTGATAGGTCGCGGCGATATCCGCACGCCATAACGGAATGCGATAAAAGTACTTGCCGACCGTGGCCGGGTTCTGCGCATTGGCGATGATTTTCGACTGCGTATAAGCGACGCTTGCGAGCAGATCGAGGCCATGCACCAGCACGTCCTCGCCGGAATAGCTCGTTTCGACGCCGCGCGAACGCACCTTGCCGATATTCTGGAAGTTCGTCACGTTGGGAATCACGGTCGTGTCGGTCTGACTGAAGAGCGTGTTCTTCACGTCGTCCTGAAACAGCGAGAAGCGGAATAGGCCATTCCAGTGCGCCCATTCGGCACTCAGTTCTTTTGAAAGATCGTCCTCGGGCTGAAGATTCGGATTGTTGTTGACGATCGCGAAGCCGTTGATTTGCCCCTGGAACAGTTCGCTCACTGTGGGGAAGCGGTACGCGCGGCCAATCGAGGCGCGCAAGGTCAGATCGTCGCTCACGTCGAACGATAGCGACGCTTTCGGCGAGAAGTGGCGCTGGCTCGCATTGCCGTACGAAATGGTTTGGCCCGGCAGCGATTGCGCGCCGTCGTAGGCTTGCCAGTCTTCATAGCGCACGCCGTAGACGAGCTTCCAGCGCGGCAGAAAACGCCATGCGTCCTGCGCGTAGAGCGCCTGCGTCTGCGTTTTGCCGGTGAATGCATTGGCGAATGAAGCCGCGTTGCCGTCGCGCCAGTTCAGCGTGTTGTAGCTCTGGTTGTCGAGAAAGTAGTTGTCGTAGTGATAGCCGAAACTCAGCGCGTGATTGCCGAGTCCCGCCTCGTTCGAGAAAGGTGTATACGTGCCGCGCAGATCGAGTGTTTTCCAGCCCGTGCCGTCGCCGAACAGCACCGTGCCGGGGCCGCCGGCATTCGCCGTGCGCGCCACGCTATTGCCGATGTCGTAATACGAGGCGATTGCTTCGCCATTCCAGCCTGCCGCGTTGCGCGTTTTCAGCGACAAGCCGTACAGCCAGTTTTCGCTGTGACCGAGGCTCGGTGCAAAGGCGGCCGCGGGAATCGTGTAGTGATAGCCGTTGATCGACACGTTACCGTTGTACACGGGATTGCCGTTCGCGTCGCGCAGGAAGGTCGAGGCTTGGCTGTCGTAGGTCTGGTGCCAGTAGCCGAGCGTGAAACCGCCTTGCAGTGTTGGCGTGAAGTCGTACTGCATCTTCAGCTTGAACTGGTCCTGCATGGTGTGCTCGATGCCTTCGCCGTTGACGCCGAGTACGGCCGTCGGCGTATTGGTCTGGTTGTTGTAGAAGTACGCGCCGGTGACGGGCGTATCGCCCGCTTTCGCGGGTGTGCCCGATTGCGCGAGCGTCGCGAATTGCAGCGGCTGGCTCGTGTTCTCGAGATGATTCACGCCGAGCAGATACGAGAACTTGCCGATGCGGTCGCCAATCGACGCGCTCGCTTCTGAGCCGTTGAAATTCCGGTTCACGCCGTACAGGCTGAAGTGCTGCGTAAACGCCTTGACGTCCGCGTCTGCTTCGAACTGCTTCGGCATGCGCGTGCTGATAAGCACGGTCGCGCCGAGCGAATTGCCCGGATAGAGCGCGGAAAAGGGCCCGTAGATCAAGTCGACCTGCTGGATCTCGTCGGGAAACACCATCGACCAGCGCGGCGGGAACGAATAGCTATTGCCGAGCAGATTGCTCAGCATCAAACCGTCCGCATAGACGAGGCCTCGCGCGCTTTGCGTATTGCTCGTGCCGCGCACCGCGATGATCGAATTCAGATCGCCGATAAAGCGCTTGCGCACGGCCAGATTCGGCATGTACTTGAGCACGTCTTCGGTATTGGCGACGTTCCAGTTGGCGAACTGATCGCGCGTGACGGTTTCGACGGAAGCGGGCAGATTGGGATCGACTGCGCGTGGCGCGGCGCTCGTACTGGCGTCGACGCTGACGGTGGGCAGGGTTGCGTCGGTGTTGGTGTCGTCCGCGTGCGCGGGCGAGGCGATGAAGGCCGGCACGAGTGCGGAAGCGAGGAGCGGCCAGTAAGCGGAAAATGAAAAGCCTGCGTCACGGCGGACGCAAAAGGGCAGCCTTCGCAGGGCGAAGTCGAACATGAGCGTTTCCTCGATGCATTGAACAGGCGATCGCGAGCGTCGTCGGCGCAGGCGACGAACGCGCGATCAGAACCGGCAGCGATCAGGAAACGACAGGCGGGGCTCGTGGACGTCCCGACGGGAATGCGCCAAGCGGTACGAAGCGGGTGGACAGTGTGGGCGGCGCAGTGCCGGCAAGCGGCAGGGTGGCCGGCAGTTCGGCGACGGCAACCGTCGGCATCGCCACGTGATGCTCGAGCAGATGACAGTAGCCGCAGGCGCCGAATGCATCGTCGTGGCTTAAATGCACGGGCGCGGGACTCGTTTGAGTTACGAGCGCATTGCCCGCATCGCTCGCGCCGGACGGATGCAGCGCCGAACAGAGCGCGGCAACAGGCTCGCCCGCGCGGCCCGATGCGACCAATTGACTCACGAGCGGCGCGAACACGACAAGCCACATGGCGACGAGGCCAAGCCATGCGGTCATGCGGTTACGGGAGCGTGGAGTCATGATGATCGGGATAAAGACCGCGCCGATTCTATCACCGCCGCGCGATCTTTTCTTTCGTGATGACAGGTATAGCGGCGGATTAGACGGCAAAAAGCCATTCATTTCGACGCGCTGAAACGGTGACGAATCACTTAATCTGTCGGTTCGCATCGCCGACATTTTGCGGAACCCGCGCAATATTTATCGCCACGACTCATGACGTCCATGCCGACGCCTGTCTCTTCCATTGCCGACATCATCCAGCGCGCCGTTTCGTCGTGCTCGGCCGGACAGTTCGCCGACGCTTCGCGGCTCGTCCTGCCGTTGCTCGACGACACGAGTTTGCCGAACGATCGGCGAGCCGATGTGCTGAACATTGCCGGCGCGTGTTCGTTCATGTCGGACCAGGTCGCGGACGCAGAGAACTATTGGCGCCAATGTCTGCATCTGAAGCCCGATTATGCCGCCGTGTATGCGAGTCTCGGCGCGCTGCTCAAATCGCTCGGACGCCTCTCCGCCGCGAAAGCGATGTATTTGCAACTGGTAGCGCGGTGTCCGCTCGACGCGGATGCGCATCGCCAACTGGGTAGCGTGCTGCATGGGCTCGGCTACAAGGACGAAGCCGAGGCATCGTATCGCAAGGCATTGGCGATTCGTCCCGATCACGCCGAAGCGCATTACGGCCTCGGTATCGTGCTGAGCGAACTACGCCGTCCGCATGAAGCCGAAGTGGCTTATCGGCATGCGCTGGGCGGTCTGCGCGGTCATGCGGAATTGCACAACAACCTCGGCAATGTGCTGATGGAACTCGGGCGTCTCGCGGAAGCGGACGCGGCATATCGTGAGGCGCTGACGCTCAAGCCGCAATATCCGGAAGCGCTCAACAATTTAGGCGGTGTGCTAAAGGCAACGCAACGGCTCGCGGAAGCCGAGCTGGCTTGCCGGCTCGCGCTGGCTATCCGGCCCGATTACGCGGAAGCTCATCTGAATCTCGGCTCGGTACTGGTCGACCTCGGGCGAGTGCCTGAAGCTGAAGAGGCTTATCGCGAAGCGATTGCTCATCGCGAGAACTATGCGGCAGCGCATTACAACCTCGGCATTGCACTGTTCAAGCAGGAGCGTTTCGAGCAAGCCGAACAGGCCTATCGCAATGCGATTCGCCGGCAACCGGACCTCGTGCATGCGCATAACAACCTCGGTTGCGTGTTGCGCGTGCAGGAACGTTTCGCCGAGGCAATCGAGGCATTCCGGCGCGCACTGGATCTATCTCCGCAACTGGCGCCGGCGCATTCGAATCTCGCGGATGTTCTCGTGCAGTTGAGACGGTTCTCCGAGGCCGAGAGCGAGTATCGCGCAGCGCTTGCCTTGCATACCGGTTACAGCGAAGCGCGTTTCGGTCTTGCCGTGGTGCTGCTCGGCATGGGCCGCTTCGACGAAGGCTGGCCACTCTACGAGGGCCGTTATGAGCAGCCCGGTTTCATTCATCGTAAGACGCGTGAGATGCTCAGGTGTCCGCAATGGGCGGGCGAGACGCTGGCGGGCAAGTCGGTGCTGATCTGGCAGGAAGACGGTCTCGGCGACGTGCTGCAATTCAGCCGCTATTTTTCGCTGCTGAAAGCGCAAGGGGCCGCGCATATTGCGTTTGCGTGCGTGCCGGCGCTGCATCGGCTGATGGCCGAGGTCGATGGTGTCGATGCCGTGTTCGATCACAGCAGCGCACTCGAGCGTGCATCGAGCTACGATTGCTGGACCAGTCTTTTGAGTGCGCCGCTGCATTTCTGCACGACTGTCGACACGATTCCCGAGCCCGTACGATTCAGGATAGACCCGGCACTCGTCGAGCCATGGCGCTCTGTATTGGATGCACTGCCGTCGGGGCCCAGGGTCGGTCTCGTCTGGAAAGGCAACGCGAAACACCACAACGACGCGAATCGTTCGATTCCGTCACTCGCCACGCTCGCGCCGCTCTGGAGCGTACCGGGCCTGCGTTTCGTGAGTCTGCAGAAAGGGCAGGGAGAAGACGAAGCGCGCAATCCACCCGCGGCTCAACCGCTGCTCGATCTCGGCGCTGACGTGAAGGATTTCGCGGACAGCGCGGCGATCGTCGCCCAACTCGATCTTGTGATTTGCGTCGATACGTCGATAGCGCATCTGGCCGCCTCGCTCGGCAAGCCGTGCTGGGTGATGCTGCCGGAACGAGATGTCGATTGGCGCTGGATGCACGAGCGCGACGATTCGCCGTGGTATCCCCAATCGTTGCGTCTGTTTCGCCGCGCGATCGGAGAGGATTGGGCGGTATCGGTCGAGCGCGTGCGGCAGGCGTGTGTCGAACGATTCGGTGCCGCGCTTCGCGAGGAAGCGCGCTGATTCCCGTAACGCTGCATTCCTGTCAAGCGGCACCCTAAGCCGTCCTTAAGCCTGCGTCACCTGGATGTGATACAGCCCCCATGGCGACAACTCGAAGCGGTCTTTGAGCGGCTTGGTCGCAAGTTCGGGAAGATGGTCCGCGTCGAAGATCGCCCATAGCGGTCCCAGGCCGCCGAGCGGCAGCGGCTTGCCGTCCATCTGCGTCGCGAGGATGAAGCGATACGCGCGCACCGTGTCGAGCGTCGTCATCACGGCGTAACCGTCGACTGCGTGCATCACGATTTGCGTGCTACCGGCATCGGGCGCGCCGACGTGAGCGAGTACATCGGTGAGCAATGGGCCGCTAAACGTATGCTGATGCGAATCGTATTCGATGGTGGGGCGAATCGTCACCGGCTTCATGCTGGCGAGTAAAGGCAGATCGATGCCGTAGGCTTCCGGAAACCTGATCTGATGCTTTGCCAGCAACTGATCGAATGACGGATCGAGTGCGCCGCGATTGCTGCGTTTGATCGAACCGGATATCGTCAGGATAACTGGCGAGGGTGCGCAGCGAGCGCTGTGTTCGCGCTGTGCACCGAATGCGGGCGTGGCCGCCGCGCCTAGTACTGCTGTGCGGGTCAGGAATTCGCGTTTATTCATTGTATTTTCTCCGGGCGTCGTTGAGGCACGGCCTGATCA
>Ga0153988_1000281_pt1 | contig 12898 bp, 10 predicted proteins | sample TSNC072MetaG_FD_104742 | JGI IMG/M metagenome (GOLD analysis project Ga0153988, IMG submission 104742) | Attine ant fungus gardens microbial communities from North Carolina, USA - TSNC072 MetaG | ecosystem: Host-associated > Fungi > Mycelium > Unclassified | place: USA: North Carolina, Jones...
AAGGTGTCCTGGCCCTCTTCGCCGCGCACAACGCCCTCGCGGCACGGCTGCGGCACCTGGAGCCGCGGCTGCTGGCGGATTTGCAGCAGCGCGGCTGGCCGGTCCATGCGCTGAAGATTCGCGTGCGGCCTCAGCCGCTCAAGGAGCCGCCGCCCGTCAAACAGGCGCGCATGACGCCGGCCGGCGCCGACGCGTTGCAGGCGCTCAGCGAATCGCTGGCGCCTTCGCCGCTGCAGGAAGCGCTCGCGCGCATGGCGGCCCGGCATCGGCGCAATCGCTGAATAACGCAATCGCTGAGCAATAGACGAAAAAAACGGCCCCGAAGGGCCGGTTTTCCATCTGGCTTGCCTGTGCGCTACAACTCGGGCGTCAGGCGAAAGCCGTTTGCGTTTCGTACGCAAAGCCGCGCGGCGCTTTCTGCGTGTCTTCGAAGGTGACGACTTCGTACGCGTCTTCGTGCGCGAGCAGTTCGCGCAGCAGCGCGTTGTTCAGGCCGTGGCCCGACTTGTACGCGGTGTACGACGCCAGCAGCGGATGGCCGACCACATACAGGTCGCCGATCGCGTCGAGCATCTTGTGCTTGACGAACTCGTCGTCGTAACGCAGGCCGTCGTTGTTCAGGATGCGGTACTCGTCGAGCACGATCGCGTTGTCCATGCTGCCGCCGCGAGCCAGCCCCAGTTCGCGCATCATTTCCACTTCATGCGCGAAGCCGAACGTGCGGGCACGCGCGATTTCGCGCACATACGACGTGTTGGCGAAATCGACTTCGAGCGCCTGGCCGGTTTTGTCCACGGCTGGGTGGCGAAAGTCGATCGTGAACTTGAGCTTGAAGCCGAAAAACGGGTCGAGACGCGCGAACTTGTCGCCGTCGCGAATTTCGACCGGCTTCGTGACCTTGATGAATTTCTTCGCCGCGTTCTGTTCTTCGATACCCGCCGACTGGATCAGGAACACGAACGAACCCGCGCTGCCGTCCATGATCGGGATTTCTTCGGCGGTGACGTCGACGTAAAGGTTGTCGATGCCGAGACCGGCGCAGGCGGACATCAGATGCTCGACCGTCGACACGCGCGCGCCGTCTTTCTGCAACACGGAAGCGAGACGCGTATCGCCAATCGCCATCGCCGACGCAGGAATGTCCACCGGCGTGGGCAAATCCACGCGCGAAAACACGATGCCAGTGTCCGGCGCCGCCGGACGGAGCGTCAGGTCGACTTTGCGGCCGGAGTGCAGGCCGATGCCGACAGTCTTGACGATCGATTTGATTGTGCGCTGCTTCAACATGGTGATCTTCTACTCGATTGAAAATCCCAATCGGGACTTTTTATTTCATAGCGCGAATTATACTCCAATCCCCAGACAAGCGTCTTTGCAGGGAACGTATCAATCTGTTTCGCTGCATTACCCCTCAGGCACCGCGAGGGGAAGCGGGACGGGCCGATGCCCCGGAACGGAGGCGTTTCCGGTCATCGGCCCGCGTAACGGCCTGTCACAAAAGCGTCGCAATCACCGTTGCCGAAACCTCACGCGACATAAGCGCGCAGGCCCGCGGCGAAGGTGCGACGCCAGCAACTAGCTCAACGTAGCGAGAATACTCGCCGCATCGCTGACTTCGAATTTGCCGGCAGCCTCGACGTTCAGCGTCTTGACCACGCCGTCGTCGACCACCATCGCGTAGCGCAGGGAACGGATTCCCATGCCACGCGCCGACAGATCCTGCTCCAGACCGAGCGCCCGCGTGAAAGCCGCACTGCCGTCCGCCATCATGCGCACCTTGCCCGAGGTGTGCTGATCGCGTCCCCACGCGCCCATCACGAACGCGTCGTTGACGGACACGCACCAGATCTCGTCGATGCCGGCAGCGCGCAACCGCTCGGCGTGCTCGACATAACCCGGTACATGTTTGGCCGAACAGGTCGGCGTGAACGCGCCGGGCAATCCGAAGATCACCACGCGCTTGCCCGCCGTCTGCCCGCGCACGTCGAAACTGTTCGGTCCGATCGTGCAGCCCGCCCGCTCGTCTTCGACAAACTCGAAGAGCGTTGCGTCGGGTAGCTTGTCACCTGCCTTGATCATGCTCAGTCCTTTGCATCGATGCGAAGCACGCTCGCACGTCGTCGTGTCGCAGTGAAATCCAGCGTCAGCCCAACTACAGGCCTCGCCGCCCGGCGGCAGTCGCCCTGTCCGTTTCGTGAATCCGCAGAGGGCAGTCGCCCCTGCCGCGAATCAGACGATACGCGACCTCTTTGCCGTTCACCCGCCACGCTCGTGCATTCGTCCGCCAGCGCTGCACCGCGATACAACCCGCAGCGCGGCAACGAAAGCCTGCCCGTGCGCTCAGTCCGCCTGCTTGCGCAGGAACGCCGGAATGTCGTACGTGTCGACGCCCTTTTCCTGCAGCGCCTGCACGTGCGAGGCCGCGGTGTCGCGCGAGGTGCGCCACACTGCCGGTGTATCCAGCGCGCCGTAGTCGGCCGTGCTCGCGTGGCCCGCCGCCGGTGCGTAGGCAGCATGCTGCATCGCGCCGACCGGCTGGTTGTCGGTGCCGGTGCGCAGCAGCGTCATCGGTGCCGATTGCTGCTTCTTCGCCGCGCGGCCAAGGCCCGTTGCGACGACCGTCACGCGCAGCGCGTCACCCATCGCATCGTCGTACACCGCGCCGAAGATCACCGTGGCATCTTCCGCAGCATAGCTCTTGATCGTGTTCATCACTTCGCGCGTTTCCGACAGACGCAGCGAACGGCTCGACGTGATGTTGACCAGCACGCCGCGCGCGCCCGACAGATCGACGCCTTCCAGCAGCGGGCTCGCAACGGCCTGCTCGGCCGCGAGGCGCGCGCGATCGACGCCGGCAACCGTCGCCGTGCCCATCATCGCCTTGCCCTGCTCGCCCATCACGGTCTTCACGTCTTCGAAGTCGACGTTGACGAGACCGTCGACGTTGATGATTTCCGCAATGCCCGCCACCGCGTTGTTCAGAACGTCGTCAGCGCACTGGAAGCACTTGTCCATCTCGGCGTCGTCGCCCATCACCTCGAACAGCTTGTCGTTCAGCACGACGATCAGCGAGTCGACGTGATCCTCCAGTTGCTGCGAACCGGCTTCCGCGACGCGCATGCGCTTGCCGCCTTCGAATTCGAACGGCTTGCTCACGACGCCAACGGTCAGAATGCCCATTTCCTTCGCGATCTGCGCGACCACCGGTGCCGCGCCCGTGCCGGTGCCGCCACCCATGCCGGCGGTGATGAACACCATGTGCGCGCCGCGCAGTGCGTCGGCGATGCGCTCGCGTGCTTCTTCAGCGGCGGCGCGGCCCATTTCCGGTTTCGCGCCCGCGCCCAAACCCGTGTTGCCGAGCTGGATCACCGCGGTGGCACGCGAACGCGACAGTGCCTGCGCGTCCGTGTTCATCACGATGAAGTCGACGCCTTGCACGCCTTTGTTGATCATGTGCTGAACGGCATTGCCGCCAGCGCCACCGACTCCGACGACCTTGATGATGGTGCCGTTCGTTTCGGTTTCCAGCATCTGGAATTCCATGTTGCCTCCGTCAAGATAAAAAAGTACCGCCACTCGGCGTTATCCGGCAGGAGATCGGGCAACCCCCTGTCGCGCGCCAGCCGCCGGCACCAGCGCGAATTTCTCGAAACCTGTAATCAGAAGTTGCCGAGGAACCAGTCCTTCATGCGCGAGAACACCTGTCCCATCGACCCCGACTGCACCGCAACCTTGCGCCCGCGCATGCGCTGCGAGCGTCCTTCGACGAGCAGGCCCATCGCCGTCGAGTAGCGCGGATTGCGCACCACGTCGGCGAGACCGCCCGCGTATTCCGGCACGCCGATGCGCACCGGTTTCAGGAAAATGTCCTCGCCGAGCTCGACCATGCCGATCATCATCGACGCGCCGCCCGTCAGCACCACGCCGGAGCTCAGCAGCTCTTCGTAACCCGACTCGCGCACGACCTGCTGCACGAGCGAAAACAGTTCTTCGACGCGCGGCTCGACCACGGCCGCGAGCGCCTGGCGCGACAGCGTGCGCGGACCGCGCTCGCCGAGACCCGGCACTTCGATCATCTCGTCCGGATCGGCAAGCGCCTGCTTGGCGATGCCGTAATCGACCTTGATGTCTTCGGCGTCCGGCGTCGGCGTGCGCAGCGCCATCGCGATGTCGCTCGTGATCTGGTCGCCGGCGATCGGAATCACAGCCGTGTGACGGATCGCGCCCTCGCTGAAGATCGCGATGTCGGTCGTGCCGCCGCCGATATCGACGAGCACCACGCCCAGTTCCTTTTCGTCTTCGGTCAGCACCGCGAGCGACGACGCGAGCGGCTGCAGGATCAGGTCGTTCACTTCGAGGCCACAGCGGCGCACGCATTTGACGATGTTCTGCGCCGCGCTCACGGCGCCGGTAACGATATGCACCTTCACTTCGAGGCGGATGCCGCTCATGCCGATCGGCTCGCGCACGTCTTCCTGGCCGTCGATGATGAATTCCTGCGTGAGGATATGCAGCACCTGCTGGTCGGTCGGAATGTTGATCGCCTTGGCGGTCTCGATCACGCGCGCAACGTCGGCCTGCGTGACTTCCTTCTCCTTGATCGCGACCATGCCGCTCGAATTGAAGCTGCGGATATGGCTGCCGGCGATGCCGGTGAACACGTTCGTGATCTTGCAGTCGGCCATCAGCTCGGCTTCCTCGAGCGCGCGCTGGATCGACTGCACGGTGGCTTCGATGTTCACCACCACACCTTTCTTGAGCCCCTTCGACTCGCTCTGGCCGAGACCGATCACCTCGTAGTGGCCCTCGCCTTTCAACTCGGCGACGATGGCCACGACCTTCGACGTCCCGATGTCGAGGGCGACCAGCAGATCCTTATAGTCTTTACTCATAGCGTGCTCATTGCGTGTGATGTCCGTTTACTTCTTGCCCTTGTCGGGTTCGCTGATGAAGCGCATGCCAGCGGCACGAATCGCGAAACCGTTCGGATAGCGCAAGTCCGCATACTCGATATCCTTTCCCCAACGTTGCGTGACCGCGTTCCATGCCGCGGTCAGACGCCTGCTGCGATCGGCGAGCGTGTCCTGATTGCGTTCGCGCCCCAGCTCCACCTGCGTACCGTTCGAGAGCTTCACCGTCCACGCGTAGCGCGGCGACAGCGTCACTTCCTCGGGCGTCGCATTGAGCGGCGCGAACCACTTCTGGAAGTCGTGATAACGCGCGACGACTTCTTGTGCCGTACCGTCCGGGCCGTCGAATGCGGGCAGATCCCCGTCGAGCTCGCCCTGGTTCGCGGTGAACAGCTCGCCGTCGACGCTCACGAGCTGATCGCTGCCCCACGTCCCAAGCGGCTTGTACTCCTCGAGCGTGACAGCCAGTGCATTCGGCCAGACGCGCCGCACGCTCGCGTGACGCACCCACGGCATCTGCTCGAAGGCCTGCCGCGCGACGTCGAGATCGACGGTGAAGAAGTTGCCCTTCAACTTGCCGACGACGCCGGCGCGCACCGTCGGCGAATTGATATGCTCGGTGTCGCCGTCGATCTGGATTTCGCGCAGCGCGAAATTCGGGCGCTGGATCAGCCAGTAACCGCCCGCCGCCAGCAGCAGGAGCACCAGCAACGCATGCAAGGCGTTGCTGGCGAGATTGAGCTGGCGAACGTTGTTCCACATGGTGTTGCTTGCGATTGCCTTGATTAGTCGTTCAATGTCAGCGCCAATACGCCGACCACCAGGTCCTGATAACTGATCCCGACCGCGCGCGCCGCTTTCGGCGGCAGCGAGTGATCGGTCATGCCGGGCGCCGTGTTCACTTCGAGGAAATACGGCTGGCCTTCGCCGTCGAGCATGAAGTCGGCGCGACCCCAGTCGGTGCAGCCGAGCACGTCGAACGCGCGGCGCGCGAGCTGCTTCAGGCGCGTTTCCTCGTCGGCGGGCAGGCCGCACGGAATCAGGTACTGCGTGTCGTTGGCGATGTACTTCGCGTAGTAGTCGTAGAACTCGCCGGCCGGCACGATGCGGATCACCGGCAGGTCCAGATTGCCGGCGATGCACGCGGTGTATTCGCCGCCGCCTTCGATGCTCTTCTCGACCACCACGATGCGGTCGTGCTTGACGGCTTCGAGCAGCGCGGCCGGCAGCGCGTCCGCGCTCTTCACCTTGATGACGGCGACGCTCGAACCTTCGCTGGCCGGCTTCACGAACAGCGGCAGACCGAGCTTCGCGACGATCTCTTTGGAGCGCGCTGCGTAGTCGTCGCCGCGCAGCACCGCTTCGAACGGCGGCGTCGGAATGCCGAGCTGCTGCCACACGAGCTTGGTGCGGAACTTGTCGAGACCGAGCGCCGAGCCGAGCACGCCGCTACCGGTGTACTTGATGCCGTAGAAATCGAGCGCGCCCTGAATCTGGCCGTTCTCGCCGTAGCCGCCATGCAGCGCGTTGAACGCGCGCACGAAGCCCTCTTCCTTCAACGCGGACAGCGGACGCTCGGCCGGGTCGAACGGATGCGCGTCGATGCCCGCGTCGCGCAGACCTTGCAACACCAAGCGCCCCGAATTGAGCGACACCTCGCGCTCGGCGGAGTCTCCACCGAGCAGCACGGCCACCTTGCCGAATTGTTTAGCGAGTTGATCGGATTTGATACTGCTCATCTCACACCTTCTGTTCCTGAGCGAGGCGACCCGGCACACCGCCGATCGAACCCGCGCCCATCGTAATCACCACATCGCCGTCGCGCACCACGGCGGAAAGCGCGTCCGGCACTTCATCGACCGTATCGACGAACACCGGCTCGACCTTGCCCGCGACGCGCAGCGCGCGCGCGAGCGCACGGCCGTCCGCGGCGACGATCGGCGCTTCGCCGGCCGCATAGACTTCGGTCAGCACGAGCGCGTCGACGGTCGAGAGCACCTTCACGAAATCCTCGAAGCAGTCGCGCGTGCGCGTGAAGCGGTGCGGCTGGAACGCGAGCACGAGACGCCGGCCCGGAAACGCGCCGCGCGCCGCCGCCACCGTGGCGGCCATTTCGACCGGGTGATGACCGTAGTCGTCCACCAGCGTGTAGGCGCCGGCGGCCTCGCCGTTGCTCACGACCGGCACTTCGCCGTAGCGCTGGAAACGCCGGCCGACGCCGTTGAAATCCGCGAGCGCTCGCTGGATATCGGCATCTTTCACTTCAAGTTCAGTCGCGATCGCGATCGCGGCCAGCGCGTTCTGCACGTTGTGCTCGCCCGGCAGATTCAACGTGATATCGAGCGGCGCTGCGTCTTCGCGCATCGCGGTGAAATGCATGCGGCCTTCGCGCGCCTCGACGTTGACCGCGCGCACCTGCGCATCGGCCGCGAAGCCGTAGCGGATGATCGGCTTCGACACGAACGGCAGAATCTCCTTCACGTTCGGATCGTCGACGCACAGCACCGCGATGCCGTAGAACGGCAGACGGTGCGTGAATTCGATGAACGCCTGCTTCAGACGTGCGAAGTCGTGACCATAGGTATCCATATGATCCGCGTCGATGTTGGTAATGACTTCGATCACCGGGAACAGGTTCAGGAACGACGCGTCCGATTCGTCGGCCTCAGCGACGATGAAGTCGCCGGTGCCGAGGCGCGCGTTCGCGCCCGCGCTGATCAGCCGCCCGCCGATCACGAAGGTCGGATCGAGCCCGCCCGCGGCGAGCACGCTCGCGACGAGCGAGGTGGTCGTGGTCTTGCCGTGCGTGCCGGCAATCGCGATGCCCTGCTTCAGCCGCATCAGTTCCGCGAGCATCACCGCGCGCGGCACGATCGGAATGCGGCGATGGCGCGCTTCGAGCACCTCGGGGTTGTCGCTGCGCACGGCGGTCGACACGACTACCGCGTTCGCCCCCTCGATGTTCTCCGCCGCGTGCCCGATCGAAATGCGCGCGCCGAGCGCGGCGAGACGTTCGGTGACCGCGTTGCCCGACAGGTCCGAGCCGCTCACCTGATAGCCGAGATTGACAAGCACCTCGGCAATGCCGCTCATGCCGACGCCGCCGATGCCGACGAAATGAATATGTTTGACGATGTGTTTCATTGCTTTCCTTCCGGGCTCATGCCCGCCGTCGAACCCGCACCCGCCACCATCGCGCAGATCTGCGCGACCTGTTCGGTGGCATCCGGTTTCGCGAGCGAGCGCGAACGCTCCGCCATCTCCGCGAGACTTTCGCGTGTCTGGCTGCGCAACCAGTCGGCGAGCTTTTGCGCCGACAGATCGCGTTGTTGCACGACCAGCGCCGCGCCGTTGCCGGCAAGAAACGCTGCGTTGGTGGTCTGGTGATCGTCCACCGCATACGGGAACGGCACGAAGAACGCCGCGACGCCGACCGCCGCAATCTCCGAGACCGTCATCGCGCCCGAGCGGCAGATCACCAGATCGGCCGCTTCGTAGGCGCTCGTCATGTCGTCGATGAACGGCACGAGCGAGACGTCCGCGCCTGCTTGCAAACCGGCTGCCGCGTAGTTCTCGCGCAGCGCGTCGATATGTTTGGCCCCCGCCTGGTGCACGATGCGCGGACGCTCGTTCGCGCCCAGCAGCGCAACCGCGCGCGGCACCACTTCGTTCAATGCCGCCGCACCGAGACTGCCGCCCACCACCAGCACGTTCAGCGGACCGCTGCGTTGCGCGTAGCGAGCTTTGGGTGCATTCGCGCGCGCAAGTTCCTCACGGATCGGATTGCCGGTCCATTCGCCGTGCGGCAGCGCATTCGGGAACGCAACGAGCACGCGTTTCGCGAGCTTCGCGAGCACCTTGTTCGCCAGACCTGCGATCGAATTCTGTTCGTGCAGCACGAGCGGCCGGCCGCTCAGCGCGGTCATGAGACCGGCCGGGAACGTGATGTAGCCGCCCATGCCGAGCACGACGTCGGGCTTCACGCGACGCAACACGGAGAAGCTTTGCGTGCAGGCGCTCAGCAGGTTGACCGGCAGCATCAGCTTGGTCTTCAGACCCTTGCCGCGCACGCCGCCGAAACGCACGTACTCCATCGGAATGCCGTGCTTCGGCACGAGCGTCGCTTCCATGCCCGCGGGATTGCCGAGCCACACGACTTTCCAGCCCCACGCCTGCATCCGGTGCGCGACCGCGAGCCCCGGGAACACGTGTCCCCCGGTGCCGCCGGCCATCACCATCAGCGTGCGTTGTGGCAGAGCCGTCATACCTTGCCCCCGCGCATCAACACCCGGTTCTCGTAATCCACCCGCATCAGGACAGCGATAGCGACGCAGTTCAACAAAATACCCGAACCGCCGTAACTGACGAGCGGCAACGTGAGCCCCTTGGTCGGCAGAAGCCCGAGGTTCACGCCCATGTTGATGAAGGTCTGCGCGCCGAACCAGAGGCCGATGCCCTTGGCGACGAGACCTGCGAACGTGCGGTCGAGCGCGAGCGCCTGGCGGCCGATCTCGAACGAGCGACGCACGATCCAGTAGAACATCAGGATCACGACCAGCACGCCGACGAAACCGAGTTCCTCGCCGATCACCGCGAGAATGAAGTCGGTATGCGCTTCCGGCAGATAGTTGAGCTTCTCGACGCTGCCGCCGAGACCCACGCCGAACCATTCGCCGCGGCCGAACGCGATCAGCGAGTGCGTCAGCTGATAGGCCTTGCCCTGCGCATAGCGGTCGTCCCACGGATCGAGGTACGCGAAGATCCGCTCGCGACGCCACGGCGACGCCCACACGAGCAGGCTGAACGTGCCCACCGCGGTCGCGACGAGGCCGCCGAACAGCTTGCCGTTCACGCCGCCGAGGAACAGCACGCCCATTGCGATCGCCGCGATCACCATGAACGCGCCCATGTCCGGTTCGAGCAGCAGCAGCGCGCCGACAAGACCGACCGCGACCGCCATCGGCAGAAAGCCCTTGGCGAAGCTGTGCATGTACTCCTGCTTGCGCACCGTGTAGTTCGCCGCGTAGATCGTCACCGCGAGCTTCATGATTTCCGACGGCTGCATGTTCGTGATGCCGAGCGGAATCCAGCGGCGCGCGCCGTTCACGCCCTTGCCGATGTGCGGAATCAGCACGATCACGAGCGCGGCGAGCGAGATCAGGAAGAGCTTCGGTGCGTACTTGTCCCACGTCGAAATCGGAATGCGGAACGACACGACGCCGACCACCGCGCCCATCACGACGAAGATGATCTGGCGCACGAGGAACGCGTAGTCGTGATACGAGGCGTACTTCGGCGAATCGGGCATCGCAATCGACGCCGAGTACACCATCACGATGCCAAGCCCGAGCAGCGCAACCACGACCCACAGCAGCGAGTGGTCGTAGTCGAGCATGCGCGAGCGCAGCGGACGCACGCCGTTGACCGCGCTCGCAAGACCGCTGCCGCCCGTGCGGCCAGCGGCGCGCGCCGGGCCGGCGCTACTGCCGGCTGCTTCGCGCGAGCCGAAACGTTCCGACCAGCTCATATCATCGTCCCCCGTTCGGCCGCGATGTCTTCCACCGTGCCGCGAAATACCTCGGCCCGATGTGCGTAACTCCTGAACATGTCCAGGCTCGCGCAGGCGGGCGAGAGCAGCACCGCGTCGCCAGGCTGAGCGAGCGCGGCGGCAGCGCGCGTCGCTTCTTCGAGCGTCGCGTGATCGCTCATTGCGACGCCGCTGTGTTCGAGCGCCGCGCGAATCTGCGGCGCGTCGCGGCCGATCAGCAGCACCGCGCGGCACCAGCGCATGACCGGCGCGGCGAGCGGTTCGAACGCCTGGCCCTTGCCGTCGCCGCCGGCGATCAGCACGATACGCTGCGCGAGACCGTCGAGCGCGGCAACCGTCGCGCCGACGTTGGTGCCCTTGCTGTCGTCCACGTAGTCGATGCCGTCGATCGACGCGATCAGCTCCACGCGATGCGGCTCGCCGCGATATTCGCGCAGGCCGTGCAGAAGCGGCGCGCCGGGCAGGCCCACCGCGCGTGCGAGCGCATACGCGGCCAACGCGTTCGCGGCGTTGTGCAGGCCGCGAATGCGCAATGCGTCGGCGGGCATCAGGCGCTTCAGCGCGATATCCGGCGTGGCGGCCGATTCGTTCTTGCGGCGGCGCTTCGGTGTCGGTTCGTCGCTCGCGTCGCGATCGTGCGCCTCGACGAGCCACACCATGCCGTTATCGCGCAGCAGACCATAATCGCCGTCGTTCTGCGGTTCGGTCACGCCGAACGTGATCACCTCGGCGTCACCGCTCGTGGACGCGAGCGACATCACGCGGGCGTCGTCGCGATTCAGCACGCGCACGGTCTGTGTACCGAAGATGCGGCCCTTCGCCGCCGCGTACGCATCGAGCCCGCCGTGCCAGTCGAGATGATCCTGCGTGATGTTGAGCACGGCCGCCGCGTCGGGCGCAAACGTATGCGAGGTCTCCAGCTGGAAGCTCGACAGTTCGAGCACCCACACGTCGGGCAGCGCGGTCTGGTCGATCGCTTCGGAGAGCTTGTCGAGCAGCGACGGGCTGATGTTGCCGGCCACCGCGACCTTCCTGCCCGCGCGCTCGCACAGCAGGCCGGTCAGGCTCGTCGTCGTGGTCTTGCCGTTCGTGCCAGTGATCGCGATCACCTTCGGCGCGTAGCCCGATTCGCCGAGCGTGCGCAAGGCCTGCGAGAACAGTTCGAGTTCGCCCCACACCGGAATGCCCTGCTCGCTCGCCGCCGCGATCAGCGGCAGCAGATCGGCGGCGAGCGGCGACAGCCCCGGGCTGATCGCGACGAGTTCGACGCCGTCGAGCAGCACCGGCGCAAACGGACCGCCGACGAAATCGGCATCGACGCCATGCGCTTCGAGCGCGGACAGGTTCGGCGGCACCTCGCGCGTATCGGCCACCCGCAGCCGACAACCGTGCCTGGCGCACCAGCGCGCCATCGCGAGACCGGATTCACCCAGTCCCAGCACGAGCACCATCGGCTTTTGCCGATCCCGAAACTTCTCGCCGAACATCGCCTGCTTCCTTAAATACCGCTGCTTAACGCAATTTGAGAGTGGACAAACCGAACAGGCACAACATCAACGTGATGATCCAGAAACGCACGACCACCTGCGTTTCCTTCCAGCCCGACAATTCGAAATGGTGATGCAGCGGCGCCATCCTGAAGAGGCGCCGCCCTTCGCCGTAGCGGCGTTTCGTGTATTTGAACCACGTGACCTGCAACATCACCGACAGCGTTTCCGCGACGAAAATGCCGCCCATGATGAACAGCACGATTTCCTGACGCACGATCACCGCGACCGTGCCGAGCGCGCCGCCGAGTGCGAGCGCGCCGACGTCGCCCATGAACATCTGTGCCGGGTGCGTGTTGAACCACAGGAACGCGAGGCCCGCGCCGCCCATCGCCGAACAGAAGATCAGCAATTCGCCCGCGCCGGCAATGTGCGGGAACAGCAGGTACTTCGAATAGACCGAGCTGCCCATCACGTACGCGAACACGCCGAGCGACGCGCCCACCAGCACGACCGGCATGATCACGAGGCCGTCGAGGCCGTCGGTCAGATTCACGGCATTGCTCGCGCCGACGATCACGAGGTACGTCAGCACGATGAAGCCCCACACGCCAAGCGGATAGCTGATCGACTTGAAGAACGGCAGCATCAGGTCGGCGCGCGCGGGCAAGCCCATCGACAGGCCGCTGCGCACCCACGCCATGAACAGGTCGAACACGCGCACGTTGCTCGCCTCGGACACGCTGAAGGCGAGATAGACCGCCGCGAACAGGCCAATCACCGACTGCCAGAAATACTTCTCGCGCGAAGACATGCCGCGTGGGTCCTTGTAGACGACCTTGCGGTAATCGTCGACCCAGCCGATCACGCCGAAGCCGAACGTGACGAGCATCACGATCCAGATGAAGCGATTGGTCAGATCAGCCCACAGCAACGTGGCAACAGCGATGCCG
>Ga0153988_1000282_pt1 | contig 12881 bp, 10 predicted proteins | sample TSNC072MetaG_FD_104742 | JGI IMG/M metagenome (GOLD analysis project Ga0153988, IMG submission 104742) | Attine ant fungus gardens microbial communities from North Carolina, USA - TSNC072 MetaG | ecosystem: Host-associated > Fungi > Mycelium > Unclassified | place: USA: North Carolina, Jones...
CAGGCGATGCTCATCGTCGACATCAGCGCCACGGCGATGGAAATGCCGGGCACGCGTCCGGCCCGCTCGGCGAGCCAGCCGAAGAACAGCGCGCCGATCACCTGGCCCGCATAGCCCGCCGCGATCAGGAAGCCCACCTGCGCATGGTTCAGATGCCATAAGCTCACCAGCACCGGCAGTACGAAAGCCAGTGAGAGCGCGTCGAAGGCGTCGAAGAAGGTGGCGCTGCCCATGACGATGCGTGCTCTCGTGTGCCAGCGGCAGAACGGCACATTCTCGATGCGAAACAGCAACCGGGCTGTTCGCTGCGCGTCGGTCAGGTCCGACACGGCGGCGATCGCGTCCGCTTTCATGAAGTTGTCTCCTTGGCGGGGCGCTCGCCCCGCGCTTTTTTGTGTGCTTCGGCGAGCTCAGCCGGCCGTGCCCGATCCGTGCAGTTCGGCGAAAGAGTGCAGGGTGCGTTCGAGCCGCGGGATCAGCCAGTCGGCGACGGGGGGCGGCACGCGCGCTTCCTGTACGTCTTCGAGCAACTGACGCAGCGGCTGCGTAGCGGGGCTCGTGGTTCCCGTGGCACCTGCGGCGGCACCCGCGCTGCTCTGGCGGGCGCGGAACCAGGCCGCGACTTCGGCCTCGTCGCAGCGCTCGCCGCCGTCCTGCAGGTAGTCCACGATGTCCAGTTCGAAGTCTTCGAGCCGCAGGCTCACGCCGCCGGCGCCGCACGCGCAGGCCGCGCCGAGAGCGACATGGCGCAAGGCCAGCGCGCTCCACAGGTCGAGCAGGCGGCCTGCGCGCGCGGACAGGTCATCGGTCACGGCGGCACTCACTGTCCGGCCCAGGGAAGATCGGTCGAGCCGTTGACGCCGTGACCGGCGCCGCTGCGCAGCGTGCTCGTGGCCTCGCGATCGACGCCGCCGTTGGAGTCCAGCGCCACCTTGTAGACTTCGCGCGCCACGCGCGCGCTGACGTAGCCTTCGCGCACGTCCTCGGCCACCTTGTCCACCTCGCGTTCCAGCGGATCGCCGAAGCCGCCGCCGCCGCCCGACAGCATCTTGTACGCGTCGCCGCGTTCCAGCCGCACGTTGAAGATTTTGGCGTTCGCGTGGTCGGTCTTCCACTCGCCCTTGTGACGCACTGCGAGGCCGTTGCCCATCGCGTCGCCGCCGCCTTCGAGACCCCACGGCTTGCAGTGCACGCGATCGATCCGCGTCGTGACGGTGAACGGCGAGAGCGCCTGCACGACCATCTCCGCGCCCAGTCCGCCGCGATGCTTGCCGGCGCCCGCCGAGTCCTGGCGAATCTCGTACTTTTCGACCAGCACCGGGTACTTGGCTTCGAGTTGCTCGGTGGGGCTGTTGTGGGTATCGCCATCGTTGATGCAGACCGTCACCGAGACGCCGTCCTCTTTGCTCTTGGCACCCCAGCCGCCGCCAAGCGGGCCGATACCGACGATGAAGAGCCGTCCGTCTTCCGGCGAGATGCCGTGGATGTTCGGGAACACCAGGTCCGCGTGGTGGCCGGCAATCGAGCGGTCGGGAATCGCGGGCGCCAGCGCCTTGAAGATGGTGTCGATCACCGTCATCGGGAACGTCATCCATACCCGCATCGGGTAGGGCCGCTCGGCGCTGATCACCGTGCCCATCGGCATGATGACCTTGAGCGGCCGGAAGCTGCCGTCGTTGACCGGGTAATCGGTCGGCGTGGTCAGGCACTTGTAGGCCACCTGGGCGCAGGCGATGCCGGTGGTAAAGCCCGAGTTGTAGAAGCCGCGCACCTGTTTGGAGACGTCCGACAGGTCCACCGTCATCTCGTCGCCGCTGACCACGACCTTCACGCGAATCGGGATGCGCTTGCCGATTTCGAGTCCGTCGTCGTCCATGAACGATTCGGCCTCGTATACGCCATCGGGAATCGACAGCGTGTTCTTGCGCGCGACGGCTTCGCTCGAATCCATGATCTGCCGGATCGAGCTGTTCACCGCGTCGGCACCGTAGCGTTGCAGCAGCTCCACGTAGCGGCGCTCGCCCGTGGTGATCGCGGTGATCTGCGCGCGCAGGTCGCCGAGCGCGCGCTCGGCGAGGCGCACGTTCATCGCGATGATGTCCACGAGGTCCTGGTTGACCACGCCGTCGCGCTGATACTTCATGATGGGGATCTGAATCCCTTCGCTGAAGATGTCGGTGGTGACGTTGCCGAGCGTGCCGCCCACGTCGAGCCAGTGCGCCATGCAGCAGGTGAAGCCTTCGAGCTGGCCCTCGTGGAACACCGGCATCGTGAACGTGAAGTGGTTCAGATGGCTGCCCGTCGTATAGGCGTCGTTGGTGACGAGAATGTCGCCCGGCTTGATGTTCTCGTAGCCGAAATGCCGGATCTTGGCTTTCACGGTCTCGGACATGCCGCGAATGAACATCGGCAGCCCGAGACCGATCGAGACCGTGTCGCCTTCCTTCGTGAACAGCCCCACCGTGAAATCGAGCGCCTCGTAAATGATCAGGTTGTAGGCGGTGCGGGTCAGGTTGGTCTTCATCTCCTCGGTGACCGCATAAAGGCCGTTGCGGATGATCTCGACGGTGACCGGATCGACGGTTTTCAGTTCGTTGAGGGTACTCATGTTCTGTCGCTCCCGATGGCGATTTGCAGGTTGCCGAGTTCGTCCACGCGCAGCGAGTCGCCGGGCTGTACGACGGTGGTGGACGCGTGTTCCTCGATCAATGCCGGGCCCGCGATCTCGTTGCCCGAGAGCAGGCGGTCACGGATATAGACCGGCGTGCTGGCCCAGCCCGTGGAACGGAAATAGACCGGCTTGACCGCGCGCACCGCCAGCGTGTCCGGCGTTGCCGTGCCTTGTTCGACGCTGTGCTTCGGCGGCTTCTTCATGGTGCCGAGCACCGTCACGCGCAGACTCACGAGGTCGGCGGGTTCCTTCGGTGCCGAGGTGCCGTAGCGCACCTTGTGCAGCTCGTCGAACTGCCGCTTGATCGCCGCGCGGTCTCTGGATTCGAAGAAGGCCATCGGCAGATCCACCGTCACCGCATGCTCCTGGCCCACGTAACGCATGTCGGCCGCGCGTTCGATGACGATGCCGTCGGCCTGCACGCCGGACTGCGCCAGCGCGGCGCGGCCTTCGTCTTCCATGCTCCGGTAGGCCGCTTCGATTTCATCGAACGAGACGTCGTTGAGCTTGCGGAACACCGAGCGGACGTAGTCGTAGCGGAGATCGGAGAACAGCATGCCGTAGGCGGAGAAGTAGCCGGGCGCGTACGGAATCAGCACGCGGCGGATTCCGATCTCGCGCGCGATCGCCGACGCGTGCAAGGGACCCGCGCCGCCGTACACCACCATCGTGAAGCTGCCGGCGTCGAGGCCGCGCTCGGTGGTCACGGCCTTCACCGCATGCGACATCTGCGTCACCGCGATGCGCAGAATGCCGTCGGCCGCCTCGGTCGGCTCGAGCCCCAGCGGGCCGGCGACGCGCCCGGCCATCTGGCGCGTGCAGGCTGCGAGGTCCAGCTTGAGTTCGCCGCCGAGAAAGTGCTCGGCATCGAGCCGGCCCAGCAGCAGGTTGGCGTCGGTCACGGTCGGTTCCTCGCCGCCCCGGCCATAAGCCACCGGTCCAGGCATGGAGCCCGCGCTCTGCGGACCGACGCGCAGTGCATGGCCGGTTTCCACACGGGCGATGGAACCGCCGCCGGTGCCGACTTCGTGGATATCCATCATCGGAATCTGGATCGGCAGGGCGCGCTCGTAGCCGCCGATCAGCGCCGAGCCGGTCGTCAGCGGCCGTCCCTCGCTGATCACGCCGGCCTTGGCCGTGGTGCCGCCCATGTCGAAGGCGATCGCGTCGCCCATGCCGAGTTGCGCGCACAGTGCCTGAGCGCCGATTACGCCCGCGGCCGGCCCGGATTCGAGCATGCGTACGCAGCCGACCTTGGCATGCTCGACCGGAAACAGGCCGCCGGTGGACTGCACGATATAGAAGTCGCCGTCGAAGCCCTTGCCGGACAGGTGATTCTCCAGTTCTCCCAGGTAGGCCGAGACGCGCGGACCGACATAGGCATTGGCCACCGCGGTCGACACTCGCTCGAACTCGCGGTATTCCTGGCTCAACTCATGCGAGGCGCAGACGAAGGCCCCCGGCATTTCTTCCTGCAGGATCTGCTTGACCCGCTGTTCGTGCGCCGGGTTGCGATACGAGTGCAGCAGCAGCACCGCGACGGCTTCCACGTGCTGTCCGCGCAACTCGCGCGCGAGTTCGCGCACGGCGGCTTCGTCGAGCGGCTTGTGCAGGCTGCCGTCCGCGCGCAGGCGCTCGGCCACCTCGTAGCGCAGCGAGCGGCGCACGAGCGGCTGGTGCTTGTTGAAGAACAGGTTATAGGCGTCGGGCCGGTTGACGCGGCCGATCTCGTAGATGTCGCGGAAGCCTTCCGTGATCAGCAGCGCGGTGTTGGCGCCGTTGCGCTCCAGCAGCGTGTTGATCGCAATCGTGGAGCCGTGCAGGAACAGGTGGCCGTCGCGCCAGTCGATATTCGCGCTGTCGATGGTGGCCTGGATGCCCTTGACGAGTTCGCCGTGAGTCGAAAGCGCCTTGCCGAACAGCAGCTTGCCGGTGGTTTCGTCGAAGGCGGCCATGTCGGTGAAGGTGCCGCCGATGTCGACGGCGATGCGCAGCTTGCCGCCTGCGGCGCTTGCCGCATCGGATGTCTTTGCCATGATGTTGACCAGGTTGGAGATGAGGCGCGTCAGTTCGCAACGGCGACGCGGTTACGCAGGATGCCGAGTCCGGTGATCTCGACTTCGACGGTGTCGCCATCCTTCATGTACGCAGGGGGCTCGCGGCGATCGCCTACGCCGCCGGGCGTGCCGGTCGCGATCACGTCGCCGGGCGAAAGCGGCGTGAAGGTCGAGATGTATTCGACGAGAACCGGGATGTCGAAGATCAGGTCGCCGACGCTGGCGTGCTGCATTACGTTACCGTTGACGCGGGTTTCGAGCGTCAACGCGGTGACGTCGGGCACTTCGTCGGCTGTCACGAGGTGAGGGCCGAACGCGCCGGTGCCGGGGAAGTTCTTGCCCGGCGTGAACTGATGCGTGTGGCGCTGCCAGTCGCGCACCGACACGTCGTTGAAGCACGCATAGCCGGCGATATGTTCGAACGCTTGCGCCTTCGGAATGTAGCGGCCACCCTTGCCGATCACGAAGGCCAGTTCGCCTTCCCAGTCGAAGCGCTCCGAGAACGACGGGCGGAGCACGGCGTCGTCGTGGGCGACCAGCGTGTCCGTGAAGCGCAGGAAAAGCGACGGGTGCTCGCTGTCGGCGCGTTTGGTTTCGGCCACGTGGGACTTGTAGTTCAGGCCCACGCAGATCACCTTGCCGGGGTTGGGGATCACCGGCAGCGGCTTGGTGGCGCTGGCGGCCACGCGGCGGCCCTGGCCGGTGGCGCATTGCTGGAGTGCTTGCAGTGCATCGTCGCGAAGCACGGCGCGCAGGTCGGGGTGTTGGTCGAGGAAGGACTGGGGCGGGACGAGGTAGTCGTTGCCCGCTACGCATCCATAGGTGGCGCGGCCGTCGAGCAGGAAGCTGGCGAGTTTCAAGGTTGTCTCCTTCGTAGTGTTGGAAGCACTATAAAAATCCGGCAGTCTTCCGCCTAGACAGAGATCGGAGATGACAGATATGCTCAGGGAGTGATATCCGATGAAGGTGGGCCCGATGAATCTCGACAGCGTTCGCCTGTTTCTCGAAGTGGCCGACGCCGGCAGCCTGAGCAAGGTGGCGGCACGCCGGCAGACTGTGCAGTCGCATATCAGCCGGCAGGTTGCCGACTTCGAGGCGAATTGCGGGGGGCGGCTGTTCCACCGCACCGGCCGCGGCGTCGTGCTGACCGAACTCGGCGAGCGCGCGGCCGCGCGGCTGCGCATCTGGCTGCACGAGACGGAACAGTTGACCGAAGAGATGCGGGCCGATGCCGGTCACGTGATGGGCGAGGTGCGGCTCGGCATCCTGCCTTCGGCCGCGCATCCGCTCATGACACGTCTTTTTGCGCAGCTACAGGCCCAGCATCCCGGCATCCGCCTGAGTATCGCGGAAGCACAGGGGGCGGAGCTCGATAGCATGCTGGACGGCGGCGCGGTCGATCTGGCGATCCTGTTCCGTTTCCGGCGCCCGAGCGGCCGCGAAGAGAAACTGCTGTGCGAGGCTCACACTTACCTCGTGTCCGCGCCGGGCGATCCGCTGACGCGTGAAGCCACACTCGATTTCATCCGCCTGCGCGATTTGCGGCTCGTTTTGCCGAGGCGGCCCGGCCAGTGGCGCCAGGCGCTGGACGAAACCGCGCGCGGCCTCGGCTTCCGGCTGGAAGCCGTGGTCGAGGCCGACTCGCTCACCGCGCAGAAGGAACTGGTGGCCAATACGCCGGGTTTGTATGCGGTACTCGGCCCTTATGCCTTTGCCGCGGAAGTGCAGCGCGGGCAGTTGCAGGTCTGCCAGGTCGTCAAGCCGGATCTATGCCGCCATGTCGTGCTGGCGCTGCCGCGCCATGGCAAATTTTCCGCGGCCTGCCGTGTGGTGGCCGAAGCGGTTCAATCGATCATTGCCAGTTGGGAGCACCAGCTGACCGAGCCGGTCAATCGCCAATCCGTCGCGCGCAGTAAAGTCAAAAGGGTTCGCTCGTGAAGTGTCGACGGCCACCGCCAATGGCGCGGGCGGCACTGTTCGGGATTCCGGTGTAGTGGGAGACGAGGCGCCGGCCCGGAGAGATCAGAACGTGTGTCTCATGCCAACGCCGTAGGTGCTGCCGGACGGCTTCGACGAAATCTTGTCGTACGAGTAGGCCGTGTAGACGTCCGTGCGCTTCGACAGGTTGTAATCGTAGGCGACCGATCCCGTGTTGTGGACCGTGTCGTTGTTATGTGGCGCTCGCTGTCTGGTGAGGGCCCATTCGGCGAGAATCACCGACACGGCCGTCACGGGAATCGACAGGCCCGCCTGATAGGTATGCGACCCGACCTGCGCGGTGGTGGTATTGGTCGTTTGCATCGCGCCGTAGAACTTTGCGAAGTTGGCGTTGTAGGTCGCGCCCGCCAGATACAGATACTGCTCGGCGCCCGGTGCGGTTAGCGCGGCGCGCACACGCTGCGCGGAGAGCGCGACTTGCACGGGGCCGTTCTCGTAGTTCAGATGCAGGCCGAGATTGTCGCGCCCCTGAGAGCCGGTGACGCTGCTCACTCCGTATTGCACGGCGCCGGTCAGCCCATGGAACGAGGGGCTGTAATAGCCGATCACATTGTCCCAGACCGTATCGCCGATCACCGTATTGTTGTACGCGGCGGTGTACGACTGGACCACGAGCGGAGAAAAGACGACCGACGCGCCGAACGGATTGAGGAGAATCTGATTGGTGTAGGTCTGGGTCGTCTGTTCGCCGAGCTTGAGCGTGCCGTATGGGGTCGAGAACCCGACATAGGCGTTGCGCGAAAACAGACCATCGGTGGCGTTGCGTCCCATTTGCCCGGTGTTGGGGCGGAAGAAGCTTTCCAGCACGAAGATCGCGGCAGTGCCGCCGCCCAGGTCTTCGCGGCCACGCAATCCCCAATACGACGTGGTCAGTCCGCCGCCGCCGGCCTGAATCGTTCCATGCGGTGTCGTGCTGACTTTCGACTGGTCGATGTACATGCCGATCAGGCCATAAAGCTCGATCGACGACGATCCCCCGGATAGGGATTGGGCGTGCGCGGTATGACCGAGCAAGGCCAGTGACGCAGCCATGAAGCAGCCTGCGCGCTTGAATCCGCGCGCCGTGATTCGTTCGAGTCCGTACATCGATTCAGTCTCCTGATTAATTATTTTTTGAACGCAAGACATCGTCGCGAAGGGATCAGCATTCGCGCAATGGAAGCCATCGTCGGATGGGATGGGGGGCTGGCGAGGTCATCGGCGCACCCTGTCTGTTCAGTCTTCTGGTTCGCGGTGCTTCGCCGGCTAGCGCATGGCATCGGTCATGCGGCGCTGATGCAGGCGCTCATGCGCGTCTCGATTGGCGAGCGAAATCAGTTTATGAATCACCGTGCCGTGCGGGTAGGTGCAGGTCGGTGATGTCAGATATGCCTGAGGGGAGATGGCTGGAAGCTGCCCGTCAGCCGGCTGTTCTGCTGGCGCGGTGGCGCTTGATGGCGGAGCGAGCGTCTTTAATCTCGCTGCCCACCGTCACGTCGGCCAGGATCGTGCTGGTGACGGACGTTCGCTCTGGGTCGCGAAGCTTGCGGTTCGTGTCCTGGCCGGCAACCACGGACGTTGCGGGCAGCAAACTACCGGATGCCGCCGGCACACCGGCTCCCCGATGAAACTTTTTCATGCCCCCCATGAAAGATCGTCGTTTGCGGCGCGCGGTTCGCGCCCGCAATATCCGGCTCACGAAGACATTCACCCCTCTCACCGAACGGATCCCCTCACGATGACTTCCTCAATCGAACGCGATGCCGTGTCGTCGCACGTGAGCGTGCGCGACGGTACGCGCATCGGCTATAGCCTCTACGGACAACGCGACGGCGTGCCGCGCGTCGTGCTGCTTCATTCGCTCGCCATGGATCGCGCGTTCTGGCAGCCGGTGGTCGAACGCCTCGTGCCGCACGCGGCGGTGCTCGCGCTCGATTGCCGCGGGCACGGCGCGTCGGACAAGCCGGCCGGCCCGTACACGGTCGCGCAGTTCGCCGCCGACGTGCGCGACGTCGTGACCGCGCTCGACTTCGGCGGCGTGCTGATCGCCGGCGCGTCGATGGGCGGCTGCGTGTCGCTCGAATTCGCGGGCACCTACCCGGAACTCACACGTGCGGCCGGCCTGATCGACACGACGGCCTGGTATGGCGAAACCGCGCCGAAGGATTGGGACGTGCGCGCCTCGAAGGCCGAAAAGGAAGGGCTCGCCGGACTGGTCGAGTTCCAGACCACCCGCTGGTTCGGTGACGAGTTCCGCGCGACGCACAAGGACGTCGTGCAGCGCTGCGTCGATACGTTCCTGCGCAACGAGGTCGCCGCGTTCGCCGCGACCGGCCGGATGCTCGGCGCCTACGACGGCCGTGCGCAAATGGCGAAGCTGCGCGTGCCGACCTGCGTGATCGTCGGCGAGGAAGACTACGCGGCGCCGCCCGCGATGGCGCGTGCGCTGCACGAAGGCATCGCCGGCTCGACGCTGACCGAGGTGCCGAAGGCACGCCACCTGACGCCGCTCGAAGTGCCCGAGCTCGTCGCGAACGAACTGCTCGCGCTGATCAAGCGCATCGCGTAAGCGCGTCTCACAAGCGCCTCACGTCAACGCGTCACAACCGAATTTGCATTGAGGAAGGGGGGCCGAATGGCGCCATTCGAATTCGCTACACCGCGTTCGCTGCAGCAGGCGATCGCGCTTCTGGATCCCGAGGATCCGGACATCCGCCCGGTCGGCGGCGGCACGGCGATCATGCTGATGATGAAGGCCGGCGTGCTGCGGCCGACGCGGCTCGTCAGCCTGCAGGACGTGGAGCCCGAGCATTCGCGGATTTCGATCGGCGGCAACGGCGAACTGCAGATCGGCGGCCTGACCCGGCTCGCCGCGCTCGAACACTCGCAGGAAGTCCGCGAAGGCTGGCCGCTGCTCGCGCGCACGCTGCGCACGCTGTCGAACGTGCGGGTGCGCAACGTCGCGACGCTCGGCGGCAATCTCGCGCATGCCGATCCGCACATGGACATGCCGCCGGTGCTGAGCGCGCTCGGCGCGAGCGTCACCGTGACGGGCCCCGCCGGCGAGCGCACGCTGCCGGTCGAGGAACTCGCGACCGGCTACTACGAGACCGTGCTCGCGCGCAACGAACTGATCTCGAAGGTGACGGTGCCCGCGCAGGCCGGCCGTCCCGCTGCCTACATGAAAGTGACCACGCGTGCCTCGCACGACTGGCCGGCGCTCGGTGTCGCGGTCGTGCTCGACATGCAGGGCGAGCGGATCGGCAACGCGAGCGTGATCGTCGGCGCGGCAACCGACCGGCCGACGCGTCTCGTCGATGCCGAGGCGATCCTGCGCGGCGCGCTGCCGGATGCGGCGACGCTCGCGCGCGCGGGCGAGGCCGGCGCGGCGTCGCTCGACATCGTCGGCGATCCGCACGGCTCGGCGAGCTACAAGAAACATCTGCTGACTGTCTACCTCGGACGCGCGGTGCGCATCGCGCTAGAGGCGGCTCGCAACAAGGAGCAGGCATGACCATCATCGAAACCGGGCCGCTCGAAGCCGGCGTCGCGCCGCGTCAGGTCGGACGCGGCATCAACCGGCTGGAAGCGCACGCCAAAGTGACCGGGCGCGCCGGCTATATCCATAACGTCTCGCTGCCGCGCATGCTGCACGCGAAGATTTTTCGCAGCACGGTCGCGCATGGCCGCATCGTGTCGATCGACACGAGCGCCGCGCGCGAGGCGCCGGGCGTGTTCGCGGTCTATACCGCCGACGACATTCGCCGCGTGATTCCGGAGCCATTCTTCGGCCCGGCGTTTCACGATCAGCCGATCCTCGCGGTCGACAAGGTGCGCTATATCGGCGAGCCGGTCGCGGTGGTGCTGGCGAGCGATCCGCACGCGGCCGAAGAGGCGACGCACCTGATCTACGCCGAATACGAAGAACTGCCGGCGGTGTTCAACGAAGTCGAGGCGGCGGCCTCGGACATTCACGTGCACGAAGAGCTGAAGCCGGCCGGCACGTTTCCGGACCTGAAGCATCTGGCGGGCCGTCAGGCGACCAACGTCGCGCTCGACTTCCGCGTGCGCCGCGGCGACGTCGATGCCGCGTTCGCGCAAGCCGTCCACGTATTCGACGATACCTTCACGACGCAGCAGGTCATGCACGTGCCGCTCGAGCCGATCGTGACGGTCGCGGAACCGGGCGAGAACGCCGGCACGCTGACGCTGCACACCGCGTCGCAGAGCCCGTCGTTCGTGCGCATCGAGATCGCGCGGTTGCTCGGCTGGGCGGAAAACCGCGTGCGCGTGCGCGTCGGCCTGCTCGGCGGCGGCTTCGGCGCGAAGCTCTATATCAAGGTCGAAGCGCTCGCGGCGGCACTCGCGCTGTTGACGCGCCGTCCCGTGCGCGTCGCGCTGACGATGGAAGAGCAGTTCTTCACGATCACGAAACACGCCACCACCTTCCGCATGCAGACCGCCGTCTCGGCGGACGGCCGCATCACGGGCCGGCGCTGCGAAGTGTGGTGGAACGGCGGCGCGTATGCCGACATCGGCCCGCGTGTCACGCAGAAATCCGGCTTCACCGCGAGCGGTCCGTACGACATCGACAACGTGTCGATCGACTCGTATCAGGTGTACACGAACCTGCCGCCGGCCGGCGCGTTCCGCGGCTTCGGCATTCCGCAGATGGTGTGGGCGTACGAGAGCCATGCGGACATGATCGCGCGCAAGCTGAAGCTCGATCCGGTCGAGTTCCGCCGCCGCAATCTGCTGCGCGACGGCCAGCCGCACGCGACCGGCACCGTGATGCGCGACGCCGCGCTCGAACTCGTGCTCGACCGCGTCGCCGACCGGATGAACTGGAGCGCGCCGTTCGAACGCGGCAGTGGCACGGTGCGCCGTGGCCGCGGCGTCGGCATCGGCTTCAAGGCGCTGGTTGCGCCGACCACCTCGGTCGCGATGGTGAGCCTGTCGGCCGACGGCAGCTGCACGGTCTATTCGAGCACCGTCGACATGGGCCAGGCGTCGGACACCGCGATTGCGCTGATGGCCGGCGACGTGCTCGGCATCGACGCGGAAACGATCAAGGTGATCCGCCCTGACACCGACTCGACGCCGTACGACATGGCGACGCTCGGCTCGCGCTCGACGTTCCACATGGGCCACGCGGTGCGCCTCGCGGCCGAGGACGCGCGCGCAAAGCTGCGCCAGCTCGCCGGCGAACTGGGTGTGCCGGCCGACGAACCGGCGCACGCGGGCGATCTGCTCAAGCGCAAGTACGGCATGCAGGCGGGCAACATCGTCGGCATCGGCAGCTTCATTCCGCCGTACACGAAGCCCGATCACGAGACCGGCCAGTCCGACAACATTACGCCGAACTGGATGGTGGGCGGCACCGGCGTCGAAGTCGAAGTCGACGCCGAGACCGGCCACTTCAAGATCGTGCGTTTCGAGAACGTGGTCGATTGCGGCACGCCGATCAATCCGAAGGTCGTCGATACGCAGATTTCGGGCGCGGCGATCATGCAGCTCGGCATCACGATGTTCGAGCGCATGGAGTTCGACGAAGTCGGGCAGTTGCGCAACGCGTCGTTTGCCGAGTACAAGATTCCGGGCATTCACGACATTCCGCACCGGATCGGCCGCGAAACCGTCGACGCGTATCAGTCGAACGGGCCGTTCGGCGCGAAGGGCGTTGGCGAGAGCGCGACGTTCGGCGTCGCCTCGGCGATTGCCGATGCGATCGAAGATGCCGTCGGCGTGCGCATCAAGACGCTGCCGATCACGCCCGAAGCCGTGTACCGCGCCATCTGCGCGGCACGCAACGAACCGCTGCCTGAGGAATGACCATGAGCGAGACCCTGATTAACCTCGAATTCACGCTGAACGGCGAGCGCGTGCGCGCCAACGTCTCGCCCCATCTAACGATTCTCGAAGTGCTGCGCAACGAGTTCGGCCTGTACGGCGCGCGCGAAAGCTGCGGCCAGGGGCTGTGCGGCTGCTGCACGGTGCTCGTGAACGGCGAGAGCGTGTCGGGCTGCCTGTACCTCGCGGCGATGGCGAACGGCGCCGAAGTGACGACCGTCGAGCACCTCGACGCGAACGGCGCGCTCGACCCGATCCAGCAGGCGTTCATCGACTGCGGCGCGTTCCAGTGCGGCTTCTGCACCTCGGGCCAGATCATGTCCGGC
>Ga0153988_1000283_pt1 | contig 12879 bp, 15 predicted proteins | sample TSNC072MetaG_FD_104742 | JGI IMG/M metagenome (GOLD analysis project Ga0153988, IMG submission 104742) | Attine ant fungus gardens microbial communities from North Carolina, USA - TSNC072 MetaG | ecosystem: Host-associated > Fungi > Mycelium > Unclassified | place: USA: North Carolina, Jones...
CTGGCCCACTTAGTTATGACGTGCTCAATTGCGGCTCGCAATAGCCACCGCCGCACCGCCGAGCGCAAATGCGCCAACACGATTGGCAAAGCGAACCGCGCGAGGCGTGCGCAGAATAAAGCGCGCCTTATGGGCCAACAATATCCAGCTCAGGTCGATCGCGGCCAACGTCACGAGAGTAACCGACGCAAGAATCGCCCACTGCCGCACACCCACCGACGAAAGATCGATCAACGCCGGCAGTAAGGCAATATAGAAGACCATGATCTTCGGATTACCCAAGGTAACGGCCATGCCCGCACCGAACATCGATAGCGCGGAAGATCGGCGCGGCAGCGTATCTTCTGCTGCCGTTGCGGGTTGCCGCCACATCCGGATTGCGAGCCAACACAGGTAAGCACAGCCAAGCCATCTGATCGCGTGAAAAATGAACTGGAAAGTCTGGGCCAACATCGTGAGCCCGGCCATTGCCATGCTGAGCCAGATCACCTCGCCGATCCACATCGCCGCAACGAAAGGAATCACGCCGCGCCATCCTCTCGCGATAACGCGCGAGATCAGTGCGACGACGCTTGGGCCGGGAGTCGCTGCGTTGAGCAGCAATGCACCTGCAAAGATAGCGACGGATAGCAGTTCCATGCCGATTTCCCTGATATGAATAGCCCTACTGCCCGACTTTTTCCGACTCCACGACGATGTCCAGCACATAAGCAACCGACGACCCATCGGCTGGCGGGTTATTAACAGTAAAGCGCTTCACGCGCAGCACGTTGCGAATGCCCGGCGCATGCGAATAACCCTCGATATCCTGGTTCAGTGGCTGCCATTCGCCAGGCGTGCCGGTGGGCAAACCCTGTTCGTCGAAGTGGCGTTCGCGCACCAGCAGACATTGCCTGTTCGGAATCAGCGGATGGTTGCATGGCACGGTCTGCGGGGCCACTTCGAGGAAGGCCGTTTCGCCGGGACTGCCAAAGCGCGTTTGTGCGGTGGGCACGCCGGTAAAGCTCAACGTATCGCCGTTATCGGTGACCAGTTGCAGGCTGGGCGCATTGCCGCGAGCCAGCAGGTTCACGCTGACACTGCCGCGCAGGCGCTGTGAAATGGCGTCGTCGAGTGCGGCGAGATTGGGATCGGCGCAGGCCATCATCGTGCTCACCATCGAGCCGATTTGCATGCGGCCTTTCCTGATGCTGTACGCGGTGCCCAGGTTATTGCAGCTATTCACCACGTTCAACCGGTCAGCGCTGAAGTCCAGTTGCAGCGGCCGGTCCGGTCTCACGAACAGCGCGTCGATGCGCGTGCCCTGGCTGTCGATCGCGTTGTTGAGTTGCCAGTGGTACTGGCTGAGGATGGCCGTGCCGCTTGTCGACGTCGAGCTCGCCACAGCGGCGGTAGAAGCAGACGATGATGGCGCCGGATTCGTCACGTCAGGGGAATGCGCGCAAGCGGCGAGAGCGAGCGGCAGTAATAGCGTGCGGTATTTCACGTCGGTACCTCCGTTGGTTCGGTGGATGTTCCTGGCGGCTGGCCGCGTTAGAGACGGGTTAGAGACGGACGAGTCGAATTGCTTGTGGGAACTCCAAGGGGAATCAGTGAATGGTACATCCGACTGCGTTATGCCGTTTTTTCGGGCTGGTTTAATCCTAGGGGGAGTGTCGACTCGATGTTCGACAGGATAACGCAGGCGGATTACGAATACTCGTGCGTGTGATTTCCTGCTGGTGAGATTCTTATTCGAGGTTGAGTCACAGGTGTGACCTTATTCGACTTTATGCCGCGAAGTTCTGGATGCCGAATCTGATCTCGACGTAGTGGCCGATATTCGGTCCGCATCAATATTGAGACAGGTTTAACGGTTCGTAAAGGTTTGTGGGCGACACTATCTTTTCACGCACTTCTATCTGATACGATCTGCGCTTCGCTTCAGTCATACGCGCCGGATTCCTAATGTTTTTCAGACGAGAAACTTTGTACATATACGAGAAGTCGGACTTCTCCTTCGACTCCTGGGTGGATCAGGGCCGCAAGCAGCTTACGCGCGAGGAGCTGGATGAAATAAAGGAAGTATTGAGAATTGCGCACGAAGACTTCGTGAAGTGGTTCGATCCTGATTCGTGGACGACGAGTTGCGCGGACATGCACCTCCTGCGGCATCTGTTGGGAAGCAGCGATCACACATTGCGTATCCATATGATGAGCCATCATGAGGTCGCCCGGGCAGTACATGCGAAACTCAGAAGCGGCCAGATGATTTTTATTCCTCCGCGAGAGGAAGTTAGACTGCATATCGAGAACGCGCGGAGGAGGCGTGAGCAGGTGATGCGGAGAAGGAGGTCCGCAGAGCCTGAAGAACAGGTCGCTGCTCTTTCCGTCTCGCGTGCTGTCGCATCCTACGGCAATGTGTCGCGCAGTCCGATGGCACCATCGCCTGTGGTTGATTTTATGGCTAACGAAGCGGGTGAGAACGTTGGCAAACTGGTTGGCATGTCTCCGGGTTTGCAGGCGGATTTGAAGAAGTTGGGGGATGCGGGGTAGCAGATAGAATACGTCGATCCGAGGCACGGGTCCTTCACTAATCGTGATAGACAAGTTATCAGCCTGGATCGCAGTCTTCAGGGCCATCCCGTTAAATACTTGCAAATCCTATCCCATGAGGTTGGACATGCAATGTATCCGTATCAGGAAGATTTGTCGTCGAAGGTCGCCTATGTAAGTGGCACACTAGAAGACGAGGCTGCGGCGACGATGAGCAATATCAGAACACAGCGAGAAATTCTTGCGAATCACGGCCCAGATATCGGTATTGCAGGCGCAAATACCGCAGCTTATGACGCCGCATACAACACGTTCATGCAGGACGGCAACGCCGCTGCCTGCCGGAAAAAAATCGGAGCGGAATTCGGTAACGAAATCACTTCGAATACAGGCCAAAGTTACACCGACTACTATGGGAGCTGGTATGACCAGACTCATCCGTCCCGGTAATCTAACCCGGAAACTTGCAGTGCTTGGATTGGCAATTGGCCTAACCGGATGTAGCCATACAATTGAAGAACATAGAAAGGATTCACAGATGACGCAACTCGACATGACACTGTGGCAGACCATCGACGTAATGGTTCAACAGATTCCCTTCACCAAAACCAAGGTTGAGAACATGCTCGCGACTCATCTTATCGAGAAAGATATCGATAAGGGGCCTATTCAGAGTACAGCATTCCAATTCTACACGAGTGACCCTGTCAAACTAGCGAATGGAGTTGTAATCAATGATGTAGATTTGCGTATCCGGCGCCGTCCTGGGCACCCCGGTTTTCTTGTACTCAATCTTGGTGGAAGTTGCACCACTCTCGATACAGTTCGAGAGCACTATAGTGACCTTAGAATCACCGAACATCCTCATGGGCATTCGCTCGATGAGGCCACATCGTATTCGGCTTTCCCGGAATGGGGAAAACTGTCGTTTGGGTTCCTGGAACGTAATCGAAATTGCTTGGCGTATGTTGTCCTCAACCCGAAGTACGATGCGGACAACATTGCACAATAGGGAAATTTACCTTTGAAGTCGATCCTAACGCACCTGCCAGATGCCTTTTTATTATAGAAATCCGCTCTGTTCACATAGCTCGTTCAGAACGATTGCCATGTTCAGCCTGACAATCTGGCTTGCCGGATGTGGATCGACCACTGGACAGTACGAAAAGGATTCGCGGACGACGCAATCGTCGAGGACGCTATGGCAGGCTATCGATACGCTAACGCAACAGGTTCCCTTCACCACAGATAAGATTGAGAACGTCCTCGCGACTCATCTCGTCGTGAAAGACAACAGCAAGAGCCCTATTCAGAACACCGCATTCCAATTCTACACAGGCGGTCCTATCAGACTATCAGATGGTGTGATAATCAGAAACGTAGACTTACGCATCCGCAACAAAGCGGGACACTCCGGCTTTCTTGTGCTCTACCTGAATGGCACCTGCGTCGGTATGAGTGACGTACGTGCACATTATAGTGACCTCAAACTGACATACCCTCCTCGCCCCGATTCGACATATGCCTTTACCGGGTACTCGGCTTTTCCATTGTGGGGAAAATTGTCATTCAGTTTCCTGGAGCGAAATCCCGATTGCCTCGCATCGCTGTCCTTCGATCCCAAACCTATTGAAGCAGACAACATGGCGAAGTGATAGAAATTTTCCTTCGATCAGCATCGAAACTATTTACCGAGAATTTGAAAAATATCGAAGCCGACCCATCAAGGTCGGCTCCGCCCCTCACACCAACGGAATATAAATATCCGTCTGCCACTGATCCAACGGCGTCTCCGGATACACACTCAAGTACTGAAAGAACAGCGGATGATCCCGCAACTCCTCACCACTCGAAGGAAGCCAGTCGCGATAGATCGGATAGATCGTCTCGCCGATATGGTCAGTCGATCCCGTATGCCGCACCACCGCGCACCGGCCGCCCGGAATCAGCAGTTCGCGCACACCATAGCCATTCGGCGCGACCGCATCGCCGATCTCTCCGCAGATATCAAAGCGGAATTCCTCGGCCGGCGTCGTATCCGGGTTATTGTGCGGGATGCCGAAGGTTCTGCTCGACGACACCGGCGACTGTCCGCTTTGCATACGCCAGTCGATAAACTTGCGCACGCTCTCGTTGACAAGTCCGGGCGCGCCGCAATGTTCGAGCGCGGCAACGCGGGTTTCAGCAAAATCGACAATTTGCACTTGCATGGTCAGCTTCCTTGAAAGATAGGGAACAACGAAATTCGCACTCCAGACATGCCATTTCGGATGCCGCCGAAACGCGCTCGGCGCCGCGCCGAACACACGCTTGAACGCACGGCTGAAGGCTTCGGGACTGTCGAAGCCCGCGTCGAACGCGGCATCGAGCACCGAGCAGGACGCTTGCGTGGCCAGGCGGCGTGCCGCTCGACGCAAGCGCATCAGCTGCACGTAGCGCGCGACCGGCACGCCGACATACGCGGCGAACTGTCGATGAAAATGAAACTTCGAGAAGTTCGCGATGCGACTCAGCGCGTCGACCGACAGATCGCCCTCGAGATTCGCGTCGATATAGGCGAGGACGGCGTCGAAACGCTTCGTATAGGCAGTGGTGGCGCCGGTGTGAGCTTGCATGGTCTGGTTTGTGCGAGTTCCGATATGCTCGCCGAGGTTGGGCACATCATACCTAGCCGCGCTTGCTCGATTGTCGATCGGTGCCGCTGCCGGGCCGCGCGAATTTGCGTAAACTTGGCCTCGCCCCCTTCACTAGAGACTTTCCGTCGATGCCTTCTTCGATCAGCAATTCGCTCCTCTGGATCTTTGACGCATTCGAGCGCGATCTGACCTACGTCCGCCGGCGGATGTTCGGCTGTGACGCCGCTTATATCGACGGTCTGTTGTGTCTGATCGTCGCCGACCGCAACAAACCGTGGAATGGCCTGCTGGTCTGCACATCGCACGAGCGCCATGCCGCGCTCATCGCCGATATACCCGCGTTGCGGCCGCATCCGGTGCTCGGGAAATGGCTTTATGTGCCGCAGGATGACCCGGCGTTTGAAAGTACTGTGGAAAAGATGACGGCGCTCGTGCTGGCTCGCGATCCGCGTGTGGGGGTAGAGCCGAAGCCGCGCAAGCGACGGAGTAAGTCGGCGTTGCCGGATGATTGAGGTGGTTGAGTAGAGCTTTTTCTACGTTTATTCTTGATGTGGGCTTCAGGTGTGGCTTGTTGGGTGACGATGTGCGGATACTTGCAACGTCAGGCGCCTGCATGGCCTCGTCGGTTATGTGCCGCATGTGCGGAGCCGATCGTAGCGATTACTACCATCGGCTCCGTTGTACTAAGGAATTGCTTTAGCGCTTATCGGCTTTGCGCGATTTGATCTGATCTGCTTCGGCCTGATGCGATCGTCTAGTGTGGGCCGGTTACGGGTTGTTGCGCGGCGTCTGCGGTCAACGTGACCGTGGTTTTCGCGGATGCATTCCTGCCGCGCGATCCTTTTGCACAAGCGATAGGCGCTTTCGCTCTCTGCGATGCCTCGGCCAGCAAGTTCGTCGCATGCTGTGCGGTGATACGGCTGCGCGGAACGCCTTTCGCATCGAGCGCGATCACCTGGAACAGTTCGCGGTCGAATTCGAGTTCCATTTGATACTGCTCCGCTGTGTCCAGAAGCAATTCGAGAAGCTTCTGACGACGCCGTCTTTCGTCGCGCGTAATGGCAGGATTACTACATATCGAAGATACGAGTGTGATGAGCGTATCCATTTGAGCCACCTGCCGGTCGCACAGATCGAATGCGGAAAGAGCGAGCTTTTCGTACTGAAGTGCGTCGACGGGCGGACGCGAAGCCGGTTGATTTTTGACGGATCTGGTCATTGTGCGATCTCCCTGTTGCTTCATGGGGGTGCCCGGACAACCGATTTTTTGAGGAAGGGGTGAGCGGGCACGTGGCAGGGTTAGCAGACCGGCGTTGCGTCAAACCGGCGAGCCTTGCGGCTCCCCCACCACAGCCCGCCCATTGGAATATAGACGTGCAGAGGTAAACGCACTCCCACCTGGGCGGGAGTGCGGACGCAACGTTCAGGCTGCTAAACCTGATCGCCGGGTGTTTCCCAGCGATTTGGTAAGTATAAAACAGGGAACCTTGGTTTTCTTCTATCTCGAAAGTTAAATGTTTGGTTGGACAGAAGGGAGCAGGCGCCCCCAAGCGGAAAACACTTCGCCGCTAATCAGCAGATTCGGACACAAATCCGTGGCCGATTGATCGTTGTTGCAGTCATTCAGACCTAGCTCTATCTTAGCTTGTCGAATTATCACGCTCAGCGTACGGAAGACTGCAACCGACCCGTTGCGGCCTTTCGACCCAACACGAGGGCTAGGGCCGGTTGCAAACTGGAACGGCCATTTGCGCGGCGTATCGGCTGGCAAGTCGTCGGCCAAAGCTGGCAGTGGACTCGGCCGTCTTTGGGGTCGGCAATGTGGCAGATTGCCGACGGTGGAGGCATCGAGCGGCCACGCGGCGGCTTTTCGCATCAGCGCACTCACGCTCGCGACCCGAGCGGTCAACTTCGTCAGCACTGTCCGTAACGCGCGCCCCGTTCCTTCTCAGTTTCCGAAGAGGTTGTGCTGAATCTGGCGCAGGTGCCCAGTTAATGCCTCACTCGCCGCATGGGCGTCACGGTCGCGCAGTGCTTCAACGATGGCGCGGTGCTGCGTCTGGTACTCAAGCCGCCGCTCCGGCGTGAGAGAGCGGGCCTTCAACCGCCCCCATTCACCTTGCTCCCGCACACGGTTGGTCAACTCGAGGACCTTAATGAAAAACGAGTTGTGCGTCGCAATAGCAAAGGCGCGGTGAAGCTCGCCGTCCCAGTGTTCGAACTCTTCAATGGTCTGTGCGGCCTCTGAATGGTCGATGCACTCCATCATCTTTACGAAATCCGCACCGGTCGCGTTCTTCGCTATGAGCCGCGGCATCAATGGTTCGATAAGCAGGCGGGCCTCCATCAGTTCGGCCGGACTCGTCTGTGCCCCCGTAATCTGCTCTTCATTGTCGAGAGCAGGTGGGGGTAACGCTTGTGAGGCGCCGGGGCTGACGAACGTCCCACTCCCCACCGTTTGAGTGATGAGTCCCCGGTCCTTCAAATCCTGCAGGACGCGGCGTACCGCGCCGCGCGACGCGGCGAACTGTTCGCTGAGATGCCGCTCTGCCGGCAGCTTCATGCCGTCGCGTAACCGCCCAGACGCTATCTCTTCGCTGAGAAAAGCCGCGAGGGCCTTTGCGCCAGCGGCTCTCACGGCGCTTTTGACTTCAATGTCACCCATGGTTTGCCCCGTTTTTCATTCGGGAAATCATATTCCAGTAGTACCAATTGGTCAAGTACGTTGGTTTACCCCTAGTTGAAAATAGTCCAATATGGTTCTACAGTTCACCACACGCAAACCAATTGGAATTTTGAAGGAGTCTCTGAATGAAGCTCGCAAATCTCGAAGTAGCCGGCGAAAAGCTTATCGCTGTTGTCGATACCGAGAAATCGGTCTACTGGCCGGTGCAAGATCTGGTCCCGCAGTTCCGAGGAAACATGATCCAATTGGTCCAACAATTCGGTCAATTCAAGGGTGACCTTCGCCCCCGCGGCGAGGGTCAGCCGCTGGCAGAAGTCAGGGTCCTGGCGCCCATCGACCAGCCGCTCCGTAACATCTTTTGTGTCGGCAAGAACTATCACGAGCACGCAGCTGAATTCCAGAACTCCGGCTTCGACAGCAGTGCCAAGAACGGCGAGCATGCACCGGAAGCCCCCGTTATCTTCACGAAGCCTGCATCGACCATCATCGGTCCGGGCGCCAAGATTCCCCGCCACACCGGTGTGACCAGCCAACTCGACTACGAAGCTGAGCTTGGCGTCGTAATCGGCAAGGCTGGCCGTGGCATCAAGAAGTCCGAAGCGATGGACTATGTTTTTGGCTACACCGTCATCAACGACTTCACGGCGCGTGACCTGCAGAAACTGCATCGCCAATGGTTCCTTGGCAAGTCGCTCGACGGGTTCTGCCCGATGGGTCCTTACCTGGTTACTGCCGATGAGGTCGACGGCCAGAATATCGACGTGAAGTGCTGGATTAATGGTGAGTTGCGTCAGAACTCGAACACATCGAAGCTGATTTTCGATATCCCGACGCTCGTCGAAACGCTGTCGGCTGGTATCGAGCTGCAACCGGGCGATGTCATCGCAACGGGCACGCCGGCTGGCGTTGGCATTGGCTTCAACCCGCCGAAGTTCCTGCAGAAAGGCGACGTCGTCCGCATCGAAATCCAGAACGTCGGCGTCCTCGAAAACGAGGTGGGCGAATGAGCACGGTCGTTGTCAAGAACCTCGCAGTCGAAGTTGAAGGCGACGGTCAGCCGGTACTGTGTATTCACGGCCTCGGTGGCTCGTCGAATTGCTGGAGCCCGGTACTGTCGGCATTTGAGGGTATGAAAGTGATTCGCCCCGACTTGCCTGGCAGTGCACGCTCGGAGTTGCCGGCCGCCGCGTTGTCCATCGACAGCTACGTTGAGATTCTCGCGTCATTGCTGGCAGAGCTCAATGTTTCGGCTGCACACGTCGTGGCGCATTCGATGGGCACCATCGTCGCGCAGCATCTGGCCATTAAGCATCCTGAGCTGGTGAAGAGCCTCGCACTGTTCGGTCCGCTGCTCGCGCCGCCAGAGCAGGCGCGCGCTGGTTCCCACGCCCGCGCAGCGTTGTGCTGGGAAAAGGGCGTCGCCGGCTTGCAGGAAATCGCGGACGCCATCCTCAAGGGTGCAACGAGCGCCGAAACGAAGGCTGAGCGTCCGGTGACGCTCGCCTTGGTCCGCGAAAGTGTCATGCGCCAGAGCCCGGAAGGCTACGCAAGAAGCTGTGAAGCGCTTGCGGGGGCCCGGGCCGCCGAAGTCGAGAAGATTTCGGTACCGACCTTGCTCGTGACGGGTGACGAGGATGGGGTTGGGCAGCCAGCAGCTGTCAAGGGAATCGGCGAGCGCATCGCCGATAGCAAGGTGGCCGTCCTGACGGGATGTGGTCACTGGACGACTTTTGAGAAGCCGGCCGAATGCACGGCGGAACTCAAGGCGTTCTATCAGTCGGTGCGATAACTCGGCGGAACATTGGAGGGGACATGAGCAAATTCGTATTTACCAACGTCAACATTTTCGACGGAACCGGTGCGGACCCGTACATCGGCCAGGTCCTCATCGACGGAAATCTTGTTAAGCAGGTTGCACATGCGGGCGCGGCCATTGACGCCGCTGACGCAAAGGTCATCGACGGTCGTGGCAAGTTTCTGATGCCCGGAATGACCGAAGCACACACGCACATGTCATGGAATGACCAGCCCTCGCTGGCAGCAATTCAGTTCATGCCGCCTGAGGAGCACATCTTGTGGTGCGTGCGCGTAGCGAAGCGCTACCTCGAAATGGGTTGGACATCGGCACTCGGCGCAGCAGCGGCTAAAGCTCGCCTCGATGTCGTGCTGCGCAATGCAATCAACGCGGGAGAATTCCCGGGGCCACGCTATCTGGCCGGCAGCCAGGAAATTACCACCCTTGGTGGTCTCGGCGATAACACTTTGCCGCATCTGCCGTTCCGCGACTTGAACTTCGGCGAAGTCGTCAGCGGTCCAGAAGAGGTTCGTCGCGCCGTACGGATGTTCGTCAAATACGGCGTGGACCACGTCAAAATCAATCTGTCCGGCGAATATATCGCAGGAATTCCGGCAGAAGTGTCGCCGTTCTCTGAAGAGGAAGTGGCAATGCTGTCGGCGGAAGCCAAACGTGCAGGAAAGCGCGTTGCGGTCCACGCCCGTTCAGCGGAGTCGGTCAAGCAGTGTGTTCGTCACGGACTTGAACTGGTGTTCCATGCCAGCTTCGCCGATGAGGAAGCGCTGGATATGCTGGAGGCGAACAAGGACAAGCACCTTGTCGCTCCTGGTATTGGCTGGCTGGTCAGCACGATGTATCACGCTGAGAAGTGGGGTATTTCGACTGAAGTGGCGACGAAGATGGGCTACGCACGTGAACTCGAAGTCGCTTCAGAAACACTCAGCAAGATGCACAAGCGTGGCATCCGCATTCTTCCCGGCGGCGACTATGGTTTCGCATGGATGCCGCACGGCACGAACGCGCGCGACCTTGAATACTTCGTCAAGTACATCGGCATGACGCCGAAGGAAGCGCTGGTTGCTGCGACCCGATTGGGTGGTGACCTGATGATGCAACCGGACCGCATCGGTCAACTCGCCCCGGGTTTCTACGCCGACGCCGTCCTCCTCGATGGCAATCCGCTGCAGGACCTCGCGGTCCTGCAGGACCCGGCAAAAATTCTGCTGGTCATGAAAGACGGCGAAATCGTCAAGGGCTGCAAAGACCACGAGCCCGTCGGGCCCGAAATGCATCTGGCAATGACGAACGACAACACTCGCGACGCCGGCGTCCGTCAGGCTAGCTCGACCGCAATCCACTGAAGGCATCGGGGGATTTCCCAGGATTGCATGATGCGTTGCTGCCCATCCCCTGGGTAGCGGCGCATCACCGTACAAAGCGGCACCAGCGCGCCGCATTCTGTCCACTCTCGCATGCAAGCCCGTTCCTGAACAGCTGATGCAGCCAGCTGGCAGGTCCGGTCTATTTCGAAAATCCACATGTAACCTTGTTCGGAGAGGTTTTCCGAAGAAAATTTCGATTTTCTTATTAAAATAGGACTACTAATATGAAGGTTTGGAGACTATCGGCTTATTTCGCGATCGCAGCGGGACTGAGTGCTTCGCATGCGTACGCTCAATCGAGCGTAACGCTTACCGGTCAGGTTGACCAATGGCTTGGTTCCAAGGAGCTTCCTGGGCAAGACAGGGCGTGGGGCATATATGGCGGAGGGATGCAAACGTCCTGGTGGGGCCTGCGAGGGCAAGAGGACCTCGGCGGAGGGACGAAGGCGGTGTTCTCGCTCGAAGGCTTCTTCTCGGCGAACAACGGGCAATACGGCGCGTACCCGGGCGATGCGTTTTTCTCTCGAAATGCCTATGTCGGACTGGTGAGCGACTACGGTACGGTGACGTTTGGGCGCCACACGACGCCGTATTTCGTATCGACTGTTCTCTTCAATCCGTTCGTCGATTCATACAATTTCTCGTCGTTCACGATTCAGACCTTTCTGGGTCTGCGAGGGCAAGGTCTGGTCGGCGACTCCGGGTGGAATAACTCCGTTCAATACGACTCGCCCAAATATAACGGCCTGAACTTCACGGGCATCTATGCGTTCGGCAATGCTGCCGGTCAGACGGGCCAGAACAAGTGGGGCGGCACGGTACAGTACAGCGTAGGCAACTTCTCATTCGTCGCGGCGTATCAGCAAGTTAAGTTCAACTTCGTGCCGAATGACCTCGACTCCGTCGCACCGGGATTTTCTAGCCAGCAGGCTGCCCAGGTCGGCGGGTCGTATGACCTCGGATTCATGAAGTTCTATGCGCAATACCAGTACATGAACGATGTCATCGAGCCGGTGAGTGCGCACAGCAACGGCGGTCAGTTTGGCATTTCAGTTCCTATCGGTGCCGGTCGTGCCCAGGCTTCATACGCCTATACGAAAATGGTGGGGAGTATCGAGTCGACTCGGAACACGTGGTCGGTGGGGTACGACTACAACATCTCCAAGCGCACAGATGTGTATGCTGCGTATCTGATGGACCGCGTCACAGGCCTGAGTACCGGCAACACGTTCGGTGTTGGAGTGCGCACGTACTTCTGACGCTGCGACGCGGAGGGCGGTTGGCGGAAGCATCGGGACGTTCCATGCCGGGAATTTGCGTCCATTGCCCCCGCCAACCGTTCTGTCGCACATCAAGACGGACGCACGCCGCCATGCCATGGGCGAATTTCAATTGCGGTTGTCGATGCTCAATGAATGGGCCGCCGGCGTGTTGGCTGTATTGGTGTGCCGAGGGTCGAGTTGTCGTGGTGCCGATTGCTTGATCCACTTCCCGGTACGACGAACATCGCCGAAGCGCAACACCACACCAACACAGCTTCGATCCCTCGCCAGACACGAATTCTTACCTGGTCGCATACCCGCGCGGGTACGCAATCCTATCGCACCCAAGAAGGCAAGCTCGCAGAGACTTGGTTTTCAATGCAGCCGGTCGCATCAGCGGCGGCTTGGGCCGATGAAGAAGCGTTCGTTTTGACAATCGGATGACCGGTTACGGGGGGAGGAGCCAACGCCTGAATGTCCGACCGACGACGCATGTGAACGGCGGTTTGTGGCCGAATTCAGTCGATAATACTTATATATGCAGCCACACGTAACAAACCGTCATCGACATCTCCCGTCTACC
>Ga0153988_1000286_pt1 | contig 12763 bp, 17 predicted proteins | sample TSNC072MetaG_FD_104742 | JGI IMG/M metagenome (GOLD analysis project Ga0153988, IMG submission 104742) | Attine ant fungus gardens microbial communities from North Carolina, USA - TSNC072 MetaG | ecosystem: Host-associated > Fungi > Mycelium > Unclassified | place: USA: North Carolina, Jones...
CATCCCTCCAGGAGCCTCATCCTAATCTCTGAGGATTCTCCTGGAGGTGAGTTGTATCATAACTACTAACTGTAATATTAACTGAGGATTCTCCTGGAGCCTTGTGCCCAGTCGCCCTTACATCTGCGGTCTATAGTTCCCTTCCCTCTAGTTTGGGTCTCCATCACAGTACTACATAGCTATATCTGGTAGTGTAGTTATTATTGTCCTAATGTACGTGTCCATGGCGACTGGCACACAGACCAGGCTAGTCTAGTATAAGTAGCTAGTGATGTATGGTAGAATACCTTACCTCAACAATAGTTTGAGCTCCTGGGCTATCCATCGCTCTGACTTAAGATACCTCGTCTACTATATTCGAGTGTGTTCTGGTGTGCCTCCGAGTGTGCCCTTACACAAACTTTCACCCAACATGAATCATATTAAGCAAAATTTACTAACATGTTCAAGTTCAAGTACATCTCCACCATAACCTGCCAAATGTCAAGGATGTGCAGAGCAGAAGTGGAGTAACCTGGAATGGAGCGGAATTACTCTAGAGTGGAAGTGAGTTGACAACAAAGTGGGGGAACAACCTTGGCCTCAGCTCGTGTGCTGTGCCTCGATCTGCTGTCATGTGTGTGGTTGCATATTTTAGGAGAACTGAATTGTTGCCAGGAATCTCGGAGAGGAGTGAGGATAGGACAAGGAGAAGATGTAAATGACTTTAATCTATGAACTAAGGAACTCGGATGTAACTACTGGAGTACTTATACTAAGTCCAGAATAGGAGGAGTACCAGTAACTAGTCTACATCGTAATCCTATAGAAGTAGACAACAGGAGTTTAGGAGCGAAAAATTAGTAATAATATAAAATATAAAAGAAATTATATTATTTAATGGTTATTTTCCGTCATATGACATTACTGTCCTTTTATTTAAGATTTTCTCTACCTCAAATTCCTCCTCTCCTTGATAATGACCGGTTTTGGTGGTATCTTCTTCTGCTCCTCTACTTGTAGTTTATAGAGCTGTACTCTACTCATGTTAACTACAGGGTGTATCCTAATAGACTTAGGCAGTTCTAATTCTATTATGTTACTAGAGATAATCTCTTTGACTTTGTAGGGTCCCACAAAATGTTCAGTCACCTTTTCCAATCTCCTTCCTTTCATCTGCCATTTTAAGTCCTTTGTACTTAGTAGTACTAAGTCCTCTACTCTGTATTCCTCTCCCTCCCTTTGCCTTTTATCTGCAAACTTCTTCATCTCCTCTTGCATTTTTCCTAGTGCTGCCTTAGCTTCCTCCTAGATCCTCTTCATTCTTTCCACAAACTTTCCTGCTGCTTCATATTTTTCCTTTCTCCTTTCTTCAAATCCCATCCTTGGGTCTTGGCCATAGTTTGCTTTAAATGGCAATATTTTTGTTGTTGCATAGATTTTGTTATTATATGCAAATTCCGCCGTTCCTAACCAATCTGGCCATTGCTCTTGCCTATGGTCAATAAAGACCCTTAGATACTGTTCCAGCTCCTGGTTTATTCTTTCTATCTGCCCATCCATTTGAGAGTGATAGGCTGTCGAGAGTTTTGTTTGGATTCCCAATAAGTGATTCAGCTCCTTCATCATTTCCACTGTAAACTGTACTCCTCTGTCTGATATAATACTTTCTGGAAGTCCATGTAACTTCCATACATGATCTTGAAATAGTTTTGCGAGGCCTTCTACCAATATCTTTTTTGTAGTTGCTATGAAGTGTGCTATTTTACTAAATCAATTGCACATTACTAAAATGGCATCATATCCCTGAGCTAGTGGTAGCTTAGTAATGAAGTCCACTAAGATATGACTTCATGGTTTCTCTGGGATTGCATTAGGTATTAATTTGCCCACTGGTGCTTCACTTTGATTCTTGTATCTTTGACAAGCATCACATCCATCTACATATTTCCCTACTTCTTTTGTTATTCCCAGTCACCAACTCCGTTGTCTTCCATCTTCCCCCATGCCCTCCTACTGGGGTATCATAATACAACCGTATTACTTTGCTCCTGAGTTCCTCTTCTGGCACATATATTCTTCTCTCCTTCATTATTATCCTGTTTTCTATTTTCCATTCTTCATTCCTTAATGTTTTTATTCCAGTTTTCTTTAGTTCTTCTACTGCTTTCACTACTTTTTTGTCTCCTTCCTGTGCCTTTTTAATCTTATCCTTCAGGTTTCCTTCTTCTACCATTATTTCTGCTCCCCTGATCCATTCTAGCTTTACTAACTTTTGATCCTCATTATCCCTTTCTACTTCTTCCTGCCAGTCTGGTCTTCTGCTTAGCCCATCCACCTTTCCCATGCTTTTCCCTGAAACGTACTTTAATCCAAAATTAAATCGTAATAGATATAGGGCCTATCTTGCTTGTCTACAGTTTAATTTTTGGCTTGTCATAAAATACTGGAGGTTTTTATGGTCTGTCCAGATTTCAAATTTGAGCTTTGCCTGTAATGATCAACCTCATTTCATATAAGCATTTACCATGATGCAACCACATGGACCACTTTTTTGTTTTATATCACTTCATATATCTAATGGCTCAGTCAGCGCCTCGTATGTTCTTTACTCAGCAGACCTCATATCTGCCACATGTATCCCTCATTCACTCCTCATGGTACATAGGTACATATACAGTAGATATTCTTCTGTATTTCTTACACTTTACCAATTATATCATTCCCTTCTTTCCTCTATTCTCAATTCATCCTTGAGTCTTTACTTGAGTGTTGCAACCTGAGTTACTCCTTAAGGTTATAACATTTGGTAAAGTATCACCAACTCACCTTGCAACTGGGAAGACAGCAAACTAGCAGACTGTAAGGGGACGCTCTAGAGTAGCTTAGGTAACCTGGTATGGATGAGTATTATCTAGCTTACCCTTGGATCCTCAAAGCCCACTCACTATTCATAGTTCTCTTCTCTCTTGTTCTCATTGCCATGGTTAGTACTACATAGTCTTATTAGGTATAGTAGTTATTAGTGTCCTGATCTGTGTTCCCTTAGCGACTAGTGCACAGACCAGCTAGTCTAGTATATATAGTTAGTGATGTATGGTAGAATACCTTACCTCAACATTGATTAGAGCTCCTAGGCTATTTATCGCTCTTACTTAAGATGCCTCCTCCACTAATGACTAGTGTGTTCTGGGATGTCTCTGAGTGCCCCCTTACACAGACCAGCCATCGGTATATTGCAAAGATTGCTGCCAAATGTATACTCAGAGCACAAGAGATAAAAGACCTCAAAGAATGACTCAGTTCAGTTCATATCAGTGAAGAATGATCAGAGTATCAAGAAGAATCTGAAGAACAGGACATACAAGACACAGAATTAGAGGCCAACGAAACAGGCAACAAAGAAAAACTCAACGAGTTAAGTGACATACCATCAGTAGGACAACCAAAACAAAATATGTCTGGAACACAAGCAGGTACACCAGCACCAATGGCCAGGACAGCACTAGCATCAGTACCAACAGAGGTGGTAAACCACAAATTAATGGTGCCAGAACCTGGATGGTTCAATGGGGACAGGAAAACATTTGAAGACTAGTAGAGAGCTATGAAGCTCTACCTCAGAGCAAACAAAGTTACAGATGCCAATGAAAAGATTATTGCAGTACTAGACAGATTCTGAGAAGGAACTGCAGGAGCATTTGCTCAACAGAAACTTGACAAATTAGATGAAGGAGATGACACTCCAAGTTGGGATGCCTTTGAGGCAGAATTACAACTGGTATACAGTGACAAGACGAAAGAAGCTGATGCAGAATGGCGCATCAAGACATTTACACAAGAGAAAAAACACATCGCAGATTTCCTTATCAAATTCATGGCTTTAACAAGCAAAGCACAAACAGACAATCAGCATGCAATATTTTTGCTGAAGAAAAATGTAAATAGAAAGATTATCAGAGCCATAATGGCATATCCACCAACTCAAGCTCCCAAGAGCTTAGAACAGTGGAAGGTGGCAATCACAGCAGTGGGACAAGGATATGAGTGGACCAATATCTGCTATAACTATAGAACAGGTTCAGGAATAATCTATAGAGGAATGGGCAAACCAATGGAAATAGAATGACAATAGAATAACGGACAAGGACACAAACCCAAGTGTTACAGCTGTAACAAATTTGGACACATGGCAAAGAATTGTCGACAACCAAAGAAAGAGAAGAAATCACAAGGATGTTTCAAATATGGCAAAGAAGGACATATCGCCATAGGGTGCAGAGTACCTCAACAAATGAAAACCAGAAGTTCACAACAAAAAGACTCAAATAATGAAAAGCAGAAGGGTTTTATCGAAGTTTCAGAGTAGGCACGATATAATGAACTACTGTAAATAGTTTCACCAAGAATCGATATGTTATTCCACAATAGAGAAAACAGTTAAGGGAACTTATAGTGCACCCAACAATCAAAACCAAAGACAGAAGAAAACTCAAGGTCAAGGCATTAATCGACTCTGGATGTACAAATACCACCATCACCAGGAAAATAGTTGAAGAAAAAGGGATATCTACCAAATCACTCCTAAGATCATTCAATGTGTATAATTCAGATGAATCAAGAAATGGAGAAAAGACAATTATGGAATTTGTACCTTTGGAAATCAACTCAAACAGACACATTGAACAAATTGATGCAGTAGTATCAGAAATCAAAGAAATGGATCTATTCCTAGGACATAACTGGCTAGTGGAACACAACCCAGAAGTAGACTGGAAAAAAGGAGTCATATGGTTCACAAGATGCCCAGGACACTGCAAAACAGAACACAAATATATACAGTTTACCCCATAGTCAAGGAGACTACTACCAAAGGAAGAAAAAGAATCAAAGAGAGGAGACAAAGAACCCAATCCAACAAATCCTGAAGATCTTCCAAAATACATCCAACCATTCACACACTTATTTAACAAGAAAAAGTTCAAGAAACTACCAGACAAACAAGAATGGGAGCATGAAATCAATTTAACGGAAAAAGTACCAAAAGAACTCAATGCAAAGGCCTATCCAATGACACTTAAGGAAGAAAAAACACTCAGTTAATGGTTGGATGAACAACTTAAAGCAGGACTCATTATAGAGTCAAACTCAAGATACATAGTACTATGTTTCTTCATACCAAAGAAAGATGGAACACTATGATTGGTACAAAACTATAGACAGCTAAATCAACACACAATCAAGGATAAAATGCCACTACCCCTGATCAATGAAATAATCGACAAACTCAAAGATACAAAATACTTCAACAAATTGGACCTAATCTGGGGATACAACAACATACAAATAAAAGAAGGTGATGAATAGAAAGCAGTCTTTTTGACAAACAAAGGACTATTCAAACCAAAAGTGATGTACTTTGGACTGTGTAACTCGCCAGGAACATTTCAATGGATAATAACAAGTATCTTCTGAGAACTACTACACAAAGGAACCCTTGCAAACTACATGGATGACTTTGTAATCCCGGCAAAAACAGAAAAAGAGCTAGAAGAATGCACAATTAGGTTCCTCAAAATAGCAGAGAAACATAATTTGTGTTTCAAATGGTCAAAATGCAATTTCAACACCACAGAAATACTCATACTGGGGGTATGAGTTGGAAATAGAAAAGTACAAATGGAAGAAGAAAAAGTCAAAGCGATCAAGGAATAGAAGACACCAACAAAAGTAAAGGATATCAAAAGCTTCTTAGGCTTTGCAAACTTCTATTGACAATTCATCAAAGATTTCAGTCACATTGCAGTACCATTAAATCAACTAAAAGGAAAATGTAAGGGGACACTCGGAGGCATCCCAGAACACGCTCGACTATAGTAGAGGAGGTGTCTTAAGTTAGATCAATGAATAGCCCAGGAGATCAAACTAATGTTGAGGTAAGGTATTCTACTGTATATCACTAGCTACTTATACTAGACTAGCTTGGTCTGTGTGCCAGTCACTATGGGAACACAGATCAAGACACTAATAACTATACTACCTAATAAGGCTATGCAGCATACACCATGGCAATGAGAATAAGAGGGAAGGGAACTATTAATAGTGGACTCTGAGGATCCAAGGGCGAGCTAGATAATGCTTACCCATACTAGGTTATCTAAGCTACTATAGGCTGTCCCCTTACAGAAAAGGAGAATAGAAATGGACAGAAAAAGAACAAAATGCATTTGAAGAGTTGAAACAAAAGATAACCATGCAACCAGTACTAGCCCTACCCAGAAGAGAAGGAAAATTCAGAGTAGAAGTAGATGCATCAGGACATGCAATTAGAAGAGTCCTTTTACAAGAACAAGAAGGCAAATGGAAACCAGTCGCTTTTCTATCAAGAACAATGTCACCCACAGAAAGAAACTATGAAATATATGACAAGGAACTACTGGCAATAGTCAAAGCACTAGACAAATGGTGACAATACCTATTAGACACAGTTGAGAAATTTGAAGTATGGACAGACCACAAAAATCTTAAGTACTTCAAAGAACCACATAAACTCAATGGTCGACAAGCAAGATGGTATCTAAAACTGCAAGACTACGACTTTACCCTATAGCATATTCCAGGGAAGACAAATATGAAAGCAGACATATTATCTAGAAGAGAGAAAGTGGACACGAAAGAAGACAACCAAGACATCTAGATGCTCAAAGAAGAGTTATAGATATGACAAACAACAAATCAAGATAGAACATCTATTGTACTACTCAAACAAGAATGTAAGGGGACACCTCCATTTCCACCCCTAAATGGCATGACAACACTCCGGAGCTACCTTAGCTTGTTTACTAGTGATACTTAAACACACTAGTTTAGCTCCAATCTTTCTAACCCTGACACTAAGGGATGTATATAATGTAAAGGATCTCTCCAGGAGCTTCATCCTAATCTCTGAGGATTCTCCTGGAGGTGAGTTGTACCATAACCACAATCTGTAATATTACTGAGGATTCTCCTGGAGTCTTGTGCCCAGTTGCCCTTACAGCAGATTAGGATCTTAAAAGCGGAGCCTTGGACTATCCCAGTGGACAGCCACCCAACAGGTCGCTCTCTCCTGCCATACCCAACCCTCTGAAAAATTCCACTCTTCAGATGTCGTTGCCCCCAGACACCCCTCAAGGCATCGCCAACGCCTTAGGATACCTGCAACACCATCTGCAGGAGCTCGTGGAGAGACAACATATCTCCAAAAGTAACATTAACTCCACTCTGGCAGCCCTGACCGCACAGCTACAGCAACTCATACAGTTAGTAGCTAACCCCTTTCTCCCTCTTCCAGCCATACCAAACACACCTCCCCCGCCCATACCATCCCCTCCGGTGTCTCCGTCTCCTGCTCCGCCGACACGACGAACACGCCCCAAGCTCTCCTGCCCTCCGGACTTCAACGGAGAACATCACAATAGTCGCGCATTCCTGAACTCTTGCTCTCTCTATATATGCCTAGTCCCGGAGCAATTCCATGACAAACAGGAAAGGATCCTCTGGGCCCTCATGTTCTTCAAGGGAGGTCGTGCCGCCAAGTGGTCCGAAAACGTATTCTGTCAGGAAGCGGACACTGGCGTTTTCTCTATCCAAACCTGGGGAGAATTTGAACAACAATTCCGGCTGCACTTCTTTCCTGCAAACACGGAAGCAGACGCGATCAACGGTTTGGAAGGGACTTCCTACCACCAAGGAAATCGGACAGTAGACGACTATTTGGACAGCTTCCAAACCCTGGTCTCTGACGTAGGTTATACAGATCCCTGGACACTAGTGGTGAAATTTCAACAAGGTCTCAGATTAGGCATCCAAAACCAGATTGCCACCATGCTCTATGGACGACCAGCTGATACTGACCCCGATGCGTGGTATAGAGCAGCAAGGAGGATTGACCAGGCGTGCCTCGCAAACGAAGCCTTCCAGTCTGTGTCACGCTCTGCCCCTTCCACATCACTCAGAACTGTCTCTGCCTGACCCCCATCATTGTCCGTAGCAAGGTTACCTCTCGCTCCACCCCCTCCGGTCATTCTGAAACCTCCGCCGACCACTCCATCTATGGGAGTCCCCATGGACGTGGACGTCATTAGGAAAGCAAGGTCCTTGCCTCCAAGAGGGTGCTACCAATGTGGAGACGTGAACCACGTAGTCCGAGATTGTCTCCATCGCCTGGACGTCCGTCAGCTCACCACGGAGCAGCAGGAGGAGTTGATTGAAGATCTGTTGGCGTTGAAAGATGCAGTTCCAATCAAAGAGTCTTGTCCCCCAGAGGAAGAGGATTTTGTGTAGTGCGGCCGGCAACAAGTGTGCTGTGAGGGCGACCAGAGCAGAGCACTCCAGGAGATTCCTCAGAGTGAATTATGCTATAGAATGGGTTACAACTCATCTCCAGGAGATTCCTCAGAGAATTAGATGAGGCTCCTGGAGGGAATAATTATACTAAAATGTCCTTACATTCCATTCTTTGGTAACCAGGGGCTGCACAATGAAATTAGGTTGGGAGGCAACGGGCTCCGGAGTCATGTGTGAGGGATCCCCTTACATGCGCCCCAGTTGCCAGTAAATAAGTTCACTGTATTGACTATAGAGGATCCCAATACAATTGACAGTAAACTAGTAGATGCACTACCCTCTATCCCCCTCGTCTCGGCTCTGCTCCGCAAACCCAAGTGGGAGAAGAGACTACCCAAACTCTTTTCAATCAGCGCTCTAGACGTGTGAGGGACCTCTCTACTCCTACCAGTGGAAATCGGAACTACGGACACGAGCAAGCTCCATTCGGTCAAAGCTCTCCTGGACTGCGGAGCGACTGGAAGTTTCATCGACAGGGATTTTGTCTGTTCAAAAGGGATAAACACCTGGACCCTCTCACATAACATCCCGGTCTTCAATGTCGACGGTTCTCCTAATAAGGCAGGACAAATCTCAGAGGTCATGGACATAGTTTTCTGCTACAAGACTCACTCCGAGAGGATACTCCTGGCTGTCTCCAGACTTGGGAAACAGAGTCTAATCCTAGGCTACGACTGGCTCAAGGACCACAACCCCAGGATTGACTGGGAAAAAGGAGAAGTCGAAATGACTCGCTGTCCCCTCTGCTGTGAGGGAGGATGTGCCCTACAGAAGGAATGAACTTGCCAGAAGAGGATTGAACTCCAAGCCCTTCAATCTTGTTGTGACAGACCCACACCCCTGCTCCAAGAAGAGTCAGAGTCTGAAGAGGAGTCTCTGCAAATGCACCACCCGAGTTGGGAGCTCGGAGACTGATTGTTCCTCACACGTCTCCTTCCAAAGCCCGACTAAGTCGACCTCCAAGCCATGACCACAACATCTCAGCGCCTCGCAGAAGGAGCCAGACGCAGTGCGGAAGCACAGGCCACTGCCACTCCACTGCCCGCTTATGTCACAGAGTTCCGATCTGTGTTTGCTAAAGAGGACTTTGACATACTACCGGAGCACCGCAAATAGGATTACGCGATCGAGCTAATACCCAAAGCAGAGCCTAAGTCGTCAAAGGTGTACCCCCTGTCTCTGTTAGAGCAAGCAGAGTTGGACACCTTCCTAGAGGAGAACCTCCATACCAGATGGATCCGACCTTTGAAATCCCCTATGGCAGCCCCCGTGTTCTTCATTAAGAAGAAAGATGGTTCGTTCCGTCTAGTCCAAGACTACTGTGCTCTGAACACCGTAACCATCAAGAATAAATATCCTTTCCCCCTCATCTCCCAACTCGTCTCCCAACTCTGCGGAGCCCGGTACTTCACAAAACTGGATGTCCACTGGGGTTTCAATAATGTATGCATCAAGCCTGGAGATGAGTGAAAAGCAGCCTTTCACACCAACCGAGGCCTCTTCGAACCCCTCATAATGTTCTTCGGAATGACCAACAGCCCTGCTACCTTCCAGACTATGATGAACAACGTCTTCAGAACCATCATAGTGGAAGGGATTGTCATAGTGTACTTGGACGACATCTTGATCTTTACGAAGACGGAAGAGGAGCATGAACAAGCAGTCCAGAGAGTCTTAGAGATACTGACAGAACACAAGTTATTCCTCTGTCCGGAGAAGTGTGAGTTCCATTGGAAGCAGATTGAATACCTCGGGCTGGTCATCTCGGAGAACAAGGTTGCGATAGACCCTGTTAAAGTTGCTGGAGTCCGCGAGTGGCCCACCCCAGAGAGCCGGACTGATATGCAAGCCTTCGTAGGCTTCATTAACTTCTACCGTTGCTTCATCCAAGACTTTTCGACCATAGCTCGACCCCTCTTCGACCTCACTCGATCCGATCATGCCTAGAACTGGGGTACCAAGGAACAGGAAGCCTTTGAATGTCTCAAGATGGCAGTGACCACTGCTCTGATCCTAGTATCACCCCAGGACTCGGAACCCTTCCATATCGAGGCCGACAGTTCAGATTCTGCCTCCAGAGCCGTCCTCTCTCAACAGCTACCCAGAGAAGAGAAGTGGCACCCGGTAGAAATCTGGACAGACCACAAGAACCTGGAGTACTTCATGACAGCTAAGAAACTCAATCGTTGCCAAGCCCGTTGGTCTCTGTACTTGGCTCGCTTTGACTTCAAGTTGATTCATCACCCTAGACGCTCCATGGGGAAGCCAGATGCCTTATCGCAGAGACCGAACCATGGCAAAGAAGCCTCCGACAACGAAGATGTAGTCCTTCTGCGACCGGAGCTCATAGCAGTCCGAGCCCTTGAAGGACTTCACCTGGAAGGACCAGGGCGAGACATGCTCAGAGAAATCTGCCAAGCGAACCAGAAAGGCGACCAGGAAGAGCCTGTAGCAAAGGCAGCAAGAGAACTCCGACAAACATTGAGTAAGACGGTCCGTTCTGCGGAATGGTCAGAAGATAATGGAGTACTCCAGTTCAGAGGCAAGATCTATGTTCCCCGGAATTTGGACTTACGAAGGCAGATAGTCTCGCTGTGTCATGATACAAAGGTCGCTGGACATCCTGGACACTGGAAAACGTTGGAGTTGGTATCTAGGAACTACTGGTGACCCCAAATATCTAGGTATATTGGACAATATGTCAGCACCTGTGACCTCTGCCTTAGGACAAAACCGATAAGGCAGGCTCCGGTAGGCGAACTGCATCCCCTCCAGATCCCAGACTTGCGATGGGACATGCTTAGTGTGGACTTCATTGTGGAACTCTCCCTCTCCTCCAGACACGACACGGTAATGACAGTGGTAGACTCGGTGTCGAAATGGGCATACTTCATTCCGATGTACACAATGGTGACAGCGGAAGGAGCAGCCTGGCTTTTCTTACATCAAGTCTGGAAACTCCACGGTCTTCCAAAGTATGTAGTCTCGGATTGCAGACCTCAGTTCGTCGCTCGTTTCACCAGAGAGCTTTACCGCCTCCTAGGAATAAAGTTGGCGTCTTCTACAGCCTGGCACCCCCAAACCGATGGGCAAATGGAACATGTCAACCAAGAATTGGACCAGTACCTCCAGCTATTTGTAAATGAGTGGCAGGACAATTGGTATGACCTCTTACCCATGGTGGAGTTTCAGCACAACAACCACGTCCACTCCACTACCCAGCAGCCTCCATTCCTACTTGACACTGGACGTATTCCTCACATGGGCTTCGAACCCTGACAGAACCACTCCGACTTAGAGATGGTCAACAAGTTTACAGAAAGGATGAGAATGGCGATCAAAGAAGCGAAATCTGCGATCCGCAAGGCACAGGACAACATGAAAAGATACTACGACTGTCGAAGAACTCCGGCTCCAGTGTTCAAACCTGGCGACAAAGTCTTCCTCGACGCATTGGATATCTGTACTACACGCCTCTCACAGAAACTCTTGCACCAACAGCTTGGCCCCTTTATAGTGGAACAGCAGATTGGACCTATGGCCTATCGCTTAAGACTGCCACACAGGATGAAGCAACTCCATCCAGTGTTCAACGTAGTGAAGCTTACTCCGGCCCCAGACGACCCGATTACAGGACGCACGATGGAGGACCACCCACTGCCCATAGTCATCGACGGAGAAGCGGAGTGGGAAGTAGAGGAAATACTCGACAGTCATTGGCACTGGAAAAGATTCCAGTACCTCATTAAGTGGAAGGGATACGGCCGCGAACACAATTCCTGGGAGTCCGCTTCCGAAGTCTCTGCACCAGAACTCACAGTGGAGTTCCATTGCAAACACCCCGGAGCTCCGAGACACGTCTGACGCATGGAGTTCAACAACATTTTTCATTCCGAGTCCATCACTCTGAGACATAGCAATTGTCACAAACTTCATTTGGCCATATCTCCACCAATTCTTCAACGATTCTCATGGTCTCAATGGCTACGGAAAGCCCTTGAAAAGACCTTTCAATCGGTACCAGTCACGCCTCGAAGCGATCAGTATTGGCCGAGATATTAGGCAGATCAACTGGTAACCACTATGGTACCGTTTACTAAATTGCCAATATCTCGGAAACCGCCACGATCTAAGCTTTGGTTCTAGGCTCATCGGAAGCCCTCTTCATATCTCTCAGAATGAGCCTAAAAAGACCTCAAGGCAATCAGTATCCGTGGAGATATGAAGGCCTCAATGTTTGCACATAGACTTCATTAATTACCCATAGATAATTATCTGTCCTTTTCTTAGAACAAAGGACAGCCTCCATATGGTTAGGTTATTACTATTCATAGCACAAAGGCACTACCATATGTAGAACAATAGGTAGTAGCATGTGATGATCTGTCCTAGTGCA
>Ga0153988_1000290_pt1 | contig 12678 bp, 9 predicted proteins | sample TSNC072MetaG_FD_104742 | JGI IMG/M metagenome (GOLD analysis project Ga0153988, IMG submission 104742) | Attine ant fungus gardens microbial communities from North Carolina, USA - TSNC072 MetaG | ecosystem: Host-associated > Fungi > Mycelium > Unclassified | place: USA: North Carolina, Jones Lake...
AGACCGACAGCGGCAAGCTGTTCATCGGATTGGAAGTCAATTGACGCCTAACCCCAGGCAGCCATGGTCCGTAGGATTGGTAAAAAGCGACATATCGGCCGCTACGCGACCGGTGGACTGAAACCGGAGAATGCAGATGAGCTCGACCGATTCGATCGTAATCATAGGCGGCGGGCAGTGTGGCGCTCGCGCCGCCCATGCGTTGCGCGAGAATGGGTGGGATGGTGCCATTACGTTGGTTGGCAGTGAGAAGCCGCTGCCATACGAACGTCCACCTCTTTCCAAGGCGGTGCTGCTCGGTCAAAGGTTAGCGGATCAGTGCACGATTTACGACAAGTCTTTTTACCGCAATCATGGCATCGATATCCGCGTTGATACGGCGGTGACAGCCATCGACAGCAAGCACAACCGCGTCGTCCTTTCGAGCCAGACAACGCTCGGATATCGCAGGCTACTCATTGCCACGGGTGCCGAGGCACGTGGGTTCGATCCCCTCGGGCGGCTTGACGGAGTTCACGTGTTGCGCGAGGTTGCAGACTCCCATTCCATCGCGGAAGAACTGCGCCCGGGACGGCGTATCGTTGTGATCGGAGCCGGCTTCATCGGTCTTGAGGTCGCCGCGGCAGCGGTGGCAAAAGGTTGCGAAGTTGTCGTTCTGGAGGCGGCGCCACGCGCCCTCACGCGCGCAGTGCCGGACGTCGTCGCAGGTTGCCTCGTCGAAAAACATCGCCAGATGGGCGTTGACTTCCGCTTCTCGGCCCGCATCGCGCGTCTGACCGGCGATACGCGCGTCAACGGCGTACTATTCGCGGATGGCACAGCTATTCCCTGCGATGCGGTGGTCGTCGGTATCGGTGTCACACCCCGCGTGGCACTGGCCCAGGCCGCTGGTCTCACCATCGACAATGGGATCGCCGTTGACGCGACGTTGCGCACAAGTGATCCAGCCATCTATGCTGCCGGCGACGTTTGCTCGTTTCTCCATCCACTCTATGAACAACGGATTCGTCTTGAATGCTGGAAAAATGCCGAGGACCAGGCGCGAACCGCTGCACGCAACATGCTCGGTTTCGAAGAAACCTGTTCCGCCGTGCCATGGTTCTGGTCGGATCAATATGAGACGAGTATCCAGATCGCCGGCTTGCCCGCATTAGGCACGTCCACGGTTATCCGCGAAGCTGGTTCAACCTCACGGGTATTCTTTGCGCTTGATGGCAGTGGTGTGTTGGTCGGCGCAAGCGGCGTGGGAAAGACAAGCGAAATCGCAAAAGACGTGCGTATGGCACAGGACTTGATCGCCCGCCGTGCACGCATCGATCCCGCCCAACTTGGCGATCAGAGGGTCAAGCTCAGATCCCTGCTTCTGGCGGAGGCGCAATGAGTCAACGTCTGGTCGTTTTCCAGTCCCTGTGGGCGATGGAGCGACGCCATACGGATGGATGGGAGCACTCGCTGGAAGACAACGTCCGAATGATCGCCGAAGCCGGCTTTGACGGTATCAGTGCACACTACACCGACCGAGACTATGTGCGGCGACTAGCGCATCTGCGATCCGAGCATAACCTCGATGCGGAAGGTCAGTGTTTTCCTCGCACTGTCGACGATCTTCAGCCGGCCCTCGAAAACGCTGTGGAGTTCGGGCTGCATCATCTGAACGTTCAACCCGATGTCCGTCCACGCACTGTCGTAGAGGGCGTCCGGCTGCTCGACGGCTGGCAGCGGCTTATCGAAGAGGTCGCTTTCCCGGTCTACATTGAGACTCATCGCGACCGGATGACAACCGATTTACACTTCACTCTCGACCTGCTCGATGCCCGTCCTGGGTTGCGACTGCTTGCCGATCTGTCGCACTATCTGGTCGGGCGCGAGTTTGCCTGGCCGGTTTCCGAAGAAAACCACGCCATGATCCATCGCATACTCGATCATTCGTGGGCGTTTCACGGCCGGGTGGCCAGCCGGGAACAGGTTCAGGTCGAAATCTCGTTTGAGGCGCACCGCGTGTGGGTCGATCTGTTTCTCGGCTGGTGGCGCTATGGATTCGCCTCATGGCGGCGCCGTGCGGCCGAAGATGCTTCCCTTGCATTTGTGTGCGAGCTCGGGCCCAAACCGTACGCAATCATTGGCCGCGATGGCAACGACACGACTGACCGCTGGGCAGAGTCGCTCATGTTGCGCGACTGGATTCGCGAACTGTGGCTCGAACTGGAGCGCGATCTGATACCTGTTTGAATACTGCACATTCGTAAACAACGGCCTCAACGAAAGAAACGATGAAAACCATTGCAGCCATTGTGTAGAAAGCCAGCGCACCGATGACGATCGAAGAAGTGGATCTTGAAGCCCGCACGCTAGGCAAGTCCTGATCGATGTGAAGACAACAGGGTCATCAAGGCTGCGGGCGTGCTTGGGCTATCGTCCAATTGCAAGCCGGATACATGGATGCAGACCGTTTCGACATCACGGACAAGAACCATGCAAAAGGCGCCGGGTCCATACATGCTCGAAAGGGACGATTACACCGGCCAGCATACCCACTGTCGCAAGACACCGGGTTTTGCCGATTACGGGTGTCGCGCCGAATAGAGGTGTGCGTCCCAATGCGAACCTCCCGATAGACCGGACAGATAGTTGTTGTAGCTCATACGGGCATCGTGATTGACCATGTGACGTTCTAGTCGCCCCGCTAAGAGGCCGTGACCAAAGTGAAATGTTCTACCTTCGCCGGCTGTGAAAAGAAAGGTGCAACAATGGAACGCCAAATCTCGCGTGCTGGCGCAGCTATACCGGTGTGATCCTCTTTCGACTCCCACCAAACTTGCATAACGTACCGCTCTGGAGACTCTATACCCTTATGCAAATGATAGCTTTTAAAGCCTTTCGTCATCTCGGCGATCGTCCGCAACGCGCGTTCGATGGCCTCTTCAAATGCTGGCTGCTCACTGGCGCGGACATACATTTCTGCGATTTCCAAAACCATTGCGCGCTCCTTGATCTGACTTGAATGCCCTTGCTTGATGTCGCGTTATCAACTGAACACAGTATTGAGACTTTGCTGCAGACTTTCTTTTCAACCCAACTTTCGCAACGTGCCTAGCTAGCACCGCCGTCCTCCACTGCATCCGATCCTGGCTCAGCTTATCCCGGGGCGTTTCGCGTGATTTCCGGTGCCGGCGCCCTGTGTTGATTGGTTAAATCAGCGTCATCCGGCATTTTCCGATACCGGGATATCACCGCGAACAACAACCATGCGGCGATGGCAGCGGCAATGCAGCAAACGATCCCGATCGAGTAGCCAACCATCCGTGGGTTCCCGAACACTTTGTCGGTGGTCAGTGCAATCGCCGAAGGGCCGATTCCAAAGCCTATTATATTGCCGAAGAACGAATATAGGGACGCAACAAGCCCCCGCAGTCGGTTTGGCGTACCGCGCTGTGCGACTACTGGCAAGATGGCCACAGGGATGCTGAAGCAAAAGATTACGCCTGCGCATACTGCGAGTGCTCCGGTGCTCCCCGGAGCGAACGGTATGGCGGAACACAATAGCAGAACGCCTGTGATGCAGAATGCTGCCGTGCGAACCGGCGCGTCGCTGCGATACCAATGCTGCACAATGCGCACAGCCCGCGGAGCGAATAGGACACCGGCCAGTCCACACACCACCACGACCGCGCCAAACTTGAATCCCACTGACGCAGGCGCCGCACCGTGGTATCGAATCAGGAATGAAGGGAACCACGCCGGCATGCCCAACATGACCACACCGATCAGACCAATGGCAATGAAGATTCTGCCGTAGAACCCACGATGCATCCAGATGTACGCCATCGCTTCGCGAAGAGTAAATATCTGCTCGTCCGTCGATGTCCCAGTGGCTCTACGGCGCAGGGGCTCACCTACTGTTAGCAGAAGCAGGGCGGCCAACAGAACACCAGGGATCCCAACGATCACAAACGCAAGTTGCCATGTGGCGAGAGTCTCGAGCACGGGGAAGGTCAATCGCAGGCTTCGGGCAGCGCTGATCACCAAGCCGCCGCCAACAAGCGAAAAGCCTGCACCCAAGAAAGCCCCGGTCGACCAGATGCTGATCGCTCGGGCCCGCTTTTGAGTAGAAAAAAGGTCGGAAATCAATGACCAGCAGACGGGAACAATGCAGGCCTCACTGGCCCCAACCCCGAAGCGGGCCGAGAATAATCCCGCGTAGGTATCCGCGCGTCCGCAAAGCGCAGTGGAAATGCTCCATACGCAGATGCACAGAACCAATATGTTCCGCCGATTAGTGATATCGACGGCTCTCCCCCACAGTGGCCCCGCAAGTAGATATGCGGACACAAACGCCAATCCCTGCACAAGGCTTAGCTGTGTATCGCTTACGTTGAGCGAATGCTTAATGGGATCAACGAGCAGATTTAATAGTTGGCGATCGATGTACGCCAGCGCATACGCAACCGTCAGGATCCCCAACACATACCACGATCGCGCACTATCGACCCCTGTTCGACTCCGAGTTCGGTCAGCAACAAGCATCTCGTGAGCCTCAACGCGCTCACGCGTTGTTCTGGCGGTATTCAACTTCATGACATCTTCTCCGCTAATATCTTGAACTAGCAAAGGCAGTAGCTTGCCCAGTCACCGTTCACGCGCACTTGCAACTATGATGCGCCAACCTTGGACTGCGTCCTGCAGGATTTTCAATGCATCTACGCCGCTGCAACAACCCTGTTGGATACTGAGGGCGCACGTCCATGGTCAATCCATCCGCTTCCATGAACAGGCGCGACTGCAGCCTTGCTTCGAAAAAAAATTGAGTATCATCGGTTGGCGCACCCGCGCTTTCCACCCTGAGGTCTCCGTGTAAGAAATCGGACTTAGCTTTCCCCGGAATCAAAATTTATGGCGTATTGCAAAGCGTGCCAGGATTTGATGATTGTTCGAAGAATCACCCTGAATCGTGAAGTCTGCAACGGCAGGAGCGCCGGTGGAGGAAGTACCACTTGCACGTTGATACCCCGCAGCTACATATACGTCTGTGCGCTTTGACAGGAAATAGTCGGCCATCAGTGCGATCTGGTTATAGTGCTGATTGCCGATGGTTTGCCCTGCGGTGGTCCTGACACCCTTCCCCACAAGATAGTCATATCCGATACCGAGCAAGAGGCTCGGGGTATATCGGTAATTCAGGCCAAATTCGAGATTGTTGAATCGCGCCGTCTGCCCAAGCAGTGTGCCTCCGAGGTTCGCATATTGGACATTGGAACCAGACGCGTTAATGATCAATGAACCTATCGTGTACGAGGCCGCCACAACGGCGGATTGGTACGCCTGCGCACTTGCGTATCCTTTGTTCAATGAAAAAGCAAGCGGCGACACGCCATTGGTGTTGCCTGTGAACCAGCCTTGGCCCGCGGTCGCCGACGTCGGATTCTTGAAATAGTCAAACGCAGCTCCGATTGCAAACGCGCCCCCCGTGAAGCTCGCGCCGACAGAATAGCCACTATTGGCTGTCGTGTTTCCCGCCACGCCTCCCATGCTGTATAGGCCCCCAAAGGCGAAGCCCCCGAGGGTTGGGCTCATATAGCGAATCGTATTGTTGACGCGTACGGTATTGGCAGTGTTATCGACATCGCCGGGGTGCGAAATTATCACGGTCGACAGTTGTGCGGCCACGGTGAGGGGGCCCGGGAAATACTGGATCATGTCCAGCTGTCGCCCGAAAGTAAGACTACCCAATTTGTCGCTGGACAGCCCCACAAACGCCTGGCGACCGAAAGCGGTTCCACCCTGGGCGAATTGACCGTTATTTATATTGACACCCGATTCCATGGTGAAGATCGCGCGCAACCCTCCACCGAGATCCTCCTTTCCGGTCAAGCCCCAGCGGCTTCCCTGAATTCCATTAATGGCGTCAAGATAGACCCGCTTCCCACCATTAACATTACTGTTGTACATGACCCCTTCGTCGAGGAGGCCGTAAAGCGTAACCGAGCTTTGCGCTTGTACGGCTGCACTAAAGGCACAGAACATCGCGCCGAGGGCTATTCGTTTTCTGATCTCCATCTGCATCACTGTCTCCTTTACGTTTATTTAGTATTCCCTACAGTTCTTGCTATTTGCTTGCAGCCGGCATGTGCGGCTTAAAAATGTCACGTTGCTAAGCTAAGTACCGCAGCACTTCCGCCCTATCTGATAGGCAAAATCGAGCGGTCGCCGGATGGCAAAGGTGTGCATAGAGAGCGCTTCGCTGATCTCATACACAGCCCATCACCAGAAGACACTCACTGCGCTATCACCTCTCCCAAGTAAGGGCCGCGGCGAATAGCCGAGCAAACGCCGGGCGTCGCCACAGGCCTTGATACGTGTTGTGCCTATACCCGGACAAATATTCGAGCATTCGCTCGCCGGTCAGCCGCCGTATAGCTTGTGGCCTCTAGACGGACATGGTTCATCATCGTGGAAAGATTCGAGGTGCTCGTACCCGGATGTGTGTCGTCTCCTGTCGAGGGTTCGACCTCGCTTTCTGATAACTCACGTTACTTGTACCGGTTGCTGTCAGCAACCGAGGCGAGCGCAAAGCTCCTTGCCAAAAAACGTGATAAACGAGAGGGTTCGCCCTGCGAGGAGCGTCTGGACGAACTCAGGCGCGGGGAGCAGTAGTTGATCTATGTGTGTCGTGGCGCGGCGCAGCTGATGCTACGCGGCCTCGGGCTGACTCGAGACGAAGTACCGGTCCGGCTCGGATATCACCGGCGCCGCCGCGCGGAACGCTAGGTACTTACCCGATCGTTGCGCGCGGTCTATCTATGGGCGGTTCGAAGTTGGAATATTGACGTCTCGAGATGAGAAAATTGCGCAGTTCGCCGACACAGAAGTGAAGGCCGCCGGAAGGCGCGGTCGTTACCGCGCACACGGGCGGTTTGGTCTGCCCTTTTAACGGTTGACCAGTTTCTGCAGCTGCTCGTTGTACCGGGCGCCCTGAACCGGCATTTCAGTCAGGACTTCGCCTAGCTCGGAGAGGTCCTCCGCGGTGAGCAACACCTCGGCCCCGCCGATATTCTCTTCGAGGCGGTGCAACTTGGTCGTCCCGGGAATCGGCACGATCCACGCCTTCTGGGCCAATAGCCACGCCAACGCGATCTGGGCCGGTGTCGCCTTTTTGCGCGAGGCAATCTCGCTGATCAATCCGACCAGCTTTTGATTGGCCTCTCGCGCCTCGCCGTTGAAGCGCGGCAGTGTGCTTCGGACATCCCCATCCCTGAAAGTCGTAGTGCTGTCGATTGCTCCGGTCAGGAAACCCTTGCCGAGCGGACTGAAAGCAACGAATCCGATCCCCAGCTCCTCAAGGACGGGCAGCAGTTCTATTTCCGGGTCGCGTGTGAACATCGAATATTCGCTCTGAAGCGCGGTCAGCGGCTGAACAGCGTGCGCCCGACGAATCATCTCAATGCCAGCCTCCGACATACCAAAGTGCTTAACCTTTCCGTCCTTTATCAGGTCCTTCACTGTGCCGGCGACGTCCTCGATTGGGACGTCGGGATCAACACGATGCTGATAAAACAGATCAATGACGTCTGTCTTGAGGCGCTTCAGTGACTGCTCGGCCACCAACCGGATCCGCTCCGGACGACTGTCAAATCCAATTCTGAAGTCTCCGTCCTTGAAGCCAAATTTTGTCGCCAAGACTACCTTGTCCCTGAACGGCGCGACAGCTTCACCCAGCATTTCCTCGTTAGCCGCGCCGTAAGTCTCCGCCGAATCGAAGAATGTGACGCCCCTATCGAAAGCTGTCCGAATCAGGTGGATGGCTTCTGCGGCATCCGTGGCGGGACCGAAACCGTGTGTCAGACCCATGCAGCCAAGTCCGAGGGCCGAAACCTCGAGCCCGCTTGTTCCGAGTGTGCGCATCTTCATATGTGTTCCTTGACTCTGTCCAGTGAGCAAATGATCAACGTTGTGAAGATGTTACGCGTCACCTACCATCCCAACTACGGGCAGAATCCGGCATGAAGCTTTAACATAAACGCATTAATCCGCCCGGTGCCAATGGCGATGGGGGCTTACGGCACCCCTCTGCTCTTTGTACGGCTTGCCGAAACGAGGAAAAAATCCCCCAATGCCGCGTGAGAATATCAACGACCTTGTCGCCTTCCTCGCTGTCGCACGCGTGCGAAGTTTTACGAAGGCGGCAGCCACGTTAGGCGTGTCCCAATCGGCCCTCAGTCGCACTATGCGTGGGCTCGAGGAGCAGCTGGGCATCAGGCTTCTCACGCGCACGACGCGCAGCGTCTCGCCCACCGAAGCGGGTGCTCGCCTGCTCGAGATGGTCGGGCCGCACCTCGACGGGATCGAGACTGGATTAGCCAGACTCGCCGAGATGCGGGATACGCCAGCCGGCAACATCCGGATCACGACAACAGAGCACGCTGCCGAGGCTATTTTGTGGCCTGCTGTTGAAAACTTGGTCTCGCAGTATCCCGACATCAACGTCGAGATCCTCATCGAATATGGACTGTCGGACATAGTTTCGGAGCGATTTGATGCGGGGGTCCGTCTCGGCGATGACATCGCGAAGGATATGATTGCCGTGCGTATCGGTCCAGATGTGGAGACGGCCGTCGTCGGAGCGCCATCCTACTTTGCAAACCACACCCGGCCAAAAACGCCGCAGGATCTGGTCAGGCACCGCTGCATCAACCTACGTCTGGAGAGCGCCGGTTACCTCCATGCCTGGGAGTTCACGAAAGACGGACATGCCTTGAAGGTACGGGTGGAGGGCAACCTTGTGTTCAACACGCCCCGCCTGCGCATCAAGGCAGCGCTGGCCGGCCTGGGACTCGCATATGTGCATGAGGATCAAGTGCGCAACTACATCGCCGACGGCAGCCTGATACGGGTGCTTCGGCCCTGGTGCCCGTCTTTTTCTGGTTACCACCTCTACTATCCAAACCGACGGCAGTCGTCGTCAGCCTTCAGGCTTCTCGTTGAGGCTCTTCGATATCGCCCTTGAATTTAAATGGACCTTACCGGCGCCTGGCAGAGCAATCCCGTTTCAGGCGCAACTGATCATGACCTGGCGCGGGTACGTGGATACAGCAACGTGGAGCGGAACGAGGGCCGCAATCCTCGCCTGCTCGTCCCGAGCGCGTCGATCGAGATGTAAGCCAATCAGCGATCAGTAGGGAGTTCAATACCTTCCCTATCGAGCGAGCGAGTTACCTCCGGGGAGGCCAAGAATTTCCCAGACCCGCCGGTTGAGCATGGTCCCCGACAGCAGAACCCAGAACCGCATCAGTCGATTTTCAAACGACACGCGTCCTGGCCTGCTGGACCGGGACCACCAAAAGTGTCAGCTTCCCGATCCACGCAAAGGTTCTTGCTGTGCAGACGCATTGCCCGACGTAGCACCCACTCATATCCTCAAAGCCGTTAACCCAAACACACGTTGAACTACATGCTGATGGGCAACATCGGCTCGCGGCTTATGCAGTTCGTTAAAAACGGCAACGTCGGCTGACGATTTCGCTAGTCGAGTTGGGTGGCGCGGCAGGGCGGATGACTTGAAACTTCGAGACCGAGGGACGCACATCGGAGGAGAATTTCTTCAGGGGTCGCAGAATTTGGTTTGAACAGTAGTCCGAGGCGAGGCTGTCGCCATTAGCTCGTTTGAACATTAGCGCAGGATCGGCCTGGGAAGGCCTCCCATAGGTCAACAACTTGGTATTTAAAGCAGGCGTTCGAGATCTGCAATAAAAAAACACCAATTGCAATTTTGCAAGGAGACGAAGTGAAGCCATCTTCCAAGCACGCTATTCTTGCGTTCGCTTCCGCTGTTGCTTTCGGCGCTAACGCGCAGGACACGATCAAGTTCGGCGTGTCCGCGCCACTTTCGGGTCCCGGCGCACCGTGGGGCAAGGGTGCCGAATTTATGTGTAAGGCCGCTGCCCGGGAAATTAATGCGGCAGGCGGCATCAAGGTCAAGGGGACTGCCTACAACATCGATTGCGTCGCCTATGACAACAAGTATTCGGCCGCCGATGGTACGAAGGTGGCGCAGACACTGTTGAACCGCGACGGCGTGAAGTACATGTGCGCGGTCGGGAGCGCGGCGATCCTCGCGGCACAATCGCTCACCGAGCGTCAGGGAGCCCTTCTATTCACCCAAGCCTGGACGAAGAGCGGCAAGGGTCCGGACTTCCCTCTGACGTTTTCAGATATTGTCACGCCGATCGAAGTGGCCCCCGCCATGATTCAGTACGTGACCAAAGCCCATCCCCAGGCCAAGACGGTCGCGCTGTTGAATGTGGACGACGCGAACGGTCACGGCACGGCGGACATCGTTCGACCACTGTGGGAGAAAGCTGGCGTCAAGGTGCTGACAAGCGACTTCTATGCGCCCGGGACAACCGAATTCCAGCCAGCCGCCCAGCGGCTAGCGGCCCTCAAGCCGGACATGATTGATCTCGCATCCCCGCCGCCCGCCATCGTCGGGCAGGTTTTCAAGGAGCTCTCTGTACTCGGGTACAACGGCATCAAGATCGCCACTGACGGGACGGCCGCGGAAGGCATAACCGCCACCGGCGGAGCGGCAGCGGAAGGCGTTTACATGGGCGCCGCGATTACCTTCGACGGTCCAAGCGTCACCGCGCATCAGCGCAAGCTTAACGCGGATGCGAAACCCTTGATCGGCGAGTCACTAAGCATCGCCACTAACCCATGCTATGACGCCGTCTACATGTTAAAGGCCGGTGCCGAAAAGGCGCAAAGCATGGATCCGAAAGCGATTGCCACCGCACTGCCCACTACACGATATACGAGCTTCTATGCCGACAACGTCGGTTTCGGTGGCAAGGCCGTCTACGGTTCGAACATTCAACCCAAACTACCTGTCTACATAACCCAGATCGAAAACGGAAAGGTAGTCGAACGGGCAAGAATCATCCCGAACGAGTGATCCGGATGCGATGAAACGGCCGTAGGTATCCGGGGTAGCGAATCACTGCATCGTCGATATCACAACAGCTTGATGGAGCGATATCCGGGAAGTGTTTCACGCCAGCTCACCGGTCATCAGGAGTTTTTAATGCAGACTGCGATGCAGTTGCTTGTGACGACGCTACAGATCAGCGCCGTCTACATCCTATTCTCACTTGGCCTCACGCTGGTCTTTGGTGTCCTGCGCGTCGTCAATTTTGCGCACGGTCACTTCTTCGCCGTCTCCTCGCTGTTGGTTGGCTTGCTGGTTCCGATAATCGTCGCCACGGGGATCAACATGCACGCGGCCTACTTGATTGCTGCCGCGACTGGGATTCTGGGGTCCCTCCTTCTCGCACTGATCGTCTACAAATTCGGAGTTTCGCGCTTCCTGCGCGACCTGGAGGGCGGCTTTATCCTCACCATGGGGATCGCCCTCGTCCTGGACGGCGCGTTCCTGCAGGTGTTCGGCGGCGCAGTCAGATCGATGCCCCCAATCATTGAGGGAAACACCTCCATCCTGGGCGCTGTGCTCACAACGCAGCGCTTCGTACTATGTGTAATTGCAGCGCTTATGACGGGCGCCCTGTACTGGACCCTGGCGGCCACAAAGCTCGGAAAGGCACTCAGAGCCGTGGCGGCCGATCGCGAAGCCGCTATGCTTCAAGGCATCCCGTACAACCGGCTCGCCCTGGTTGGTTTTCTTCTGGCCGCGTTGATGGCGGCCGTCGCAGGTGTTCTCATCGCCCCCGTGTCCATCGTGACCCCAACGATGGGCACCGACTATCTGATGAAGTCGTTCGTCGCAGTTGTTATGGGTGGACTTGGCAGCCTGCCTGGCGCCATTCTCGGCGCGCTCATCATCAGTGTCATCGAAGCGGTGGGTGGCTATTTCTTCGATGCCTCGACCGCCACCATTGCGATGTTCGTCCTCGTCATTGTTATCCTGGTTTTTAGGCCGAAGGGACTGATTCCCCATGCGTAATCTCCATATCCGCTGGTGGGCAGTCGGTGCCGCTGTCGCAGTTGCTATAACGCTCATTTTCAAGGGCCCCTATGCCGTCAGCGTCGTCAACCAGATCGCAATTTCGGCGTTGATTGCGGCGAGTCTGCGCTTCGGCATGCTCATCGGCGAGGTGAGTTTTGCCACGTCGTCGTTCGTTGGCCTCGGGTCTTATGGCGCAGGCATTGCTACCACTCTCCTCGGCTGGCCGTTCCCACTCGCAATGCTTCTCGGCCCTGCGACGGTCGTTGTCGTCAGCATCCTTTTTGGCCTGATCACCCTCAGGGTCAAAGGCCCCTACTTCATGTTGATCGGCTTCGCATTCGTGGAAGTCGTGAGAATCACGCTGGGAAAGATACCGATCATCGGCGGAATAGCGGGTATGGGGAACATCTTTCCACCTCGCTTTCTCGATCCATGGATGTCCACGGTGGTCATGGTTGTTGTTGTCGTCCTCTTGCTGGCCTTGTATGTGGTTGAAAAATCGGACTTCGGCAAAGTGCTGGTCGCGATCCGCGACAACGAGGACATCGCGAGGACAGTGGGACTACGGGTCCTCTCGTTGAAAATCGCTTGCTTTGCGATTGCATCATTTTGCGCAGGTGTCGCAGGTAGTCTCCACGGCTTCGTGAACAATGTGATTAGCCCAGACGACTTCGGTTTCCTGCTTACTGTCTTCGCCCTTGCTTTTGTCAAGGTTGGCGGCGAAT
>Ga0153988_1000291_pt1 | contig 12676 bp, 8 predicted proteins | sample TSNC072MetaG_FD_104742 | JGI IMG/M metagenome (GOLD analysis project Ga0153988, IMG submission 104742) | Attine ant fungus gardens microbial communities from North Carolina, USA - TSNC072 MetaG | ecosystem: Host-associated > Fungi > Mycelium > Unclassified | place: USA: North Carolina, Jones Lake...
CCCACTCCGGATCGCTAGCCAAAGAAAGCCCTCACTCCGGTCAACAAGGAGACGCGCTTAATGACCGCAGCGATCGGTTCGAAGATCGGGCAGCGGCGCCGTATCGGCCGCGGCTCGCTGCCGCTGAGCAGTTGTGCGTAGGTTGCCGTCGCAAAGGGCTTGTCATCCTTCAACTGATAGATGCGCAGCACCACCGGCAGCGATACGCCGCCCGCATCCTGGTTCAGCGCACTGCGCGCGTGGCGTCCACGGTGCCATCCTTTACCGACTGCCATGTCCCGCACGCAGCAACCGTCAGCGCGAGGCCCGCGCCGAGCGCGCCGCGCAAGATCCGGAATCTGGTTCCTGTCTTGATCACGGTCTTGATCGGGAGACCCATCAGAATGGTGCCCCCGTGAAATCGGTGCGCGGATAGACCGTCTTCTGGCTATCGATGCTGAGCACCAGTTGCACGGAACACTGCGCGCTCGCGTAGCGCCCCAGAAAGTGGTTCAGCACGTCACCGAACAGCACGGCATCGCCTGGCCCGTCGAAACCGGCCGCGTCAAGGTCGACGTGGATGCACGCGATCCGCAGCACGTGACCGCGCTGCAGAACCTGATCCCCGGAGAAATCCACGGTCCTGATCGCGTCGATGCGCCGCGCTACCGCGTCGTCCGGCGTCCAGTCGTAGAGTTCGAGAGTCTCGCGCAGGGCTGGCGCGCCCTCCATCAGCATGCGGTTGAATTCATTCGCGCCGTTCGCGGTGTAGTGGCCCAGCACACGCCAGTCATAGCCCGGGTAATAGCGCGGCGGATACTGCGGCAGGCTCGGCGCGGTCACGTTGCGCACCGACGCAATGCCGGTGAAACCCGATACCGTCTCGTTGATCGTTGCCTCCGCGAGCGCCATGCGCGGCAGCCGTCCGTTGTTCGCGAGCGTGCGCACCGTGACATGGCGGTCGTGGTTCGGACGCTCCTCGTCGTCTGGCGCGTAGCGGTACACACCAGCCCAGAGCTGCCCCGACAGGGTGACCCACAGTTCCCGTCCCACCACGCCATAGCGGGTCGCGGTATGAAAGTACCGCTCGGGCTTTTCGTAGAACAACGCCCAGCCGCGATGCTTGAAACTTTTGAACGGCCTGTAGGTATGTCGTGCGCTGCCCTCGGGGTCGGCGGCGGTCACCTCGAGCAGGTCGTAGGGCTCGACGTGAGGCTCCAGTGCGGACTGCACCCGCACGCGATGCTCCCTGTCATGCCAGTCGGCAGGCTGCAGCGGCCGGGCGTCGACCTCGAACAGGTTGATCACGGGCGTGCAGAAGAGGCGGAAGCTCTCGCGGACTACCGGCTGGTCGCCCGGCATGCGCCCATCGAGTTCGATCTCGACGGTCATGCGCGTTTCCCCCGCCGGCACCAGCGTGCTGTCGAAGCCGCACAGATCGACGAAGTGGAATTTCTGCGGGAAGACGAAATACTCCAGCAGCGTCTGCTCGCGGTCCACGGCCTCGTTGCGCGCGGGGTCCGTGACCGGCCACAGCCGGGTCGACGGGCCGAACCCCGCCGGCCTGAAATGCACCCCGTCGAGCGGCTGCAGCGCGCCGTCGCGCACAGAGGGCAGTCGCAGGCCGACCGACGCGACCTGGCGCGTCAGCGCCGCGTACAGCGCGGCGGCGGCAGGACGGTCGCCATGCAGGTACAGGCGGATGCGCGACAGGTCGGTATGCTCACGCTGGTCGCCGAACCAGAGGCCGAGCGTCATGCGGATGACCGTACGCCCGTCGGCGCGCACCGTCACCGCCGCATCCTCGACCGAGAGCGGCAGCAGGTCGACGGCCCGCGTCGTACGGAATGGGCACTGCACGCCGTCGGGGCCGACCGGTGCAGAGCGCACTACGGCGCCGGCGGGGACCTGCGTCGCTTTCGCGCCCCGCTTCAGCGGCGCGCATTCGATAATCGACAGCGACGGGATCGCCCGCGCCATGTGCTCGAAGACGCTGTCGAGCATCTCGTCGGTAAGCTCCTGCATGCCATCGTCGAGCTTCATGCGCAGCCGCGCCATCATGAACGCGAAGCCTTCGTTGACCGCGCGGACCTAGTCATTCTCCTGGCCGTACTGCATGTCCAGGCGCCGCGCCGCATCGGGCTGGTCGCGCACAAATTCGCGACCGGCTTCACGCAGGTAGCGCATCTCGGCATCGAAATATCTCAGGAATGGATTTCCACCTTCCTGTTGCGTGGATTTCCACGGTGCCGTCATGGCTCCAACTCCGGGGGTAAGGGTGGCAGTGATGGCAGTCCGGAGATCGCGCCGGCACGGCCCGTCACGAAGATGCGCTCCGGCATGCGGAAGCCGCGCAGTTTCAGCAGGTCGAGCGGGCCGGCACCCGTCTGCACGCGCAGCACGTAGCGCAGCGGGGCCGCTGCATCGCTGCTCGGCGTGTTGCCCGCTATGGCACTCGCCGCGGACGCCGCCTGGGCGTCATCGCTGGTCGCCCTGCCATTCCAGACCAGCTCGTAACGCGTATCGTCGAGCGCCTTCACATTGGCTGTTTCGAGCATCCGCAGGAAAGCCCAGTCGCCAGTGCTGTCGAACGCGAGGCGCAGCCCCCCGTTCAGCGTTTGCCAGCTCAGTGACGCATGACCGTTCAGCCCGTTACCCGGCCACGCGAACGACGACCAGGTTTCCTGCTGGTTGAAGTAGGCGACCTGCTGGCCATCCACCGTCATCTCCATGCGCGTTACCCCGGGCGTCGGCTGGGGCATGATCTCGAAGTGATAACCGGTCGCCCCCTGCGCATGGAGGCGCGCGCCGAGCGGACCGATGAGGCGCAGCATCGCGAGGAACTTCGGGTCGAATTGGAGCGACTGCGGCGCGAGCTCGTTGGGCACCCACTGGTCCCCCCTGACGCTTGAGCACGCCGGCCAGCTCGATCCCGATAAAGCGGTTGATCAGCCCCGTGTCGGGCCGCACGTAACGGCCAAATTCAGCGAAGGAGGCGTCGGCCGTCGTCGGCGAGAACGGATAGCGCGAAGCGAACGACGCAGTGAACGGAGCGGCGACGCCCGCGCGCCATGCCTCGTTCAGGCTCGCGGCGGCGGGCTGGAGGATGGCCTGCCACGCAGAGTCGAGCGGTTGCACGAACATCGTCTGCCCGAAGCCCGCCCACTGCGCACCCAGACTCGCGGCGGTCAGCGCCGCGTCGTCGCGCGCCTGCGACAGGTCCGAGAGCTTGCCCTGGAAGATCGCCTGCGCGAACGTCCGCGCCATCGCCTGCGCATCGGGACTCGCCTGGATCTGCTGCAGTTTCAGTCGCACCATTGTGGCGGCGGTCAGCACCCGCGAGAGGCTCACGCCGTTGAAGGCAGCGGCATTGGCCGCCGGGGCGTTCCCCGCATTGCCGCCAGCGGCTGGCGGATTCGCGTCCCCCATCAGCGCGAGTAGCGGGCCGAACGAGTGGTCGAGCGGATTCACCACGGGAGCCTGGATTGCATCGCTGCCGCTGCCGCCCAGGAGCCCCTGAGCCTTGCGCACCAGCGTATCGGTCAGCGCCTGCGAGGGACGGCCCGCTTCGCCCTGATACTGCACCGACTTCATCACGGCGATCAGCGGCGAGGTCTGCGCATCGGTCAGGCGCGTCAACTGGTCGATGACCCCGGAGAAGTTTGTCGCCCCAACCCACTGGAAGCTGTTGAGCATGGTCGCCCAGGCCGCCGTGTAGTCCGTGAAATAGCGTCTGCGCAACCTTTGACGCAACGCCTCGGCGTCGCGCTGCGCATCGAGGGCGGCACGCGCGGAACTGATCGCGCCCTGCACCGTGGTCGCGTTGACCTGGGTGGCGAGACCGTCATCGGTGAGCACCCAGTCTCCCCTGGCGTGTTGTCCCTTGACGGCGTCGTCGATGGACTTTTCGATGACGCCCTCCCATGCCGCGCGGGTGAAGACGCCGGGCACCGTCTGCGTCGTGGTGAAAAGGCCGTGCGCGTCCGTACCGGCGAGCAGCGTCGCGAGCGACACGTCGGCGTACTTGCCGCGAGCCTCATTCAGTACACGCTGGTAAAGCACGTCGTCGCTCGCCGCGAGGCCGATCTGGTTGATGAGCGTCGAGCGCATCTGCGTGACCAGCGGCATTGAAGGATTGATGCGCCAACCGGGATGGGTCTTCAGGCGGCTGGACCAGAATCCGGCGAGCTGCTGCGAGAGGTCGAGCCACTCGCCCGCGCGCATACCGGTGGGCGCGGGCCACACGTCGAGCAGTTGTTTCTTGAGGAATGGGGCGTCGGTACGTGCCGGGGTAGCGAGCATCAGGTACGCCTTCAAACGGTTGTAGGCGAGCTGCTGTGCATCGTGACTCTGCTGCTCGTCGGCGCGTACCTGCGAGAGCTGCACGAGTTGCGCTTCAAGCGCCTGCGCGACGGGCTGGCGCAGGTTGCGGATAGCTACGGTCTGATAGGGCCGCCAGAGCGCGTCGAGCAGCTCCCCATTGTGCGAGAGACCCGCGCGCAGATACCACGGTGCGCCATGGTTCCGGCGGTATTCGAGCGTTTCGATCTGCTGCTGGAGGGCAAGCTGCGCACGCATCGCCTGCGGCGAACCCGGTGCTGCCTCCAGAGCCGCCGACGCCGTCGTTTCGGCATCCTTGACGAGGGCGTGGTTACCGAGGCCCGAGACGACCAGCGCGACTGTCCACAGGACGGCCCCGATGAGCAGAAGCACCGCGAGCGCGTCGGGCCAGTAAAAGCCGGCACGCCTGCCCCGATAATAGGGCGGCCCGCCAGCGATCTCTTTCCAGACCGGAAGCAGCGCGGCAGGCTGCTCGCGCGTAACCGCTAACGTCTGCGGCACATCGGCAGGCTGACCCGGCGTAGCGTTTGCGTTTCCGTCTGCGACCGGCACCGGTACGACGGTCGGCCCCGGAAAGACCGGCGCGAACATGACACCTGCGAGCGGCGCGCGTAGCCAGTTCGAGGCGGCGAGCGCCCCGAGGCTCGCAGCAATCCGCGCGGCATGGTCGCCGACATACTTCGAGACTTCCATCAGCCATACCGCTTTCTCGCGCGTATAGAGGCGCACGCCCGCGCCTGCCGACCAGTGCTCGACCTGGTTGAGTAGCTCCGGCAGTCTGGCGGCAGCGTCCTGCGCCTGCCTGCCCGACTCGTTCGGCATGAACGTGCCAACCGCTTCGAACCGTTCGGATGGACGACCCTCCGTCTCTACCGGGTGAAGGAACGTAACGGGTGCGGCCCAGCCGAGCGCGGTCGCGGTCATCGAGAGCGCGCGGGGCAGGCCCGTATCAGTCTCGTCGGCGCGGGCGACGTGAACCAGACCATCGACCGGTCGACTGCTACGCAGGTTGTGGATCTGGCCGAGCCACTTTTCTTTCTCGATACCGTCCGGCGCGGCGTGGACGAGGACGGTTTCGCCGACGTGCATGACGCCCGCCTGCTTGAGTCCGGGCGCAACCTGATCGACCCGTTCGTCGCTGCCGTCGAGCACCAGCCAGCGCAGACGGTTACGCCAGAACCAGCCATGCGCGACGCGCAGTTCCTCGGCCATGCGTTGCAGCCGCGCGTCGCGCTTGAGCGGCTTCGCCGCCTTGGTGCGGTCTCCGGTCTCACTGCGAAAGAGTCGCGCCGTGAAGCCGTAAGCGCCAGTCGCGAAAAGGACGAGGTGAACGACGACAACGACCGCGAAGGTTGAGAGGATGACGATGATCGCTTTCAGGTGAGACTCACCGGGCGAGACGCCGACCATGTCGCCGCGCAGCGATACGATGCCGATTGCGAGCAGGGCGACGACGAGCGCCGCGACGGGTATTCCCCAGATCGCCAGACGGCTCGACGGCGCGGATTCCTCCCTCGCGGTTGTGGGCTCAAGCGAGTGCAGGGTAAGCCTGGGGTCGTTCATCGGTATTCCGGTTGTTATCGTTTGTTGCGGGCGTTACGCGCAGGACTGCGGACTGCAAGCCGTCAATGATGAGTTGCGGGCCGTCTGCCGCGCCTGACTCGATCGCCGCGATGATGGACAGCCAGCCGTTAGCGTGGCCGAGGTCACCAGCGATGCGGTCGGGGCGTCGCTGCGCCTCGTCTTTTGAAATGGAATCCATATTGGCTGCGCGTAACGCCTTGTCGCTTCCGTCTACAGGACGCGTTATCCATGCACGTACGATCGAGGCGAAGTCAGCCTTGCCCCATACCGCAGCATTGGCGAAACCGTATTCGACCTCGCCAGCGAGCCCGGTGACGGGCCTGTGCAGTAGCGCGGCGACCTTGACCGTTTCCGGCAGCCGGAAGTATCCCGCCGTCATGAGTACAGCGACGCACCCCTCGGTGCTGCCTTCGGGCGGTCCCGCCTCGTGCCATGCGGTTGCGACGACGAGCAGCGGACGCGCATCGTTTGCGTCGAGCCAAGCATCGGCGACCATCAGGCCGTCCGTAGCCGCTACCGCCTGCACCGCAAGCGGCGGCAGGCCCGCGATCCGAAGTGCGTCGATGACCCGCGCGACATCCTGCTGCTCGCTCCCCGGGACGCTCAGTACGCGAACCTGCGGCCACCATTGCCGCTCGTAGCACGTCAGGGCGCGCAGGCACGTCTCCAGCGACTCAAGCGCCTGGGCAATCTTGAGCGTCAGCAGCTCAACCTGCTTCGTCGCCTGTTGCGTCTCAATGCTTTCTTCGTCCACCTCGGAACCGACCGTACCGGGCTCGTCGACCATCCAGTCCGCTTCCTCGAAGCGGACGTGAAAGACGAGTACGGAGCCTGTACGCAGCAACTGCGCTGCAGGCAAGCGTTTCCCAGCGGCAATCGCACCAGCAAGCGGCTGTTCGCCAAGCGGCAAGCAGTAGCCGACACCGAGCACCTGGAGGGGCTTTTGTGCCGTACGTAGCCGCTGCGCCAGCCACCGGCTACGATGATGGTTGCGCCAGAACGCCCGGTACCAGAGCCCCTCGTAGCCAGCGCGTTCGATGGCAAAGAGGATTACGAATGCACCATTAGGAACGCCAATGAACCAGAACCAGAACTGTCCCCCGCTCGCGGATTGGCCCTTCGGCCAGAGCAGCATGGCGATGGCGACGCCGAACACGTTGCAGGCGAGCCAGATGCAGAACCACCACGGCCAGAACCGGGGGCGACGCGGCAACGCGCTCGGGCGCCCCGCGGAAGAAAGGTCGACCGGCATTACTCGATATTGACGTTCTGGAGCGACGAGATCAGGCGGCAGCCGCACGCGCAGCGGTAGTGATGGAAGGCGACCGGCTTGCCGTCGCGGTCGGGGAACTTCGCGTAGCCCTCGTCGATGACGGTCGGACCGTGCTCGTCGCAGATGGCCGCGTCGCCCTTGCGGGCGAGCGGCCTGCCCATGAATTCGAACCACTCGGAGCCGCCAGTCACTTCGCCGCCGTTTTCGAGTTTGTCGCCCTTACGGATGGGAGATTTTTTATTCATGTTCGCAATTTTGCGTGTTTACGATTTCAATTAAGGATCGACAAACGAGTGACGCATGTTTTAGGGATATTTTGATCCCAAAAAGTACTAACAAGGCGGCGCCTTTTTTTGTCAATCCTCAGATTATTGAACTCATCCCCACAGAGCGACGCCGGATTCCGCTCTACAAATTTATTAGCCGATGGAGAAAACGTAAAAACCCTATAAATGGAATAGGTTCCCATCCCATCGTCTACATGCCACACTGAAAACCCAAGTCGACCACTAAAATCATAGTCATTGACATCTACATATATCGACTTTTCCGTATCAACATCCACCCGGCCTTTATTATTGCCACCGCGATAATATACTTTCCAAGTCAAAGCCCCCCCGTCAGTTGTAATTTCTGCCTTGACCCCGGGAGCGGGAGAAAAGACCCGTGCATCTTCCGAGGCACGAGCCAAAAGCGAAAAAAACGCCAAAGCCAAAAAAAGTAATCTAATCATCTTCATTGACTACTCCGGTCTAAGCATGGATGCCACAATTGCACTTTTCGGGTGAGGCGGGTTAATTGACATTGTTTCAGATACGTCGGTCCCATCACCCAATATTCTTAACATATACACCGAATATGCCTGTCTCTCGTAGTATCCGTTGCCACCCCCGTTGACCAGCCGATTTATAAAACCGACATCCGTCGCCGAACAATCCTTATCGGCGACCCTACTAATGCTTATTCCCTGGGAAAAATTTTTCGAAACCCAATAAAATCCACCGGAATCACAGGCATACTCCGCGTTCTCCGCAACAATATCTGGATCATAACGCGGAAACCAAAGCATCAGCTGCCCGCCATCATTCGGATTCGATGAATAATGGCGCGATGTCGTCGTAATGCGATGAGCTACGCCCGGCGATCTTTCAGCATAAGATCCACTATTGTTGTCGGGGAGAGACCGATACTTTCCGTACGCCTCGAAATTACCAGCCCACGTAAGCTGCATAATTCCGTGCCCATAAAACGGGCCATAGTATTCGGTTGCGGGATTGGCGGCAGAATATTGACCAAACCCCCATTCGTGCATAAGACGCTTTGTACCACCAAGATTACGCCATTGAGCAGTCTCCAAAAGCACTTGAGCTAAAAACATAGCAATGCGCCTTGGGTTACTTCCAAGGTATTTTCTTGTGCACCTATTTAATGAAACCACATGATTCTGGACACGCTGGCGCGCAACTCTCGCCGTCACCTTATATATATCGCTATCTGTAGTGATCGCTCTCCGAGGACTACCACTTTGCGTATAGAACGGATAGCGGGGAAACGTAGCGGCCAGCTCGTCTCGGGTTAGCCATCCACACTTCCTGAAATGGCGGATAAACGCGAGTGGATGGAAGAACCAGAGCTTCTGCGCGGTGGGCAAGCCGGTCGTATCCCAGAACTGGATTTCCTTGAGGTAATTGAGGAACTTGTTGTAGCCCTGCTCGTTACCGTAATAGAAGCCTCCCTCGTCGAGCAGCTTCGCGTAGCGTGTCTGGTTGTTTGTGCTATCCCATTCGCTCGGCGCATTGCAGATAAACCCGCGCAACGCCTGGCGAACACTATCGTGACCCTTGACGTAGCCTGAGAGCGCGTCCGCTTTTTGTACTTCCGTTGTTTCCGTCGCGTTCGTCAGTTGCCCACCGTCGACGGCGTCGTTGACGAGTTTCTTGAGCGCTGCGATATCGCACAACCCGTCGGTGCCGAAGGGCGTAGCGTCGCCGAGCTTCTGCCAGCCCATAAACGGCGGGAAATCTGCGTCGGACAATTTCTTGATCGCCGCCTTGCTGATATCGATATACCCTTGCTTCCCTGCGTCGAAGGTTACTTGTGCCCACGTCACAGATTGGCTGGGTATGTTCACTGGATGCGGGTTTCCTGGCAACGCTCCATCGACCGGAGGTGGTGAGTTGGCGGATTGATCTGTTAACGTGGCCGGTGTCGAAAGAATGCGTCCGAAGCGCAACATCTCGTACCCGTCGCTCGGACAGACGCCGTAGAGCGCTGTCGCGCGCTTGTAGAGATCGTATTCGTAGTCGGCCTCGCATACCGGCTGCTCCGTCAGCAGCGTGCGGGAGCCGTCCGTCGCAACGCTCCAGACGTTGGTGTATTTCGCCCCCTTGCTGAAGTACGTCTCGACGACCAGCGGCAACGCGTTCGTACCCGTCTGGCCGGTCTCGAACCTGATACCGTGCAGCTTGTTGTGCTCATCCGTTTGGGGCGGTAACGCAAAGAACTGCTGCCCGGCGGGAATCGTGTAGTAGGTATGGCCCCAGCAGTCCGACGTCGTCGGCGTGTCCGGTGCGGCGTTACCAAGCTGCGTATGACCGAAGTACGCATCGAAATCCCCCGGCGTCATGAAGATTTCGAAGTGCGTATAGCTCACGCCTTCGTAGCGTCCCAGAAAGCCGATAACGTCCTTGCGCCGTACCTTGGTGCCGCCGCCCGCCGCCGCGGGCTCTACCGCTCCCTGGGCGACCTGGCCGGTCGGCTTACGCAGGAACTCGGGCAACCGTTTCCCGTCGTGCCCGAACGACTGGTACTCGGCGAGCGGCAGCAGGTGCATGTAGAGCGAATAGAACGTTAGCGTGCGACCCTCGCCCGTTTCAGTCGAGTGCCTGAGCAGGGCGAAGCCCGCGTTGCTGTTGCCCGCATCCATCGCATGCTGGCAGACCCGGTACGCGACGACCTCGCCGTCGGCGATGGCATAGACAGGGCTATGCGTGTCGGGCGCGAGATGGACGCCGCAATGCCATCGGCGGTCAAACGCAATCGGGTAAATGCCGTGCGCAAGTTCGAACTTGTCGACGGCATCCATCATGGGGTCCGGCTTCGATCCGTCGCTAGACGTAAGGCCGGATTCAGGCAGAAACGGAGGGCTAATAATCATGGCGAGTCAGTTCGTATGGGAGTACCGCTCATTGAGCTTCAGGTCGCTTTTCGGCAGCACGGGCAGTACCGCGGGTACGTTGTCGGGGCCGACAAACGTGAACGAGCCAGCCTTGATGGTGAACGCGCCGGGGCAGTGAAAGGTCATATTGCCGTTCTCGATGACGAGCGAGGCCCCACCGCTGTTGAGCGTGATTTTCGACTTCGCAGCCACCTGGACGTCCGCGCTCTCGCTCGCGATGCGCAACTGCTTCTGCGCGAACAGGTCCATGCCGTCGGTTAGCGCCGAGGCCGTCAATTTGCCCTTTGCCGCGACCAGGTTGATACCGAGTTTGTGCGCGCAGAGCGAGATCAACTCGCCCGCCGCCATGCGCAGACGTTTCGCGATGCTGACGTCCATGTCCCGGGCAGTCGCGATCAGGTTCTCGCCCGCCGAGTGCTGTACCGACTTCGGCGTCACAAATGCCATGCCACCGGGGGCGCTTGCGAGCAGGCCCGCGTCGCGAAGCTGGTTCAGGCCGTCGAGCAACGCCGACTGTGTGGCACGATCGGCAGGATCGGCCCCGGCCTGCGTGGTCGCCGTCACCAGATCGGTGACCCGCTGCAACGCCGCCTTGAGCTGTGCGATCGCAGCGGGCATCTCCAGGTGCGGCGTATCCGCCCCGGCCGCGGCGTCCGCCGTGAAGAACAGCCCCTTCGCCGCGCGCATCGTGCCCCACGATTTCGTAGTCGCTTCAAACCCTTCACCACGCGGGAGCTTCCTGCGGTTGAGCAGATACCCCTGGTTGAACGCCGACTGGCTGTACACGGTCGCAATGCGCGCGCTTTCCTTGCCCTGCAGGTCGTTGAATACGACCTCGGCGCCGAGCAGCGGCGAGCGCCAGATGGCATAGCTGAACAACGCATCGGTTGCCCGCACCAGATCCTGGTGCGAAAAATCGTGAAGCGCCCCGCCGATGTGGAGGCGGTCGATGTCGCCGTGAGCCCCGACGAGCAAGACCTCTGTGTCCGGAAGCAGGGGCGAGTGGAAGCCGCCCTGGCAGGACGATGACGGACGCACCAGGCGCAGGCTCAGCAGCTTGTTGCTGGCGTTCGCCGAACCCTGCAGGAATTTCGGCAAAACGCGGTAACGTCCGTACTCGTCCATGTCGCCATAAGGCGTCGAGTCGGTGGTTGTCACGATGCCTGCAACGGGGCCGCGCAGAAATCTCCAGTCCCGCTCGTAGTCAAATCTGGGTCGATACGTCAGGTGTGCGGGCATCGCCTTGAAGCGGGTATAGGCCGGCTTCGTGCGGCTGCCCTTCATCCTGAACGACGTCACCACGAAGCCGTATTCGGCGCTCGGCATCTTCGCATTGTTCAGCCTGATCACCACGCCCGGCGCGATACCCTTCGCATCGCTCGCGCCAGCGAGCGTCACCTGCCGCGCGATCTGCTCGTCGCGTCGTGTCTGCGCAAGCGTCTCGCCCTGCTGCTGCGTCAGATGGAACTCCGTGCTGCGACTGATCTGCCCGAACACCGAGCTGTCGTCTGCCTCGTTCGGGACATTCGCCGTGGCCCGCAGCGGGTCCTCCGGCGTGCGGTAGTTGCGCTCCCATACTTCGACCGTCGCCGGCACTAGCGTGCGCTGCTCATGGACCTCCTGCGCCGCCTCGTGTGCATTGCTGTGCAGCCCGGACCCGGCCAGCAGCGGCAGGTCGATCGCGCGAATATAGGCGCGCGGATGGTTGGCGAACACGAGAACGTCGAGCAGCCCGTTCTCGCCGCGCTCCTGCCGGTAGAACCAGAAAATGCCCTTGCGTTTCGCATGACGTGCGATGAAGTCCCACACCGACTCCTCGTACATGACGATCTGCTGCATCTTCTCCTGCGGCCCTTCGAGATCGAACTCGATGTCGAAGCCATCGAAGTTTTTACCGTCGACCAGCTTCTGTCTGACCATCTCCTCGAAGGTGACGTCGTGCAGCACATCGGAGTGGACCATGCGCTTGCCCAGCGCAGCAAAGCGCGGCTCGATGCGCACCTGGTAAGCGGCTTCATCGCGACTCGTGCGGATGCGCTTCCAGCGCGTCACCACACCATTGAAGGTGGACGCCGCGTGATCGACGGGTTCGGTCCAGCTCGCCGAGGGCACGGCTGCGCGCTCATCGACCTGCAGACCAGCGCGGCGCCCCACATAGTCCTTGCCGTCGATATCGAGGCGTGGCGACGTAACGGTGATATCAACCGCATAGTCCTTGCAGAGTCCGCCGCGCACCTTGAAGTCGAGTACGTCGAGGTCGTGCGGCTGCTTGCCGATCCACACCCGGAGATGCTGGGTCAGGCGCACGCTCGGGTGGCGCA
>Ga0153988_1000292_pt1 | contig 12670 bp, 6 predicted proteins | sample TSNC072MetaG_FD_104742 | JGI IMG/M metagenome (GOLD analysis project Ga0153988, IMG submission 104742) | Attine ant fungus gardens microbial communities from North Carolina, USA - TSNC072 MetaG | ecosystem: Host-associated > Fungi > Mycelium > Unclassified | place: USA: North Carolina, Jones Lake...
CTGGTCAGCTTGGTAGTGGTTCATATGATGTAGTTTGTGCTTGACATCATCACATAGTCCAGCCTTGAATTGATCCCAGAGAAGATGAGGCTCAGCCACTTTATCAGTCAGCAAGATAACTGCCAACAACTGATGACATGCCATTCCAGGCTACATTGTAATTGCTTCTTCCAAGCAAATCCTCCACTCATGATCATCCTCCAGTAATCCCCTTGCCATACATGCTTCCTTGAATGTAGCAAACACTTGGCCATTCCAGGTCCTCAGATGTTCCCAACTTTTTCCACCCTCAAATATAGTCAAAAGAAGTCATAAAAAGAACTGTTCTCCCTTTGATGGTGACACAAAGTATATTCTCCCAATTACCTTGGCCTGTCGTCTTGGATACCATGATTTGACTTTAGCATTCCAGGTATAGTGCTGAGGGAACTACCAGTAGGTAAGGCCTAATCTATCATCATGTACAGAGTTGTAGTCAAACCAAGCAGTTAGCTGAGTCTTCTTCACATTTTGCCTAGCTAGCACTTCATTGACAGTCTAGTAAGCATGGAAGTTGACATAGTGTTCATTGGGAAGATGAATAGGAAGACGTTGAACTGCTGGTGACTCTCCATACATGTTGAATTCAAAGATCTTTTAGCAAGCTTATGTTAGACCAATAAAGTGACCATCCAAATGAGCTTTGATTTCATCCTGCATTCCACTACTAATCTCCATAGTTGCTCTATCAGGACTCTTGTAAATGTACTTGCTCAGATACTTAACAGTTCCTAATCCAGCTGAGATCTCAACATTGAGATGACAATCAAAGAGAAGAAGAAGTTGAGGACAGTAAGGGACCACATATTGATTAGTAAATTTGGCCCCATTGTGTTCAAAAACCAAGCCATTATCAGGCCTAGCATAGAGTAGATAACTGTTCTCAGTCCAATCTGTTCTTTCTCTATACTCCTTGGGAAAGTGTTTACTATATTTTTTATTAACTATACACTTGGCTTGGGGATTGTCAACACCACATGGACCATGCAGCATATACTTGGTGACTTTTGCATAGAGGAGTGGCTGTAGTTAAGAGTCAGGAAGTTGAGCTGAGATTATGAAGTTTATGTGATGAGAGTCTCAAATGCGATATTGAGGATGAAGGAAGATAAGCAAGTGGATATAGGGAAGACCTCTCTTCTGGAACTCAATGGTGTGGATATGAGCTATAGTAGTACCAAAGAAACCATTATCAATGAGCTTGAGGAGTGCTTTTTTCTTCTGCTCAAAGACCTGTGATATAATATCAGAACGATCAGTAGCTGTCTGACCAGGGAAGAGACTATGGATGATTTCTGGCCACTTGGGATTAGCAGTCATGGTAAGGAAGAGATCTGGTTTGTGAAAGTGCCTGCAAATGGTCATAGCATTCTGAAACAACTGGGTCATAAACCTAGGACTCCCTACATGAGAAGAGAGAAGAATGAGTTTGTGTCCTAAAGGTCCAATATCTTCTCCATCATGCCTATCATGCACAGCAGCATCCTGAAGTCCCTAGTAAAGCTCAGATCTAAGAGTATGTTGATGTGTCCTAGCCCAGTTGAGTTTTCTCTGCTCACAATTTGCCTATGCATCAACCACAAACTGCTGAAAGAGCTTTCCACCATAAAAGAGAGGTGGCTGAGGACCATCTCTTACATGAAGACAATAGGTATAGTAGCATGTATCAGACACCACCTATAAGTGAGCACGTTCCTTCTTATCTCTTTGCCTTGCATTCTCCCTTTGTTCTCTAAGTTGAGCCCCATGGATTGGAATTCTTGGATGCTATCCATTCTCTCCCTTTGGAAACAACAGAACATAATGAAGAGCAGAATATGAAGGACTGTTCTGGCTAATCTGTTCAAGTTGTTCTCCTCTTGCCCATAATACCACATCTCTATTATCCAATACATGATGTACCCCATCCTCAGGAATGATAACTGAAATTTCTTCAATAGTAGGTAGATTATGAGTTCTTTGATCCTGTTGCAAATTCACATATAGCCTAATTGTGATCTCCTCTTGCTCCTCGACTGGCTTTTTCCTAATAAGTTCATAGGTATGATGATAATGACCAATATATGGGTGGTTATCCAAGAGCATTGTTTGAAGATTATCTATCACCATAGGATCCAGGTTATTATTATTGGCCCTCCTGACATTGAGCTGCTCTGCTGTATCAAGGATATAGATTTGCACATACATTGGAGTCTGATCACCATGAGAAAGAAGAGCACCAGTGAGATGATGAAGCTCTCTCTGAATTTTAAAACAGTAGGGACTAGATTGCCTAGTAACTGAGTTATTGATTTTGACTTCTACTGAAGTCATAGCAAATGCTGCATTATACTGCTGGGTATTATTGCAAAATTCTCTTGAGTAATAATCATCTCTAGTCAAGTAGTTATGAAGAATTCCAGTGAGTGGTTGAAGGGGAGATAGTTGGATCTGTCCTTGCAGACAGCACATACCAAACTTTGGATGATTGACCCTTGAGGAAGTGAGCTTTTCACAGTCAAAGTGAAGAGCATGACAGTGAGGACAGATAATAGTCAACATGCCCAAGTTGAGATAGTGAATATTGTTCTCTAAGAATAGCTGTCCAGCTGGTGAATAAGATATAGGCTGAAGAACAGGTGGTGGGATATTATCTGGAACAATGGCATCTTAAATCTAGTTCAACTGTTAACAATACAGAATTTTGGTATCCAAAAATTATTATACCTAAACCACATCATCTTGCACATCTAACTCTCGAATATTTCCTTCCTCAACATCCTGTTAAACTTAATCAATATTCATTTACAGAAAATGAGTGAAATATGTTACTTACAACTCTTAGAATGTTTTCTTGCATATTTCTATCTACATGTAGGTCCCCATTACCATCTCTATTTTGCTGTCCTTTATAATCAAGAGCATCTGCATCTGCATCTCTCTATCTCTCTATTATTTGATTAATTTGAACTATTTGAGATGGTTCTGTTCTTTTTTCTGCTTGCAATGCTTCTAACTGTCCTACTAATCTCTGTTGCTCAATCTGCCTCTCTTCTACCTGCCTCTGTCTCTCTGCTTCTACTCTCATGATTTGTGCTCTATACTCCTGAGTTGTTCTTTGTTATTGCTCCATTAATAGTAAATGCAAATGATATAAGGTAGAGATACCACCTCCTATAATTTGAAGTTACTACTGTTCATTGTGTCGACGTCTGCACAAATCAAGTATAGCATCCTCAAGATTTTGTGGAACATGAACAGGAGTTAGTTGAAATCTTCCTCTTCCTTTTCCTCTTCCTTTATTTCAAACAGGAGCTGGAGGGATATTTTGGAGCAAAGCAGGTACTACATATCGTTGTGCTCTCTCCTCAGCTCTCCTAGCCTGACGTTCTTCTTCAACAGGATCCATATCTCACAATTGTCTTACTATTCACTTATAGCTACTCTAAGAAAAAAGGTATACTATTGTCTCTAAGAAGAAGACCCCTACTCTAGACCCCTCTCTTAATGAGTAGTTGTCAATCCTGTGTGTATACAGATTACAATGGACCTCTAGCACTAGGTTTATAATAGAAGAGTTTATAGGTATACTACCACAGTACCGCTCAAGAAAAGAGTCCTTCTGGGAGAGGAGACCTGAGCTTAGTCACACACTCCAAGCTCTATACCACAGTTGTAGAGTACTGTCTCCTTTACACCTAGGGCCTGGCTTCTGGTCAAGGTATAGAGAGAGTAGAGAGGTATAAGAGAACAAAGAGAAGGGTAGGGAATAGTGGAGAATAGTGACTATGATTTGAAAGAGTGAACTCGATGATGAGCTGGCATTGTTTGTACATGTTGTGTTCCTCTTATACAACTATTTGGGTTGAATTGTAGAAAGAGGAGGGTTTTAATGATGAAATATATCATTAAAATTCCTTAAAATGAGGAGAAAAAATACAAAGTCAATTATCAATTTTCTTAGATTTTACTGAATTTATTTGAATTTTGTAGAATTTATTAAGTAAATTAAGTGAAAAAAGAGAACGTATGAAGAAATTTGATGACCAATTCTTAGCTAAAACTGACAAATACTTACCTAATTTTTACATAATTAATTTGAAAGTGCCATCATCTTATATTTGGTGTAGCATACATACTAGATGGTACCATATATTAAATTACTAATACCTCAAAAACCACCACAATCTATACTTCACTTTTAGGGTCAGTAGAAGCTTTCTTTATACTACTCAGAATGATTTTAAAATGACCTCAAGGTAATAAATATTAACAGAAATATGAAGTTCTTAATGTTTGCACATAGACTTAATTAATTATTCATAGATACTTATCTGCCTTTTATTAGAACAAAGGACAGCCTCTATAAGGCTTAGCAGTGGACACTTAACCCTACTTCTTATCTGAGTTAACAAGGAGAACTTAATAGAGTTTCTATTAGATTTAGTGCCCTATATATAAACAGTAGCCCTAACCCTGCTACAATGTCCCATGTGTCCATCAATAAGAAAAGAAAAGAAAAGAAAAATAAATATTGACTTAGCTGTTTTGCCAAAGTCATAATAGCTTTCATATGATTAAGTTATTGCATTTTCAAGTACAAAGGTACTATTATATATAGAAAAATAGGTAGTAGCATGTGATGGTCTGTCCTAGTGCACAGACCATCACAATCCTATATATAAGAACTCATAGTCTAAGGATTAGATCTTAGACTTAACAACATCTTTTGTTACTATTTAAACTTCACTTCTAAGCTCCTTTGAGCTATAGCATTTATAATCACAAATCAGTAAGTGATTATTTGTGATAGTTTGTTAAGTCTACTGTTTTCTATCCCTCTTGTGTAAGACTCTAGCCAAGATGACTTAAGTCTACTCCAAGTCTAAGTTAACAAGAAGAACTCAATAGAGTCTTTATTTATTTCCTATATACTACTTATACAACTACTACATGGTCTGTGCACCATTTTCCCACACTCACCATTTGACCCTGTGATGTGACCTCCTGGGTATGTGACTGTGACATGTGATATTTGTCATATGACACTTTTCCACATAGATTCTTCTTTGATAAAAAACTTTTCTTTAGATACCATACTTACTACTATGCTAACAAAGCAATCTCCACCATCAAAAGCATGAAAATACTTGGCAACTCTACAAGAGGTCTATTTTCTATACATAAGTGCCTCTTATACAGGACATATGTACTCTCTATTATACTATATAGATTCTAACTCTGGTACTTCAAAGGTACCCCTATCTTCTACTCTCTCAAAGAGTTAAAGAAAATGCAACAAAGGGCAGCCCTATAGATCACAGAAGCATTTTGCACATCTCCCATATGGGGAGTTGAAGCTATTGCTAGTCTTATTCCTATTCACTTCTATCACAAAAGGCCACTTACTGATTTGTGATTTGATATTTGAATATTCAAAAAGGCTTAGAAAGTGAGTTTTAGACAGTAACAAGAGATGTTGTTAAGTCTGAGGTCTAATCCTCAGACTATGAGTCTTTAAATACAAAAGGGTGATAGTCTGTGCATTAGGACAGATCATCACATGCTACTACCTATTGTTCTACATATGGTAGTGTCTTTGTGCTAGAAATAGTGATAACCTAACCATATGGAGGCTATCCTTTGTTCTAAGAAAAGGACAGATGACTATCTATAGGTAATTAATGAAGTTCATGTGCAAATATTGAGGCCTTCATATCTCTACTAATATTAATTGCCTTGAGGTTGTTCTAGGCTCATTCTGAGCATTATGAAGAAGGCTTCTGCTGAGTCTAGAACTGAAGCATTGATCATGGCAGTTTCAAGATATTAGCAATTTAATAAATAGTAACATGGTGGTTACCAGTTGATCTGCTTAATATCTCGGCCAATATTGATTGCCTCAAAACGTAACTGGCATCAATCAAAAGGTCTTTTCGAGGGCTTTCCGTAGCCTTTAAGATTGTGGGAATCGTCGAAGAATTGATAGAGATATGGCCAAATGAAGTTTGTGACAACTTTTATCTAGACAAACTCATAGGATATTACCACCTATGAGTAGCCTTATTTCCCAAGCAACATGCTATCAACACTCTCCTAGACAAACATCACTCAAAGCAGGCTATCCCTCATCATATAACTACTAGAACATTCAAACAAAATCTTAAAATAAAAAGCCCAATTGTAGATATCAACTATTGCCTAAACCAAATAATGTAGTTAAATACAAAGATGCCAAAGTAAGAACCACCTACCTCAACAAGCTCAAGAACATCTATAGAGCTTCTAAAGATGACCCTAATACCCTTTTCATCATATCAGACATGAGTTTAAAAAACAATGTTGTCATATCTGTTACACATATCCAACAAGGACAAGTTCTAATCACCAAAGCCATATATCATGCTATGAACATCTCAACTACTAAAGTAGAATTATTTACCATCAGATAAGGAATAAGCCAAGCTGCCCACACTGATGGTATCACAAATATAGCCATTATCATAGACACTATCCTAGTTGCCAAAAGAATATTCAACACTTTGTGCTATCTATTCCAACTACATTCTATTGCTATCTCCCATGACCTTAGAGCCTTCTTTAGTAGAGACCCTAGAAATTCTATAACCTTCTGGGATTACCCTAGCAATGATAACTGGCCCTCTTACCATCTAGTCAACAAAGAGTCTAAATTGTCTAGATTCAACAAAATATCATAGAATTATAGCAAAAAGGATAAATATGACTCAATCATCCAAAAGTGGCAGATGTACTTTTAAGTATTTGACTATAGGGGAAAATTTTCCTTAACCTCAATGACGATGATAACAAACCTATACAACCTTCATACTCAAAAAGAGGAACATGGCTTAAATACTTTAGCCTCTCTAACTTGCTATACACCTAGGTTACCAGACTTATCACCAACCATACCCTATTGGCAAATACAGAATAAAATTCTTCCCTAATGAGTTATCTTTATGCCTATATGGCCAAGCCCTTCTCAAAATAAGAGACCACATTCTCTATAACTGTAAAAGATACCAATAGTTGTGAAACCCCAAATGAGACTCTCTCAAGGACATTCTTACATTCCTTAACTTCAACCCAAGCATATTCTGCTTTCAAGAAGGCATTACATAACTCTTTATATTTACTCTTCCCTTTCTGTACTCTATATAGTCCTGTGTCTCCTATTGTTTCCCTCCTTTTTTCTTTTTTCTCTTTTTTCTCTTAACTTAAGTAGTTAGCTGTAACTACCATAGCCTACCATTGAGTCCTGTGTAATAAATTTTTGATTAAAAAAAACACTTTTCCACACTTCTTTCTTGTGTAGTAAGTCCAAAAGAATAATATAAAATAAAAGGAAATATAAATAATAACTTAGCTGTTTTGCCAAGTCATGACACCTTGTTTCTATAAAGAACTAGGGGGTTGTGTTCATTCCAGATGAGGATCCAGGAAGCTATGAGAATGTCTCTATTTTTGTAAAAGGACAAAAGACTTACCAAGGACTCAGAGTAGGTTTCTGTCAAGGACCCATCTTTATAGTAGGCTAGATCCCAGGCATAAAGAAAAAGGTCTGTCTCTTAGAATAATAGGAGTAGGCTAGCTGGTATATTACAGCTGGTCCTAAAAGACTTCAGATTTGTGTAAACATTTTTAAAAAACCCTTGCAAATGGCTAGAACCACTTTGAGACCTCTATTCCTTCTCTATAAGCTAGTGAGAGAGACTGGACATGATATTGATAGAGATGAAATCTAACAAGAGTAAATAGGATAGGTCAGAGAGACAGAATATCTAAGCTGCTTTATAGTTGTGTGCAAACAAGTAGGTACTAGAGAGATAATTCAAATAATAGAGAGCTTACAAATGGGAATAATAAAGAATATTTTCATAGAAACCTAGAAAGTAGAAATGTTTGGTATCTACCCAAGAGAACTCTTACCAAGTCAGATCTCAAAGGTACATATTTGCTGCTATACCAACAGTGGAATTCAAATGTCTATCTTGCACCATAACACTACCCTTCTCAGTCTAGTCCAGTTGTTATGAATATCAAGTGGGACTATAACTATTATCAGCTATAGTCTGATAATGAGTGGATAGTCAATGAGATGTTGGCATTATTGGATGAAGATATCATAATATAGTAATGCATTGAATGTAGTAATACATTGAATGTCTTAGACTCAGAACATTGGACTCATAGTATAAACAGAACTCTTCAGAGAAATCTTGGACTATTTCTCTTTTATCTTTGAACTAAACTAAATGGAACTGTTAAGACTCTAGACCTTAGTTAAATATGTATTTCAACTAAAACCTATATCTAACACTTGATATCTTCACTCTTTATTAAAGGATCTGGTTAAGGTTTTCAGTGAAGTTATATCAGAGAAGAGATGTCAATGAGACTTTGAGTAGCACCCTTGAGGTTGTCCTAAGATAGATAAGAGTACCGATCCCTTGAAGTAATGAGAATACAGAGAGGAATACAGAAAGAAAGAACTTGCTATTCTCTTCTTTTTCTGGTCTATATTTATTCTAACTAGGTATTGTGACTATGTTACAATGTGGTAACACTACTTGTAACTAAGAGTGACTAGTTAAGTGACAGTCCAGTGACAGAAGCTAAGAAGGTAACAAGTCGAGTTAGTGTCTAATAATGGGTTAGTCCAATGTTATCCCATTTAGCACAAGTCTAAAGATAGAAAGAGGAAGATAGTCTGAGATTTCTCTGAAGAGTCTTGTCCATATTATGAGTCTATTATCCTATAAGAGTCCTTGGATATTCAATGTATTACTATATAGTGATATCTTTATCTAGTATGGGGGTAGCCTTTGGGCTACCTGCATAATAGTGTATGATTCACATCTCCTTCTATTTCTATTTCTTTTATTGGTATTCTCATTCATTTAATTTCTATTTCAATTCTATTAGATAATTATGTAATTATCAATAGTAAAAGTGACATGACGCAAAAATAAAAAGAATATCCTTTTTACCTTCAATCACAAAACCCTAAGACTACTTTCCTCTCTGAACTCATTATCCTTTCCACACTAGCATTGCCAACATCTTGTCTATTAGCCACTTATTATCAGACCATGGCTGATAATAACCATAGTCCTACTTGATGTTCATAATAGGAACAATACCAGACTAACCTATTATTAGACAATAACTTGGTCTTGACTCAACTTGTTACTCTTGTCACTGATCTGTCACTTAACTGGTCACTTAGGGTTACAAGTAGTATTACCACATTGTAACAACTGTTACATACCTAGTTAGGATAAATACAGACTAGAAAGAGAAGAAAATAGCAAGTTCTCTCTTTTTGTATTCTCTTTGTAAAACCCTACTCTGAGGAATCAGTACTCTTACTTGTCTTAGAGCAATCTCAAGGGTACTACTCAAAGTCTCATTGATATCTCTCCTCTAATATAACTTCACTGAAAACCTTAACTAGACCCTCTAACGAGGAGCGTAAAGATATTAAGTGTTAGATATAGGCTTCAAGTTGAATATATTCAACTGTGAGGTCTAGAGTCTTAACACTAGTAGCCTGGCTCACTATCAATATAGTAGAACTACCAAGAACTCCTATACCCTTATGTAGACTTTACTTCAACTGACTACACAGCTAGAAATCTTTTCCAAAAATATATAGCAAGCTATTAGCTCTTAGCTGAGCAAATGTCCAAGTCCTTCTTAAGGTCAAGTATTCCTTTAAGGGAAATTTTGTAGGGTTTTTACATAAAATAAGAACTCAGTTACTTAAATAGCCTTTTAGCTCTAAAGCAACAGGAAGAGAAATAGTAAAGGTTAGTTCCTTTTTTCTCTCTGTGCTACTAGAGTATTTTATTAGGATTACAAATCATAGACACAACAAAACAAAAGAAACAAAGAAAACTTCTAAATTCCCAAAGATAGCAAGAGAAAAATGATAAACCCATATTCTATCCAATCATACAGCTATAACTCCCTACTCCTCTAATCCTACTCCTAGGGTCCTTCTCTGGGTAGTATATGGCTCTCAAGCCTCTTGATAAACAGTGAAGAGAGATGTTGATCTTAAGTTGGTCTGCTCTTGAGCATGTTGTCTTTATCAATTCTCTCTTTTATCTCTTCTTCTGTATTCTATATTCCTTTTTCTACTCCTTTTATATCTTACTAGTCTGTCAGTGACTGACACTTAACCCTAAGTTGAGGTAACTTAGGATCAGAGTATTTCAGGGTTAGAAGAGAACTCAATGGAGTTCTCAATCAATTGTACTACACTATATATACAAGTTGTGCTATTTGTCCACATTTATTCTACAAGTGTTCTTGGTTTAATTTTAGTCAATGTTATTTTACCTAGTCATGGTTGAGATAACTTATAATATTAGTGTTCTTCTATGAACAACTTTATGTGGTCTTTTTAAGATATACTTCACCTCTAAATAGTATTCAGTAGCATTGGATTATAGATTGTATATGTATCTAATAATGAACTTAAGATTGATTTTTACTACAATTTGAGAAATAAAGAAATAAGTCAGAATATCAAATTGTTAAAGAAAGGGAGCATAGCAGACTGACTTTAATACAAACTTGATAACATAGTCTTACAGAAAGGAGACTAACTTTAACCTCACAGACTGTTGAAGAAAGGGAGCATAGTAACCTGACAGATTACACTATTTGCTATTCCATAGACTGTTATAGGAAGAGAGCATAGTAGACTGACTTCAACACAATCTTAATAATGTAGAATTAGTAGAAGGATCAAGCTGGGCCAAAGGCCTAGAAGATAACCTTGTAATAATAATAGAGCTTAGACATATCTGTTTGTATAGATTAAATAATCCTTGAGGATCCACTAGGCCCATAGGTCTATGTGATTATGTTATCACAAGCTAAACTAGAAATAGTCATTTAATTTACTTATGTAATCCCACAAAAATGCAGTTATTGGACCTTAGCTAGACTGTTTACATATACTGCATAATAAATTGCTAAATTAAAAATATTGGTATACTAGAATCTTGGCCCAAAACCTGAGAAATTAGCTCCAATACCAACTGTAACATCAAGTATAGTATTGTTTATAATATTTTGTTTATTTATTTTTTATATTCAATGATTTATTACATGGGGTGCAAAGACAGACCATGACAAGTACATGATATCTACTTAAATAAGAGAAAAGAAAGAAAAAAAAAGACAGTAAATAAAAAAAAAGAGGAGACAAGTAAGAAATAAGATGACAAATGCTGTGCTTTTACTCCAAGGAGTCACGCCACAACAGGGCCTTATCTATTGTCAAAGCTGAATGCACCAGAATTATCTACTGCTACAAACTTCATTCGGCCATATCTCTATCAATTCTTTGACGATTCTCACAGTCTCAATGGCTATGGAAAGCCCTTGAAAAGACCTTTCGATCAAATGCTAGTTATGTCTCGAGGCAATCAATAATGGCTGAGATATTAAGCAGATCAACTGGTAACCACCATGTTACTGTTTATTAAATTGCTAATATCTTGAAACTGCTATGATCAATGCTTTAGTTCTAGGCCCAGCAGAAGCCTTCTTCATAATGCTCAGAATGAGCCTAGAACAATCTCAAGGCAATTAATATTAGTGGAGATATGAAGGCCTTAATTATGGTTAGGTTATTACTATTTCTAGCACAAAGGCACTACCATATGTAGAACAATAGGTAGTAGCATGTCATGATCTATCCTAGTGTACAGACTATCACAATTATATATATAAAGACTCATAGTTTGAGGATTAGATCTCAGACTTAACAACATCTTTTGTCACTGTCTAAACTTCACATTTTTGAACCTTTCAAGATTCTAAAGCACCAATCACAAATAAGTAAGTGACCATTTGTGATAGTTTGTTAAGTCTACTATTTTCTGTCCCCCTTGTTTCTGTAAAGAACTTGGGGGTTGTGTTCATTCCAGATGAGGGTCCTGGGGGCTATGAGGGTGTCTCTGTTTCTGTAAAAGGATAGAAGACTTACTGAGAGCTCAGAGTAGGTTTCTGTCAAGGACCTATCTTTATAGTAGGCTGGACCCCAGGCATAAAGAGGAAGGTCTGTCTCTCAGAATAATGGGAGCAGGCTAGCTTGTGTATCACAGCTGGTTCTGAAAGACTTTAGATTTGTGTAAACATTTCTAAAAAACCCTTGCAGGTGGCTGGAACCACTCTGAGAACCCCTATTCCTCCTCCATAAGCCAGTGAAAGAGACTGGATATGACATCAACTCTTCCCCCTCAAGTTAGGACCTATCATCAATGTTGGAAGAACACTTTTAGAGTAGTATAGTGTAGTTTCTACCCACATACTTCATTTGCTGAAATAGGAATGTTATGCTTACTTTTGCCCCCAAACCATGCCCACTATCAGAAACACCAAAGACTTTTGCTGAATGCCTCTTGCTGAACTAGGAGAGTGCACCAAACAAGTCATTGCTGGAAAGAATACAAATAAAACCTACTCCATCTACAAAAATCCTACAACAAAAAGCTTGTTAAAGCAGATCTCTGCTAGCACAAAGTAGATAACTTCTACTTCACATCCTATCCCCCAGAATTACATTTTCAAAAAAACAAAGCAGTTATTACATATAAAGGAGTACAAAGAA
>Ga0153988_1000294_pt1 | contig 12655 bp, 12 predicted proteins | sample TSNC072MetaG_FD_104742 | JGI IMG/M metagenome (GOLD analysis project Ga0153988, IMG submission 104742) | Attine ant fungus gardens microbial communities from North Carolina, USA - TSNC072 MetaG | ecosystem: Host-associated > Fungi > Mycelium > Unclassified | place: USA: North Carolina, Jones...
CCGCGGCACCGGCGCTGCAGGCCGCGGCCGAAGCCGGCGCGGCGGCGGGCGAATTCACGTGGATTGCGAACGGGCGCTTCAAGGGCGGCTACATCACGCGTCACTTCGGTGCGCCGCAGCAGGGCATTCACGCGATCCAGCTCGAGATGTGCCAGTCGACCTATATGGACGAGGCGGCGCCGTTTGCCTATCTGCCCGAGCGCGCGGAACGGGTTCAGCCGACGCTGCGGCGCATGGTGGGCGGCGCGCTCGACGCGCTCAGGACGCTGCCTGCGGGGCAGGCATGAACTCGCTCGCCCTGTTCGAGTGCGCCAGGTGTCCCGATGGGTGCGCGCGCAGGGCGGCGGAATAAGGCGAGATGAGCGAGATGAGGCCCGAGGCCGAGGCGCTGCCGGCCTCGATGCGCGAACGCTTTTCGGGCGTCACGGATGGCGGGAGTCGCTTCCGCTATCCGGACTTGCCCGATCTCAGGCGGCGACCGAACGTGAACGCGTGCGCGCTCGCGGTTTTTCGATTGCCGGTTTCGTCACTTCTTCGGGATGAAGCGCCGCCTGCTGCGCCGCGAGAATATGAGCCTCGGCCGCGGCTCGGGCGGCGACCGGGTCGCGCGCCTTGACGGCGTCGCGGATGCTATGCATTTCGAGCAGGCTGAACCTGGCGCGGCCGGGATTCGCCATCGATTTCGCGCGCAGCAGATTGATGCGCGCAAACAGCGACTCCAGAAATTCGCGAATGATGTGATTGCCGCAGCCGAGCAGAATGACGTCGTAGAACTCGCCGGTCGACTTCAGCCGATCGAGCGCATTGTCGTTATTGACGGCTTCCTGGAATTGCGCGAGCGCCCGGTCGAGGGCCGCGACCTGCTCGTCGGTGGCCGACTGGGCCAGAAGCGCGGCCGCTTCGCCTTCGAGCAGCTTGCGCACGTGATAGATCTCCACCGACTCCTGGATGGAGATCGTCGCCACCGACGGCCCGCGGTTCGGCGCGTTGTGAACGAGACGCTCGGATTCGAGCCGCCGCAACGCTTCACGCAGCGTCGTGCGGCTCACGCCCATCGTTTCCGCGAGCGTCGTTTCGACAAGCCGCTCGCCCGGCGCGAGTTGCCCTTGCATGATGGCTTCCCGCAACTTCGACGTGGTCTGAAACAGCACGGTCTGCGGTGTGACTTTCAGATCCACAGCCATAACGTCCCCTTCCCTTGATCTTTTCAGTTTGTAATGCGGCGGCCGGCCAACGGAGCGCCGCGCGAGGCGCGCGCGCTCCCGATGCCCGGCCCGTGCCGCTTACCCTTGCGCGAGGAAGCGTTGGCCGATTTTTTCGAAGACGCAGTAATGGCCCTTGAACCACTCTTCCGCCGCGAGGCGCGCACGCCATGGCGTGCCGCGCGCTTTTTCCCGCGCATCCGACTCAAGTGCTTCCCGCTTTGCCAGATAGTGTAGAGCAAGATGGGTGAAGCGTTGAGGGTCTCCGTCGACGATATCGAAGCGCCGCACGGCAAGCCAGTCCTCGCATTCGAGCAGCGCGGGGATGTGGTCCTGTTCATACCAGCGATTGAATTCGTCGGTACGCGCCTCGGGCACGGTGAAGAACACGGCGTAGACGAACTGCGCGTCGAACGGCGCGCTCGCGCGCGCGCCGTCCTGATGCCAGTAGCCGATTTCCTCGCCGATGTAGCGGGTGAAATCCGACACGCCGCCGAGCATGCGCCGCGAGCGCTCGCCCGGATTGCCCTTGATCTCCTTGTACTGCGGAGTCGAGAGCGCGTCCCTCGATTCCATCTCGTAGATGGCGAGGTAGGCCGGCCCGTCGACATTGCGGTAGCGCTGCGCCGACGTGAAGCCCGGCGCCTTCATACGCGCCGGAATGTGCTCCGTGTCGTACCAGTCGTTGAAATCCTGCTCCCAGCTCGCGTCGGGAGTCATTTCCGAAAACAGCACCGTGCGACGGCTCATCTCGATCTCCTCTCAAAAAAGTTGTTGACTGGATTGTACGACAATCGTATTGTTTGTCAAACCGATACTTTTAACCGCCGGACTACCCCGGCCCTGGAGTCCCCGATATGAAGCTGCAAATCAAGTCCCTCTGCACGTACGTTCAGCACCAACCGGCACCGGCCAATGCCGAAGATCAACGTCCGCTGCACAAGGTTGCGGTTATCGCCGTCGTCAAGAACCCGTATGCGGGCACGTTCCGCAACGACCTGTCCGAAATGATCGAGGCCAGCGTCGAACTGGGCGAAAAACTGGCTGAACTCGCGAAGGATGCGATGGGCCCGTACGAAGTCGAGAGCTACGGCAAGGGCGGCATCGTTGGCACCGCCGGCGAACAGGAACACGCGAACGCGCTGCTGACAAGCGCATTCGCCGAGCCGATCCGCGCGGCCGTCGGCGGCAAGGCATGGATTCCCTCGTACACGAAGGTGGCTCCGGCAGGCGTCGCGATCGACGTGCCGCTTGCCTACAAGGATGCGCTCTATGTGCGTTCGCACTATGACGGCATGACCGTTTCGATTCCGGAAGGCCCGCTGCCCGACGAAGTCGCGGTGATCTTCTGCCTCGCGAACCGCGGCCGTCTGACCGCTCGCGTGGGCGGCCTGAAGGTATCCGAGGCAGTGGGCGAAGACGGTCTCGTCTAAACAATTTCCTTATGGAGGAGATGCAATGAAAACGGCAATCGTCAATCTGAAGACCATCGTCACCGGAGAGTGGCGCGATCCGTTCGCCAAAGGCGACAGCATCCTGATGTCGGACGGCAAGATCGAAGCGATCGGCACCCTGAGCGCCGAACAGCTCGAAGCATGCGACGTGGTGATCGACGCCGACGGCGCGACCGCGATTCCGGGTCTGATCGACTCGCAGATTCACAACACGTTCGGCGACTATACGCCGCGCCAGAAAACCGTTGGCTTCCTTGAGAGCTACGTACACGGCGGCACGACGACGGCGATCAGCGCGTCCGAAGTGCACGTGCCGGGCCGTCCGACCGACCCGCAGGGCGTGAAGGCGCTTGCCGTGGCCGCGCAGCGTTGCTTCGCCAACTATCGCCCGGGCGGCATGCGCGTTTTCGCGGGCTCCATCATTCTCGAACCGGGACTGGTCGAGGACGATCTGCGCGACATCGCCTCGCAAGGCGTGTGGCTCGCGAAGGCCGGATTCGGCGCGGTCAAGACACCGTTCGACTACGCGCCGATGATCGGCTGGGCGAAGAAGCACGGCATGATCACCACGGTGCATACGGGCGGCTCGTCGATTCCGGGTTCGTCGGGCATCTGGGCCGAACATCTGATCGCGATGCAGCCGCACGTGTCGTTCCATATCAACGGCGGCCCCGTGGCGATGCCCGATGAGGATTTCGGACGCATTCTCAACGAAAGCGAGATCGCGATGCAGGTGTGCACCGCAGGCAATCTGCGCACGCTGCTGATGATCGCCGGGATGGCCGTGCAGGCCGACAAGTTCGACCGCTTCCTGATCGCCACCGACACGCCGACCGGCAGCGGCATCATGCCGCTCGGCATGATGTACACGATCACGCACCTGGCGAGCCTCGGCAAGATGGCGCCGGAGCAGGCGATCTGCGCCGCGACCGGCAACAACGCGCGCACCTATGGCATCAACTCGGGCTTCCTGCAGGTCGGCCGCGACGCCGACGTCGTGATTCTCGACTCGTGCGTGGGCGGCACCAGGCACACGGCTCTCGATGCGCTGGCCAATGGCGATATCGCCTCGGTCGCGGCGGTCGTCACGGACGGCGTGCCGCGCTTCGTCGGCCGCAGCCGCAACACGCCGGCTTCGGAGAAGAACGTGCGGGTTATCAAGTCCCGCATCATGAACGATTTCGCGGCACCTAAACATTGAGAACTGGCATGGCTGAACAGAAAAGGATAATCGTGGTCGGCGGCGGCCCCGTCGGCATGGTGACGGCGCTCGCCTGCGCGCAACGCGGCTTCGCCGTCACGGTTCTCGAGGCAGCGCAGACGGTCGATACGAACCCGCGCGCGGCCACGACGCACCCGTCCACGCTCGAGATGATCGACAGCCTCGGCGTAATCGACGAATTCATCGCGGCGGGCCTCGTCGCGCGTTACTTCGACTTCTGGGACCGCGAGAAGCGCGAGCTGATCGCGCGCTTCGACCACGACCTGCTGCGCGAGGACACGAAGTTCCCGTTCGTCGTGCAGACCGAGCAGCACAAGCTCGTCAACATCATCGCGGCGAAGCTGAAGACGATGTCCGACGTGGACGTGCATTTCGGCGTGCCGGTGGTGGACGTCGAGCAGGATGCGAACGGCGTGACCGTGACGATCGACCGCGACGGCGTGCAGGAGAAGCTGAGCGGCGCGTTCCTGGTCGGCGCGGACGGCGGGCGCAGCACCGTGCGCAAGAAGCTCGAGATCGAATTCGAAGGCTATACGTGGCCGGAGCAGTTCCTCGTGCTGACCACCTCGTTCGACTTTGAGAAGGCGCTTGGCAGTTCGTATCGCGCCTACCTCGCCGACCCGAAGGAGTGGGGCAACCTGTTCAAGGTCGCCGGCGACGACATGAAGGGCCGTTGGCGCGCGGTGTTCCCGGCGCCGGTCGACGTGCCGGAAGAGTTCGTGATGAGCGACGAGGAAGCGCAACGCCGCCTGAACCGTATTTTCCCGCTGGAAGACGGCGCGACGTATCCGCTGCTGCACAAGAACATCTACCGCGTGCATCAGCGCGTGGCGGCGTCGTTCCGCCGTCAGCGCATCTTCCTCGCGGGCGATTCGAGCCACGTGAACAATCCGATCGGCGGCCTTGGGCTCAACTGCGGGATTCATGACGCGCTGGAACTGGCCAATACGCTCGCCGAGGCAGCGGACGGCAATGCCGAGCGTCCGGTGCTGGACCGCTACGAGCGTCGCCGCCGCTCGCTGAACATCGAGTTCGTTCAGCAGCAGACCGTGGCGAACAAGAAGCGTCTGGAAGAGACCGATCCGGCGGTGCGCGCGCAGCATCTGGCCGACCTCGCTGCGACGGCCGCCGATCCGGCGCGTCACCGCGCGTTCCTGCTGCGCACGTCGCTGATCGATAGCGTACGCAAGTCGCAAGCCATTCAGTGATGCTAACGGAGACCGATGGCATGGCTCATTCATTTGCCCGGCCGCAGCTGGCCGATCCGTCGCTGATCCGTTCGGCGGCATGGATCGACGGCGAATGGCTCGAAGCACCGGACGGCGCGACGATCACCGTGGCTAACAAGGCCACGGGCGAGCCGATCGCGACGGTTCCGTTGCTCGGCCGCGAGGCGACGGCCAAGGCCGTTGCGGCGGCGCAGGCCGCGTCGCCGGCATGGCGCCGGCGCAGTGCCAGGGAGCGCGCGGGCATCCTCAGGAAGTGGTTCGACCTCGTGATGGCGAATCAGGAAGACCTCGCGCGCATCATGACCGCCGAGCAGGGCAAGCCGCTCACGGAATCGCGAGGCGAAATCGCGTACGCGGCTTCGTTCATCGAGTGGTTCGCGGAGCAGGGCAAGCGCATCGAGGGTGACATGCTGGAAAGCCCGAATGCGGCGCAGCGGATCATGGTGCTCAAGCAGCCGATCGGCGTGTGCGCGGCGATCACGCCGTGGAATTTCCCGGCGGCGATGATTACGCGCAAAGCCGCTCCGGCGCTCGCGGCGGGCTGCACGATGGTGCTCAAGCCGGCTTCGCAGACGCCGCTCACGGCGCTCGCGCTGGCCGAGCTTTCGCATCGCGCCGGCGTGCCGCGCGGGGTGTTCAGCGTCGTGACGGGCTCCGCGCGCGAGATCGGCGCGGAACTCTGCGAGAACCCGATCGTGCGCAAGCTGTCGTTCACGGGCTCGACGGAAATCGGCAAGGTGCTGATGGCGCAATGCGCGTCCACGGTGAAGAAGCTGTCGATGGAACTGGGCGGCAACGCGCCGTTCCTCGTGTTCGACGACGCGGATCTCGACGCCGCCGTGCAGGGCGCCATCGCCTCGAAGTTCCGCAACACGGGGCAGACGTGCGTTTGCACGAACCGTTTTCTCGTGCAGGCCGGCGTCTACGATGCGTTCACGGCGAAGCTGAAGACCGCGATCGCCAATCTGCGCGTGGGCGACGGCATGGCGGAAGGCACGAGCCAGGGTCCGCTCATCGACGCCTCGGCGCTCAGCAAGGTCGAGGAACACGTGGCGGACGCGCGCAGCAAGGGCGCCGACGTCGCGCAGGGCGGCAGGCGCTCGGCACTGGGCGGCAACTTCTTCGAGCCGACGCTGCTCGTGAACACCTCGCTCGACATGCAGATCTTTCACGAGGAAACCTTCGGGCCGGTGGCGGCGGTGCTGCGCTTCTCGACCGAAGAGGAAGCGGTGGAGATCGCCAACGCCAGCGAAACCGGGCTTGCATCGTACGTGTACACGAACGACATGTCGCGTTTCTTCCGTATCGCCGAAGCGCTCGAAACAGGCATGGTCGGCGTCAATACGGGGCTGATTTCGAACGAGGTCGGCCCGTTCGGCGGCATCAAGGAAAGCGGCTTCGGACGCGAGGGCTCGAAATACGGCATGGACGACTACCTGGAGACGAAGTACGTCTGCGTGCAGGTGGCATAAAGCCCACCCGCAACGAAAAGCACGGCGTCAGCGGGGCTGGCGCTTCATGGATGGAGGAGACTTTAAATGTCGGATATCAGCAAGCCGTTACCTCTTGTGGCCAGGCATGCGTCGCGTATGCGCTGGATCGTCGTGTTGGTGCTGTTCGGCTCGGTTCTGGTCGGCTTTTTCGACCGGATCAGCGTGGCGGTTCTTTTCAATAATCCCGACTTCTATAACGCCCTGAATGTCGGTTTCAATCCCACCAAGCTGGGATTCCTGATGACGGCGTTCCTGATCGCGTACGGCATTTCGTCAGTCGTGCTCAGCATCATCGGTGACGTGTTCAAGCCCGGCAAGGCACTCTCGGTGTCGGCCGTGATCTGGGGCGTGGTGATGCTCGGCATGGGCGCCGCTCAGAGCTTCGGCACGATGATTTTCGGGCGCGTCGTGCTCGGCATCATGGAAGGGCCGCAATTCTCGCTGATCGCGAAGATCGTGCACCGCTGGTTCCCGCCCGAGGAGCGGGGCCGCGCCAATGCGGTGTGGATGGTGGGCAGCCCGATCGGTTCGGCCGTCGGCTTTCCGCTCACGCTCTGGCTCGTTCACGCCTATGGCTGGCGCGCATCGTTCTATATCTTCGGTGTGATCAGCCTGTTCATCATGGCGCCGCTGATCTTCTTCACGACCCGCGACCGCGCGCGCTATGCCGACCCGGAAAGCTCGCGCCAGGCCGTGGCCGCCGAGGCCAAGGAGAAGGTCGATCTGCGTCTGTTCCTGAAGGACTACCGTTTCTGGCTCGTCACCGCATACGGCTGCGGGCTCCTGATGTACCTGTGGGGGCTCAACAGCTGGCTGCCGACCTACCTCGAACGCGTCAGGCACTTCAACCTGGGGCAGATGGGCATTTATTCGTCGCTACCGTTCGTTCTGATGTTCATCGGCGAAGTGTGTTCGGGCCTGCTGGCCGACCGTCTGGGCAAGCGCGCAATTCTCTGCTTCATCGGCCTTGCCGGCGCGGGAATTCTGCTCTTCGCGGGCACGCAGATTCAGGAACCGCACCTCGCGGCGATCGTGATCGCGCTGAGCGCCGGCTGCTGGGGTCTCGGGTTGCCGGCCCAGTACGCGCTCGCGATGGACATCATTCCGGTCTCGGTGACGTCGGCGGGCATCGGCGTCAAGAACGGCTGCAGCAATCTGATGGGGGCGCTCGCTCCGGTTCTGATCGGCTGGATCGTCAGCACGACGGGCAGCTTCAATACCGGGCTGCTGGTCATCGTTCTGGGCAGCCTCGTCGGCGCGGTGATGATGCTTCCGCTGATTCGCCGTTACTGAGCGGTGGTTCGGTAAGCGGCCTCGTAAAACAGGTCGCGAAGTTTTGCCCTATATAAATAGTCATACTAATTAAATTGGAGATCTATCTTGCACAGCAATCGCTTTCGTCGCAGACTGGCGGTTTCGGCCGCCTCGTGCCTGGCGCTGACCGCAATGCATGGGGCGAATGCCCAGACCAGCATGCAATCGGGCGCGCCCGACTCGTACGTGCAGCTATACGGAACCATCGGAACCTATATCGGTACGTCCAAGCGCTCCGGAGATCCGAAGGCCGCCTTCGTGCAAGGTAGCGGCGGCTTGACGACGTCGTTCTGGGGCATTCGCGGGCGCGAAGACCTGGGCGGCGGCAATGCGATGATATTCAGCATGGAAAGCTTCTTCCAGCCTTCCACGGGCGCATTGGGCCGCAAGCCGACCGATCCGTTCTTCTCCCGCAATGCCTACATGGGATTCAGTACGCCGTACGGTACGTTGACGTTCGGGCGTCAAACGAACCCGACCTACATCAACATGCAGGAGCTGAATCCGTTCGGGGCATCGGTCGTGTTCTCGCCGATCGTGCTGCAGTCGTTCGTCTCGACCTATAACGGCGTCCTGATCGGGGATACGGTGTGGGACAACGCGATCCAGTACAGCTCGCCCTCGCTGAAGGGCCTGGCCGTGACGGGCATCTATGGCGTCGGCGGCGTGGCGGGGCAGCCCGGCGTGGCGAATCTCGGGTTGCACGCGAACTATTCGTCGGGGCCGTTCTATGCCGGCGTGTCGTTGCAGCGCGTGCGCACGCCCGTCACCGCGCCGGTATCCGAACAGGATGCATGGCTCGCCGGTATGCGCTACAAGCTACCGTTTGTCACGCTGTACGGCGCGGTGGAAGGCAGTCAGACGTATGGCTTGCGCTCCTCGAGCCGTACCTATCAGGCCGGCGCCGCAGTTCCGACCGGACCGTTCGGTTATGTTCTCGCCGAGTGGGCCCGGACCGACTACGACACGGTCCCAGCCTTGCATGGGTGGATTCGCAACACCGGCTCGCTCGCGTACGACTACCTGCTCTCGAAGCGCACCGACGTCTATGCCGTGTGCCTGTATGACAAGCTCGTCTCGAAGGGATCGGCCACGACGTTCTCGTTGGCGATGCGGCATCGTTTCTAAAGCCGCAGTGCGGAGTTAAGCATTGGCTTCAATAATTTAGGATTCCAATGTTCTGAGTCCGTCTCGGGTGATTCCCCAAGGAAAAAACAAGGGGCGATCTGCGCAAGCAGATCGCCCCTTGTTCATTCGATACGAGCAGAGATCAGCGCTGGCGAAGCGCTGCCTCTGTCCTTATCCTTGCGCTTCGGCCCGCCGCGCGAAGTACTCGAAAGAGTGCTCCCAATGCACGGGCGTCATGATCTGCGCCATCCGTTTGGCGCGCGCTTCGGGTGCGAGTGCCGTTTGCGGCAGCCCCGCCGAGCGCGCGAGCACCTCGATCCGCGCGGCGCGTTCGAGGAACACGCCGACACAGATCGCGTGCTCGATCGAGCGCCCGCAGAACGTCACGCCATGATTGGCCATCATCACCACGTCATGGCTGCCCATTGCTTGGGCAAGCGCCTTGCCTTCTTCCGGCTTGACGATCAAGGCGGCCGTTTCGCGCATGACCGGCAATTCGCCGAAGTAATCGGCATCGAGCGTATAAGGCGTGAAACGTTCGAGACAGCCGGACAGAATCGAGGCATGGCGCGGATGCGTATGCGCCACGACCAGCACGTCCGGACGCTGGAGAAAAATTTCGCTGTGAATCGGCCACTCCGAATGGCGTCCGCCGCTGCCGGCGATCTGCTTGCCTTCGAAGTTGACCAGCACGAAATCCTCGGCGCCTCGCACTTCCTCGAGGCCGATGCGATTGCGTTTGAGCCAGAAACCGCGACCTTCCGGATCGCGTAGCGACAGATGTCCCAGCGACATGTCGCCGTGGCCTTCCAGTTCGAGAATGCGGCAACCGAGTGCGAGTCGGTCGAGCGCACGCTTGAGATCTTCGTTCATGTCCATCATGTATTTCTCGTCAGTCGATACGTAAGCGAATAAGGTCAGCGAATAAGAAGGGGCCGCGCACAAAGCGTATTCAGCGCATGCCATGCGAGAGGCGACGCGAAATGAAAACCAGCGCACGGTCGAGCACGAGACCGACGAGGCCGATCGCGAGCATGCCCGCATACAGTTTGTCGTAGCGGAACGTTGCCCCCGAGTTCGCGATATAGAAGCCGAGGCCATGTGTGTCGCCGATCATTTCAGTCACGATCACGACAGTCATGCCGATCGGCAGCGCAATGCGCAGACCGTTCAGAATGCCGGGCAATGCCGCTGGAATCAGGACGTGCCGCAGCAGCGTGCCGCGAGTCATGCCCATGTTCTGGCCGGCCCAGACGATTTCGCGCCCCGTCGCGCGGCTCGCCAGATGCGTTGCGACCACGACCGGATAGAGGCATTCGAGCGCCGCAAAGGCGATCTTCGAGGGCGTGCCGATGCCGAACAGGAACGTGAAGATCGGAAACAGCGCGATCTTCGGCACCGGATAGCCCGCGAAGAACACCGGCTCGAACAGGTATTCGAACCAGCGTACGCGGGCGAGCCCGAAGCCGACCAGCACTCCGGCCACCGAGCCGATCACGAAGCCGGCGAAGGTGCGGCCCGTGGTCACCAGCACGTGATAGGGCAGATTGCCGGATATCACGTCGTTGACGAAGGCCGCGAACACCGCGCCGAGCGGCGGCAGCACGCGCGCCGAAATGAGGCCGGACAGCGCGACGCATTGCCAGAGCAGCAGCATCAAGGGCACGGAGTACCAGGCGCGCGCGCCGGACCACATACGTTTGAGTGCGATCATCGCTGAGCCTCCCCGGTGCCGAGCAGCACACCGCGCAACACGCGTTTGCGCACCGCCATGAGCAGGCGATCGGCGACGAAGCCGAGCAGCCCGTAAGCGACCACGCCGGTCAGCATGATGTCGTAGCGTACCCAGTCCTGGCCTTCCGTAATCAGCAGACTCAAACCGGTTTTCGCGCCGATCAGTTCAGCCGCGAACAGCGACACGAACGACAGCGCGAGCGCCACGCGCAAGCCCGCGAAAATGCCCGGCAGTGTCGCGGGCAATACGACACGGAACAGCAGCGTCGGGAACGGTGTCTCGAAGTTGCGCGCGACCCATACCAGATGCTTGTCCATCTGCTGGACCGCATGCTGCGCGGCGAGAAACACCGGAAACGACACGCTCAAGGCGACGATCGCGGTCTGCGTCGCACTCGTGAGGCCGAAAATAAGCAGCATGATCGGCAGAAAAGCGATCTTCGGCACCGGATAGACGAACGCGACGAGCGGATCGGCAAACTCGCCGACCGGTTTCGACAGGCCGGCCACCAGGCCGAGGGCGGCGCCGATCGCCGAGCCGATGGCGAAGCCGCCGATCAGCCGCAGCAGACTGTCGCGCAGGTAAGTCCAGAGCTCGCCTTCGCCGGCCAGTTCACGCGTCGCGCTGACGATGTCGCTCGGAAACGACAGATAGGGCGGCAGCTTGCCGCTCGCACCGAACCACTGCCACAGCGCCAGCACCACGAGCGGCACTGCGGCGCGGCCGGCCATGTAGGGCAGGCGCCGCCATCTGCCGCGGCGCGGCGGCGATGGCACATCGAGAACGGCGCTCATGCGACTCGCTCCACTTCGCGAGCCTTGATAACCTCTTCGCGCAGCGCTTCCCACAACGTCGTGCGCAACTCGAAGAAGCGCTGAGACTTGCGGAACGAAACGAAGTCGAGACCTTCGCGGTCCACCTGAAGGTCGAGCTTGATTCGCGCGGGCCGTGTGGAGAACACGACGACGCGCGTGGCGAGCGTCACGGCCTCGTCGATGTCGTGTGTGACGAACAGCACGGTGCGGCGATGCTTCGCCCAGATGTTGCCGAGCTCTTCCTGCAGCAGCTCGCGGTTTTGCGCATCGAGCGCGCCGAACGGCTCGTCCATCAGCATGATGCGCGGTTCGAGCGCGAGCATGCGGGCGAGCGCGACGCGCTGCTTCATGCCGCCGCTCAGTTGCGCCGGATACATGCCGCCGCCTTCCGGCAGGCCGATCATCGTCAGCAATTCGCTGACCCGGGCCGCGCGCGTTTGCTCGGGTACGCCGCCGATGCGCATCGGCCACGCAATGTTCTCGGCGACGGTGGCCCACGGAAAGAGCGAGTAGCCCTGAAACATCATGCCGCGATCGCGGCCGGGTCGATCGATCGGCTTGCCGTCGACGAGTATCTCGCCGCCGGAGAGCTGATCGAAGCCGCCCGCCATATGCAGGAACGTGCTCTTGCCGCAGCCCGAAGGGCCGAGAATCGCGAGGAATTCTCCTTCCTCGACCGCGAGATTGAACCCGTCCAGCGTTGCGACGGGACCTTTCGGTGTCGCAAATACTTTGCGCACACCGCGTGCTTCGAGAATCGGCATTGCACTTATTCCTTCGGTAGCCACGACATATCGACGAGCTGATTCACATCCACCGGCTTGCGCTGAATGCCGTTCTTGATCAGGATGTCCTGCATTTTCGCGAGGGTCTGCACGTCGACGTGATCGGTCGGGTCGCGATAGTAGTCCGACATCGACAGATACACCGCCGGCGTGACGCGCACGTCGTGAGCGTCGATCAGGGCCTGACGGGCGTCCTTGGTGTGATCGTCGTAAAAGCGCGTCGCGGTTTTGAGGTCCTTCAGGAATGCGTGCACGGCGGCCGGCTGGTTCTTCAGCAC
>Ga0153988_1000297_pt1 | contig 12590 bp, 22 predicted proteins | sample TSNC072MetaG_FD_104742 | JGI IMG/M metagenome (GOLD analysis project Ga0153988, IMG submission 104742) | Attine ant fungus gardens microbial communities from North Carolina, USA - TSNC072 MetaG | ecosystem: Host-associated > Fungi > Mycelium > Unclassified | place: USA: North Carolina, Jones...
CACATGCATTAACCTTATCATACCTTTGCTAGCATCATTATTGTTGACATCTGTTATATACTAAAGCCATTACCTGGAGCTCTCTGAATAATTGATTAAGTAGTTTATACTATATAGTTTTATCCTAACATAAGACTTTAGCCAAGACAACTCAAATTCACTCCAAGTCTAAGTTGACAAGATCTATTTCTTGTATACTACTTATACAACTACTATATAGTCTATGCACTATTTTCCTATAGTTGTCATATGACTCCATTTTTGTGTGACATCTGGACATGTAACTATGACATGTGACATTGTTATGTAACACTTTCCTACACTCCTTCCTTGTATAACAAGTCTAATATATATATATATATATATATATAAATAATGACTTAGCCATTTTGCTAAGTTATGACATCTAAGTACTAACACTTCTCAAACAAAACCTTAGTCTTGTTCTTGACTTAGTTGACTTTCTGTTCTCATCGTATTGTCTAGTCAATAAAAGAGTTTTTTTCTCTGAATCTTCTAAGGCCTAGGCTTAACAAACCTAGAGTTCTGGCCTTTATATTTCAAGATAGCTTGTCATATGATAGAAAATAATAATTTAATAATATAATTTCTTTTATATTTTATATTATTACTAAATTTTGTTCCTAAACTTCTGTTGTCTATGTCAAGGACGGACTCCAAGAAACAAATGGAGAATTTGAAGAAGTGCTAGAAGACATGCTTGACTAAGGGTAAAAGCTTGTTGTCTCCCCCCATGTCCTATGCCCAGGCCACCAACTCCGCAGCCAGCATCCTCAAGATCAAAGAAGCATTCCCAGCTCTGCCAAATAAGAAAATCCTCGAGATACACAATTCAGTGTTCCCCAAACCAGATAACAAGGAACGAAAAGTACAACACACCAAAGGGCCTGTCCAGAAAACAGGCTATTATACCCACCTCTGACAAAATCAAGAACACTATTATGGGAGAAGCTAACACTCATATTTTCCAGATCAACATGCTATTAAAAAACATCAAATCAGCAATGAGAGCCAAATTCATCTGCCCCTGCTCTGTAGGGGTATCCATCAACACAAATAGTGTTCCAAACACAAGCAACCTCAATACTATAGAAAGATATCTTAAGTCGATTAACGGTGTTAGTAACGACAAGATACTTGTTCCCCGGCTCTCTCAATCTAAATCTTATCTGAAAATCACTGGTATTCCTTATATATAACCCAATGGCAACAAACTCATTGGTGACGACATCACAACTACCATGAAGTATCTAGAATTATTTGAACCTATAAATTTCACAACAAAGCCCAGGGTCATCAAGACCTCTCCCAAATCTGACATGGCTATTGTCTGGTTTGACATTTGGGATTCTCAAAATGGATCCAAAGCAAAGTTGCTGATAAACCATTCCTTTAACTTTGGCAGGTACATCGCCACCATCAGGGTCACCAACATGAATCCTGGAGTCTCTTAGTGTCACAACTGCTAGAAGTGGGGCCACTCCACATTCTTGTGCGGCACTCATGGCTCAAAATGTCAAAAGTGTAATGGCCCTTATAAGCTAGAACATCATAGAGACTTAGCATGGTGTTGTAAAGCCAATTTCAAGCTCAACCCTCCCAGATTAGAAACTGCTAAGGGCAAACCATGTTCTCACTTCTTTAAATGTGTCAACTGCAAAGGCGAATACATGGCAAATGACAACAAGTGCCCCTTCTGGAAACACAGATTCAATTGTGAATGGCACTCAAAGAAAGCTCAAGAAGCCAGGGAAACTAGGGCTAACTCAACCCACCTAGCTGTAGATAGTAACAAAGTATGATTAAGCACAACCTAAAAATCTTCTCACAGAACATTAGGAAAAACAAAGTCTTAACTGATATCATATTAGAAACTCAGAAAAACTCAGCTAATATTATTTTCATTCAGGAACCACCTAAATCCCTCATATGATGTATTCCCAGCTACTCAAACTCTATGGGAGACCTATTTTATGGCACACCTAATTACCCAGAATGGACATTGTTTATCTTCCAGAACACAACACAAGAAAACTATGCAAGAGTCACTACTTATGTCAATAAATGCCTGGTCAGGATAAGATTTGCTTTGCAACTAGATATCATCAACTACCACGACATCAACGTCCTGGCCTTTCACAACGATCAGGACATTAACTATATGATCAATATATACTCAGATAGCAATCAAACTGCCCTCCAAGTCCTCTGGCAAAATATGGCAAATATAGATAACACAATTATTCTAACAGAGGACTTCAACATAAGAGACAGTGACTGGGAACCCAGTTTCAGACATTACTCTTCTTGTAAGGGGACATCTAGGGTGATGCTTAGTAAGCTCTGAGGGTCTGAATCTATTAGTGGCCTATTGACAGATCGTGTATCGCATTCCTATTGTTCCTTAGCTTCTCCTGTCTGTATCATACAGTATGATGCCTTCTATCTATTATTAGGACAATTGTGATTACTGATCTATATACATGTGACTGTGTATGTGATTGTCTGGTATAGAGTATATATACTAGCAATGTGTTATAGATATACTTCACTTGAATCTCAACTTAGCTTCTGGGACTATCCATTAGCTTGAAGGGTGATCACCTCTGAGTGGTTCCCTTACACTTCTCATACTGATGACCTCATTACTATTGCAGATAGCTTAGGCCTTGAACTGTCTCACCCCTCAAACTCTGGCCCTATTAGGTTTGCAGATAACTCACGTGATACTAACTCTGTTATAGATCTTGTTTTCCTCCCCCTAGGCAACACAGGTTTTGGTCAACACATGCTCTACTCCGAAATCCACAAACCATCTGACCACATTCCACTTATTATTGAAATTGGTATTAGAGAAATAAATACTGATATCAATATATGGTCTATTAAAAAGGATAGTAAAGAAGAGAAGGACTTTATCACCTTACTAGTTCGAGGAGTACAAAGCCTCAACATATCAGCTATTAGAAGCAAAGCAAACCTTGAAACTTTAGTTCAACAATTGGCGTCTGTCTTCAAAAATACATGAAGTACTCACTCCAAATGAAAGCATATCACAAAACACTCCAAAGAGTGGTAGAATCAAGACTGTACTGATAGGCTCAATAGATACCATGAATCAGGCAACCTTCAACACTGGAAGGAATTCAAATCACTGGTATGTACAGTCAAGAGGAAGTTCTTTGATAACAAAATCCACGAAATTGCATTATCTAACAAGAGACCCTGGAACTTAATGAGCTGGGTCAGGAAAAAATCTCTGCCTGCCATCAAATCTATCTCATACAAAAATCACCCATACAACACTCCCTGATCTGTGGAATGTGTTACACAAATCTTACAACTTGGCTGAAAATAGACCGGTCAATATCAGGTTTCTCAATAAACTCCCCCAAGCAGATGACATTGAATGGCCCCCATTCTCCAACCAGGAATTTATAGACACAATAGCTAAGTGCTCATCATCATCTACTCTGGGATCAGACCATGTATCATGGAGGCATCTCAAAGCTTTGATTTCATACAACACATGCCTTGAAAGATTAGTGTACATTGCTAACGCTTGTATTATGTTAGAGTACTGGTTCTCCTACTTCAAATTTGCCAACACTGTTGTCATTCCCAAACCAAATAAGACATTGCATAACACACTGAGCTTTTTCTGATCTATCATACTCCTTAACACATCTGGCAAGCTAGTTGAAAAAGTTATCAGCAACAGACTATAGTTTCATATAACAGCCAATGGTTTCCTGGACCCTAATCAACTAGGAGGCATCAGACAAAGATCCACTACCGATGTAGGAATATACCTTACTCACCTCATTCGTGCAGGGTGGCTCAGACAGTGCCATACTAGCATTATAGTATTTGATATTGCCCAATTCTTTCCTTCTCTCAATCATAAGTTTCTCTTTACTTGCCTAAAGAAAGCTAGACTTAACACTAACATTATAGGCTTCTTTAACAGCTACCATTCTAATTGATCCATCACATATACCTGGAGCAATTTCTCATCTCTGGCATTCAACACTAATATTAGAGTAGACCAAGGCTCAGCTTTATCCCCTATCCTTTCTGCTATTTATCTCACCCCAATCATTAAAACATTCAAAAGAAGAATAAAAAATCTAAAAGAAAATATTCCAACTAACATTCTTTCTTTCATGGATGATAGTCTTTTAATTTCTCAGGAGAAAAGCTATTCATTATCTTCTTCCTTTCTTCTTTGTAGCTACAATATTATGTTCAAAATTCTCATTGATGCTAGCCTTGTTATAGAGCACAGCAAAACTGAGCTTTTCCACTTTATGAGAATTCAACACCTCTCTAACCCCTTTATTGACCTATCATCAGTAAGGGGCCCTATTATCTTCCCCAAACCTATCTGGCAATATCTAGGTTTCTACTTTGACCACAGACTCAATTTCAACTATCATATACACTTTTATGCCACAAGATGCCTTTCCACCCTCAATGCCATGAAGTTACTAGGGAACTCTTTAAGGGGCCTCTTTCCCATCCAAAAATACCTATTGTACAGGACCTGTGTTCTGCCCATCGCCCTGTATGAATTTCAGCTATAGTTCTTCAAGGATGCCCCTATTGTTAAAAACATCACCAAATTAAAGAAAATGCAGCAAAGAGCAGTCCTCTGGATTACAGGTGCCTTCCAAACTTCCCCATCCAACAGCATCAAAGCTATTGCAGACCTCATCCCTATCACTTTACACCTCCATAAACTAAATGGCAGACACCACTTACGCTACGCTTCCATTTCTCCTTCGCACACCATCAACTCTTTACTAGATTCTTAACATGCTAAAAATCAAATCCTTTACAAAACCGCAACTTCCAAACTCACTAAAAAACAACAAGCCAACCTCAAGAGCCCTATCAAGAATGTCAATGAGCAGCTCAATGGTGTTAAAAGCTACTTCAATCCTCTCTATCCTCTTTTTTCCTCTGGTTCTCGGATAGTTGATTATTTCTCTAGTAGATTTAGCTTTCACTCTCCTTCTTCTTTTTCTGATGAGGACCTTCACCAACATCTTCAAAGCCTTAACCTCGCCTTTAGGTCATCTCAAGTAAACCACAGCAGCGCAGCTGTCATCGCAGATGGAAGTATCAATAAATCTCATGTTGCTATAGCAGCAGTATACATCTAGGCCAACAACTCTGTCATTAAACAATTACAAGTCCACTCTATAAACATCACACCTATTAAAGCGGAACTCATGGCCATTTGTACTGGCCTCATTTCTGCAATGGAAATAGACAACATCCACAACATTACAGTCATCACCAACTCCATTGCTGTAGCAAGAAAAATTCTGGAGTCCAAAGTCAACCCCTTTTAGAATATGTTTGTAAGGGGACCCCTCACATATGACCCCGGAGCACCCCTTGTTGCCTCCCAACACAATTTTATTGTGCAGCCCCTGGTTACCAAAGAATGGAATGCAAGGACATTTTAGTATAATTATTCCCTCTAGGAGCCTCATCTAATTCTCTGAAAAATCTCCTGGAGGTAAGTTGTAACATATTCCATAGTATAATTTAACTGAGAAATCTCCTAGAGTGCTCCACTCCGGTCGCCCTCACAGCAGAATTAGATCTCATTACCAGAGCCTTAGGAATTCTCAGTGAACAGCCGCCCTCAGGTTGCTCTCTGCTGACAAACTCTGACCCTCTGATTACTCTGCTCCAAGGACGATGTCGCTGCCCACGGATACTCTCCCAGGTGTAGCCGACGCCTTAGGCTACTTACAGCACCATCTCCAGGAGCTGACAGAATGACAGAACACTTCAGAACATGCTATAAACACCACTCTCACAGCCCTGACTACTCAAATACAACAAATCACCCAACTTATGACCAACTCCGCTCCTGCACCAACCGTCGCTCCGCCTCTGATATCTACGTCTCCCCCTCCAGTTAGACCTCCTTTCCCTGCTCCAGCTGCTTCGTCTAAACAGTAAGCAAGGCCAAAACTCCCTTCTCCCCCAGACTTCTCCGGTGAACAGAGTTCTGGACAAGCCTTCCTCAACTCCTGCATACTGTATTTGTGCCTGGCCCTGAAGCAGTTCACCTGCGATGAGAAAAAAATCTTCTGGACCCTCGCCTTTTTCAAGGATGAACATGCTGTGAAGTGGTCTAAGAACTTTTTTTGCCAAGAGGCAGACACTGGTATCTTCCCAATTCAATCCTGGACTGACTTCGAACAACAATTCCAGAGTCAATTCTTTCTGGTCAATGCAGAAGCAAATGCCATCAACATTTTAGAGGGGTCTTCATACTATCAAGGAAACCAGACAGTAGACAATTACTTAGACAGTTTCCTGATCTTAGCCTCGGATGCCAAATACATGGACCCTCAGACCTTGGTGGTCAAATTCTGCCACGAACTCAAATTGAATGTCCAAAGTCAAATTGCTACCATGCCTTTCGGACAACCTGCAGACACTGATCTAGAGGTCTGGTACATAGCAGCCCAGAGAATCGACCAGGCGTGGTTGGCAAATAAAGCGTTCCAATCCACGTTCTGGTCGACGACCATGACCCCTGCATGCTTCGCCCCTGCTTGACCAACCCCTTTCTCTATACTCTGCTCTCCTCCAGCAGCTCTGTCTTCTGTTTTGCCAAGACCCCCTCCACCTCTGCCTACACCATCCAGCGAAATACCCATGGATGTAGACGCAGTCCAGAAAACACACTCTTTACCCCCGCAAGATTGCTATCGGTGTGGAGAGACCAACCATCTTGTGAAGAACTGCCCCCACTGTTTGGACGTCCAGAGGTTAACTGCAGAGCAAAGGGAGGAATTGATTGAAGATTTAATGGCCCTGAAGGATGCAGTAGAGGAAGAAGAGGTTTGTTCAGCCCAGGAGGAGGGTTTTGTTTAGCGCAGCTGGTAAAAAGTGCGCCCCGGTCGCTGCTAGTTAATAGGTTCACTGTATTAGACATAGAAGAGGTCAATACAGATATTTGTGAACCTATAGACACACCCCCTCTGCTCTGGACAGGACAGCACAACCCCAAAAGCCAAAATCGGAAAAGAGATTGCCCAAACGACTCTCTGTCAACACCCTCGACGCTCGCAGGACATCGATTATCCTTCTAATAGAAGTCAGCACCACAGATACCAGCGAGGTGCATTCCGTCAAGGTGCTTTTGGACTCTGGAGCTACAGGCAACTTCATAGATCGAGACTTTGTCCAAACGAAAGGTATTAACACCCAGAGCATCTCTTGCCCCATACCAGTGTACAACGTAGACGGCTCCCCCAACGAGGCAGGTCAGATCTCTGAAGTGGTAGATGTAGTTCTCTGTTACAAAACCTACTCTGAAAGGACACTCCTCGCTATCTCCAGCCTCGGAAGGCAAAATATGATCCTTGGTTATACCTGGCTCAAGGACCACAACCTGGAGGTCAATTAGCAAACCGGAGAAGTGCAGATAAACCAATGCCCTCCTCGATGCGAAGGATACCGTGTGATACGAAAGGAACAAGTATCATGGAAGAGGATGGAGACTAGAGCCCTTAACGTCTGCTGGTCTGGACCCCCTCTGGAGTATGTGGAAGACTTGGAAGAGGACAAAGCCCCCATTTGGACTCATGAAGCTGAATATGAGCCAGGGGACCGACTCTTCATGACCAGAATCCTTCCAGAGTCTACTGCAGAAGATCTACATGCCATCTCTACGACCTCCTGGAAACTTGCAGAAGGAGCCTGTCGATCTGCGGAGGTATAGAAGGAACCTTTTATTCTACCTGACTATGTCAGAGGATTCGAGTCCGTATTTGCCAAGGAAGACTTCGACATCCTCCCAGAGCACAGGCAATGGAACCATGCCATTGAACTTATTCCGGGTTCAGAGTCTAAGTCGTCAAAGGTCTACCCTCTGTCTCCAGTGGAACAAAAGGAGTTAGACTCCTTCCTAGAGGAGAATCTGTGCACCAGACAAATCCACCCCTCCAAATCCCCCATGGTAGCTCCAGTGTTCTTCATCAAGAAGAAAGATGGCTCACTCTGGTTGGTTCAGGACTATTGAGCACTCAACTCCATAACGGTCAAGAACAAGTATCCTCTCCCACTAATCTCCGAACTTGTGTCCCAACTCTATGGAGCCAGATACTTCACCAAGCTAGACGTCTGTTAGGGTTTTAACAACGTTTGCATTAAGCCCAGAGATGAGTGAAAGGCAGCCTTCTGAACCAATCAAGGCCTATTCGAACCCTTGGTAATGTTCTTTGGAATGACTAATAGTCTGGCCACCTTCCAAACCATGATGACATCTTCCAGAACCTCATAGCAGAAGGTATTGCAGTGGTCTATCTGGACGACATTCTAATCTTCACCAAGACGGAGAAAGAGCATGCGTAAGTGGTCCAATGGATGTTACAGGTCTTGAAGGAGAACAAACTCTTTCTCTATCCAGAGAAGTGCGAGTTCTACAAGCAATGGATTGAGTACTTGGGTCTGGTCATCTCGGAGAACGAAGTCTCCATAGATCTGGTCAAGGTCATAGGAGTCCGAGAATGGCCTACTCCAGAGAACAAGACAGATGTTCAGGCTTTTCTAGGCTTCATAAACTTCTACTAGAGGTTCATTCAGGACTTTTCTGCCAAAGCTCGACCCCTCTTTGACCTAATATGCTCTGAACAAGTCTGGACATGAAGCGGAAAGAAACAGGTGGCCTTCGAAGACCTCAAAACAGCAGTAACCACTGCTCCGGTGTTGGTGTTTCCTCAGGAATTGGACCCCTTCTGGATCAAAGCGGATAGCTTAGACTTCACTACAGGGGTAGTCTTGTCTCAGCAGTCAACGACAGACAGAAAATAGTATCCTATAGCATTTTATAGTAAGTCCTTGTCCTCTGTGGAGCAGAATTACAAAATCCACAACAAGGAAATGCTGGCCATTATCTGTGTGTTAGAAGAGTGGAGGCACTTTTTAGAAGGAGCGACCTATCCGGTAGAAATCTGGACCGACCATAAGAACCTCAAGTATTTCATGATGGCCAAGAAACTTAACTGTTGTCAAGCTCATTGGTCCTTACACCTGGCTAGATTCGACTTCTTGCTTTATCACTGCCCCAGACGTACTATGGGCAAACCGGATGCACTGTCGAGGAGAGCTGATCATGGAAACAGAGCCTCCAACAATGAGAATGTTGTCCTCCTTCGACTGGAGTTTCTTGTGGTGCATGTCCTGGAAAGAGTGGAACTGACAGGCATGGAACAGAAGATCTTGTCCGATATACACAAAGGAAACCAGAACGGAGACCAAGAAGAACCCATCGCTAAGGCAGCACGAGAGCTCTGACACTCCACCAACAGGACAGTGCACTCTTCAGAGTGGTCGAACATAGATAGCCTGCTCCAGTTCTGAGAGAAGATATATGTACCTCAAAGTCCGGACCTATGCAGACAGATCGTAGCCCTCTACCACGATACCTATATTGCAGGTCACCCCAGATACTGAAAGACACTAAAACTGGTGTCCTGGAACTACTGGTGGTCTCAGATGTCTAGGTATATCAGCCAGTATGTAAGTACCTGTGATCTCTGCCTCTGGACGAAACTCTGGCGACACTTTCTAGTTGGCGAGCTTCAACTGCTCTCTGTTCTGGACGTACAGTGGGATACGCTTAGTGTCGATTTTGTGGTTGAACTCCTAGAGTCCTCCAGACATGACGCTGTCATGACTGTCATAGATTCCATTTCCAAGAGAATACATTTCATTCTCACACACACAACGGTCACAGCGGAAGGAGCGGCTAGACTCTTTCTTCACAATGTCTGGAAGCTCCACAGCCTCCTGAAGCATGTTGTCTCGAACCGTAGACCTCAATTCATAGCTTTATTCACTAAGGAACTATACAGGCTACTAGGTATATGACTATCCTCCTCCACAGCTTGGTACCCCCAGACGGATGGACAAACGGAACGTGTCAACCAGGAGCTTAACCAGTTCCTCTGCCTATTCGTCAACAAATGGCAGAGCGACTGGTATGACCTCCTACCCATCGTGGAGTTCCAGCACAACAACCACGTCCACTCCACGACACAGCAATCTCCGTTCCTACTAGACACTGGACGAATTCCCCATATGGGCTTTGAGCCAAGCCAAGTCCCCTCTGGACTAGAGATGGTCAACGAATTCATGGAGAGAATGAAGTCTGCCACTGAAGAGACCAAATCAGTGATCTGCAAAGCACAGGAAGACATGACGTGGTACTATAATTGAAAGAGGACTCCGGTCCCCGTGTACAAACCAGGAGACCGAGTATACTTAGATGTGTCAGACATCAAAATGACATGTCCGTTTCCGAAGTTGTCACATCGCTGACTAGGACCCTTGGAAATAGAACACTAAGTGGGACCGTTAGCCTACTATCTCAAGTTACCTCACGGAATGAGGCAGTTACACCCAGTGTTCAATATCATAAAGATGTCTGCTGCTCTGGAAGATCCGATCCTAGAGAGGAAACTGCAAGCCTTGCCACCACCCATCATTGTTGATGGAAAAGAAGAGTAGGAAGTGAAAGAGATATTAAATAGTCGCTGGCACTGGAGGAGGTTCCAGTTCCTGGTCAAGTGGAAGGGTTTTAGTAAAGAACACAACTCTTAGGAGGTAACCTCTGATATCAAGGTACCAGACCTCATTATAGAGTACTATCGGAAGCACCCAGCCACCCCAAGACACATCCACTAGACAGACTTCAACGCCATTTTCAATCCCGGAACTATTGCTTCGAGATGCAGCAACCTTGAAGGGGGGGTAAATGTAAGGGGACCTCTCACACATGACCCCAGAGCGCCCCCCGTTGCCTCCTAACACAATTTCATTATACAGCCCCTGGTTACCAAAGAATAGAATGCAAGAACATTTTAGTATATATATTGTAGATTATTCCCTCTAGAAGCCTCATCTAATTCTCTGAGAAATCTCCTGGAGGTGAGTTGTAATATATTCTATAGTATAATTTAACTGAGGAATCTCCTGGAGTGCTCCACTCCGGTCGCTCTCACAATGTTTATCCTCTTAGCCTCTGTAGTCAAAACCTTCCTTAGCAAAGACAGCAGGAACAAAATTCACTTCTGGTACTGCCCTAGCAAAGCTGAATGGCCTAGACATAAACGCGTTGACAACCAAGTCAAAGCAAGTATATGTATCCCTACATTCCCAAGCAATGAGTCACATTTATTCAGCAAAAAGAAAGAGTACAACAACACCCTTTGTGAATGGCAAATGTCTTTTGCCAACAGCCTCAAAAAAGACCACTACTTCTTGAACTTCGAAGACGAAAAAAAAAGAGTCATCAAACCAACTTATGCTAAAGGGGGGTCGTGGCTCCCCGTCATAGGCTTTACCAACTCATTATGTGCTCACTTCACCTGCATGACTACTGGTCATGCCCCTATTGGAGAGTACAGATAGCGATTCTTCCCTCATCTCCCCACCAGTTGCTCCTGTGGCAAAGCTGAGGTTCAAACTGGAGAACACATTGTCATGGAATGTGATAGGTATAACCCCTCTATGCGACCATGCAACATCATTATCAACAGCTTCGTTCACTTTCTTACAAACAACCCCAAAGCATTTAGCTTTGATAATGGATAAGGTTCCATTGCAGCGCAGCTCCTTGAAGTAAAAGTGCAGCCTTCGTCATCTAGTTTCTTTTGCTTCTTCTCCTCTTCCATAGTTCTTCTTCTTTACTTTCCTTCTCTCTTTCTATAGCCTCTTTTCTTATTTAAGTAGGTACTGTGTACTTACCACAGTCTGTCTCCATGTCCTGTGTAATAAATTGTTGATTTAAAAAAAAAATGTCAAGGACGGAATGGCGGAAAACAAAGGAGTGGAGTTATAAATAGAATTATACTCTGGAATGGTGTACTATACTACTTCGGAGAATAGATAGTACTTAACAATGAGGGAGAAACCCCAAGAGAAGACTCTAGTGGAGAGAAACAATGTTGGAGTAGAGTATGACTTAATAAATAACCTTGGCTTCAACTTATATGTTGCGCCACAGTCTCCAGTCATGAAGTGGTTACGTATTTCAGAGTTGAGGGAAGTTGTCAGAAAAAGATCCTTGGGAAATAAGATAGGGACGGAGTGGACAGGGATAGGATTAGAACCAGTTGATGTTGATTTACAAACTGAGGAATTATACTGTAACTACATAGTACTTATAGAAAGTCTGCGGAATAGGAGGAGAGTGTAAGGGTGACTAGGCACAAGACTCCAGAAGAATCCTCAGTAATATTACAGATTGTGGTTATAGTACAACTCACCTCCAAAAGAATCCTTAGAGATTAGGACGAGACTCCTGGAAGGATCCTCTACATTATATACATCCCTTAGTGTTAGGGTTGGCAGAATCGGAGCTAAACTAGTGTGTTTAAGTATCACTAGTAGATAGGCTAAAGTAGCTCCTGTAAGGGCGACTGGGCACAAGGCTCCAGGAGAATCCTCAGTTAATATTACAGTTAGTAGTTATGATACAACTCACCTCCAGGAGAATCCTCAGAGATTAGGATGAGGCTCCTGGAGGGATG
>Ga0153988_1000298_pt1 | contig 12584 bp, 9 predicted proteins | sample TSNC072MetaG_FD_104742 | JGI IMG/M metagenome (GOLD analysis project Ga0153988, IMG submission 104742) | Attine ant fungus gardens microbial communities from North Carolina, USA - TSNC072 MetaG | ecosystem: Host-associated > Fungi > Mycelium > Unclassified | place: USA: North Carolina, Jones Lake...
GATCACGGTGCCGCCATGCACGTCGGTCAGCGCCTTCGTGATCGCGAGGCCGAGACCGAGGCCGCCGAATTGCCGCGTCATGTTCTGGTCGCCCTGCTCGAACGCATTGAACAGCTTGCCGATCTGCTCCGGCTCGATGCCGATGCCGGTATCCTCGACCGAGATCTGCACGTGCATGCGCTCGTCGCGCGTGCGCACGTAAATGTGGCCGCCGTCCGGCGTGAACTTCGCGGCATTGCGAATCAGGTTCCACAGCATCTGTTGCAGACGCGCGCGATCGGCGAGCACGTAGTGATGCGTCGCGTGCTTGTCGATATGCACGTCCTGCTGCTTGACCTGAATCTCGCTGCGAAAGAGTTCGAGCACGCTGTCGATCACTTCGTGCACGTCGACAGTTTCAAGCGAGAGCCGCAGCTTGCCATTCGCGACACGCGTGAGATCGAGCAGATCGTCGATGAGCCGCGCCTCGAGTTCGACGTTGCGGCGAATCATGCGCACACTGCTGCGCGCCTGGTCGGGCAGATCGGGGACCATCTCGAGCACGCTCGCGCCCGCGAGCACCGGCGTGAGCGGCGTGCGCAATTCGTGCGACAGCATCGCGAGAAAGCGGTCTTTCGCGCGGTTCGCTTCCTCGGCGGCCTGGCGCGCGGCCTGCTCCGACGCGAGCAGCCGCTCGCGCTCCTCGATCGCCTCGCGCTGCGAATGAATGTCCGTGCAACTGCCGAACCATTTGCTGACGTTGTGCTCGGCGTCGCGCATCGCGACCACGCGCACGTCGAACCAGCGGTACTCGCCATCGTGACGGCGAATCCGCATCTCGTGGCGATAGTCGCCGCTCTGGCTGGCGACGGCCTTGAGCCAGCTGCAGCGAATTTCCTCGCGATCGTCGGGGTGCACCGCGTCGAGCCATGCGAGACCGTGAGCGGGACAGGGCTCGGCCATGCCCGTATAGTCGTACCACTGCTTCGACAGGAAATCGCAGTCGCCGGCCGCGTTGCAGGTCAGCACGAGGTGCGGCAGCGCCTCGGACAGTGTGCGGTAGTGCAGCTCGCGATCGCGCAGCAGCCACGCTTCGTCCGAGGCGCGTTGCAGCCGCACCTGCGACAGCACGCGCTCGACCGCCTCGGGCAGATAGTCGAGATAGTCGCCGGACTTCGGCACCACGTCGGACACCCCGGCGCGCAGCGCTTCGATCACGCGCGACTCGTCGGTGAAGCCGGTCACGAGAATCGCCGGAATGCGCACGCCTTCCGTGCGCAGGCGGCGGAAGAAATCGAGCCCGGTCTCCGGCCCGCTCAGTTGATAATCGAGCACCAGCAGATCGGGGCCGCCGTTCGCGAGTCGGTCGCGCGCAGCCTCGATGCCGGCGCAGATGGCCACCCGGCAGCCGGCGCGTTCGAGCGACTTGCGCGCGAGTCGCAGAATGCCTTCGTCGTCGTCGACGACGAGCACATAGGCGGCATGCGGCGTGGATACTTCGTCGGTCATGCAAGTCTTCTCTGGCTAGGTTCGGTGCTTATCTTGTCACGAATGGCTTTCGGTCAGCTTCATGCGGCCGCTCCACGGACTTTCCCATGGGCCTTGCGCGCCGGCGGCCGGGTCAGGACGGCGCCAGCCGATGCCCCGGCGGCAGCTTGACCACCTGCAGGAAAAAGCCGAGCCGGCGTACCGCTTCGATGAAGACATCGTATTCGACCGGCTTGCAGATATAGACGTTGCAACCGAGCTCGTAGCAGCGCGCGATTTCACGCGGATCGTCGGTCGTGGTCAACACGATCACCGGCACCGCGGCGGTTTCGGGCGCTTCCTTCAGACGCCGCAAGACCTCGAAGCCGTCCACGCGCGGCATTTTCAGATCGAGCAGCACAACGAGGTTTTCGAGCGTTTCGCGCGGCGGAAAGGGATTGCCGTCGGTATCGCGCGGAGCGTCCGCGCATGCCGGGCCAAAGAAATAATCGAGCGCCTGCTGGCCGTCGCGAAAGCGCACGAAACCGTTCGAAATACCGGCGCGACGCAGATTACGCTCGACGAGCGTCGCGTGGCCGTCGTCATCTTCGATCAGCACGATGCTGACCGTTTGCGCGTGACTCATAGACTCTCCGTGCTGAACCGTGCCGACGATCGGTCAGGCTGACTGCTGCCGCGACGTTTGCATCGTTCTTTTGCTGCGCTTGTACTGCGTCTGTTCTGCCTCAGAGCCGTATCGGCTGCTCGGGCAATACCACGAAAAACGTCGAGCCCGCCCCTTCGGCAGACTCGACCCACACGCTCCCGCCATGCCGCTCGACCGTGCGCCGCACCACCGCGAGGCCGATGCCCTCGCCGCTCGCCACATCGCCATGCAGACGCTGGAACGCGCGAAACACCTTCGACAGATACGCGGCCGGAATGCCGAGCCCGTTATCGCGGACGTAATACGTGCGCATCCGCACCGCGCGCGGCTCGCTGGCATCGACAGGTTCGAGTTCGAGCGCGCCGATCTCGATGCGCCCGCGCCGCGCCGGGTCCAGAAAATTCAGCGCATTGCCAATGAGATTGCCGAAGATCTGCTCGACCGCCGCCGGATCGCCCCACGCGGGCGGCAGATCGCGCACCGTGACGACCGCCTCGCGCTGGCTGATCGCCCCCTGCAGCGCCTCGACGACCCGGTCCACCGTGCGCCCGACGCTCACGCGCTGCCACTGGTATTCGAGCCGGCCCGCGCGCGAAATGCGCAGCAGCGCATCGATGATCGACGCCGCGCGCGCCACCGCGGTGCGCAGATAGTACAGCGACTCGCGCACGTCGCCATCGAGAATATGCTTCATGCGGCGCTCTTCGCCCGCGGGCAGTCCGGCGCTCGCGACGATGCCGTCCAGCTCGTCGCACGACACGTGCAGTTCCTTCGAAAAGCCTTGCAGGTTCACGAGCGGCGAGCGCAGATCATGCGACACGCTGTAGATGAACATTTCGTTGTCTTGCGTTTCCTGGCGCAACTCGTCATTGACAGCCGCCAGCTCGTGCGCACGCGCTTCGAGTTGCGCCTTCAGCGCGGCCTGCTCGGCCTCGGCCTCGCGCAGACGCGCCTCGGTCTGATGCAGCACGGCGTCGAGCGCGGAGATTTCATCGCTGCCCGAGAGCGGCGCCGCGAGTTGCCGCCCGCTGCCGAGGCGCTCGGCGTTTTCGGTCAGCACTTCGAGACGCCGGCCGATGCTGCGCGCAAACACGATCGCGGTGGCCGCCCAGATCAGCATCGAGCCGAGCACGGCGGCGATCAGCGCGTATTGCTGGCTCTCGCGCCGCTGCGCGAGCGCGATCGAGCGTTCGATGTCGAGCCGCGACGCCTCGGCGCCGAACGCGGCCAGCTCGTCGCGAAACACGGCGACCTGTTGCGGCAACGGGCCCGTTTCGAGCGCGAGGTAGGGACTCAGGCTGTGGCGCTCGTGCAGCGCCTGCGAGATCGCGACGCTCTGCTCGCGGTAGGCGTCGATCGCGCGCCGCATGTTGTGCACGCGTCCGGCCTGCTGCGGCGTATCGGCGACGAGCGTATCGAGCTTCGCAAGCCGGTCGCTGAGGTCGACCCACACCGCGCGGCGGTCGATCAACGAGGCGTCGCCGGTCACCATGGCCGTGCGCACGCGCGCCGCCTGACGCAGCAGCGGATCGACGATGGCCGACGACTGGTAAAGGATCTGCTTGCTGTTATCGACCCATTGCGCGGCCTGCGCGGTCTGCTCCTGCGTATCGAAGACGATGCCGAGCAGCGCGAGTTCGACCACGCTCGGCACCGCAATCAGCAGCAGACCCTTGGTGAATAGTTTCATGTTCCCGCAAGCGCGTTCAGACGGCCGTTTAAACCGTGGCGGCTCGCGCGCGCCCGTCGCGCCCGCGATGCTGGCGCAGCGCGGCCAGACGGGCCATTATCGACGTGAATTCGAGATATTTCAACGTAGCGTCAAGAAGCGCTCTCGCACACAAAAATGACTTTTTTATTGGCGCGGGATGTTTTTTCGGCGCGTCGTGAGTCTATGATGGAGAGAACATGTGCTGGGAAGCGAAAGCGCGCGGCAAGGCGATTCGGCATGATTCGTGCGGGAAACGGTGAGGCGACGCAGGCAGTCGAATCATCGTGAATCCGGCCTTCTCGTATGCTATAAAAGATCGACGTGCGGCGCGCGAAAGCCGGGAGTGGTCGCATGAGGACGCAGCGTTTCTTGCAATTCTTTTTCAGGCGAATTTTTATGTCCTTCCCGAAAAAGCGTAGACGCGCGAAGGTGGACGGCGACGAGTCGTTCCTCGCGGTTCTACGGCATTTCAAGCCGTTCGGTCAGCTCGACACCAAGATTGCGCGTGCCCGCTCGCAAGACGAGCCGGTTCTCTATGCGCATGTGCTGCCCGGGCTCGACGTGCTTTTGTGCAGCGTACGCGGCGCGCAGCCACCCTATCCCGCGCCGGCCGAACTGCGGCGGCGCTGCATCGAATCGATCACCAACGCACTGGAACAGCCGCTTGACGGTCTCGAGAACGGCGGCTACTGGTACGAGGCGGATGGCTTCGGCTTTCTCGTGTTTGCCAGCCGTGCGCGCGACAAGATCCTGACCGAATTCGGCGCGACGCGAGCCGGCACCCGGCGCGGCGTGCGGCGCCTCGATGCGGCGGGAGACGCCACGCCGCGTTCGCTCAGGTAGCGTCCTCGGGTATCGTGCTCAGGTAGCCCGCTCGGGTAGCGTCCTCGGGTAGCCGCCCACGCTCCATCCCAACCCATGCGCGGGCATGGCTGCACAGCAGCAACGCCATCAGCTGCCCTTGTATTCGGCTGCGCTCGCGGGCGACAACGTCACGGGCTTGCGATCCGCGGCACGCTGCGAGCGCGTCGCGGTCGGCGCCGCCGTACCGCCCGGCGACTTGCCGGCCGGTGCGCCATCGAGCGAAAGCGGCGCCTTCGGCTGCTCCCGGACACCGGGCGGCGGCGCTTTCGGCGCCTGCCTGACCTGCGCGAGCAGTTCGGCGCACGGCAACGGCTTGTTATTACTCGGCGCGAGCAGCGGAATCAGCGCCGCGAACGGATTGATGAGCCCGAGGCCGATCGCCGCGCCGCCGCGCAATGCGAGCGCGGCCGCATCCACGCCGACGCGCGGGTCCTTGAAGGTTCCCTTCACGTAGAGCGGCGAGCGCAGCGAAAAGACCCGGAAGCCCTTCGTATGCGGATGCACGCCGAGGTCCATCGTCTCGTCGCGCAGACTCACGTGACCGTCGATGTTGATCACCGCGTCGTCGGTATCGAGCGCGAACACGCGCGGTTCGAGCACGCCGTTGGTCGCGACGAAATCGGCGGCCGCGCAGTTGATCTTCACGTCGCGATTGCCGAACAGCTTTTCATAGACGACGTTCGCGACGTTGAGCCCCGCCGCTTCCATCAACAGACGGCTCACGGCGCCGTCGGTGACGAGCGCCTTCACCTCGCCGTTCGAGGTCGCCGCGAGCGCCGCCGGCGAATTGCCGGTCGCGGAAAGCGAGGCGTCGCCGTTGACCTCGCCGAGCGCGTTCTGCATCGTCTTGAAGTCCGGGAACAATTGCTTGAGCTTCAGATGCCGCGCCGAGGTCGAGAAGCGGCCCTTCAGCGGCGTCGCGCTGCCGTCCAGATGAATGTCCGAGGCGAGCGAGCCGCCCGCGACACCGAACTTCAGCGGTTCGAGCGACAGCACGCCGTCGGTCATCACGACGTGCGTGTAGAGGTCCGTGATCGGCAGCTTCGAACTCTTGACGATGCGCCGGCCCGTGAACTTGACGTCGGCGTCGATGGCCTTCCAGCGGTCGGTGCGGAATTCCTCGACCGGCAACACGCGGCCGGCCGGTTGCGCGGCCGCGTCGCCGCGCTTCGCCTTGCTCGCGTTCGAATCGGCGCCGATCACGGGCGCGAGATCGGCGAACTGCAGCAGATGCGAGACGAGTTCGCCCTGCAGCAGCGGACGCGGTTCGCGCGCCGTATAGGTCAGCGAGCCGTTCAGATCGCTGCCACCCACCCGGCCCGTAAAATTCTCGTACGTAAAAACGCTGCCGCCCGACCTGAAGTGGCCGATCAGATGCCCTTCGGTCGCATACGGCGGCGTGTCGGGCAAGGTCACGCCGGTCAGCGAATAGAGCCGCGCCATGCTGTTGCCTTGCAGCCAGAGGCGCAGATCGAGCGCCGCGAGATGCGCGGGATCGCTGAGCGTGCCGACGAACGCGACGTGCAGATCGCCCGCCTTCACGTCGGCCTGCACCGGGAACGGCCGGTCGGCGTCCTGCAGCGCGAGCACGCCGCCGACCTTGCCGCTGCCCGACACCGGCGTCTTGTTGTAGGTGCCCTTGACGGTCCATGCGATCGCGTAGAGCGGCGTCGCGCGCGGGGTGGCGGGTGCGGTAACGGATGTGCTGGCGGCCGAGGCTGTTTCGGCTGTGGCCGCACTGGCGCCTGCGCTTGTGCTTGTACCTGCGCTTGTACCTGCACCGGCACTCGCACTCGCGCCACCCCTCGCCCCCGTCGCCAAGGCACCGCTCGCGGAGAGCGCGCCAGAAGTCGCGGACGTAGCCGCCGCCCCCGATGCCCCCTCGGTGTCCGATACCGCCGACGCATTCACCGCAGCCGCCGATGCCGCAGCCTCGGACGCCGCCTTCGCTTCCGAAGCCGCCTGCGCCTCGGCCTGCGCGGCGAGCCTGCTCGCGCCGGCCTTGCCGATCGCCTGCGCCGACGCGCTGCGCGACGCCGCTTCCTGCTGCTTCAACGCCTCGCCAAGCGGAATCGGCTGACCGAGCGTATCGACGGCCATCTGCAACTCGACCTTCATCTGCTGATCGGAGAGCGCGATATTGCCTTTTGCAAACGCGATGTCGTGCAGATCGAGCGTCCACTCCGACGGCCCGCTCGAGGACGGCAGCTTGAAGGTCCAGTTGTTGCGCCCGTCGAGCATGCGTTCGAGATCGATCGACGGGTTCACGAGATTGACCGCCGGAATCACGATGTCGTGCGCGAGCAGCGGCAGTACCTTGACCTCGAAGTCGATCTCGTCGAGCGTCGCGAATTGCGGCTGTTTGGCCCAGTCGGGATTGCCGAGCGTAATGTTGGCCGCCGAGAAGCGCGGCCAGGGCACCCAGCCGCGCCAGCCCGTTTCGCCGGCCGGCTTCTGCCAGCCCACCTTCAGATCGCCGTTGATCGCGAACGGCCGGCCGATCGCCTGCGTCACCTTGTCGTTGATGTAGGGCCGAGCGCGGTTCCAGTCGAAGCTCAGAATGAAGATGGTGAGCGCCGCAATCAGGATGACGAGGGCCGCCAGCAGCCATGCGATGATTTTTCCGATCCGTCGTCCGATGCTGCTCGACACTGCCATTGAGAGGCTCCGCGTGTTGTTCCTGGTTTTACACCGGACAGCAGGTATCGTGCCCGGGCGTGAGCGATGAGTCGCCCTGTCTGTCTCCGCGCATGCGCTTGCATCAGCACTTGTGTTCGTGCTCGTGCCTGCGTTTTCGCTTGTGTTTGCGTTTGCGTTCGACCTTGCCGTTTTATCATGGCGCACGGTTCGGCGACAGATTGCTCTGCAGATTGCCGCTCGCGCCAGCCACAACGCACTACACCCACACATCAAAACGCATCGTGCCTCGCGCTCCCCACTCCGATCCACTATGACCGACGTTCCTTTCGTTCTCGCCGACGGCATCATGCGGCGCGATGCGCCGCGCGCGCAGACGCTGTTGCAGCCGACCACCTTCGCGTTGCGCACCGGCGAGCGCGTCGCGATCACCGGGCCGTCCGGCTCGGGCAAGAGCGTGTTCCTGCGCGCGCTCGCGCTGCTCGATCCGCTCGATGCCGGGCGCATCCTGTGGCATGGCGCGCCGCTCGGGCGCGCCGCGCTTCCGCGCTACCGGCGCAACGTCGCGTATATCCGCCAGCGGCCCGCGCTCGTCGACGGCAGCGTCGAGGACAATCTGCGCTATCCGTTCGAGCTGGGCGTCTATCGCGACCTGCGCTTCGATCGCGAACGCGCCGCCATGCTCGCCGGGCAGGCTGGCCGCGGCGGCGACTTTCTCGGCAAGCGCGCGAGCGAACTGTCGGGCGGCGAAGCGCAGATCGCCGCGCTGATCCGCGTGCTGCAGCTCGCCCCCGAAGTGCTGCTGCTCGACGAGCCGACCGCCGCGCTCGACCCCGCGTCGTCGCTCGCGATCGAAGCGCTCGTGGAAGCCTGGTTCGATGCCGCGCCGGGATGTCATGCGTCGGTGTGGGTCTCGCACGATCTCGCGCAGGCCGCGCGCATGAGCGAGCGGCATCTGACGATGCGTGCCGGCGTGCTCGAAGAAGCCACCTCGCCCGAGGAGTCGCATCAATGAGCCTGCAGAATCTGGGTTTATGGGACGTCGCGATCGCGGCGCTGCTGATCGTCGTGAACGGCGCGGTGTCGGTGGCGCTGAAGCTCGATCTCGAGCGCAAGCTCGCGTGGGCCGCGGTGCGCACCGTGGTGCAACTGCTCGCGATCGGCTACGTGCTCGGCTGGGTGTTCCAGTACGACCGCTGGTACGTCGTGCTGCCGCTCATGGTCGTGATGACATTGATCGCCGGCTTTGCCGGCGCGCAGCGCGGCAGCCGCACCTATGCCGGGCAACGCGCGGACAGCGTGCTGTCGATCTGGGTCAGCTCGTGGCTCGTCGCGGCCGTGGGGCTCTTCGTCGTGATCCGCATTCACCCGTGGTACGCGCCGCAATACGCGATTCCGATTCTCGGCATGATCCTCGGCAATACGCTGACCGGCGTCTCGCTCGGCATCGAACGCATGACCGAGGAGCTGACCGCGCGGCGCGATCGCGTCGAGATGGCGCTCGCGCTCGGCGCGACGCGCTGGGAAGCGGCGCAGGGGCCCGCGCGACAGGCGGTGCGCGCCGGCATGATGCCGACCCTGAACCAGATGGCGGTGGTCGGCGTCGTGAGCCTGCCCGGCATGATGACGGGCCAGGTGCTGGCCGGCCAGTCGCCGTTGCAGGCGGTGCGGTATCAGATCGTCATCATGTTTCTGATCGCCGCCTCGTCGGCGTTGGGCACGGTGGGCGCGGTGCTGCTCACCTACCGGCGGCTCTTTTCGGCGGAACACCAGTTTCTGCCGGCGCGGCTCGTGGAGCGCGCAGCGAAGCGTTAGGCGAAACGGTACGCGCGGGCCGAGGCGGACCGCGCTTGCGGTTCGCGCGTTCCGCCCGCACTCCAACCCGCGACGCCGATCAACGCTTCGCGCTGATCGCCACCTCGGTGCCGTCGCTGAGCGTCAGCGTTTTCGTGGTGCCGTTGACCGGCATCGTGAAACGCACGATCTGGCTCATGCGGACATCGTTCGGACACTTGAGCGTCTTGCCGCTGCTCGTCACGGTCTTGGCACCGCGCGGCGTCTGCGCCTGGAAGCTCAGCTGCACGTTCGCGGTGCCGTCCTTGGCGACGACCGGCGCGAAGCGGATCTGCGTCTGACGGATCATTGCGCCGTTCGCGTCGAGCGCCAGCGACGCATAGTTCGGGCACGCGTCGGTCGCGGCAATGGGGCCGCCCGGCGGCACGGTCTTCCACGTGAAGTCGTCCGATTCGCCGGAGCGGATCGTGCGGGTTTCCTGGGAATTGCCGAATTGCTTCGACGTGACGCGCACGGTGTAGCGGATCGGACCGTCGAGCGCGGCCTGGGACGTGACCGTGATCGGCGTGGCTGCGTGCGCCACCGGCACGAGCGCGCAGGCGAGAGAAGCGACAACGGAAACGGCGGAGAGTTTGAAGCTGAAGCCCATACTGTCACCTCGTTGTTGTGCCGCTGCGCGCCCGCCTTCGCACGACCGTCCGCGCCCTGCCCGGCTGGATCGGGCCAGTGCGGCCGGCCAGCCTGGCCGCGGGACACGCAACCGTTCTGGAGCATGATGCACTGCCAGTCTAACGCCAAGCGCGACGCCGCGCGTGTCGCGCAAGCTCGGGTGTTAACCCGCTTGCGGCGCGGCGGTTTCTGCGCGTGTGGGAGCGGCGCGGCGAGGCGTCATATCGCTGTCATGGTCAACGCGTCGCCGCCCATACCCGGCTTATCGACGGCCCGGCTCAAAAACCGGTCAGCACCAGTTTGCCGATCGCGCGCCCCTGCTCGAGTTGCCGGTGTGCGCGGCGCAGATTCTCCACGTTGATCCGCCCGAGGTTCTCGCCGAGCGTCGTGCGCAGCGTGCCCGCATCGATCAGACGCGCGACCTCGGTCAGCAGCTTGTGTTGCTCGATCATGTCAGGCGTGCCGAACATCGAACGCGTGAACATGAACTCCCAGTGAAACGCGGCGCTCTTCGCCTTCAGCAGGTCGACGGGCAGCGGCGCGGCGTTTTCGACGATCGTGCAGATGCCGCCCTGCGGCTTGACCAGTTGTGCGGCGGCCGGAAAATTCCGGTCGGTGTCGTTGAAGATCAGCACATAGTCGACCTGCTCGATGCCGATCGCCTTCAGTTGCGCGGGCAGATCGCCGAAATGATCGACGACGTGATCGGCGCCCAGCTCCTTCGCCCACTTCGCCGATTCGGGCCGCGACGCGGTCGCGATCACTTCGAGCTTGGCAAGCTGTTTGGCAAGCTGGATACCGATCGAGCCGACTCCGCCCGCGCCGCCGAAAATCAGCACCGTGCGGCCCGCGTCGGCGCCCTGCGGCGACACGCCGAGGCGGTCGAACAGCGCTTCCCACGCGGTGATCGCGGTAAGCGGCAACGCTGCCGCATGCGTGAAATCGAGCGAGGCCGGCTTGTGCCCGACGATGCGCTCGTCGACGAGATGAAACTCGCTGTTGGCACCCGGCCGCGTGATGCTGCCCGCGTAGAACACCGGATCGCCGACCTTGAACAACGAGACCTCGGGCCCGACCGCGACGACCGTGCCGGCCGCGTCCCAGCCGAGCACGCGCGGCGTGTTCTCGACGGTGTCCTTCGGCGCGCGTACCCTGGTGTCGACCGGGTTCACGGAAATCGCTTCGACTTTCACGAGCAGATCGCGTCCGCTTGCTTCGGGTTGCGGGATCTCGACGTCGACGAGCGCTTCGGCGTGATCGATCGGCAGATAACGGTAGAGTCCGACGGCTTTCATGGCTGCTCCTGGGGTTCGGTTGAAGTGAGTGAAGTGAGGTGAGGTTGAGGTTCTGATCCGGCTTCCGTGAGGACACGAACCGGCCGTCGATGCGTTTCGTGTTCCGCCTCGCGCGCCGTCATCGCCGAATCCCTGAGCGTGATCGTAGGCGGGTTTTTATTCTGATAAAACAGTCATAATGACTGAAACATTTTTTTGATTTTCAGAATAATGAATCCCCCAACTTCCACTGACCGGACGCTGCCCGGCGAGCGCGCACGGCTCGATCTGCTCGACGTCGCGCTATTCGTGCGCGCGGCGCTGCTGGCGAACGTGTCGGCGGCCGGGCGCGAGTTCGGCTTGTCGGCGGCGGTCGCGAGTTCGCGCATCGCACAGCTCGAAAAACTGCTCGGCGCGCGCCTGCTGCATCGGACCACGCGCCGCATCAGCCTCACCCAGGACGGCGAAGTGTTCATGACGCGTGCCGAGGCGCTGCTCGACGCAGCCGCCGCCGCGCGCGCCTCGGTGGGCCGCGCGCAGACCGAGCCGCAGGGCCGCCTGCGCGTGACGATGTCCTCGTCGTTCGGGCGCCAGCATGTGTCGCCGGTCATCGGCGAATTTCTGCGCCGCTACCCGGGCGTGAGCCTCGATCTGCGGATGACCGATCAACTCGTCGATCTCGTCGACGCGGGCATCGACGTCGCGATCCGGGTGGGCGCGCTCAAGGATTCGTCGCTGGTCGCGCGGCGCCTCGCGGTGAACCGCCGCGTGCTGTGCGCCGCGCCCGCCTATCTCGCGGCGCATGGCACGCCGCATCATCCGTCGGACCTCGCCAGGCACGAGTGCATCATCCTGTCGGATCAGCGCGACTGGAGCTTCGTCACGCCAGCCGGCGCGCTCGACGTGCGCGTGAGCGGACGCCTCATGACCGACAACGGCGAGGTGATCCGCGACGCGCTGCTCGCCGGCTTTGGCATTGCGCTCAAATCGACATGGGACGTCGCGCCGTATCTGCGCTGCGGCGCGCTGGTCAGCGTGCTCGACAGCTATCCGCTTGCCGACGACGTCGCGATCTGGGCCGTGTACCCGAGCCGCGTATTCGTGCCGCCCAAGACGCTCGCGTTCATCGACTTTCTCGCTGCGCATTTCGGCGATCCGCCGTATTGGGATCGCGAGCCGGATGAGCGGAGTTGATGCGCGGGCGAAGCGGCACCGTGGGTTCTGCCGGGTTTCTGTCGAATTGCTGTCGGATCGCTGCTGAAGCAAAGCTATTCGTAAAGACTGTCTCACGACGGCACCACTCGTAACATTGTGTAATTGAAAGTTCGTGGTCATCGCTCCGCCGCAATACGTCTGCAACATTCACCGCGTTTTTGCAGGACTTCCCCCAACCAGCAAACGAGGTGAACGATGAAAGCAATAAAAAAATGGTCGACTGGTCTGACGGCGCTCAGCGCAGGCGTGCTTGCATTGAGCGGCGCCTTCTCGCCCGCCCAGGCTCACGACCATGACGAAGGAGACA
>Ga0153988_1000299_pt1 | contig 12555 bp, 11 predicted proteins | sample TSNC072MetaG_FD_104742 | JGI IMG/M metagenome (GOLD analysis project Ga0153988, IMG submission 104742) | Attine ant fungus gardens microbial communities from North Carolina, USA - TSNC072 MetaG | ecosystem: Host-associated > Fungi > Mycelium > Unclassified | place: USA: North Carolina, Jones...
GGAAGACAGAGAAGTTGATGCCAGCAATCCTGAAGCAAGGCCCTATGATAGGGAAAGTGAAGTTACCAGAAACATCAACAAAAGATTTTCTAGAATACTTTGGGAAACAAGATTTTGGAAGGATGAAAGGATATACTGCTGAATGGATAGCAAAGAGGCTAAAAGAGGAGGACACAAAGACAGCAATTGAGATCCTTAAAGTATGGGCTCACTAATCAAGGAGAGATGAATGCAATGAAAGGAAAGTAAGAAAATTGAACGAGATGATAGATAGAGAAGTCATCTTCATACTCTGATCTCTAGAAGAACCTCCAATCTTGAAACAGATGGGAAACAAACAACTTGACATCAAGATACATTTGACAACCATCAATATCACAAAATCCTTTACAAAAGTAGCACTTATCGACTTGGGTTGTACTAGTTCATGCATCAGCAGGAAATTTATTCAAGAAAATGGAATTAACACCCAGAAGTTGCCATTCCCAATTACTTGCTACAATGCTGATGGGACAATCAACAAATCAGGAAGCACCACAGATATAGTCAACATGAACATGATGATAGGAGATCATATTGAAAGGATTCAATTCTCAGTGACCTGTAGCGATTTAGCCTAGACAACTTAATTACTCTCCAAGTCCAAGTTGACAAGAAGAACTCAATAAAGTTCCTATTACTTCCTGTACACTACTTATACAATTACTACATAGTCTGTGTACTACTTTCCCACATCCATCATGTGACTTGATCATATGACTTTCTCATCATGTGACTGTGACCAAGTGACACTTGTGATATGACACTTTCCTGTACTTCTTCTTATATAATAAAGAGAAAAGAAAAGAAAAGAAATATAAATAATGGCTTAACTGTTTTGCCAAGTTATAACATAACCAATCTCAGAAAAAGGGATGTGTTTCTTAGACATGAATGGCTCCAATGGCATAACCCATCTATTAACTGGCAATCATCAAAGTTATACCTTGACAAATACAAACATTGGTGCAAAAGAGTGTTTATAGAGGAAGAACCAGAAGACATTGGAAAGAAGGCAAATGAAATTGAAGAAGAAGGAAGAATCTTGTTTGTAAATATGGAAGAGGAGATGTTAAGATGGAATGAAATAGAGATTAGAAGAGTTGAAGAAGTAAGTGAAGAAGCAAAATCTGAAGATATAGTACTAGAAGAGTATTGGAAATTTAAGGAAAAAGTGTTTGATAAAAAGGTATTCAACAAATTATCCCCTTGAAGACCCTGGGATCACACTATTGAACTCATTCCTGGAGCTACTTTAAAGGACTGTAACATATATCCCCTGAGTATAAAAGAACAAAAGAAACTTGATTGCTTTTTAGATAAACATTCAAAGATAGGACATATCAGACCTTCAAAATCATCTTGTGCAGTGCCATTTTTCTTTGTGAAGAAAAAAGATAGCTCACTCAGACCAGTCCAGAACTATAAATAGTTCAATAAAGTGACAATAAAGAACAAATACCCTTTACCACTGATCCAGGAATTGATTGACAAGGTCAAGGGGGCTTAGTTCTTTACTAAACTTGATATCCAATAGGACTATAACAATGTCAGAATCAGAGAGGGGGATGAATGGAAGGCAGTTTTCAGAACTAACAGAGAACTATTTGAACCACTCATCATGTACTTTGGCCTATACAACTTTCCAGCAACACTCCAACTAATGATGGACTCACTTTTCCAAGACCTTATCAATGAAGGCAAAATTTTAATTTATATGGACAACATCCTAATCTTCTCAAAAACCCTGACAGAATGCAAGGTGATTGTGAGAAGAGTACTAAGGATTCTGAACAACAACAAACTGTCAGTTCAGACAAAAAAGTGCTAGTTTCACTAGACTAAGATTGATTACTTGGGTATTATCATCTCCAAGGACAGCATTATAAGAGGATACCCTAGGGAACAGCCTAGATCATGAGTAAGCTCCAACCTAAAGAGCTAACCTAACTCGTAAGATGTTCTCCCACACTTTCCTTACCTTCTTTCTTAAGTCTGTCTTGATGTGCCTGATGATCTATAATTAGGATAGTGATATTATTAGTTAGTGCTCATATGACTGTGGCACACAGACCATTAACTTTAGTATATATAGTCACTTGAGTTAGTAGATATATCTTTACTCGAATATCACCTCTACTTCTGGAACCTTTATCTAGTATTAGTGTAAGAGAACCACTCAATAGGTAATCACTCCCTAAGCTAGTGGATAGTCCCAGAAGCTAGTTTGAGATTCAAGTGAGAGTATATCTACATACACTTGCTAGTATATATACTACACTAGATAGTCAGGTACACAACACCATGGCAACCAACCTATAATCACAGAATGTTCTAGAATAACTAATAATAGGCATTGCACTGCATGACATAGATAGAAGAAGTCAGGAACAGTAGAAGTGTGATACACAATCTGTCACTGGGCTATTAATAGAACAGACCCTCAGAACTTACTAAGCACAACCCTAGATGTCCCCTTACAATTAGGGTTAGTCATCTTGAGTGATTGTCCTAACAATCAACATAGAAATTTTGTTACAAGGAGTTATCAAAACACTTTGGGAACAAGTTTTTAAGGATATAGGTCTTTCTAAGAAGGTCATAAGTGATAAAGGTCCTCAATTTGTGTCAAACTTCATAAAAAGGATACCAAACTAATAGTCAGACAGAGAGAGTTAATCAAGAAATGGAACAATACTTACAGCTCTACTATAGCTACTGGCAGGATGACTGGACCAAATGGCTACCAATGGCCAAATTTACCTGCAATAATCGGATACACTCGGTCACAGGCAAATTCCTATTTTTCATCAATCTGGGTCATTACCCTAATACAGGCAGGGAAGTCAAAAGATTAAAAGAAAATACACCATCAGTAGACACATTCCTAGAAGTCATGGAGAGAACAAAAAGAGAAGTGAAAATGGCACTGGAAAAGACCAATGAAGTGATGAAGTAAAAGTTTAATGTCAGGAAGAAGACTGAAATAGACTTTCAGAAAAAAGATCTAGTATGAGTTGATGGATCGCACTACAATAATGAATGCTCTTCAAAAAAACTATCTTTCAAAAGAGTAGGACCCTTTCTTATTATCTGAAAGGTTGGAGATGTGGCATACAAATTGAAGATCCCCAATACTTGGAGAAATATACATCTAGTCTGTAGCGACTTAGTCTGGATAACTTAATCACTCTTCAAGTCCAAGTTGACTGTAACAATCAATCTCATTTTATACAAGTATTCACCATGAAGCAACTACATGAACTACTTCTTTCCTTCATATTACTTCATTTATCTAATAGCTCAGTCAGTGCCTCACTGGTAGGACATATTCTTTACTTAGCAGACCTCATATCTACCATATGTTCTTCTCGTTACTATCTCATGGTACATAGGTATATATACAGTAAATACTCTTTTGTATTCCTTATGCTTTACCAATTGTATCATTTCCTTTCTTTCTCAACTCTCATATCATTCTCAAGTCTTTACTTGAAGTTACAACCTAAGTTACTCCTCAAGGCCATAACATTTGGTAAAGTGTCACCAACTCACCTTGTAACTAGGAGGATAGCAAACTAGCAGACCAGCCATCGGTATATTACAAAGATTGCTGCTGAATGTATAATTAGAGCATAGGAGATAGAAGACCTTGAAGAATAACTCAGTTCAGTTCACATTAGTGAAGAACAATCAGAGTACCAGGAAGAGTCCAAAGAACAGGACATACAAGACACAGAATCAGAGGCCAACAAAACAGGCAATGAAGAAGAAAAACTCAATGAGTTAAGTAACATACCATCAGTAGGACAACCAAAGCAAAATATGTCTGGAACATAAGTAGGTATACTAGTACTAATGGCCAGGACAGCACCAGTATCAGCACCAACAGAGGTGGTAAACCACAAATCAATGGTCCCAGAACCTAGATGGTTCAATGGGGACAGAAAGACATTTGAAGACTAGTAGAGAGCTATGAAGCTCTATCTCAGAGCAAACAAAGTTACAGATGCCAACAAGAAGATCATTGCAGTACTAGACAGATTCTGAGGAGGAACTGCAGGAGCATTTGCTTAACAGAAACTTAACAAGATAAATAGAGAAGATAGCACTCCAAGTTGGGATGCCTTTGAGGCAGAATTACAACTAGTATATAGTAACAAAACAAAAGAAGCCAATACAGAATGGTGCATCGTATCACAAATGGTCACTTACTTGTTTTGTGATGGGTTGAAATATAGATTCAAAAAGCTTATAAGCAGAGTTAGACAAGCGACAAAAGATGTTGTTAAGTCTGAGATCTAATCCTCAGACAAGGAGTTCTTATATACAGACAAGTGATGGTCTGTGCACTAGAACAGAGCATCACATGCTACTACTTATTGTTCTACATATGGTAGTGCCTTTGTGCTATAAATAGTGATAACTTAACCATATGGAGGTTGTCCTTTGTTCTAAGAAAAGGACAGATGACTATCTATGGGTAATTAATGAAGTCCATATGCAAACATTGAGACCTTTATATCTCCACAGATACTGATTGCCTTGAGGTCTTTTTAGACTCATTCTGAGCAGTATGAAGAGGGCTTCTGATGAGCCTAGAACCGAAGCATTGATCATGGCTGTTTCTGAGATATTGGCAATTTAATAAATGGTACCATAGTGGTTACTAGTTAATCTGCCTAATATCTCGACCATTATTGATTGCTTCAAGACATGACTAGTATCAATAGAAAGGTCTTTTCAAGGGCTTTCCATAGCTATTGAGACCATGAGAATCGTTGAAGAATTGATAGAGATATGGCTAAATGAAGTTTGTGATACATCAAAACATTCACATAAGAGAAGAAATACATTGCAGACTTTCTTATCAAATTTATGGCTTTAGCAAGCAAAGCACAGACAGACAATCAGCATGCAATATTTTTACTGAAAAAGAACATAAACAAGGAAATTATCAGAGCCATAATGGCATATCTACTAACTCAGGCCCCAAAGAGTCTAGAACAATAGAAGGTAACAATCACAGCAGTTGGACAAGAATATGAATAGACCAACATCTGCTACAATTACAGAACAGATTCAGGAATAACCTATGAAGGAATGGGCAAACTAATGGAAATAAGATGACAATAGAATAACGGACAAGGATGCAAACCCAAGTGTTACAACTGTAACAGATTTGGACACATGGCAAAAAATTGCAAACAACCAAAGAAAGAGAAGAAGCCACAAGGATGTTTCAAATGTGGCAAAAAAGGTCATATTGCCATAGGGTACAGAGCATCTCAACAAATAAAAACCAGAAGTTCGCAACAAGGGGATTCAGATAATGAAAAGCAGAAGAGTTTTGTCGAAGATTTGGAATAGGCACGATACAATAAACTACTGTAAATAGTTCCACCAAGAATCAATATATTATTCTACAATGGAGAGAACAGTCGAGGGAACTTATAGTACACCCAACAATCAAAACCAAAGACAGAAGAAAACTCAAGGTCAAGGCATTAATCGACTCTGAATGTACAAACACCATAATCACCAGAAAAACAGTTGAAGCAAAAGAGATATCTACTAAATCACTCCCAAGACCATTTAACGTGTACAATTCAGATGGATCAAGAAATGGAGAAAAGACAATTAGAGAATTTGTACTTCTGGAAATCAATTCAAACAGACACATCAAACAAATTGATACAGTAGTATTAGAAATCAAGGAAACAAATTTATTCCTAGGACACGACTGGCTAGTAGAACACAACCCAGAAGTAGACTGGAAAGAAGAAGTTATACAGTTCACAAGATACCCAGAACACTGCAAAACAGAACACAAATCTATACGATTTACTCCATGGTCAAGGAGACTACTACCAAAGGAAGAAGAAGAATCAAAAGGAGGAGACAAAGAACTAGACCCAACAAATCCTGAAGATCTTCTGAAATATATCCAACCATTTATACACTTATTCAACAAGAAGAAATTTGAGAAACTACCAGACAGACAAGAATGGGACCATGAAATCAATTTAACAAAAGAAGCACCAAAGAAACTCAATACAAAGGCCTATCCAATGACACTCAAAGAAGAAAAAACACTCAGTCAATGGTTAGATGAACAACTCAAAGCAGGACTTATTATAGAGTCAAATTCAGGATATACAGCATTATGTTTCTTTATACCAAAGAAAGATGGAATACTATGATTGGTACATGTCAAGGATAGACAAACAGAGTATGGAGGAACGGAGTAATAATAGAGTTATACTCCAGAATGATGTACTAAATTATCTCAGAGAATAAGTAGTACTTAACAGTGATCACAAAACCAGAAAGAAGACTCCGGCAGACTGTCAAGGACATTAGAGCAGAGAATGACTTGTTGAATGACCTTGGCTTTAACTTATGTGTTGCGCCCTGGTCTCCGGTCGTGAGGTTGGTTGCGTATTTCAGAGTAGTGGAAGTCATCAAGACAGAGGTCCTAAACGGTCAAGTAGAGGAGTCAAAGAGAATAAGATACGATTAGGACTAATTGACGTTAATTTACAGACTGAGGAATTATACTGTAACTACTCAGTACTTATAAGAAGTCCAGAATAGGAGAAGAGTAGTCTACTACGCTATCCTACTATTATTAATTTTAGGAGAATAATTAGGAGAAATAAATTATATAATTATCATATTTCCAGAATATGACAGTACAAGATTATAAACAATTAAATCAACACGCAATCAAGGACAAAATGCCATTACCCCTGATTAACAAAGTAATCAATAAACTTAAAAATGCAAAATACTTCAACAAATTGGACTTAATCTGAGGATACAACAATGTACGAATAAAAGAAGACAATGAATAAAAAGCAGCCTTTTTGACAAACAAAGGGCTATTCGAATCAAAAGTGATATACTTTGGACTGTGCAACTCACTAGGAACATTTCAACAGATGATAACAAGTATCTTCTGAGAACTACTACATAAAGAAAGCTTTGCAAACTACATAGATAACTTGGTAATCCTAGCAAAGACAGAAAAAGAACTAGAAGAATATACAATCAGGTTCCTCAAAATAGTGGAGAAACATAACTTGTATTTCAAACAGTCAAAATGTGATTTTAATACCACAGAAATACCCATACTAGGAGTACAGGTTGGAAATAGAGAAGTACAAATAGAAGAAGAAAAAGTCAAAGTGATCAAGGAATAGAAAACACTAACAAAAGTAAAGGATGTCGAAAGTTTCTTAGGCTTTGCAAACTTCTATCGACGATTCATCAAAGATTTCAGTTATATTGCAGTACTGTTAAAAGAAAAAGAAGAATGGAAATGGACAGAAGAAGAACAGAATGCATTTGAAAAGTTAAACAAATGATAACCATGCAACCAGTACTGGCCTTACCCAGAAGAGAAGGAAAATTCAGAGTAGAAGTAGATATATCAGGATACGCAATCAGAGGAGTTCTTTCAAAAGAACAAGAAGGCAAATGGAAACCAGTCACTTTCCTATCAAAAATAATGTCACCTGCAGAAAGGAACTATGAAATATACGACAAGGAACTACTAGCAATAGTCGAAGCACTAGACAAATAAAGACAATATCTACTGGACATAGTCGAGAAATTTGAAGTATGGACAGACCACAAAAATCTAAAATACTTTAAAAAAACCACACAAACTCAATAGTCAACAAGCAAGATGGTATCTGAAACTACAAGACTACAACTTTACCCTATGACATATCCCAGGAAAGACAAATACAAAAGCAGATATATTGTCTAGAAGAGAGAAATTAGACACAAAAGAAGACAACCAAGATATCCAGATACTCAAAGAAGAGTTATAAGTACAATGAATAACAAACCAAGTTGGAACGCCTATCATACTACTCAGAAAAAAACATCTACAAGTAATGGAAGAAGGAATACAAGAATGAATCAAGAAAATCCAAACAAGGGAACAAGAAGTAACAAAACAGTTAGAGAAAAAAGACAGACAATCACAGAAAGAAAACAGAATTGTCTATATAAATAGCAAGATCTATGTCCTAAGAAACAGATAACTTTGAGACAAAATACTTAGCGACAACTATAATCCACCAGATATCAGACACCCAGGACAACACAGAATGATGGAATTAATCAAGAGAAACTATTGGTGGCCAGAAATATGCAACGATGTACAAAAATATATTCAAGGATGCCAAGAATGTCAACAGAACAAGGTGCAACACATGAAGAAAGCAGCACCTTTACACCTCTTACCCACACCAAAAACACCATAGGAGGAAATCAGCATTGATGTCATAGGACCCCTGCCAAGATCATAAGACAAAGATGCTATTTTGGTAGTTGTGGACTGATTTTCCAAGATGATCAGACTTATGGCTACAATGACTTCAATCTTCTTAAGTGAAGTAGTAAGAATATATTGGGACAATATATGGAAAATATATGGCATACCAAAGAAGATCATTAGTGACAGAGGACCTCAATTTGCATCAATGTTCATAGAAGAACTGTGCAAAGCATTAGGAATCAAAAGAACAATGTCAATGGCCTATTATCCGCAAACAGATAGTCAAATGGAAAGAATTAATCAAGAAGTCGAAGTATTCCTAAGACACTACATCAACTACAGACAAGATGATTGGACAAAATGGCTAGCAACAGCAGAATTCCAATATAATGACAAAGAACATGCAGCAACAGGACACACCCCATTTTATGTAAGCTATGGAAGACACCCCTGGAAAGAAAATCTAATAGTGGAAATGGAGATACCAAGTTTGGAAGAATTACTGAAGAAAATAAAAACAACAAGAGAAAAAGCAAGGACAGCTATGAAAAGGACAAAAAACACGATGAAGAGGCAATATGACAAAAGGAGATGACAAGCACAAGATCTCAAAATAGAAGAACAAGTGTGGCTAGAGACAAAGAACATTTAAACAAACCAACCCTCAAAGAAACTGGACCAGAAAAGATATAGACCTTTTACAATCAAAGAGGAAATTGGATAGGGAGCATATAGACTAGAGCCTTCAGAAGGATAGGCCATACATGATGTTTTCAATGAAGACCTGTTAACACGTTGAAAAAAGGCAGAGTTTGCAAGTCAACAGAAGGATCCAGCACCACCACCTGACATTGTTAATAAAGAAGAAGAATATCAAGTAGAAGAAATCAGAGGACATTGCAAAAAAAGAAGAGGTACTCAGTTCTTAGTATACTAGAAAGGATATGAAAATGAACATGATCAATGGATAGCAGAAACAAATCTGGAACATACAAAAGAAGTAATTCAAGACTATTGGATGCAGCCTTCAAGACAAAATCTATAAAAAAGGGAGCTAAAGATCATTTTTCGACATCTCAAATACATATTAGTATTTGAGAAATACTCCCAAACATGTCTTTTTTCACCAATGCTACTACCAATGCCTCTACCACTGCTGCCTCTCTTACCTGGAACCAGAAAACCTATAACAAAATCATATGTCATAACAATAAAACCAAAGATTGGGCAAGCAAAATAGATCGCATTATTCAAGCCATTGAAGCTATGGCAGGACTTGAAAAAAAAGCAAAAGAACTAGTCAGGATAGCTGACATTATCAACAATACTATAGCAGATACAGAAACAGGTACATTACTTGCTGGAAAAGGATATCACATAGACATCACTGTTATACTGCAGGCGAATTTTCCATGGAAGATAATATTTGATACACTTTATACTAATGGATTCTCAATTAGAATTTGCTCTAGAACCCTTTCTATATCCTCAGAACGTAACATTATACGATGAGTACATTGGGCAGGTGATAATCGACCTAGAGCTTATGTTGAGACCTCAAGAGACAAATAGGATAAACTGGCATTAGGTTACTAAGAGAGTTACTAAGGGACTATGCTCTAGATCTACTCTTGGATGGACCAACTTAGAAAGATGGTAAACTTGTACTCTAGAACCAGTACTACTCAGATGAAGAACTTAGACTGATAAACTTTGTGCTTGTAGATAAGCATTGATGGCATCAGATCAATTATATTTAGATAAATGATCTCTAGGATGCAACTTGGAGATACTAGACATTTATTGGGACTTGCTAACTGTTTAACAGATATTTGAAGAAGTTCAAATTACAAAGCAGCATTAAGAGTATAATAAGGAAAGCCAGAAGAATATTCTAGAAGGAAGCAGCAATGAAGATGCTGTAAGGGGACATCTAGGGTTGTGCTTAGTAAGTTCTGAGGGTTTGTTCTATTAATGGCCCAGTGACAGATCGTATATCGCACTCCCATCGTTTCTGACTTCTCCTGTTTGTATCATGCAGTGTGATGCCTATTATTAGTTGTTCTAGGACATTCTGTGATTATAGGTCAGTTGCCATGGTGCTGTGTGCCTGACTATCTAGTGTAGTATATATACTAGCAAGTATATATAGATATATCCCCACTTGAATCTCAAACTAGCTTCTGGGACTATCCATTAGCTTAAGGATGATCGTGTCATATTCTGGAAATATGATAATTATGTAATTTCTTTCTCCTAATAATTCTCCTAATAATTCTCCTAAAATTAATAATAGTAGGATAGTGTAGTAGTCTACTTTCCTCCTATTCCGCACTTACTATAAGTACTGAGTAATTACCGTGTAATTCCTCAGTCTGTAAATTAATGTCATCTGGTCCTAATCTCATCTTGTCCACTCTGGCTCCTTCACTCAACTCCTTAGGAACTCTGTCTTGACGACTTCCTTCACTCCGAAATACGCAACCAACCTCACGACCGGAGACCGGGGCGCAACATATAAATTGAAGCCAAGGTTGTTCAATAAGTTGTTCTCCGCTCCGATGTCCTTGACAGTCCGCTGGAGTCTTCTTTCTATCATCACTAAGTACATCCCTCTCCGATATTGTACATTACTCCAGAACGGAGTAGAGTTTCTAACTATCACTTTATATCTCCTTCCTCTGGAATTTCGTCCTTGATAGATCGCCTCAGAGTGGTTCCCTAACAGATGCGTTATATTTGATAGGAAGGACTTGGTGAGGGAATACGTTATTACAAAAAAAAGAGAGGGCTATGTCATCAGTGGGATTTTAGAAGGACTTAGAACAGAAAGGAGTCGATGGAATCCTAAAAGTAGTAATAGTTTCCTTTTTATATCTCATTTCTTGAGTTTTAGCCATTTGTAATATCTTTAATATAGTATTCAGAGTACAGTTGGATTGGAGAAGAACCTCTTGACTCCTACCTTCCTCTATACTGCCTCTGGAATCGTAAATGTGGATCTATTGAGAGTAAGAAGACTAGGACTAGTAGGGTGTCTTGAGAAGAACACAGAATATACCCAGAACTCGATCTAGAGAGAAGATGTAGATGCAACTCAGGCAGGCTTCGGAGAGGACAGCAGGCTGGGAAAGCTTGACTAGGTGCACACTTGGATTGCATTACACCCATAAGGTTCAGTGTTGGGGGTGCAGACAAGGGGACAACTGAGTATGGAAGGTCCATGAGTGATTAACTAACTATATTTTCCAGAGGAGCTTTTGTCATGGTGTGTAAAGGTTAACACCTTAGGGAGGCTATGTGATGACAATCTTGAGAGATTTTATGATCCTTTAACAACTACCAACATATATTTTACTAGAGCTGTGTATAATTTTTATTTCTCTAATTACTTATAAATCTTCAACTTTGATAATCTCTCCTCAGACCTTTAGCATGCAATTGGGAGCTGGCACATCATTGTTTTGTTTGTCCCAGTATGCAATTCCCTTTTGCATACTTTTATTGCCATACAGTTCTACGAAGTGGTAGAAACACTTAGGCTTATCTTGTATGATATCTTATCCTAACAATTCCATAGTATCCAATGCAACCTGGTGAATGAATTAACAACATGCCAAAACCACAGACATCTAGCAATTGACAGTCATATTCAAGGACTACAAGAATCATTTGCTCATACTAATCAGTTCATTTCACTTCCACAAGTGAAACCAATAGTTCTACCAAAGGAAAACAAAGAAGAAGAAGAAGAAGAAGTTATTTTAATATGTTCCTCTTCACTAACAGATGACAAATCCACAACCACATTATCAAGCAATAAATCAATGGTCTTAGCATCTGAAAATCCTAACATACAGTTATCAGAAGAAATCAACAATCTCATCACAAGTTTAAAATGATTCAAAGCTCCATCCAATATTACTTGCTTCTTACTATCTGCTGGATATCACACCATCAGCAGAAATGGAGAAAACAGTTCTAGATATTGGAACTAGATCGTCAAAGGATTGCTTGAATCAAAGCAAAACTCAGAAATAGTACAAAGGAGATTTAAAGTACCACTATATGCAGGAGGACCACCATATGAACCATGGTTCATATCAGAAGCAGCAGATGATGGTTATATTGTGGGACCACAGAAAAAGTCAGTGGCTATCTATGCTATGGGAGAAGAAAGATTGTAGAAGATTCATGAGGACATGAACTCTGAGAAGGAGGTA
>Ga0153988_1000300_pt1 | contig 12555 bp, 10 predicted proteins | sample TSNC072MetaG_FD_104742 | JGI IMG/M metagenome (GOLD analysis project Ga0153988, IMG submission 104742) | Attine ant fungus gardens microbial communities from North Carolina, USA - TSNC072 MetaG | ecosystem: Host-associated > Fungi > Mycelium > Unclassified | place: USA: North Carolina, Jones...
ATTTTCGTCCGCGTAGTCGATCTGGCAACCGCCGATGCGACGCGAAATCCACGCCTTCGGCACGCCTTGCGAATTGCGCTGCGATACGACTTCGTGCTTGAGCGCGAGGTAACGCGACGGATTCGGATTCGTGTTGAAGTGCTGGTGGAACTCGCCGTTCGACGGCGTGATCAGCGAACCGGCTTGCCAGTCGTAACGCTTCGGCTCTTCGCCTTCGCGCCACATCATCGAGTAGCCCGAACCGCTCATGATGATGACGTGTGCGCCGGGACCGTGCGAGTGCGCTTTCTTGTACGTCGAGGTCGGGAACTGCGAAATGTGGCTGTTCTGTGAGCCGCGCGCCATATTGAAGCGGATGTGACCGCCGCCGGCGCCGCGTTCGGCAGCGCTGATCAGCGGCAGATTCACCGCATCGGCAACGAAATTCGTGTCCATCAAGAGGCCCTTCTGTTCGCCGCCGTTAGCGAAGTAGTCGGGCTCGCCGTTGAAGCGGTTCTTGAAATCGTATGCCGTGCCGAAGATGAAATCGATGTCTTCGAGCGCGTTGATCGTAGGGGGGCCGTTCGTGACCGCGACGAAACGCGCGGCGTCCTTGCCGGACGTGTTGTAGTGCGTATGCCAGCAGTTCAGCGGGATTGCGAAGAGGGCGCCGGCTTGCCATTCGAACGTGACTTCCGCGCCGGCCTCGTTGCGAACGGTAGTCGATCCCCGGCCGCTTAGGACGTAGATCATTTCTTCGAACAACTGACGCTGAGGCGCGAGCGATTTGCCCGGCGGAATTTCGCAGACGTAGCAGTCGTTCGACGTGCGCGACGCTTCGTGGTTGATATAGACACCCTTGCCGCCGCGACGCGCCCAATCCTTCAGATCGACCGTACGCAGATCCTGGACATAATGACCGTCGATAATGTCCAGGCCTTGCTGGGCAACCCAGCGCGTATACGCGGTTTCCTTCTCGGTAGCGAATTTCTTCGCCATGTCCTCGGAAACGACAGCGTTCTTGCTCATTTACTTCTCCATTCGATGCGGGTTGCGTATACAACAAGTTAGCCCGCAGACCTGCAAGCTAACTGATCCGGGGGCTCCTTAGACGGTTGCCGTGTTCTTCAGGTACTCGCGAATCTTTTCGGCCGTGAGCGTCACGCTCGGGTCGTATTCCGGCGCGTCTTCGAGTTGTTGGAGATCGTTGAGGCCGCACTTCCAGAAAATGCGGTTGATCGCGGAGATCAGGCGCACGGGGCGATCCGGGTCTGCGTTGAAATGCTGATGCGCGGTGCCGGGCGGGATATAGATCACGTCGCCGGCTTCCCATTCGAAGCGCTTGAGCTCACCAACCGGCTTCCACGCGTACTGATCGACGATTTCGACGTCGTAGTCCTGGTGCAGGTCATAGCCGCGGCCTTCGAGCACGTACAGGCACTCTTCTGCCAGATGACGGTGCTTGCCCGACTTGCTGCCCGGCGGAATGATCTGCATGTACGCGTCGACCGTTTCCATGCGCGTGTTCATGCCTTCGTTCAGCAAGTGCTTGAGCAGGCCTTGACGCGACATTTCCCACGGCATGTTCTCCGGCCGCACGATCTTTGCGCGCTTGGCGTTGCGCTCCGGGGCCTGTTCGGCGTTTTCCAGCAGGCCCTTGTAAAGCTCGCTATTTTTTTCGCCTGTCAGCCAGTTTCCCGATTCGGTCCATGCCATGATCAGTAGCCTCCTTCCGGATGATTGAAATCAGTTTCTTCCATGCGCGCGACGAAACCAACGCCGGTCGGCGACGGCTCGTCAGGGCGAGGTTCGACAGTCTTCTGGAACAGCATGTTCATGAACATGAACATCGGTTTCGTCTTGATGACGAGCGCACGCGCGGGCTTGTCCAGGCTGCGGTTAAAGTGCTGGTGTACGCAGTTGTTGTGCACGATTGCGATGTCACCGGCTTCCCAGTCGTAGCGGATGCCGTCGTGCACTTCGTAACCGATGCCGTCGAGAATGTAGAACGCCGCTTCGTTCACGTGGCCGTGCTTCTGCGAGTGACCACCCGGTGAGTATTCTTCGATGTGAAGGTGGAACGTCTGCGTAATTCCGTTCTTTGGCTGTACATAATGGCGGCTGAAGGTTTGCGGTCCCTTGCTGAACTTGACTTCCTTGCCTTTGCGCACGCGCGGAACCGCGCGCAGACGCTCCAGTTCCGTGCTCAGGCTGTACGCCCCTTCGATACCGCGCACGAAAATGCGATTTTTCACATTGCCAGCGGTGCTGTGATGCGATTCTTCAGCGCGCTGATCTTCCTCATACATCGTGTTTGTGTCGATGTTTGCTTCAGACATAGTGCCTCCTTGTTGGTACAGCGAATTTACTGCGGGTTCAGCGCGACACAGCGGGCTGGATCGATGGTGACCCAGATCTTCGAGCCGACCGGCTGGCGATGCGACGGATGCGCACGCGCGAGCAAAATCTGTTCGCCGACCTTGATCTGCAAATCAAGCGTTTCGCCAAGGAACACTTTGGAATAGACGGTACCTTCGAACACGTTGCCATGTTCGATCGTCGGCTTGTTATCGAAGACTTCCAGGTTCTCCGGGCGCAACGACACGACGGCTTTTTCACCGGCATTCATGCCGTCGCCGTGGGCCACCGTGATCGGGCCGATGGTCGAATGAACGGTCAACTTCTGGCCGTCCGTGTCCCGAACCGTGCCATCGACAAAGGTCGTCGTGCCGATGAAGTCCGCCACGAAGCGGTTGGCCGGCTGTTCGTAGATATCGCGAGGCCGCGCTTTTTGCACGATGTGGCCGTCCTTCATGATCGCGATCTCGTGCGACATCGCGAGCGCTTCTTCCTGATCGTGCGTCACGTAGATCGTCGTGACGTTCAGCTCGCGCTGCAGGCGCTTCAGTTCGAAACGCATCTTGTCGCGCAGCTTTGCGTCGAGATTCGACAGCGGCTCATCGAGCAGCAGCAGTTTCGGCTCCATCACGATCGCGCGGGCGAGGGCCAAACGTTGCTGCTGGCCGCCGGACATTTTCGTTGCATCGCGATCGGCTGCATGATCGAGGCCGACTGCGGTGAGTGCGCGCATTACCTTGTCGGCAATCTGCTGTTTCGAGAATTTCTTCGTGCCGACTTCAAGCGGAAAGCTGCAATTCTTGAAAACGGTCATGTGCGGCCAGATGGCGTACGACTGAAACACCATGCCGAACTGCCGCTTGTTCGGCGGCACGAAGGTCTTGCGATCCGCGTCGAAGACGGTCACGCCGTTCGCCGTGATTTTTCCGCCGTCGGGTTTTTCAAGGCCCGCGATCGAGCGCAGGGTAGTGGATTTACCGCAGCCGCTCGGGCCGAGCAGTGTGAACAGCTTGCCCTCAGGTACCTCGAAACTCACATTTTCAATGCCCGCGACTTTCACGCCGTGACTGTCGAAATACGCCGTGTTCAGATTCTGAATGTTTAGCATTGTCGTCTCTATAGTTTCTGTTATGGCGGGTTCAGACCGATTTCACGCCGAATTTGCTGCCTACCCATTGCGCGAGCGATACCAGCGCGAGCAGACCAATCGCGAACATCACGCTCAACGCCGACAGCTCGACGTATTGCCCGTTTTGCCACAGCTCCCACACCACGACGGAAATCGTTTCGCTACCGGGGCTATACAGCAGGATCGACGCGGACAATTCGCGGATCGATACGATGAACACGTAAATCCAGCCGCCCATCAAACCTGGCTTAAGCAGCGGCAAAACGATGCGAAAGAATGTCGTGCCCCAGCCGGAACCGCACATCTCCGCTGACTCTTCCAGTTCCTTTGACAGCTGAACCATCGAGGTTTGCGTATAGCGCATCCCGTACGGCATGAATCGTGTGATGTATGCGATCAGGAGAATCCACAGCGTGCCGTAGATGCCGACGTTCACGTTCAGGAAGAAGATCATGAATGCCAGGCCCAACACGAGGCCCGGAAACACCATCGGAAGCGACGCGAGGTTATCGAGCAGCCAGCGGCCCCGAATCTTCGTTTTGATCACGATCCAGCACACGATTGCGGAAAGCAGCATCACACCCGTTGCGCACGAAAACCCAAGAATCAGACTATTGCCGACCGCTTCCTTAAGTTCCGGATAGCTGAATATGTAGCGGTACGAGTCGAGAGTCAGATGGTGCAGCGCTTCCATCGACGGCGGTGCATAGAACTTCTGGAAAGACGACCACAGCAGCACAAGCAGAGGCAGCACCACGATCACAAGCGCATACAACACAAAGATAGCCGCGGTGAGATAGCGCCATGCCCCAAGGTCGATTGTGCGTGCGCGGAAGGCTTTACCGGTGACCGTCGTGAATTTGCCGCCCTTGGCAAGCAGGCGGCTCTGGATAAAGATGCCGACCGAAGTAATGAGCAGCAGGATGGTGGAATAGGAAGAGGCCAGTCCGGTCGGCGTCGGATATTGCTGCAACGCTTCGTAAATCGATGACGTGAGCACCTGAATTTTTACCGGCAGGCCTATTAGCGCAGGTACTTCGAACGATTCGACAGCTCGCACAAAAAGGATCAGCACAGTCGAAACGATTGCCGGAACTGCAAGGCGAAATGTAATGCTGAACGTCGTCTTGAACAGGCTTGCACCGCTCATGACGGCGGATTCTTCCAGCGACGGGTCCATGCCGCGAAACGCGGCCGACATCAACAGGAAAGCCATGGGGGAGTACTGCAATCCGTCAATCCAGATCATTCCGCCCATGCTGTAAATATTGAGCGGCGCGTGCGCAAGACCCAACCAGTGCATTAGCGCGACGTTCAGCACGCCGATTTTCGGGCTGGCGAGCAGAATCCAGGCAATCGTGAAGAGAATCGCCGGATTGATGAGCGGAACGATCGTTACGACCGAAAAAAAACGCCGCAAGGGCGTATTGGTGCGTTCGTTGATCCAGGCGAGACCCGAGCCGAGAACGAACGAAACGAGTGCGGCACCAATGGCGAATTCCACCGAATTCGCGAAAGCCGACCAGGAGTCCGCGCTACCGAATGCAATCCGGTAATTGTCGAGGGTAAATACCGATGAGGTATCCGCACCCTGCGGCGTCATGAAGCTCTGCCATAACAGGAAACAAAGCGGAATCAACGCCAGCACCGCGACGATGAGGATTGCGCTGCCGATCACCAGCCATTTCGAGTCGAACCGCTTCCAGAACGGGGGCGGCGTATTGGTGACATCAAGTTGAAGCTCCACCAACTGTCTCCTTATGTAACTTCATTTCCATCGTTCCTTTATATAGAACACCGTTTCTATATTAAGGTGCAGTTGTCGTATTGGGCGCGTCTGCTTGATTTTTGTCAAGATGTAAGGAGATCGGGTTAGCCCTAGTGTGGATGGTTCTATTGAGTGTTGCGCCGCCTTCGCTGCCATGCAGCCAATGAACGGCGCCGGTATTTCAAGGGAAACAATTCTTTTATGCGGAGGGTCGTTCCATTTTCAGCTACTACCGTTCCATAAGCTACGGTATGATCGCTGTGCAAATGCCATACAAACCGGAGACACCCTATGCCGAACGATGCGAACGTTCATTCGCTTGACGATCACCTATACGGTTACGATCCCGACCATGAGCACGGTGACGATGCCGATCATGATCACGACCACGATTTTCCCGAGTCCGAAACGAATCAGGAGGCCATGTGGCTGCTCGATAACGTCGTTCTCAACAGCGTAGGTATCGATATCGGTTCGTCGGGCACGCAGCTCGTGTTTTCGCGTATTCACATGCGGCGCATTGCTGAAGAACTCTCGAGCCGTTACATCATCGTGGGGCGCGACCCGATTTATCAGAGCCCGATTTCGCTTACGCCGTATCTGAGCGAAACGCAGATGGATACGCAGGCGCTCGAACGCATCGTTGCCGCAGCCTATAAGGAAGCCAATCTCGGTCCGGACGACATCGATACGGGCGCCGTGATCCTGACCGGTGAAGCGCTGCGTCGCGAGAATAGTGAAGGCATTGCCGATATGCTCGCGGAGCAGGGCGGCGAATTTGTTTGCGCGGCTGCTGGGCATCACATGGAAGCCATGCTGGCCGTGTATGGTTCGGGCGCCGCAAAATATTCGCACGAGCATAAAAAGCGAGTGCTTAATGTCGATATCGGCGGCGGCACGACCAAGCTAGGCCTGGTCGATTCCGGCAACGTGATCGGCACGGCTGCGGTTCACCTCGGCGGGCGATTGATCGTGACGGACCAGCAGGGGCGCATTACGCGTCTCGATCCGGCAGGCAAGGAACACGCGCGGGCGGCAGGATTCGCCTGGGAGATCGGCAGTCAGACGACGCGCGAGCAACTTGCGCAGGTTGCCGACTGGATGGCGCAGACGCTTATGCGTGTGCTGAGTGAGCGCTTCACCGCAGAAGATCTGAATTCACTATGCCTGACCGATCCGATTGCCGATTTGGGCAAGCTGGATGGTCTGATCTTCTCGGGTGGTGTCGGCGAATATGTGTACGAGCGCGAAACGCGAGACTTCCTCGACCTCGGGAAGCTTTTCGGCTCTGCCGTGCGTCGGCGTTTGCTTGCAAATGAGGTGTCCTGGTCGTTGCTGCCTGCCATCGAGTGCATTCGCGCGACCGTTCTCGGCGCTTCCGAATACAGCATCCAGTTGAGCGGCAATACGACTTTTATTTCGAATCCGCGCAATCTGCTGCCGCGCAAGAATATGCAGGTCGTGCCGATCGAAGAGCGCATGCCCGAGGTGATCGAGCCGGCTGCGATTGCCGAGTCGCTGCGCAAGAGCTTCCAGCGCTACGACTTGAAAGAGGGGGATCGGGATGTGGCAATCGTGGTGCGCTGGGCGGGGCCGCCGGAATATTCGCGGCTGTCTGCACTCGCGCGTGGACTGATCGACGGAAATCCGTTAACCATTGCTGCCGGCAAGCCGTTGTACGTCATCGCGGATGGTGACATTGCCAATTCGCTCGGCAACTTGCTGCGCGAAGCACTGGATGGAAACGACCTGTTCGTGATCGATGGCGTTTCGCTGAGAGGGCTCGATTACGTCGATCTGGGCCGCATTCGTATGCCGTCACGCACCGTTCCTGTCACGGTCAAATCGCTGGTATTCAGCGAAGACCCGAGCCTGCACGGTAAATCCGATGCGTCCGAATGGCATGTGCACGAGGACGGCACCGTACATCGTCACCACCACCACGTGACCGCAGGCAAGCATCAACATCACGATCATGCACACGCACACGGCCATCACCATCATCACGATCATGATCATGATCATAGCCACGGCGCTGATCACGGGCATCACCACCATGCGGATCACGCGCATGACCACCCGCACGGCCACTCGCACAAGCACGACTAACGGCTAAAGCGGCCCACGCCGTCACACGTGCAGATGCTCGTGTGGCGGCGCACTCTCTCCCATTAACGGCATGAGATGCAGGTTGCTGTTGCGCACGCCACGCTGTGACGCAAGCGACCATGCGAATTGCTGAATCAACCCCACTTCACCACGCAGCACGATCGTTTCAAGGCAATTGTCGTGATCGAGATAGATGCGATTGCTGCTAACGATCAGCGCGTGCCGTTCGTGATACGCATCTGACAGACGCTGCGCGAGTTCGCGTACGCCGTGCTCAAACACGATCGTCAACGTGCCGATACATTGCGCGTGGGCGTCGGTCAACAATTCCTTTGAACGATGGGCGCGCAGGATGTCGCGTAGCGCTTCTGAGCGGCTGTTGTAGGCGTGCCGCTTCATCGTGTCGTCGAGCATCGCGAGCAGGAAATCGTCAATCGTAATGGTGATGCGCTGCATGTCGGCTATCCATTTCGCGGCAATTGCGTCTTGACACCACCATAGCATAGCCCGCATTATTCTCGCAAAGCGTTCCAAATAAAGATTCAGTGTTCTTTTATAAGGAACGGATTGATGTAGTCGGGAGTATGAGGATTCTTTAGAAAAGTATGAGCGATGTGCGATCCGCACATGGCGATCTTTCGGTGGAGACGTGAATGATTCAATTCCTGAAGTTTCTGTTCAACGATGCCGGCCCGGATATTCGAGGCCGTATTGTTGCGATGTATGCGCTTCTCGCCGTATTCAATCTCGGAGCATGGGCGTGGGCATTCATCGCGTTTCACGGCCAGCCGGTGCTGCTCGGCACGGCCTTTCTTGCCTACAGCTTCGGGCTGCGTCACGCGGTCGACGCCGACCATATTGCCGCCATCGACAATGCAACGCGCAAGCTCATGCAGGAAGGGCAGCGGCCGGTGACGGTGGGTTTCATGTTCTCGCTGGGTCATTCGACCATCGTCATCGCCGCAACCGCTGCGATTGCGGCTACGGCCATGACATTGCAACACCGCTTCGAGGCATTTCATGAAATCGGCGGCGTGATCGGCACGCTGGTGTCGGCCGGTTTCCTGTTCGTGATCGCCGCAATCAATCTCATCGTGCTGAAATCCGTGGTCGCTACCTTTATGCGCGTGCGCCGGGGCGAGCGTTACGATGAAGAAGATCTCAATCTGCTGCTCGCCAATCGCGGTTTGCTCGCGCGCATTTTCAAACCGATGTTCCGGTTGATTACGCGCGGCTGGCATATGTACCCGCTCGGCGTGCTCTTCGGGCTCGGCTTTGATACGGCATCCGAAATCGGTTTGCTCAGTGTTTCGGCTACCCAGGCCTCACATGGCGTGCCGATCTGGTCGATCATGGTATTCCCGGCGCTATTCATGGCGGGAATGTCGCTCATCGATGCGACCGACAGCATCCTGATGCTGGGCGCGTACGGCTGGGCGTTCATGAAGCCGCTCCGCAAGCTCTACTACAACATGACGATAACGTTGGTGTCGGCGGTTGTCGCAATCGGCGTGGGCGGAGTAGAAGCACTCGGGCTGATCGCTGACAAGCTGCATCTGAGCGGTGCGTTCTGGGATGAAATCGGCGCGATCGGCGATAACTTCGGGATGGTCGGCTATGCGATCATCGGATTGTGCGCGTTTATCTGGCTGGCCTCGACCATCGTCTACAAATGGCGCCGTTTCGACGAAGTGGAGGTGTAAGCACGATGGCGAGACGACAGAATAAATATCTTCCTCGTGGAGTCGTCCGCCTTGGCCTGATGGCAGCACTTGCCGCGGTCGGCTCGAATGCACAGGCGCAAAGCGGCGTGACCCTGTACGGTGAAATCGATGCGAGCGCCGTCTGGTTGAACAATGTCGGTGGCGGGCGTCAATTCAAGTTGGCCTCAGGTCTGATCGACGGTAGTTTTTGGGGCCTGCAGGGTTCTGAAGACCTGGGTGGCGGCAATCGGGCAATCTTTCGTCTCGAACGTGGTTTCAGCGTCATGACAGGTGCCGATCAGAACGACCATCCGTATTACGTGGGCCTCGCGAATGACGGATACGGCACGCTGACGCTCGGCCACCAATACGATTCCATTCACGACTACCTTGCACCGTTCACGCTGACCGGCGGTAACGGCGGCACGGCATTTGCGCATCCGTTCGACAACGACAACGCGAATAACTCGTGGCTCGCGCGCAATTCAATCAAATACACCAGTTCATCGTTTGAAGGGCTGAGTTTTGGCGGGATGTATGCGTTCTCCAATGCGGCGGGGCGGTTTGCCGATAATCGCGCCTACAGCATCGGTGCGAATTATGGCAATGGCGATTTCAACGCGGCTGCGGCGTGGCTGCATGCGAACGGGCGGGGCAGCACGGAAAACGGTGCCTATGACGTAGTAACGCTGCCGGGCACGAGTCGCAATACATTAGATGCTTCAGTGCAGACACAAAACACTTTCGGTATCGGTGCCAGCCAGGCATTCGGTCCGTTCACGCTGGCGGCGTCCTGGACGCGCTCGATTTATAGCGGCATAACCGACACGGAGACGGCGCAGGCTACCCGATCCGCCGCCTTCGATAACTACGAGATCAACGGGACGTGGCAAGCGGGCACGACGCTGTCGCTTAGCGGCATGTACACGTACACGAAGGGCACGGGGGCGCATTGGAATCAGGGCGCACTGCAGGCCAATTACATTCTGACAAAGCGCACCGATACCTACATCGAAGCAATCTATCAGCGTGCTTCGGCGGGTGCACCGGCCGTCATCAATTCGATCATGCCTTCGAGCGGAAGCAGCCAGTTATTGCTGGCGGCAGGCATTCGCCATCGCTTCTGAAATCTCAACGCAAAGCGGGCAGCATCCGCTGCCCGTTTTGCTGTCGTTTCGTTCTATCAGAGCGACACGTAGAACACGCCCACGTAAATGAGCGCTACGGCTGACATCAGAATGTACGGATTGAGCTTGGTGAAGTAGACGATGCAAGCCGCAATAGCCGTTGTTGCCCAGGCGAGTGTAGTCGCGTGCATGGACTGCATCACGGCGACGGCTCCGGCGAAAATCAGGCCAACCGCAACCGGTGCCAGCCCGCGCTCGATGGCGCGACGCCAGCGCGTGCCTTCGCTCTTATGCCAGAACAGCGTCACGACCACGAATACCGCTGACGACGGGATATACATCGCGAGCGTCGCAACGATCGCGCCGATAAAGCCTTCCAGATGCCAGCCGATCAGCGCGGAAATCAGGGTGGTCGGCCCAGGGGATACGCGGGAGATAGCGAAGAGGTCGGCGAATTCCTGACCCGAAAGCCAGTGATAGACCGACACACTTTGATGCTGGACATCGGCAATGATGGTTTGGCCGCCGCCGAACGACAACGCGGAAAGCGGCGCGAACAGAAGAATGAGTCTTAGCAGGACGTTAGCCATTTAGTTTTCCATCGCAGCGCAAATGATACTGAGCGGGACGAGTACGAGCACGACAGGGACAGTCGGCCAATGCAGCACTCCGACCGTGACGAAGGCGACAATGCCGAACACATAGCGGAGCAGCTTGCGCTCGACGCGCACCGCAACCTTGGCGCCCATCGAGAACGTCGCACCAACGCCGGCAGCGGCGATGCCGAGCAGCAGAAAGTGCGTGAGCGGATAGCCCGAGAGACGCGTATAGAGCACCGCCAATACGAGCACAACGGCAAGAGCCGGCAAGATCATGCCGATCGCGCCGACGAGCGCACCGAGTGGCCCACGCAGACGCTGGCCGACATAAAGCGAGACATTGACCGGGTTGGCCCCGGGCATGACCTGCGAGAGCGTCATGCCGGCGACGAAGGCATCGTTATCCATCCATTTGCGTTCTTCCACGACGGCGCGATAGGCCCATGCGGCAGTGCTGCCGCCGAACGACATCACGCTAATGCGCACGAAGGTTGTGAATATGTCCCATAACGCGACGTTTTGAGCCGCGGGCGCGGCAGCGGATTCTTCAATGGTAGACATGGCACGAAATGGGCAGAGGATTTAAGGATGTTCCGTATAAGGGAACTTCATTCCAATTTATGTGATATTTTTAGCATGCTGTTCATAAGCCGGGCAACCAGGTTTTACGAGACGTCGATGCCCGGCGTGTTGCGAAAAATAAAAAAGCGCTGTGTCTACCGGAGCACAGCGCTTTGAACAGCGGAGCTATAGGTGTTCAGATCGATTGCTGCTTCTTGCCTTCTTCCGCGATCATCGCGTCGTGTGCGCCTTCGCTGAACGGCGTTTCACGCTTCAGCAGAATGGCAACCGAACGAACCTTCTGCGACTCCGGATCGCGGCCCGGCGGCAGCGTGCCGTTCTCGGCGAGTGCGCGCGCCGACTTCATGATCCGGCTGCGCATCATGATGATGCCGTTGTCGGTGCCGACGAGGTTCTCTCTCGTGCGATCCTGGATCGGCCCCATGCTTTCCTGAAGCGAGGCATCCTGCATGGCGATGCCTTCGACGCCGCTATACGTGGTGCCCGCCCTTTGTGCCGAGCGGTCCATCAGGTAGTTGTTCGTCTTGTTCTGCTCGGGAACGTAGTTGCTGCCCGGCACATAACGCACGTGGATGCCCTTGCCTTCCTTCATCGCCCGCACTTCGCCTTCCGTTAGCGCGCGCGTCGGATGGTAATCGAAGCTCCATGCCCAGCAGTGGTGATCGTCGATCGGCACCCAGAAGTGGCCGTGCATCGGGTGATCGCCGCGCGGCGGAACCATCGTGAAGCAAGGCATGACCCACGGCGTGATACGCCAGTAATACTGATCGTCCTCTGCATTGCGACGCACGCCGATTGACAGACCACCCGACGCCTCGACAACCTCGAACACCGGAGCCAGGTCGTTCAGGTTGTACTGGTTGCCCTTCGAGCCCTTGAACAGCGGGTCGGAGTTGAGGCTGCCGCTATGCAGGAACGAAACGTGGCTCGAATCGATGCCGCCTTCGAGCGCCTGCAACCAGTTGCATTCCTGAATCCGCTTGCTCATGAACGACTGGCGTGCCGGCACGGTCGAGAATTCCCATGCGGGCAGGGGCGGCTGCTGATCGGCCGGTCCCATGTAGACCCAGATGACGCCGCCCTGTTCGACGAGCGGATACGACTTCAGTTTGATTCTCTGCGCGTAGCCGCTTTCCTGCGCTTCGGACGGTACCTCGACGCACTGACCGGTCACGTCGTATTTCCAGCCGTGATACGGGCA
>Ga0153988_1000301_pt1 | contig 12548 bp, 10 predicted proteins | sample TSNC072MetaG_FD_104742 | JGI IMG/M metagenome (GOLD analysis project Ga0153988, IMG submission 104742) | Attine ant fungus gardens microbial communities from North Carolina, USA - TSNC072 MetaG | ecosystem: Host-associated > Fungi > Mycelium > Unclassified | place: USA: North Carolina, Jones...
CCCAAAAGAGGAAATTTCAGGCTAACTAATTAATCAGAATCCCTATGTGGTTAAGATCAGACGCACCGCTTTCTTCAGCCCTTTTTTCAGCGCTTTCTTCAGACTAACCAGTTCGTTCACTGCTCCGCCTGTTCCAGAAGAACGGCTCTGTCAATCTTGTAATTTTCGAGCCCCGACAGATTCACATGCCAGGCTCACTATCTGTTGCCGCTCACATGAGCGAACGAAAGCTCGCCCCTGCCATTCGAGTTGAGCCTTGATCGCAGCGTAGTCAATCCACTGCGTGCTCATATTCGCCATCACGTCGCTGGCGCCGCGGCTATTTTTATCATTGCGCGAAAGATCAGCCGGGATCGGCTCACTCCGCGCACGACATTCAGTTAGCAGAAGACGCATCGATATGTCCGAGCAACACCCCGTTGTGCCCATTGGTGGTACCCATCGCCGTTCCCTTCCGGGATGGATTCGCTCGTCTTGCGCTCATGCCTTGGCCCCGCTATTGCTGGGTTTGTTGACGGCTTGCACCCTCGTGCCGACCTATCGGAGACCCGACACGCCAATGGCGCAAAGCTGGGACGGCGCGGCCCGGTCATCGCTTGCCGATGCGGTCGCGGTCAGAAGCGCATGGTGGCGAAGCTATCAGGACCCGCAACTCAATGAGTTGGTCGAACGCAGCCTGCAGAACAATTTTTCGCTCGCCTCGGCCGTGGCGAGCGTGAACCTGGCCCGCGCCAACGCCCAGAGGGCCGGTGCGCCGCTCTATCCGAGCCTCTCGGCAGGCGGCACGTTCACCCGTACTCACCAGCGCAGCAACGCCTCGGGCCCCACCAGCCCGAATTCGTCGAACAACGGCCAGAGCCTGTTTGCCGAAGCCAGCTACGAGATTGACTTCTGGGGACTCAATTCGGCCAATGCCGACGCCGCGCGGCTGCTCGCGCGAGCCTCGGAATTTGATCGCGACACTGTGGCGTTGACGTTGACCGCGTCGGTCACCGATACCTATTTCCAGATCCAGAGCTTGCGGCAGCGGCTGAGCCTGGCGCAGGCCGTCGAGCGCAATGCCGGGCACATCCTCGACTTGCTGCTGGCCCAACAGCAGGCCGGCGTCGCCACGCAACTTCAGGTCGAGCAGCAGCGCAATGCGCTGGCGACGTTCCAGGCCGCGGTACCCGCGCTGCAGCAGCAACTCGGGAAGAGCATGCATCTGCTTGCCACGCTGGAAGGTGCGGCGCCCGAGCAGTTCGTGCTCGGTGCGGCTCGGATCGACGATATTCCGATTCCGCAACCGCTGCCGAATTTGCCGGCGACGTTGCTGGAAACACGTCCGGATATCCGCTCGAAGGAAGCCCAATTGCAGTCGGAAAACTACAGCGTGGGCTCGGCACGCGCGGCCTTCCTGCCGAATCTTGTGCTGACCGCGGACGGTGGCCTGAGCAGCAATACGCTCACGCGTTTTCTCTCGAACCCATTCAGCAGTCTCGCGGCAACGCTCGCTGCCCCGCTTCTGGATGGCGGCGCATTGCGCGGGCAGTTGCACGCGAATCAGGCCGGGTTCGCGAAGGCGACCGCCGACTATCGCCAGACCGTCGTCTCCGCCTTGCAGGATGTCGAGGATTCTCTGACAGCGCAGCAGCAGGGCGCATTGGCGGAAACGGCGGAGCGAGCCGCTGCCGACGCAGCGACCAAAGCCGCGGGACTCGCCGAGGCGCAATACCAGGGCGGCACGATCGACTTCCTGAGCGTGCTCGATGCACAACGGACCCTTTATCAAGCCCAGGACGCGCTCGCGCAGGCACGCCTGCAGCGTCTGCAGGCATCGGTAAGCGTATTTCGGGCCTTCGGCGGCGGCGCCGGAATGACAACCGACACGCCCACGCCCGTGGCTGCAATTTCATCATCCATCTCTCATTGAATTCGAATTCCTAATGAACCTTCGGGAAGATTTCTTGGCGTCGCCACAGCGGCGCACGCGCCGCCCTTTGTTCGCCTGGACCGGCGGCGTCGTGCTAGCGCTGGTAGTGGCCTGGTGGATGTGGCCGAAACACGCGGCCAGTGCCCCTGCCGCGGCGGTGCCCGTCGATGCTGGCCGTGCGGTGCGGATGGATTTCCCGATCAGGGTCGCATCGGTCGGGACGGTCGAGGCGCTCAACACGGTCGATGTCAAGGTCCGTGTCGACGGGCAAGTGCAAAGCATCGCCTTTAACGAAGGCCAGGACGTCCGCGCCGGCCAGTTGCTCGCACAACTCGACCAGGGACCGCTGACGGCGCAACTCCATCAGGCCGAAGCGGCTCAGCGCAAAGACCAGGCAAGCCTGAACAATGCACGACTCGACCTTGAGCGCTACAGCAAGCTTGTCGGTGTGGGTGCGGCGACCTCGCAAGGCGTCGATACCGCGCGTGCCCAGGTCGAATCGCTCGCCGCGACGGTCGCGGCCGACGCGGCGCTGGTACAGAGCGACCGGCTGCAGCTCGGTTTCACCACGCTGCGCGCACCGTTCGCGGGACGCGTCGGTGTGCGCGAAGCCGATATCGGTCAGGTGGTCCATCCGACTGATCTCAACGGCATTGCAACCGTCACCCAGATGGAACCGATCACGGTGGTGTTCTCGGTACCGCAAGACGTGCTTCCCGAGCTGTTCGCGAAGCAGGCCAGCGGCGCGTTGCCGGTCAACGTCACGCCGCGTACCGGCGACGCCATTCTGGCGCAAGGCTCGCTGGTCTTCATCGACAGCCACGTCGATCCAGCCACGGGCCAGATCAGGCTGAAGGCATCGTTCACCAACCAGGACCGCAAGCTGTGGCCCGGCGAACTGGTGAAGGCACAGATCCTGTTGCACACCGACCGCCAGCGTATTGCGGTACCGGACCGCGCCATCGTCAACAGTCAGTCCGGCACGCAGCTTTACGTCCTCGATAAGGACGGCCGGGCCCAACTGAGACCGGTGAAAACCGGCAACAGCGTCGACGGCATGACCGAGATCGACGCCGGTATCGACACCGCCGATCTGATCGTGTTCGACGGACAAAGCCGGCTCGATCCCGGCACGCAGGCGGCTGCCAACATCGTCGCGACGACTGCGCAGCCCGCAGCCGTCCCCTCTGTCACCTCCCTTCAATAAGACAGCGCCTCATGAGCCTGCTCGAATTTTTCATCCAACGGCGCATCGCCACCGGTTTCCTGGCGATTGGCGTACTGCTGGCAGGCATCGTCGCCTATTGGCTGCTGCCCGTCGCGTCACTGCCCCAGATCGATTTTCCGACGATCCAGATTTCCGCCCAACTGCCCGGCGCGAGCGCGGAGACCATGGCGAGTTCGGTTGCCTCGCCGCTCGAATGGCAATTGTCGAATATTGCGGGCATCACCGAGATGACCTCGTCCAGTTCGCTGGGGACGACGTCGATCACGGTCCAGTTCGACCTGTCGCGCAATATCGACGGTGCTGCGCAGGACGTGCAAACGGCCATCAATGCAGCGGGCGGCGTATTGCCCAAGAACCTGCCCAACCCGCCGACTTACGAGAAGGTCAATCCCGCCAATTTCACGCTGCTCTCCCTGGCGGTGACCTCGCCGTCGCTCCCGCTCACTGAACTCGACCGCTACGCGGAAGACTTTCTTGCCCAGCAAATCTCACAGATGCCGGGTGTCGGTCTCGTCGATTTCAACGGGCAACAACGCCCCGCGGTGCGCATCCGGGTCGATCCCGACAAGCTCGCCGCACGCGGCCTGACGCTCGAGGACGTGCGCTCGATTGTCGGCGTGCAAACCGTCAACGCGCCCAAAGGCAGTCTGAACGGCCCGGACCGCTCGGTCGTGTTCAACGCCACCGATCAGCTCACGACGGCGGCCGAGTATCGCGGCCTCGTCGTCGCCTACAAGAACGGCGCGCCCGTGCGCCTCGAGGACCTCGGCACCGTGGTCGACGCTTCGGAAGACACGCACCAGGCCGCGTGGTTGCAGCACGAGCGCGCAATCATCATCGATGTCCATAAGCAGCCCGGCTACAACGTCGTCGACACCATTCACAACATCGAGTCTCATTTGCCGGCGCTGGAAGCCTCGCTGCCCGCGGCGGCCCATGTTCATGTCGTCGGAGACCGCACGCAGACGATCACGACCTCGCTGCACGACGTGCAATTCACGCTGATGTTGACGGTCGCACTGGTCGTCATGGTGATTTTCGCGTTCGTGCGCAACCTGTGGGCGACCGTGATCCCGAGCCTGACGATTCCGCTGTCGCTGGTTGCCACCTTTGCCTTGATGTATCTGCTGGGCTTTAGCCTGAACAACCTGTCGCTGATGGGGCTTACGATTGCCGTGGGCTTTGTGGTCGACGATGCGATCGTGGTCATCGAGAACGTGATGCGGCATATCGAAGCCGGCGTGCCGCGCATGCGTGCCGCGCTGCTCGGTGTGCGCGAGGTGCGCTTTACCGTCATCTCGATGACCATTTCGCTGATTGCGGTTTTCATCCCGATTCTGCTGATGGGCGGCATAGTCGGGCGTCTGTTCCGCGAATTCGCGATTACGGTCAGTGCCGCGGTCGTCATGTCGTGCTTCGTATCGCTGAGCGTCACCCCCATGTTGTGCGGCTGGCTGATTCGCCGGCCCAATAGCGATCGGCTTCGCGAAAGCCGGCTCGTGCGGGGGCTGGAAATCGCCTTCGTCGCGATGGAGCGGCGCTATGAGCGCGGACTTGACTGGGTCTTGCGGCATCAGAAAACGATGCTCGGCGTGACGATTGCGACCGTGATCGCGACCGGGGCGTTGTTCGCGCTGATCCCGAAGGGGTTCTTTCCCGAGGAAGATTCGGGCCTGATACAGGCGACACCGGAAGCCGCGACGGATATCTCGCCGCAAGCGATGGCCATCAAGATACAGCAGCTGGGCCATATTATCGAAGCCGACCCGGCGGTCGATAACGTCTACTACTGGATCTCGGCCGATCCTACGGTGAGCGAAGGCCACATGATGATCAACCTGAAACCCGTCAATCAGCGCACGGTCACTGCCGCTCAGGTGCTGCGCCGGCTCAAGCCCAGGCTCGCGACGGTGATCGGCGTCTCGGTAACGATGCGGGTTCGGCAAGACATTCAGGTGGGCGCCCGCGCGAGTGCGGCGCAGTATCAATACACTTTGCAGTGTCCCGACGTCGATGAATTGAACCACTGGTCGCAAGTGCTGACCCAGCGCCTCTCGACACTGCCGGAACTGGCCGACGTCACGTCCGATCAACAGGCATCGGCCACTAGCGCCACGCTGGTCATCGATCGCGACACCGCCGCACGTTTCGGCATTACCGCGCAGGCCATCGACGATACGCTCTATGACGCGTTCGGCCAGCGCCAGATTGCGACGCTCTATACGCAATCGGACCAGTATCACGTCATCGAGGAAGTCGACCCGCAATTCCAGTTGACGACAGAAGCACTGGCCCACCTTTATGTGCGTTCGCCCCTGACCAGCCAGTTGGTGCCGTTGAACACACTGGTGACGCTCGCCAACGGTGTATCGCCGGTTTCCGTGAACCACCAAGGCTTATCCCCGGCGGTGACCATTTCGTTCAATCTTGCACCCGGGCAGGCCCTGGGCGCCGCAATCGCGACCATCCGCCACGCCGAGGTCGCCGTGCACAAGCCCGATGCCGTTATCGGAACCTTCCAGGGAACGGCCCAGGCGTTCCAGGCGTCGCTGCATAGCGAGCCGTATCTGATCCTGGGGGCGCTGGTTGTCGTCTATCTGGTGCTGGGCATACTTTACGAAAGCGCGATCCACCCTTTGACCATCATCTCGACATTGCCGTCTGCCGGCGTGGGGGCGCTGTGCACGCTGATGTTGTTCGGCCAGGATCTCTCCATCATGGCGATGGTGGGCATCGTTCTGCTGATCGGCATCGTCAAGAAGAACGCGATCATGATGATCGACTTTGCACTGGTGGCCGAGCGGGAACAAGGCTTGTCGCCTACGGCCGCAATCCGCCAGGCCTGCGTGCAGCGTTTTCGCCCCATCATGATGACGACGCTGGCGGCCCTGTTCGGCGCCTTGCCGCTGGCGCTGGGACAGGGTGCGGGCGCCGAATTGCGCGTCCCCCTGGGGATTGCGATTGTCGGCGGCCTGGTATTCTCGCAAATGCTGACGCTCTTCACCACGCCGGTCGTTCACCTCGGGTTCGACAGATTGGCAAACTGGATCGACAGGAAACCGCGGGGCGCCAGGTCAAAGGTGGCAGCGGAAAATCAGACGGTCGGGTAAGTAGTCGGGTCTGAATAATTCGTTTTCGACGACTACGTCCATCAAGTTGTCGAGGCAGTAACGGCGAAGCAGTCGAGCAAAGCGACCAGTACGAGGACGTAAAAAACGCCGCGGCTTTCTGAGAATCGCCGGTCACAACTTGCGGATGATCCTCAGGAAGCTGCGGCTTTTTTGCGCCCTCGTTCTTGCCGTGATGTTTGTTCCTGCCGATCAGATTGCGCCTGTCGTCTGACGCCGGCACCGGCGAAAACGCTTTATTCAGGGGCGACTACTGAACGTCCCGAAGAATTTGCACTCGGCACCCCTCCCCATATCCTCCGCCTGCACACGCTGAATTTCTTCAATAGATGGCGCACCACAAGAATAGCTGCGGCCCGCATGGTGGATAACGATATCCTGATAGTCCCAATGGCTCGGACGCATGCCTGGGTGCGGCGGTTGCGCGTGCCAGCTTGACCGCTCGATAAGCGGGTAGACGCGCTGCGGACGAGCGACCACCTCCGGCGACTGACCGGCCTCAACCACCTGCCCCTGATGCATCACGTAGATCTGGTCGGCGAGTTTCGAGGCTATCGAAACATCCTGAGTAATGAAAATACAGGCCGTACCGAGTTGCCTCCGCAGAGTCGACAGCAACGCCAGGATGCGCGAGCTGACGATCGAATCGAGTGCCGCCGTCACCTCGTCACAGACGAGCAGGTCAGGCTCGGCCGCCAGCGCTCGCGCAAGGTTGGCACGCTGTTTCTGCCCGCCGGACAACTGCGACGGCAGGCGCTGTCGCCCGATGTCAGAGCGGCGGGTCGGCATCGTGGAACCCGAGGACAAGTCGCCCAGTCCGGCCGCGCTCGCGCTCGCGCTGCGCAACGGCATTGTCGAAGAAATACAGGCGCTCGCCCCGCACCCTGAGGTCAGGCGTCTGCGGAGCAGCTCGACCTGAACAATGTGAGCCGAGGCATTGCCGCAGCGCTTCCGCCCCGGCACTTCAGGCGCCTGCGAGTCGCACACGGCGTCTCCATGCGAAGACACATCCCGGCTCCCTCGCTCCTCGTCGCTTCATAGGCGCTGTGCAGCGGCAACCGCACGAGGCGTGTGGTCATTCATTTACCAGACCAATGGGTTCAATATATACTGCGCCCACGTTAACCACCGAGGCACGGAATGCCCTCATTTATCGCTCTGGTTCTGGAAAGCCCGATTACGCTGGTGTTCGGCCGGATACTGCTGACGACGCTCTTCTGGAGCGCAGGTATCTTCGGACTGTTTAACTTCTCCGCGATCGTGTCGGAGATGAAGGCGGTCAACCTGCCGGCGCCTGCGGGCTTCGCCGTGGCGACCATTGCCATTCAGCTGGTTGGCTCCGTACTGCTGATCGGAAATTTCAACGGTTTGGGATGGCTAGGCGCGGGCGCTCTCGGCCTGTTCACGCTGCTCACGATTCCCTACGGGCACGCGTTCTGGACTTTTCCCGAACCTCGCCGAACGGAAGAGCTTCACATTGCGCTAGAGCACATTTCGGTCGCGGGCGGTATGCTGATGGCCGCGATTCTGACCCTGAGATGATCGTATTTCACATGACATCACTTCCACGTGGCCGGCCCAAGGACCTTGTGAAGCGGGAAGCGCTTCTCGATGCCGCACGCGACCTGCTTCTGGAGCACGGTGCGGACGTTACGACCAGTGCGATCGCCACGCACGCGGGCGTAGCGAAAGCGACCTTGTTCGCGCATTTCAGCGACAAGGACGAATTGATCGATGCGGTGATACGTCGCGAGTCCGACCGGACGGCGACGGACGCCGAGCTGGCCGAGGGCCTGGCGATGGATATCGTGCCGGCGCTTCGCAAGTTCGGCATTCGCTTTACCCGGTTTATCAACGAGCGCGAGTTGGCCGGATGGGATCGACTCATCGCGACAGCGGCGAAAAGAAGCCCGGAGCTTCCGAAGCGGTTTTTCTCGAGTGGCCCAGGGCGCGGGCAGGCGATTCTCGCGTCGCTGATTCAGGGGGCGATAGAAAAGGGAACGTTGAGAGATTGCGACGCGACCCAGGCGGCCGATGACCTCGCCGGACTCTGGATCGGCTTCTCGAATCTTGAAGTCAAGCTGGGTGCCCGCACGCCATTCAGCGAGGCTCAACTGCGCAAAAAAGTCGATCACGGAATCGACGTCTTTATGCGCTTCTATGGGCCTGAAGATAAGCGTCGGCCGCCTAAATAAATGACGGGACATGGCTGACGCCGCCCTGGCGATAAAGCCATCCAACCCTAAAGCTTCGCGACTCCATGCCGATACAACGGATATTGCCATCCGTTACTGGAGCAGAAGCATGGATCTATCTATCGCGCCGACAACCGCAGCGACCGTACCAGTACAGGCTTCCGATTCGAATCTCAATTCCGTGGCATTGAATCGGCGTTCCGCGACAGCGGATGCCGCGGCTTCCGCCGTGACCTCGATAACGGCAGTCGACCCACAGGTCACCAGCGCCCGGCTCGCCAAATATCTGGACGCCATGAGCATCAATTTCAGAACGGGCAAAGATGCCGAAGGCGTAGCCAATGCCCTCGTTTCATCGATGCAGACATTGATCCTGCAGCGTCCCGATCTCGCCAACGCCCAATTCGATTTCCAGTCCGACGACGATTCGATCAAGGTCACGTCCGACAGCCTGAGCGACAGCGACAAAAGCTGGCTCCAGAACCTGCTCAATAGCAACAATGCGCTGGTGCAAGCCGTCAACACCTTTCACAGCGATGCGGTAGGGGGCTACGCAGCCTGGGCGGAAGCGGACGGTACGCCGCTGACGGAAGCTCAATCCCAGGCAGTCAGCAAAAAGGCGGACGGCATGGTGAGCTTCATGCAGCTATTCCATCAGCTCGGCACCGCAGGCGCGAAAGGGATGTTCAATGATGGCGCCTACTACGCGCCGAACGGCGCAAAGATCGACCTGACGCAGAACACCGGCAACGCCGTCGGCTTCCTGAGCTTCATGCAAAGCGCGCGGGCGATGTCGAACGGCACGGACGAATACGTCGGCCCGGCCGGCCACACGCTTTACGGCGCGGCGAAATTCGACGTGTTCAACGCGAGCATGATGCCGGATTTTTACCCTTCGCTCGTTACCTCGCTCGGCGTCCACGAGGTGGCGTGATTCGCGTTCGCTAGCGGGAGCCGCGAAGGGAATCACGCGATTGCGGCCTCGGACCCGATACCATCACTCCCCGTCCATCAACCGGACCTTCACCTTGCGCCCCTTCAGCTTGCCCACGCTGAGCCGGCGCACCGCTTCGCGCGCGATGCTGCGCTCCACCGCGACATAGGTCGACATATCGGTCACGTTGATCTTGCCGATCTGCGAGCCTTCGAAACCGGCCTCGCCGGTCAGCGCGCCGAGCACGTCGCCGGGACGGATCTTTTCCTTGCGGCCGCCGAGAATCTGCAGCGTTTCCATCGGCGGCAGCAGCGGCCCGTCGCCGGCCGGCTTCAGGTCCGCCAGCTTGTGCCATTCGACGTCGCGCTTCTGCGCCTGCTCGATCCCGCCGACGCGCCCCATCTCGTCCATGCTCGCGAGACTCAGCGCCCAGCCGTCCTGATCGGCGCGGCCCGTGCGGCCGATGCGGTGCGTGTGCACCTCGGGGTCCGGCGTCACGTCGACGTTGATCACCGCTTCGAGCTGTGCGATGTCGAGCCCGCGCGCGGCGACGTCGGTCGCGACCAACACCGAGCAGCTGCGGTTCGCGAACTGGATCAGCACCTGATCGCGCTCGCGCTGATCGAGCTCGCCATGCAGCGCGAGCGCATGAAAGCCCTGCGCGCGCAGCACGTCGAGCAGATCGCGGCACTGCTGCCTGGTGTTGCAGAACGCGATCGTGCTGACCGGACGATAGTGGTTCAGGAGCAGCCCGACCGAGTGCAGACGCTCGTCCTCGGCCACTTCATAGAAACGCTGACGGATCTTGCTGTCGTCATGCCGCTCGGCGAGCTTGACTTCCTTCGGATTGCGCAGGAATTGCTGGCTCAGCTTCGCGATGCCTTCGGGATATGTCGCCGAAAACAGCAGCGTTTGACGCTCTTTCGGGCATTGCCTTGCGACCTTCGCGATATCGTCGAAGAAGCCCATGTCGAGCATGCGGTCGGCTTCGTCGAGCACGAGCGTGTTGAGCGACTGCAACGCGAGGCTGCCGCGTTCGAGGTGATCCATGATGCGGCCCGGCGTGCCGACCACGATGTGCGCACCGTGTTCGAGGCTCGCCGTCTGCGGACGCATCGGCGTGCCGCCGCACAAGGTCAGCACCTTGATGTTTTCTTCCGCGCGCGCGAGGCGGCGGATTTCCTGCGTGACCTGATCGGCGAGTTCGCGCGTCGGGCATAGCACCATCGCCTGCGTGTCGAACTGGCGCGTGTCGAGCCGCGCGAGCAGCGCGAGCGAAAACGCCGCGGTCTTGCCGCTGCCGGTTTTCGCCTGGGCGATCAGATCATGGCCGGCGAGCGCGATCGGCAGGCTCGCGGCCTGGATCGGCGTCATCTCGACGTAGCCGAGTTGCGTGAGATTCGCGAGCGTCGCGGGCGGCAGCGGCAATTCGCTGAATGCGGCGCCGGCGGAAGTGGGACGGTTCATAAGGTCCTGGATTGGGCTGAAGCGAGGGCTGACGCTAGAGCTAACGACAGAGCGGACGACGCGCGATTACCCGGCCATCGGCCCCGGATCGGGACGGCCCGGCAATTGTTCGTAGAGCACTTTGCCGTCGTCGCCGTCGAAACGCTCGACGTAATTGCGCGCGCCGCACAGCGGGCAGCGGAACAACAGCCCCTGCCCTTCGTTCTTGATGACGACGTCGGACTGCTCCCACTGCGCGCCGCAGGACTGGTTTCTACAGATAAACACGTTGACTCTCCAACTGGATTCGATGTTTCGATGATCGGTCGGCCAAGCCGCTCGAACGGCCTTGCCTTGCATGGGATTGCTTGCCACGGCGTTGCGCCGGCACACGACGTGCCGGCCGGTGCACTTCAGTTCAGATTCAGCACGTCAGCCCAGATGCGTATGCCGCGTGCGCGGCACGCTCACGTCCATTTCGGTCAGGCCATGCACGATGCCGCAGTCCTCGACCGGATGCTCGCCGTGGCACTGCTCGCGCAACGTGGTCAATTGCGCCTTCAGCTGCTGTAGCTCTTCGATACGGGTGTCGACGTGCGCGACATGCTCGTCGATCAGCGTATGCATGCTGCCGCAACCGCCGGCCGGCGCGTCGGTCAGACGCAGCAAGGCGCGGATTTCGTCGTGGGTCATGTCGAGCGCGCGGCAGTTGCGGATGAAACGCAGACGCTCGACGTGCTTCGCCGTGTAACTGCGGTAATTGGCTTCGGTGCGCTCCGCCTCGGGCAGCAGGCGCTCCTTTTCGTAGAAACGGATCGTTTCCGTCGTGCAATGGGCGATTTTCGCCAGTTCGCCGATTTTCATGGACCCTTCTCCTACCCGGCCTTGACCTTGTAGTGGCTTCAAGGTGTTTACTAGACCACAAATCGCACAAGGAAGCCACCATGCCTGAAATCAGCCGTTTTGCCGCCGATCGCCCTGCAACAGACGAGGCCTGTGCACATGGGCGCCACGGGCAGGTTGACGCGCAGCACGGCCATGCCCGCGAGAGCGGCGCGGGCAGCGGCTGTGGGCATGATGTTCATGGACATGCTCACACCCATGCGCACGCCCAACACCTGAATGGCAACCGCGCTGAACGGCATGAAGGGCACACTCACCACGACGGCCATGAGCATGGCCACGATCACGCGGACGGGAACGACCGCAAGCGCGGCCAGACCTCGGCTCATTCCCACGATCACGCCGACGGCGCCTGCTGCGCCCCCGCCGCTGTCGCTCCCGTGCGGCTGAGTCTGCCGCGCTCCGAAGCCGTCGGCGACGACCTGCGCACCGCGATCCGCATCATGCAGATGGACTGCCCGACCGAGGAAGCGCTGATTCGCAAGAAGTTCGGCCGCCTGCCGGCCGTTCGCAGCATGGACTTCAACCTGATCCAGCGCGTGTTGACGGTTGTCCACGCGCCGGATGCGCTCGAACCGATCCTCGCCGCGCTGCGCTCGCTCGATTTCACGCCCGAACTCGCGGACGACAACCCCAACGCGCCCGCCACAGCCCTCGGCAGCGCCGCGCCGAAGCCCTGGTGGCCCCTCGTGCTCGCCGGCGTCGTCGCGGCTGGCTCAGAGGCCGCTGGCTGGCTCGGCGCGCCCGCCTGGATGGTGGCGGGCCTCGCGCTCGTCGCGATCGCCTCCTGCGGGCTCACGAC
>Ga0153988_1000303_pt1 | contig 12518 bp, 7 predicted proteins | sample TSNC072MetaG_FD_104742 | JGI IMG/M metagenome (GOLD analysis project Ga0153988, IMG submission 104742) | Attine ant fungus gardens microbial communities from North Carolina, USA - TSNC072 MetaG | ecosystem: Host-associated > Fungi > Mycelium > Unclassified | place: USA: North Carolina, Jones Lake...
ACCATATGGAGGCTGTCCTTTGTTCTAAGAAAAGGACAGATGACTATCTATGGGTAATTAATGAAGTCTATGTGCAAACATTGAGGCCTTCATATCTCCACTAATATTAATTGCCTTGAGGTCTTTCTAGGCTCATTCTGAGCGTTATGAAGAAGGCTTCTGCTGAGCCTAGAACCAAAGCATCGATCTTGGCGGTTTCCGAGATATTAGCGATTTAATAAACGGTAACATGGTGGTTACCAGTTGATCTGCTTAATATCTCAGCCATTATTGATTACCTTGAGATGTGACTGGTATCGATTGAAAGGTCTTCTTAAGGGCTTTAAGCTGGCTTTTAGACCGTGGGAATCGTCGAAGAATTGGTGGAGATATGACCAAATGAAGTTTGTGACAGCTGGTAGTTTGAGTAGACAACCAAACTGGTAAAAGGGAGTAGAAAAGGACAATGAGAATAGAACATTGTTAAAAAGAGAATGGTTAGAAGTAAGAGCAATGTAGGTGACAGAAGTAATAATAAAGGAAGTAGACTTATTGGAGAAAATAAGAAAGTCAAAGGCAAAAGATAATGAAGTGATAAAGGCAGTAGAAAAAATGAAACAGGCAAGAGTAAAAATACTGAGGAACAAAGAGTGAAGAGAAGAAAATGGACTTATGCTAAGAGACAAAAAAGTGTATGTTCCAAGAGACAAAAAGTTAAGAGTGGAAGTAATCCAGCTACACCATGATATGCCAGTAGAAGAGCATAGAGGACAGTAGAAGATAACAGAGTTGGTCACTAGGAATTTCTAGTGATCAGAAGTGACAAAAGAAGTCAAGAAGTACATAGAAGGATATGATGCATACTAGAGAAATAAGAATCAAACAGAGGTATCTATAGGGAAACTCATACCAAATGTAGTACCAGAAAAACCCTAGACCTATATTTCAGTGGACTTCATCACAAAGCTACTGCTAGCACAGGGATACAACAGTACATTGGTAGTATATGATAGGATGACAAAAATAGTACACTTTGTGCCAACTACAGAAAAGACTTTGGCAGAAGGAGTAGTAAGATTGTTCTAAAATAACATCTAGAAGCTGCATGACTTGCCAAAAAGTATTATAATAGACAAAGGGACACAGTTCACAGCATGAATGATGAAGGAGTTAAATCAAATACTAGGAATAGATACGAAGTTGTTAATAGCCTACTATCCATAGACAAATAGCCAAACAGAAAGGATGAATCAGGACTTAGAGCAATACTTAAGAATATTCATTGATCATTGACAAGAGCAATAGCCAGATTGGCTAGCAACAGCAAAGTTTGCATATAATAATAAAGTGCAGACTAGTACAAAAGTATCACTGTTCAAAGCAAATAATGGACAAGACCCACGTATAGGATTCAAAATGAGGAAGAAGGAAAAGTTTAAAAGAGCAGAAGAATTTGTGACAAGGATGAAAGAAGTACACAAGGAAACAGAAGCAGTGCTAAGAAAAAGCTAAGAAGAAACAAAGAAATATGCCAACAGAAAAAGAAGTGAAGTAGAAGAGTACTAAGTAGAAGACTGAGTGCTTTTAAGCATGAAAGATCTGAAATACTAGATGAAAGAAAGACGATTGGAAAAGCTTACAGAGCGATTTGTGGGACCTTATCAAGTAAAATGGATTATTTTGACAAACATAATAAAACTGGATGTCATAACTTGGCAAAATAGCTAAGTTAATATTTATATTTCTTTTCTTTTCCTTTAGATTATTACTAAGGTGGAGCATGGGAAATCATGTGACAGTCACAGAGTCATAACAGTGTGACTGAGGTCATGTCACATAGTCACAGTCACAGTCATAGTATGTGACAAAGAAGTCAGCTGATGGACATGAGGACTATAGGAGACAAGGTGCATAGCTACAATAGTAATTGTATATATAGTATAACAAATCTAATGGGGACTCTATCAAGTTCTCTTTGTCAATCACTGAACAAAGAGCAGTTGACTTTATTCCAGCTTAAAGTTTAGCTTTCTTATACTGGATTTACCAAGCACAATAAAAATACATCCAGTAGTAAATATTAGTAGAGTATGCAAATATAGAGATTAAGTCGAAGGTTAGAAGAAAAAATGACCAGCACCAGTTATAATTAAGGGAGAAGAAGAATATGAAGTAGAAAAAATATTGAACAAAAAGAAATTCAGAGGGAAAGATCAGTATCTACTATAGTAAAAAGGATATACAGTGGAAAAAGACACCTGGGAACCAAGAGAGAACTTAGGAAATGCAAAAGAGTTAGTCAAAGAATTTGAGAAAGAATATGGCAAAATTAGAAGAATAAAGAAAAGAAGAAACAATAAAGAAGATAGGAGAGAAGAACTTCCAGAAAGATATATGGCAAAGATATTGTATGGATAGGATAACAGGAAATTCAATGAAAAATATTGGGAACAATTGGAAAGAAATTAAAGGAAATAAAAGAGAAAAGAAAAGGAGAGATTAGAAAGGATTGACAAAGAAAAAGAGAAAGAAGAAATTGAAAAAGGAAGAATAAAAGAATGGGATGAAGAAGACAAGATAGGAAAAATAAAAGATATATACGATGAGTTGTAAGAAATTTTTGGGACAAAAATTCTTAAGAAAGGAATACTGTCATAAGTTGCCTTGACCATGACTAAGAAATATAACATGGACTGGAATTGAACCCTAGACTAGTAAAGACTTATAGATTAAATAAGGACAAACAATATAGAAATGTATAAGTAGTGTAGTAGAATAAAGCAAAAACTCTATTGAGTTCTCTTCTAATCCTGAAAAGCTACCTAGACTAAACCTTAGTCTAGGTTCTTAAGTCAGTTGCTAACAGAACTCAGATCTTGATTTAATCAAGATCACTGCAATATAGGTTCATTGGTAAAGTTATTTTCAATATTTCTTTTATTTTTAAATTTATATTTATTTCTCTATAAACTTATATGAGAGATATTGTGCTGAAACACAGTAGTGGCTAAAGTGCTTTTCTTTGAGAACACATTCCTTATTTATCTTATAAATTATATTTACTACTACCTAAACAATAGTCAGAGAGCTTTATAGAAAGAAAAACAAAAGCACCCTAGTAAAATAGTTCTCTACAGTAAGAAAGTATCACATGTCAGGATGACATCACATGATGGAGTCATATGATGAGTATGGAAAAGTAGTGCACAAACCATGTAGTAATTATATAAGTAATATACAATAAATTAAAAAACTCTAATAAGTTCTTCTTGTCAACTTGGACTTGGAGTAGGTTTAAGTCATTGTAGCTAAGAGCCTTACAACAGCCATATCTGACTTAGGAAAGGCCTTGATGACATGAGGTTAGAAAGCTAGGGTAATGTTATTGAAAAGAGTTGTTCTTTGGATTATTTCTTTGATTTAGAATAATGATATGGATGTAGTTGAGTAGTTATAGTGGTATAGGACTCCTAATATTCTTAGATATAATTTGGACTAGAAGAGATAAGAGAATATAATGTCATTTGAGTTAACATTGTTGACTTCTTTAATATGTTTTTCAATAATATCTAGGTTAGAAGTAAAGGCAATTTTGTTTGTAGTAATTTACTGATTTGTGATTATAAATGCTAGAGCTCAAAAGGACTTAGAAGCAAAGTTTAGATAGTAACAAAAGATATTATTAAGTCTAAGGTCTAATTCTTAGACTATGAGTTCTTATATATATAATCATAATATATAGTAGTGCCTTTGTGCTTGAAAATTCAATAACTTAACTATATAGAGGTTGTTCTTTGTTCTAAGAAAAGACAGATAACTATTTATAGGTAATTAATTAATATTTATGTACAAATATTAAGAACTTTATATCTTCACTAATATTAATTGCCTTGAGATTGTTTTTTTGACAATCTGATGAATAGTATTATAGTAGTTATCTACTAATCTACCTGATATCTTGGCCAATATTGATTGCCTTGAGATGTGACTGATATTGATTGAAAGGTCTTTTAAAGGGCTTTCTGTAGCTGTTAAGACTATTGTCAAAAAATTAGTGAAGATAGGTCCAAATGAAGTTTGTAACAAACTTCTTTGTTATTAGATCAGATAAAGTTAGCTATCATGTTAGATTTGTATGATTTGAGAAACCTATTAATATTGAAAATATAAGTGTTAGTCTGTTCTATGACAATTTTCATGTTTTTTCTACTCATAGGAATATATTATAACTTGGCAAAATAGCTAAGTCATTATTTATATTTATATTTCTTTTTTTTTCTTTTGGACTTACTACTTAGGAAAGGAGTGTGGGAAAGTGATATATCACAAGTGTCACACAGTCACAGTCACATGAAATAGATGTCACATGATCATGTAGTAGTTGTATAAGTAGTATATAGGAAATAAATAAGGACTTTATTGAGTTTTTCTTATCAACTTAGACTTGGAGTAGGTTTAAGTCATCTTGGCTAGAGCCTTAATGATCTATTTTCTAAATAGACCTTTAGTAGTTATGTTAATTTTTGGTCTGATCTTCTATATTTTGATAACTTTCTTTGATGTGAGTTTTGGAAAGGCTTCTTTTATCTTAAGAATCTCCTTAATATTATGTCAGCAACTAACTTAAGATCCTAGTCTAGGGTTTAGACTAGGAAGACTCTTTGTCATAAGCTTTATTCAGACCTATCTTTACCAATTCTTTAATGATTTCTATAGTCTTAATAATGCTGGAAAGTCCTTAAGAAGACCTTTTGATCAATACCAAATATGTCTCAAGGCAATCAATATTGGCCAAGATATTAGGAAAATTAGTAGGTAATCACTATGGTGCCATATATTAAATTACCAATATCTCAGAAACTACCACAATATATGCTTTGCTTCTAGGGTCAATAGAAATCCTCTTCATAATGCTTAGAATAAGTCTAGAACAACCTCAAGGCAATTAATATTAATGAAGATATAAAGTCCTTAATATTTGTACATAAACATTAATTAATTACTCATAGATAGTCATTTGTCTTTTCTTAGAACAAAGAACAGCCTTTATATGGTTAAGTTATTGCATTTTTAAGTACAAAGGCACTACTATATATAGAATAATAGGTAGTAATATGTGATGATCTATTCTAGTATATAAACTATCCCAATTATATATATAAGGACTTATAGTCTAAGGATTATACTTAATAACATCTTTTGTCACTACCTAAACTTTGCTTTTAAGCCCCTTTGAGCTATAGCACCTACAATCACAAATCAGTAAGTGACTATTTGTGTTAAGACTCTAGACCTCACAGTTGAATATGCATTTCAACTTGAAGTCTATATCTAATACTTGATATTTTCATGCTCCTTCTTAAAGGATCCGGTTAAGATTTTCAGTGAAGTTATATCGGAGGAGAGATGTTAACAAGACTTTGAGTAGTACCCTTGAGATTGTCCTAAGACAAATAAGAGTACCAATTCCTCAGAGTAAGATTTTACAGAGAGAATACAAAAAGAGAGAACTTGCCATTCCCTTCTCTTTCTAGTCTGTATTTATTCTAACTAGGTATTGTAACTATATTACAATGTGGTAACACTAGTTGTAACTAAGGATGACTAGTTAAGTGACAGTCCAGTGACAGAAGTACTAAGGGTAACAAGTCGAGTCAGTGTCCTAATAATGGGTTAGTCCGGTGTTGTCCCATTTAGCACAGGTCCAAAAATAGATCAGAAAGATAGTCCGAGATTTCTTCGAAGAGTCCTGTCCATTCTATGAGTCCATTGTCTCTTAGAGTCCTCAGACATTATTCAATGCATTACTGCATAATAATGTCCTTGTCTAGCATTGCTAACATCTTGTCTACTAACCACTCATTATCAGACCATGGCTGATAATAATTGTAGTCCCACTCAATGTTCATAACAATTTGTAATGCTCTTCAGGATTAGAAGAGAACTTGATAGAGTCCTCAATATTTTACACTATATATACAAGTTGTATTATTTGTCCTTGTTTACTCTACAGATGTTCATTGTTCACTAGTTCAATTCTAGTCCATGTTATCCTGAGTCATAGTTGAAGTAACTCATGATATATTACCTTTGGTGGCTTAGGCAAATGATTTGGTTTTTGGATAATGTTTGGACTTGGCTAGAATACTTGTACTTGGTCTAGGAAAAATGGGAGAAAGAACCTTAAAGATCTTTGCCAGATTAGTTCTGACAATGGGTATGTTAATCCTATTAAATTGGGAGATCTGTCAGGAATTAACTCCAGAAGTACTTCTCTAGGGCTTGGCCTCAATGGTAAATTGAGCCAACCTTTACACTTGCCCCTTGGAATACAACAGGGAGGTTTATTGAGGGAAAAGGATAATTGAGGGGACAATAATGGAGTCTCCTAAGGAAGAACAAAACTAAGGTAACTAAAACTACTGGCCCTATTTAATATAACTTAGAGAATTTTGGGGTGGTAAAATAACCTAATCAACTAACTAAGATACACTGGAGAAATATGTGTACATATGCACAGTGTGTGTCATGGTGTCACAGATTGTGACAGTACTCTCTTTTTATGGACACACCCTTGTGGCCATAATTTAGCTATTCCTTTCCTCTTTTGAGGCAAGTGTATAGTTCAGAAGTTAAGGAGTAGTAGTTAGTAAGCAGACCAGGCTTTTCTGGATAGAGAGAGTGAAATTCTGACACTAATCTGGTGGCATTCTCCAGATCAGTAGCTCGCGTCCAGGAGTATTCTTTTGAAGTGCCCTTATACCCTAACAATTGGACTAGATAAAGCAATGGTTCTCTTCTTTGTTGGTTAAGTTTGGAGTCTAGTATTTGGGCTATCTTGAATTCTAAATTACTATCAATCTCTAATAGAGGTGGGGAAGAATTGACATGGTTAGTAATGTTGCTAAAGGGGACTAGCTTAAGTTGCAACATATAGAAGACAGAATAGATAACATAAAGATGATTGGGGAGTTTAATTAGATACATGTGAGTACCTGGTTACCTTATAACCTTGAAGGGACCTAAATACTTCTCTGACAGCTTCTTGGTAGGCTAGGTTAACTTTATGAACTTAGCGAGTAAGAAAACATGATCGCCTACTTCAATCCTGGATGCTAGTGTTTGTTTCCTGTTCATGGATTTTTGGCAACAATGCTAGGCATCTTCAATCACTTCTCTCAGATTATTATGTACTGCTCTTAGGTCTGTCACAAACGAGTCTGCCTCTATGATTCAAGTGTCGTATTTTACTTAAAGTTCTATTCTGGGGTAGTAGCCTTTATTTGCATAGAAAGGAGAAATGCTGGTGGTGGACAAGGAGGTGTTGTTGTAAACAAACTCAGCTACAGAAAGTAATTGTGACCAATCAGACTACTGGTAATTACAGTAGATTCTTAGAAACTGTTTGAGTATCTGATTGGTGTACTTGGTCTGGCCATTGGCCTTTGGGTAATACCTAGAGATAAAGTATAGCTTCATGTCTAGTGTATCAGCCAGAGATCTGAAGAATTTAGACATAAACTCTATCTCTTAATCAGATGTGACATAGCTTGGTACCCTGTACTTAAAAAAGATGTGTCTGACAAATAGCTCTGCCAGCGTAGTAGTGTTAAGTGATTTTATGATCAAAATAAATAGTGCTTGTTTGGTGAGTTGATCTACTATGACTAGAATGTCTGTGTGGCCTCCTGACAAGAGTAACTGCTTAATGAAATCTATCAAAATAGATTCCCAGAGCTGTGGTAGGATCAGGAGTTGCTTGAGTAACCTGTAGGGCTTATGACAATGTACTTTGTTCCTTCTGTAGACGTTACAAGACTTGACATAGTCTATCACAAATTCTTGGAGTCCTAGCCAGTTGAAATCCCAGCAGACCATCTGGTAGGTTTTTGACTGTTCAAGGTAACTAGCTAACACATGATTGTATTTAGAATTAAGTACTTGTAACTGAAGATCACCAATGTTAGATACATGAATCTGCCCTTTGTAATATAATATATCATTCTCATCTAGGGTCCAACAAGGGTCCTCTATTCACTTTCCATTAGTTTGGGATTTTGTTTGTAGGTAGTCCAATTCCTAGACCTTCTTAATGTTCGAGATGAGTGAGGGTCAATCAGGGTGACTGCTCATAAACTTGGGAACTAGTTACCTAATAATACATTAGACAGTGTTAGTTGGGCTCAGGTAAAGACTAGTTTCTGGGCTGAGGATTCCTTTGATGGGTTGTCTCTATAGATATCCTATCTCTTAGTTATCTAGTTTCTTTTCCAATCTCTTTGGCTAGAACTTAATTAATAGATTAAACTGTGAGAGAAATTCTGACCATATGGCTAGGTGCCAGGATAGTATTTTGGTTTTGGAGAAATAGATAAGGTTCTTATAATCAGTAAACACCTCCACTGGCATAGTGATCCCTTTGAGATAATACCACTACTTCTTGAATGACTCAACAATAGCTAATAATTCCTTGTTATGCATGTATCAAGTAGGAACTCCCAGAAGTAGACTACTAGTGAGTTGACCCTTCCTCCACACACAGTCCTATTCAGGAGGGATTATATAGCCTGTTTTAGAGTACAGGATATGAGAACTGAGATGGATCCTAGAGAAGTCTACTAGGTTGAGAACAAAACTAGAGTTCTAACAGGGTATGTTGACTTATAGCCAGATCCCTTTGGCAAACTAGTACAAATAGTATAGAACTTAGTATTGAAGATTAATTGAATAATAATGAAAAAGGAGGATAGGGCAGTCGCATGTCATAGTTAATCTCTGCTGTACTGAAAGCCCTCAAGTAAAAGGCTATTGGGTAGACCTCACTGTCGGATTGGATAGAAAGAATGGCTACAAATTCATGGTTGGAAGCATTGGTCTCTAGGATTATTGGTATCTCAGGGTCCCAGTAACCCAGTATAGGCGCTGTAGTGAAAGCTTCCTTGAGAGAATCAAAAGCCACTTGGTAGTCCATTGTCTAGGACCAGGGTTCATTTTTTCAGGTTAAGTAAGTGAGTAGCAAGGTTACTTTAGCATAATTATTGATAAAATGCTAATAAAAGTTTGCAAATCCTAGGAAGGATTATATATCCTTTACTTGATATGGTGTCAGCTAGTTCTAGATAGTCTATATTTTAGACTCATCCATCCTCAGGCTATCTAATCCCAAAACAAAACCCAGAAACTTAACTTTGTCCTGGTAAAAGACATACTTGGTAGGTGACATATATAGCTGGTTATCTTGCAGTCTATTTAATACCTCCTTCACATGCTTCTTATGGTCAACCAAATTATCAGAGTAAATCAGGATGTTGTCCAAGTAAACGACTATGGAAATGTCCAAGAGATCAGAGAAGATTTTGTTTATAAAATACTAGAAGACTAATAGGACATTTGATAGGCCAAATGGTATTACAAGCCATTCAAACAAGCCATAACAAGTGTAGAAGGCTGTCTTTCACTCGTCCCCCTTGGCAATGCATACCAGATAGTAAGCGCTCTTCAAGTCTATTTTCAAGTATATTTGTGCCTTTCTAGAGGCATTCAAGAGGTTATTCAGAAGAGAAATCAGGTACTAGTTCTTGCAAGTCATCTGGTTTAAACTCTAGTAGTCTATGCATAGGCATAACATTCCATCCTTCTTCTTAACAAACAATACTAGGACACTGTAGAGAGACTTGGACAGGTGTATAATACCTGTTTTGGTATTCTCCTCCAAAAACTCTTGTAGGATCTGCAATTCCAGCACTAAAAAGGAGTATATAGGGCCCAGGAGAGAAGTCTTATCCTCCTTAATCTGTATAGCCAGGTCATAGGATCAGTGCTTAGAAAGTAATTTGGCCTTCTGTATGCTAAAGACATTCCTATACTCCTGATAATTCTTGGGAAGTCTGGGTATCTCTGGGATGATCCCTACTGCCCACACAGCAAGGCTAGTAACTATCTTAGGACATAGTGTAATCTGGAAACTGATTGCTCTCTTAGATTTGCATGTGCTCCTGAACACAGCAGCGTTAACTAAGGAGATCTAGGGTCTAGTAGATATAGTCTAGTTGGTCAATAGTCAATCTTTGCTGGGTCAGTTCACTGCTAGATATCAAATAATAGGAGGTTTTGTAGATAATGGAGAGTTTAGAGGTTCAAGATCTAGTCAAGGACTGATTAGTCAATCCTCTGGATTGGCTTTGCTAAATACCATTGTTCTCTCCTTCCAATTGATCAAGGGATTGTTTTAGGTCAGCTAGTTGTACCCTAACATTATGGAATAGGAGCTTTCCAGTTTAATCACAAAAAACTCAGTCTGACAAGAATATGAGCAAGGGAATTTAATTGGCAAAGATATGACATAATTCACAAGATGATTAATAGTCCTATCTATCAGGACAAGTGGAAGGGGGTCAATCTTTCGGAAAGGTAAGCAATACTTAGATATAAAAACAGAGTTCACAAAACAGTCAGGAGATCCCAAATCTACTAAGGCATTGACAGGCACTGGAAACAGAAGAAAAGAGAGCATGACTAGCAAAAAGTTTAAACTATTAAGTGTTGCTGCACCTAGATGTAGTATCATTTCCCTGACTGAATCTAGGCAGTTGACTTCCCAGGGTGGAAGATAACTGCTGAGTTGTTTTTTGACAGCTCCAAGAGGTCTACCAAATAGTTGACAACCGATACATGATATTAGAAAAGCTAACTCTGAGCCAGAATTAAGCTAACTGCTCTTTATCAGCATTAGACAAAGAGAACTTGTTAGAGTCCTCGCTGTATTGGGTTAATCTACTTATACTAATTCTAGTTGGTTTGTGCATTCTTTACTTACACTCCCAGCTAAACTCTTGTGACATTATGTGCCATGACATGTGCCGTGACTTATGTGACTTTTTTTTTTGGTGTCATATCCTGTCACAAAGGTGTGACATGACTTTCCCATGCTATTTATAGAAAAATAAATGAAAAGAAAAAGAAAAATATCTTGGTAAGATAATTTATAACACATGAGCTTCTATTAATTCTGACAACTAGTAATTCTGCTTAGGGCAAGACCTCACAAGATAGCTGTTACAAGTATCCCTTTTCCTTATTATTCACTATTACTATTATCCTTTTCTCTGTCATAGTCATACAATGCCACACCCAGCTCTCAGTACTATATAAACCCCTTTTTCTTACCTGTATACCTTAACTAGTTCTTTAATAGAATCTTATCCTTGATCCCTAACTCATAAAGCCAGTTGAAGAATCTCGTTCTTGATCCTTGACTTATGAAGCTAGCTGAATGTTCTCTTGAACGACTGGTGTTTCACAAAAGTCATAACAATGGCCAGATTAGCTGTAATATATATAGAGTCCTAGGCTCATGTGATGCTAACATTCTGTGGGGATAAGTCAGCCATCTAGGCCCAGAATGCTACCAATGCTAGGTGATGATAGTATAGAACAGGTAGTCTAGAGAAATAATTCTCTGGTGAGTAAGACCCAAAAAGGTTAGAAAGCTTTTGGATAAAGACTGACCACTTTTCTAAGAAGTCAAAGCTTTGATAAGCTTTGGTCTTGTTAATAAACAGCTCAAAATAATCAAGGACTACACCCTAGAGGTAGGAGATAGCAAAGAAAATCTTCTCAGTGTCTTCAGTAAACTTTCCTTTGCAAGTACAAAAATAGATTGACATTGGAATATAAATGCTTAAAGCTTGTCAGAACTACTCCCACTAAATAGGTCTGGTTCCCTGATCCCTTTGTTCCTCTTCTTCAGGTATAAGTCAGGTTGTCTAGCTAGTACCATTAGTATAGCCTATAAGTCTAGCCCTAAGGTATTAGGGTATGGGTTTTGAGTTGTCTCATGTGAATAACCCAAAGGCTCATCAAGACTCTCTAAGATATGTTTCACTCCTTTGAGAGCTGGGTCTTCAACTGTTTTGCTAGCCAGCTCCTGCAAGAGTAGTTGTTGACTATAGGCTTGAGAAGTATTAAGGAGGCACTCTATGGGGATAGTTACAGATTCCCTAGGGATAACAGACTGAGTATCGTCTCTTTATAAATGGTGTTCCAGGTAAGGTTTAGGGTTTGTAATATAACTAGATAATCTTTGAGAGGGGATAGTAGGTAAGGTTGATAATAGTGTAGAAGTTTGTTTTGTTTTGTTCTACTGTTAGGAATTGACTCCAGAAGTACTTCTCTTAGGCTTGGCCTCAATGGTAAATTGAGCCAACCTCTATACTTGCCCCTTGGAATACAACAGGGAGGTTTATTGAGGGAAAAGAATAATTGAGAAGACAACAATGGAGTCTTCTAAGAAAGAACAAAACTAAGGTAACTAAAACTATTGGCTCTATTTAATATAACTCAGAGAATTTTGGGGTGGTAAAATAACCTAATCAACTGACTAAGATACACTGGAGAAATGTATATGCATATGTATAGTGTATGTCATGGTGTCATGGATTGTGACAAGACTACACATTTGTTATGACTTGGCAAAACAGCTAAGTCAATATTTATTTTCTTTTCTATTTTCTTTTGATTTATTTTCTTATCAATGGATA
>Ga0153988_1000305_pt1 | contig 12512 bp, 9 predicted proteins | sample TSNC072MetaG_FD_104742 | JGI IMG/M metagenome (GOLD analysis project Ga0153988, IMG submission 104742) | Attine ant fungus gardens microbial communities from North Carolina, USA - TSNC072 MetaG | ecosystem: Host-associated > Fungi > Mycelium > Unclassified | place: USA: North Carolina, Jones Lake...
CGAACAGGATCGCCTGCATCAGGTTGCGGTTGTAGCGGAGCACCGGCGTTTGCCCCGTATGGAACGAATGCGACTTCGCCCAGCCGAGGCCGAAGCGGATGCTCAGGCTGCCGTGCTGCGCGGCCACGTCGCTGGCGCCGGGGTCGTCGGTGACGTAAAGACCCGGAATGCCGATCATGCCCGCCGGGCGCGTGATTTCCATCAGCGAATTCAGCACCGTGGCGGGCGCTTCCTCGGAATGGCCGGCCGCGCCATGGCCGTGCGCCTCGAAGCCCACGCAGTCCACCGCGCAATCGATTTCCGGCTTGCCGAGAATCTGCTCGATCTGCTCGCCAAGCGAGGCGTCCTTCGACAGATCGACCACCTCGAAGCCCATCGCCTTCGCATGCGCGAGCCGCTCCGCATTCATATCGCCGACGATCGTGCACGCCGCGCCGAGCAGGCGCGCCGACGCCGCGGCCGCCATCCCGACCGGCCCCGCCCCCGCGATATAGACGGTCGACCCCGGCTTCACGCCCGCCGTTACCGCGCCGTGATAGCCGGTCGGCAGAATGTCCGAGAGGCAGGTGAGATCGCGAATCTTCGCCATCGCCTGGTCGCGGTCGGGGAATTTCAGCAGGTTGAAGTCGGCATACGGCACGAGCACGTATTCCGCCTGCCCGCCGATCCAGCCGCCCATATCGACATAACCATAGGCGCCGCCCGCGCGCGACGGATTCACGTTCAGGCACACGCCCGTGTGCTGTTCGCGGCACATCGCGCAGCGCCCGCATGCCACGTTGAACGGCACGGAAACGAGGTCGCCGATTTTCAGCGTCTCGACGTCCTTGCCGACTTCGACCACTTCGCCGGTGATTTCGTGGCCGAGCACGAGGCCGACCGGCGCGGTCGTGCGCCCGCGCACCATATGCTGATCCGAGCCGCAGATATTGGTGCTGACCACCTTGAGAATAACGCCGTGGCCGATCGAGCGCCCGCTCGGATCGACCATCTTCGGATACGCGATGTTCTGCACTTCGACCTTGCCCGGTCCCTGATACACGACGCCTCGATTACCGCTCATCTCGCTGTCTCCTGTTCGATGCTGTACATGGGAACGCGTTGCCTCATGCCAACCGCGCAACGCAACGACGTTTCGAGCGTAGCGTGCCGCCCACACCCGGCGATGTGCAAAAAGCGACGCGCACTTGAACGACGCCGCCATCCCGCTACGCGTTCCGTCATGAGGTCGCGCTCAGAACAGATGCCGTAGGCCGATGCGCACGTCGGCCTGCGTGGTGGTCGACGAAGGCGTGAAGCCATAGCCGATCACCGCGTCCACACCCTGCGAAGCCCTGAGCCAGTCGCCCGACAGGTAAACGTCCGTGCGCTTCGACAACAGGTAATGCATGCCCGCCGAAAGCTGGTTCCAGTGATGGCCGTCGAAGTGCGTGTACTGGTAGCCGCCCGCCACGCTGAACGAAGGCGTCACCTGCCAGTTGGCGCCGCCTTCGCCCACCTGCATGTGCCGGCTCTCGCCGAATGCGGTGATCTGCGTGTAGGTGAAAGCGCCCATGAGCGTGACGTTGCCGATCGCATAGCTCGCGCCCGCGCCGAAGGTGGCCTGCTTGTCCACCGGAAACGGCGTGTCCGCATAGAGTGACGTTACCGTGCCCGTGGCCGGATCGACGCTGACGGTCGGCCGCCCGAAGAAGGTCCGCACGCCGATCATCGCGTAGGGGTCGAAGCCGTAGATGCCCGACGGGTTGTTGAGTTGCGTGTACGCGGTGCCCATCGCGAACGGGCCGTTCTGGTACTGCGCGCCGACGCTCCACGCGCTGCCGTTATGGAAATCGCCCGCCTTGTTGCTGAACGAGTACATGCCGCCGAACTGGAATCCACTGAGCGTGTTCGACATGAACTTCACGGAGTTCTGCAAATGGTCGCCGTTCATGCGGTCGAAGTCGCCTTGGTTGATCGCGTAACCGCTCGCCCACGCCGAGGCGTTGTAGAGGTAGACGAACTCCTGCGTCATGTCGGGCTGATTGCCGAACGTGAGCGTGCCCCAATCGTTTTGCAATCCGACATACGCCGCGCGGCCGAACAGCGAGCCGCCGTTGGCAATCTGTCCATTGCCGAGATGGAAGCCGCTCTCCAGCTCGAACACGGCCTTCATGCCGCCGCCGAGGTCCTCGGTGCCCTTGAGGCCCCAGCGGTTAGCCTGCGCAATGCCGTCGTCGAATTTCACCTGGTGCGAGCCGCCCGCATTGCTCACGTAGGTCACGCCGGCGTCGATGATCCCGTACAAGGTGACGCTGCTCTGCGCATAACTCGCGTTCGGGACAGCGGCCAATGCCAGCGCCATACCGGTTAGTGCCACCGCGTTTCCTGTTTTTCTCATGGTGTCGTCTCTCTCCTGTCTCGCGATACGGTTGTCGGGCCGCGCCGGCCGGCATGAAAAACAGCCCTGAAAAACGGCCATAAAGTCCGGCGCGGACGAACAGAACGTACAAGTCCAAATCTCGGCCGACTTGCGCGGACACGACATCCGCTGGTGCAGGAACGACACCCGGCAACACGAAAACCCCTGTAAAACAGGCGCAAAACGTTATGCGGCGGCCTTCCCATGCACTTCGACAGCGCGATCATCGGCAATCCGACATCGACTTTATAAAATCCGCCGATCCCGCCTTTATTGCGTTTTTATTGATTGAACAATCAATAAAAAAAACCTAGAGTGAGAACCTTCCAGAAGTGTCCCGAACCATCATGCCCAAGATCGGAATGCGCGACATACGTCGTGCGCAACTCATCGACGCCACCTTGCAGTCGATCGACCAGTCGGGTCTGTCAGGCACGACGCTCGCGAGCGTGGCGCAGCACGCGAACATTTCCACCGGCATCGTGAGCCACTACTTCGGCGGCAAGGACGGCCTGCTCGAAGCCACCATGCGCCATGTGCTGCACGACCTGTGGGAAGCGACGATGCGCCGGCGCCAGGCCGCGAAAGACGAGCCGCGCGCACGGCTGCGCGCGATCGTCGCGGCCAATTTCGACGTCTCGCAGGTGAACTCGCCCGTCATGAAGACATGGCTCGCGTTCTGGGCCGAGAGCATGCATCAGCCTGCGCTGCGCCGGCTGCAACGCATCAACACGCGGCGGCTTCACTCGAACCTGTGCGCGGAATTCGAGCGGGTCTTGCCGAACACGGCGGCACGCCGTGCCGCGAGCGGCCTCGCCGCACTGATCGACGGCCTCTGGCTACGCGGCGCGCTGACGGGCGAGCCGTTCGACACGAAAACCGCGCTGCGCATCGCCAACGACTACATCGACCTGCTACTCGAGGCGCGCGCCAAAGCGCGCCCGGGCAAGTCATCCCCATAACCCGTCCCGGAGCCAGTTCCATGCCCTCTTCGACGCCTCTTCTGCCCGTGCAACGCCTTTTCATCGACGGTGCCTATACGGACGCCACCAGCGGCGAAACGTTCGATACCTTCAACCCCGCCACTGGCGAGAAGCTCGCCACCGTGCAGCACGCGAGCGCGGCCGATATCGACCACGCCGTGCAATCGGCGCGCACCGGCCAGCGCACCTGGGCCGCGCTAACGGCCATGCAGCGTTCGCGCGTGCTGCGCCGCGCGGTCGAGTTGCTGCGCGAGCGCAACGACGCACTCGCGGACCTCGAAACCCTCGACACGGGCAAGCCCATCGCCGAAACGCGCGCCGTCGACATCGTCACGGGCGCCGACGTGATCGAGTATTACGCGGGCCTCGCCCCCGCGCTCGAAGGCCAGCAGATTCCGCTGCGCGAGACCTCGTTCGTCTACACGCGGCGCGAGCCGCTGGGCGTCACGGCCGGTATCGGCGCGTGGAACTATCCGATCCAGATCGCCTGCTGGAAATCGGCGCCCGCGCTCGCCGCCGGCAACGCGATGATCTTCAAGCCGAGCGAGGTCACACCGCTGTCGGCCGTCAAACTCGCGGAGATCTATATCGAGGCGGGCGTGCCGCCAGGCGTCTTCAACGTGGTCCACGGCGACGGCCGTGTGGGCGCGATGCTCGCCATGCATTCGGGCATCGAGAAGATTTCGTTTACGGGCGGCGTCGAAACCGGCAAGAAGGTCATGGCGACCGCGGGCGGCTCCACGCTGAAGGAAGTCACGATGGAGCTGGGCGGCAAATCGCCGCTCATCGTCTTCGAAGACGCCGACCTCGATCGCGCCGCCGATATCGCCGTGACGGCCAACTTCTTCAGCTCGGGCCAGGTGTGCACCAACGGCACGCGCGTCTTCGTGCATCAAGCCGTGATCGCCGAGTTCGAAGCGCGCGTGCTCGAACGCGTGCGGCGCATTCGCGTCGGCAACCCCGCCGATCCCGCCACCAACTTCGGGCCGCTCGCGAGCGCCGCGCAACTCGACAAGGTACTCGGCTATATCGAGGGCGGCAAGCGCGCGGGCGCGCGGCTGCTCGCGGGCGGCGCGCGCCTCACGCAAGGCGATTTCGCGCGCGGCCAATACGTGCAGCCCACCGTGTTTTCCGGTTGCCGCGACGACATGCGGATCGTGCAGGAAGAAATTTTCGGCCCGGTGATGAGCATTCTCACGTTCGCGAGCGAAGCCGAAGTGATCGCGCGCGCCAACGAGACGCTCTACGGCCTCGCGGCCGGCGTCGTGACCGACAACCTCGCGCGCGCGCATCGCGTGATTCACCGGCTCGAAGCGGGCATCTGCTGGATCAACACATGGGGCGAGTCGCCCGCCGAAATGCCCGTGGGCGGCTACAAGCAGTCCGGCGTGGGCCGCGAAAACGGCATCACGACGCTCGAACACTACACGCGCATCAAATCGGTCCAGGTGGAACTGGGACCGTATCAGCCCGTTTTCTGAGGGAGTCCCGCATGGCCGCGCAAGAGTACGACTACATCATCATCGGCGCGGGATCGGCGGGCAACGTGCTCGCCACCCGCCTCACCGAGGATAGCGACATCAAGGTGCTGCTGCTCGAAGCAGGCGGCCCCGACTACCGCTTCGATTTCCGCACGCAAATGCCGGCGGCGCTCGCCTACCCGCTGCAGGGCCGCCGCTACAACTGGGCTTACGAAACCGAGCCCGAGCCGCATATGAACCACCGGCGCATGGAGTGCGGACGCGGCAAGGGGCTCGGCGGGTCGTCGCTCATCAACGGCATGTGCTACATCCGCGGCAATGCGCTCGACTACGACGGCTGGGCCGAACGCAAGGGACTGGAGCACTGGAGCTATCTGGACTGCCTGCCCTATTTCCGCAAGGCCGAAACGCGCGACGTCGGCGCGAACGACTATCACGGCGGCAATGGCCCCGTGCACGTGACGACGAGCAAGCCCGGCGTCAATCCGCTCTTCGAGGCGATGATCGAGGCCGGTGTGCAGGCCGGCTATCCGCGCACCGACGATCTGAACGGCTATCGCCAGGAAGGCTTCGGCCCGATGGATCGCACCGTCACGGCAAAGGGCCGGCGCGCGAGCACCGCGCGCGGCTACCTGGACCAGGCGAGACAACGGCCGAACCTCGACATCGTCACGCACGCCGTCACTGACCGCATCCTGTTCGATAGCAAGCGCGCCTGCGGCGTCGTCTTTCTCGACGGCGCCACGCGCATCACCCGCCATGCGCGCCGCGAAGTGCTGCTGTGCGCGGGCGCGATCGCTTCGCCGCAGATCCTGCAACGCTCGGGGGTCGGCCCCGGCGCATGGCTGCACGAGCTCGACATTCCTGTCGTGCTCGATCTGCCCGGGGTTGGGCAAAATCTTCAGGATCACCTGGAAATGTATATGCAGTACGAGTGCCGGGAGCCTGTCTCGCTCTATCCGGCGCTGCTGATGCGCAATCAGCCGGCCATCGGCCTCGAATGGATGCTGCGCGGCACCGGCATCGGCGCGAGCAATCACTTCGAGGCGGGCGGCTTTATCCGCACGCGCGACGACGATCCCTGGCCGAATATCCAGTACCACTTTCTGCCCGTCGCGATCAATTACAACGGCACCAACGCGATCAAAATGCATGGCTTCCAGGCGCACGTGGGCTCCATGCGTTCGCCGAGCCGCGGGCGCGTGAAGCTGCGCTCGCGCGATCCGCACGAGCATCCGTCGATACTCTTCAACTACATGGCCGAAGAACTCGACTGGCGCGAGTTCCGCGACGCGATCCGCATCACGCGCGAGATCATCGCCCAGCCGGCGCTCGATCGTTTCCGCGGCCGCGAATTGAGCCCCGGCGCGGCGCTCCGGTCCGACGCGGAGATCGACGCATTCGTGCGCAGCCGCGCGGAAACCGCGTATCACCCGTCCTGCTCGTGTGCGATGGGCTACGACAACATGGCCGTGGTGGACGGCGAAGGCCGCGTGCACGGCATCGACGGTCTGCGCGTGGTGGATGCGTCGATCATGCCGCGCATCACCACCGGCAATCTCAATGCGCCAACGATCATGCTCGCGGAAAAGATCGCGGACCGGATTCGCGGACGCGCGCCGCTGGCGCGTTCGAACGCCGCTTACTTCGTGGCGAACGGCGCGCCGGCACGGGCGGTAAAGCCGGCTACGGCGCGGGCGTGATGATCCGCGCCGCATGTCCGGGCGCGGGCGTGGGCGTGGCGGCACGCGGTCACGACAAGGACCAGGGATCGACCTTGCTGTCCGGGATCACCGCAAGACGATAGTCTTGCGAGAACAACAGGACCATGCCGCCCGCGTCGTCTGCCGACGCGTCCGCGCACCTGACAGGCTCTTGCCTGACGAGCATGTCGTGCAAGCGCCTGGCCGTGTCGTGCGCCTTTTCAGCGGAGCCGCGCAGATCTTCCCGTGTTGCCACGGTTAAGCCATCTCGCCCGATCTGCCAGGCACATTGCACATGAAGTGCCCACGCCCCATCCTCGTACTCTTTGCCCCCGAGCGTATGCCGCCTTTGGGGACCAAACTGCATGGTGAGCATGTCCCCCGCATGGCTGACCCAACTCACCTCAAGTCCAACAGGCACGGCAAGCCGCTTCGTAATTTCTTCCTTGATGTCAGAGTTTTCGGGCGTGTCCGGGGGGACCGGAATTGTGAGCGCGCGATCAATCGCAGTTTGGACACTCGCACGCTGAACAACACAAAATTTGATTTGCTGCGTTTGTTCGTCGTAGTAGGAAATGAAGGCCGATTCGTTACTCACGAGGGGACGACTCTATCTTGACCTTCAGCATAGGCTTCAATGCCGGATGATAGACCGACAGCACGGTCAACGCTGCCACCCCTAGCCGCCGGGCAACATCGTCCGTCAGTTCATGATTGACGTCTGACAGCGGCCAATCTGCTCTCAGGGCACGGTTCAGAAACGGCGCGAGGTCCGCATCATTCAAGGAGCACACGGTGAGCTTGTCCTGCTCTTCATCGAATGACACGACGAACGAGCGCTTCGGGGGTGGGTTGGACATATCAGTAACCTCGACACTGGTTATAGTTTAAGAACGCCTGCTGTTTGCAGGCTACGTATGTGTCAGGATTCTTCGTCATGGCACTGAAGGCGCTGCATTCGACTAGTTCGCGTTCGTACTGGGAAAAGCACTCGGCCTCCTGGGCCTCGCTGACCCCGCGCGCCGCGATGTCCTGCACGTCGCCGCCCATTGCGGCCTCGACGTACTGGAACGGCTGAGCATCGCTAAGGTTCTGTGAGCGTCCGCGACAGTTGCACGTCCATGCGATGCCCTGGGCTTTGGCCATCTCGTAACCGTTTGGCAGCGAGCGCAGCCGGTCAAACGGAAAGTACTCGCCGGTCTCGACGTTATAAGCCCGTGCCGATGGCATCGGCGGGAAGCTGGAAAAGATCGAATAGATAATGCGACAACCCAGGCACTCTTTCTGGTCCAACCAATCCGCCCAACCGTTTTCCTGCTTCATTTACTCCATTTTCAGGCCCGGTTGAAAACGTTCACCTTGGCGCGCGGGTCGGTCGCGCGCTATCAGATAACTCCGAATTTGCCCGCTGAAGGGCTAACCCCTGATGGAGAACATGCAAATGCAAATCAACGTGTACAACGATGGCCACGCGCCGCCTTCTTGCGCGAAAAACTACTGTCGGCGGCGTCAATAGTTTTCTGGCGACCACCGACGCCTGGCGGCACGTTCTTCAACAGTTCGCCGCAACGGCGAACGGCTCGCGCACGAGGTCTGTGAGCACACGTAACGCGGCATCCGGTTCGCCGCCCAATCAAGGATGTTTTCAATACGGGCGCGCAACTGTTTGCCAGTCGCATAGCGGTCGCGCCACAACGGCTCAAGCACGCCAAGTACGTGAGTCGTTTCGATGTCGGCACGTAGAGCTTCATGCCGTGGTTCCACGATTTGCAAGTGCTCACGCTCCAATCGGGCGAGCGTAGCTTGATGAATTCAGCCGCAGCATTCGCGAACGTGATGCGCTTCACTTCGGCCTTACGTGCAATTTTCTTTGCGTGCTGTTTCTGGCCGAGCGGATCAACTCCCGCCGCCTTCGGCTTGCGAGCCTCGGCGGCACGCTCTCGCGCGGCGGTCAATCCAATGTCCGGCCAATGGCCGAGCCCAAGTTCACGGCTCCGATTGTGTAGTTGATACTGCCGCCGAACACCAAACGCCGCGGCTGCTTCAAACCGAAGCCGCCAGCCAATGCGAAACAGCCACCGTCAGCACGGCCGCGGCAAGCGCCCCATACGGCGCCAGATTCAACCACCGGCTGCGCGTCGGCACACTCACGTTCATATCTGACGCACTGCCCGCCGGAAAACGTCCGCGATCCTGCCAGTAGTGCCGGTAAGCGAATACCGGCACGATCAGCAGCATCGCGAGAAGACCATTGCGCAGCGTGCCCTCGCCTTGCAGATCGGCGCCCGCGCCGACGAACACCAGATTGACGTAACCGCACAGCGCGCCGAGCGCGAGCAGCCACGTCGGGCAGCGAAACGGACGCGCCCGCGTGCCGCGGTCCATGCGATGAATCCATCCCGACTGCAGGTTGAGAAACACGAACAACATATAGCAGACGTTCGAGATCGACAGCACCGTCATATAGTCCGACATCGCCAGCAGCACGAGATTGAAGCAGAGGTCGGTCCACATCGCCGCCGTCGGCGCGCCGTGCCCGTTCACGCGCGCGAGGTAGCGCGGCAGCCAGCCGTCCACCGACGCCTGATAGAGCGTGCGCGACGATCCCATCATCGAGGTCATCACGATCAGCAGAATCGAGAGCATCAGCATCACCACGATGACGTTGCCGACCCATGCGCCGCCGCCCACCATCGCGGCCATGGCGGTGCCCACGCCCGTGCCGTCGCCGATGCGCGGATCGAGCATCATCGACGTGCCGAGCGCGCCTTGAAACGCGAGGGGCACGAGCGTCATCACCACGAGACAGAGCGCGCCCGACCAGAAGATCGCCTTGGCCGTATCGCGCCGCGGATCGCGAAACTCGCGCGTGTAGCAGACCGCCGTTTCGAATCCATACGACGCCCATCCGGCCATGAACATCGCGCCCAGTGCCATGACCACGCCTTGCCCGTTCCATGTGCCGAAGTACGACGCGGTGAGATTGCCGTGCGCGTCGCGCCCGAGCGGCAGCAGCGGCAAGAGATGCGCGGCGGGCACGTCGCCCGTGATGATCGGCACGAGGCCGACGATCAGGAGAGGCGTGAGCGAAGCGATGCCGAGTATCTTCTGCGTCTTCGCCGCCTTCGAAGCGCCGCTATGCTGAAGCCTGAACGTGAAGAGCAGAAAGGCCGCGGCAATCAGAAACGTGGCGTTGATGCGCAAGGTCAGCCCCGGCTTGATGAAGCCGAGGTTGGCGACTGTCCAGTGCCACCGCACGATGGCCGCGTCGGGCGCGAACAGCGTCGTGAGCGCATAGTTCGCGGCAAGCCCGCAGCCGAGCGCGAGCATCGGCGACCACGCCAGCCAGTTGCACCACACGGAAACGGGCGCGATCATCTTGCCGTAGCGGACCCAGCCGATCGCTCCGTATACCGAAGCACCACCCGACTTATGCGGAGAAAGCCCGGAAATTTCCGCGTAGGTCGCGCTTTGCACGAGACCCATCGTAATCGAGGCGATCCAGATGGCCCAGGCCGGCTGGCCGATCGTCGCGCACACGCCGCCGATCGTGAACAGCACGCCCGCGGGCACGCCGCTCGTCACCCAGAACGCGTCTTTCCAGTTCAAGCCCCGTTGCAGCCCATGGCCCTGCCCGCCTCGTACGGCCTCTTCCTGCGCGCCACATGCACCGATTCCCGCCTGCTCCATCTGCATCCTCCTGTCCAGAACGCTAATCGACCAGAATTGCCGCGCCAATAGGGACGAATGAGGACGAATAGCGACGCTCAGGGGGAAGACGCCACGCGCATCCGGCGCGCTTCGCGCTTGCCCCTCATGACGCCCCATCGCGCCCCACGGCGCGGGTGAACGCCTGTCAGTGCACGCCCAGCGAGGCGCGCACGGCGGGCAAGCCGGGCTTGCCGTCGAGCGTCGTCACGCCCGCGAGCCAGGCGTCGAGCACCTGCGGATTGCCGCGCAGCCAGTCGGCGGCGGCCTTGTTGGGGTCCACCTTGTTGGCGATCGGCACCATCAGATGGTTTTCGATGTCGGTCGTGAAGCGCAGATTGGAGATGAACTTCGCAACGTTCGGACAGCGCGCCGCGTAGTCGGGCGGTTGCGCCGTCAACACGCGCGCCGCGCCGTAGTCCGGACCGAATACGGCGTCGCCGCCGGAGAGGTAGTCGATCTTCATCTGCACGTTCATCGGATGCGGCTCCCAGCCGAGGAAGACGATCCATTGCTTGTCGCGAATCGCACGGTTGACCTGCACGAGCATTCCCGCCTCGCTCGATTCGACGAGCTTGAATTTGCCGAGCCCATACTGGTTCGCGCCGATCATCTTCTCGATGAGCGCATTGCCGTCATTGCCGGGTTCGATGCCGTAGATGCGGCCTTGCAGCTTGTCCGCATACTTCGCGATGTCCTGGAACGATTTCAGCCCGCCCTGGAAGACGTAATCGGGCACTGCGAGCGTGTACTTGGCGCCCGTGAGATTGGGCGTCGGCAGCACCTTGATCGAACCCGACTTCGTGAAAGGCTCGACGATCGGGTCCATCGTGGGCGACCAGTAGCCGAGGAACACGTCGATCTGCTTGCTCTTGAGCCCCGCGAAGGTGATCGGCACCGAGGCGATCGTCTTCGTCGGCGCATAGCCGAGGGCGCCGAGAATCGTCGAAGCGACGCCGGTCGTCGCCGCGATATCGGTCCAACCCACATCGGCGAAGCGCACGTCCTTGCACGCCATCGGATCGGCGGCGTACGCACTGGCACAGAGGACCGCGGCGCACGCGAGCGCGCCGGTTTTAAGCACGGGGAATCGGCACATCGTTGTCTCCTTGGCAATTCTGGTCATGAAGCCGCGCCGCCGGGTCCGTCGTAGGGAAATCGCATCGAATCCGGCGGGCGGCTAATCAGCGTGAATGGGGCACCGGTTATGGGGTGCGTCCCATGACACATGGTTGTCCGGCAAAAAGCCGACCAACATAGCAATTGCGACGGGCAATTGCGCAGAAGCGACAAACATTGCCGCCAATGCCGTCAGGACAGGGCTTTAAGTTGATTGAACGATCAATTTATAAAAAGCCAGCAGGCGCGGGGCGGCGATCCGGCGTATGCCCGATTCCTTTCATTCTGAAAATGTAATGGGTGCGCGCAAGCCAGGCCCGCTTTAAAGCCGCGCTGGAAGGCTCCGGCGCACTGCCGGTCGTGTATTCTTACGGGGGAAAGTCGAAACGGAGTGGCAGCACCGACGCAGGCACTCCACCCATCATATTCAATAAAATAGCTGCGTCCTCACCGTGGGCTTACGGCTAGCACGCATCACACATTTTCGCTCGGAACGCCTTCCATGCAGCCCCAGACAGTCTCGCCCCGCGACGGACAAAAACCGCCGTTACGCTTCGGCATCGTCCTGCTTCCCAATTTCACGCTGACGGCCTTTTCCGGTTTCGTGGATCTGCTGCGTCTCGCCGGCGACGACGGCGACATGAGCCGCCCCGTGCGGTGCTCGTGGACCATCATCGGCGAAACGCTCGTGCCGATCCGCGCAAGCTGCGGCATTCAGGTCACACCGTGGGCAACTTATGAGGAAGCGGGCGTCTTCGATTATCTGGTCGTCGTAGGCGGCTTGCTGCACTCCGGCCCGTCCGCCAGCGACGCAACCTTGCGCTTCATCCGCGAAAACGCCACGCGGCCGACCACGCTCGTCGGCATCTGCACCGGCGCATTTTCACTGGCCCGCGCGGGTGTAATGGACGGCTACCGCATCTGCGTCAGTTGGTTTCACTATTGGGATTTCGTCGAGCGTTTCCCGTCGATTCCGGAATCGAGCCTGATCGCGGACCGGCTCTTCGTCATGGACCGGCGGCGCATTACCTGCTCCGGCGGCCGCGCGTCGATCGACGTTGCCGCGGCCATCCTGCTCCGGCACTTCGACGCGAGCATCGTGCAGAAGGCCCAGCGC
>Ga0153988_1000308_pt1 | contig 12451 bp, 12 predicted proteins | sample TSNC072MetaG_FD_104742 | JGI IMG/M metagenome (GOLD analysis project Ga0153988, IMG submission 104742) | Attine ant fungus gardens microbial communities from North Carolina, USA - TSNC072 MetaG | ecosystem: Host-associated > Fungi > Mycelium > Unclassified | place: USA: North Carolina, Jones...
ACGGGCCGCTCGCGTTCATTGCGCTCATTGACGAACTCCGCATCGAGCCGCTCAGGCAACACGAAATCGAGCTGGATCGTGCCGCATTGCCAACTGCGCGCGCGGCTATCCGTCAAATGAAATTCGAGTTTCGGCCCGTAAAAAGCGCCCTCTCCTTCGAGTACATCGAATTCGAGTCCCGCCGCTCGCGCGGCATTCGCCAACGCTCCTTCCGCGCGATCCCACGTCTGCTCGCTGCCGGCACGCGACGCGGGCCGCGTCGCCAATACAACCTTGAACTCCGGAAAGCCGAGATCCGCGTACACCTCGCGCAATAGCGCGCAGAAGCGCTGCACTTCCGCCTCGATATGCGCGGCCGCGCAGAACACATGCGCGTCGTCCTGCACGAACGCGCGCGTGCGCTTCAGACCTTCGAGCGACCCCGACGGCTCATCGCGATGACACGCGCCGAACTCGCTATAGCGCACCGGCAACTCGCGATACGAACGCACGCGCTGATTGAAAACCTGCACATGGCACGGACAACTCATCGGTTTCAGGCAGAGCGCGCGCCCTTCTTCGGCATCGGCGAACGAATACATCGCGCCGCCGAACTTCTCCCAGTGGCCGCTCTTTTCCCATAGCGAGCGCGCCAGCAATTGCGGCGTGCGAATCTCGCGAAAGCCCGCGCGACGCATGCGTGCCCGCACATAATCTTCAAGCACGCGATACAGCGTCCAGCCGCGCGGGTGCCAGAAAACCATTCCGGCACCTTCTTCCTGCTGATGAAAAAGATCGAGCTTATTGCCAACTACACGATGGTCGATGTCGTTCACGGTCATGCTCCGTCGGTTCGAATGTCACGATTACCACGAGGAATGCCGCAAACGGAGAGACCCGAAACGCCAAAGGCCCCGTCCGTTTCCGGCGGGGCCTTTGGGGATTTGCCACTGCTGCTCTGCTTCCGTACTTCCTGCTAGCGCTCGCAATCTCCAGACGACCCGCCTGTGAAGGTGGTCGTCGTGGTGGTGACGGCAGAGAGGAGAAGAGAGTGGAAGTTCATGGAGCAACAGTAAACGAATTCGATCCGGTACGTCAATCGTCATGGCCAGCGCAATCACGACACACTCGCCACAACGACGCATTAAACGCTACGATGTACCCACGATCCCCCAAACAACTCATCGAGCCCCAACCTTGACCATCCAGATCCGCCCCGCCATCGCCGCCGACGCCGCCCTGATCCTTCGCTTCATCACCGAACTCGCGGTGTACGAGAAAGCCGAGCACGAAGTCGTCGCCACCGTCAAAGACATCGAAACGAGCCTGTTTTCCGCAGGCGTTCCCGCCAAAGCGCTCATCTGCGAAATGAATGGCGAGCCTGTCGGCTTTTGCGCGTACTTCTTTTCGTATTCGACATGGCTCGGCAGGCAGGGGCTTTATCTCGAAGACCTCTACGTGTCACCGGCATCGCGCGGCAGCGGCGCGGGCAAACAGATGCTGCGTCATCTCGCGCAGATCGCCTGCGATACCGGCTGCGGCCGTTTCGAATGGAGCGTGCTCGACTGGAACGAGCCGGCCATCGGTTTCTACAAGTCGATCGGCGCGGCCCCGCAAAGCGAATGGGTGCGTTACCGTCTCGCGGGCGATGCGCTCAAGGCGTTCGCCGAGAGCGACGTCGAGACCAATACATAAGCCGCATGCGCTTCGTCATTGCTGAGCACTCGCTGCCATCGTGATACGCGCGTTGTTTGTTTGCGGCAAGAACCGTCTGCGCAGTCCGACTGCGGAGCAGGTGTTCGCCAGTTGGCCCGGCGTCGAAACGGATTCGGCGGGCCTCGCCGCCGATGCCGATGTACTGCTTTCGCCCGAGCAGTTGCGCTGGGCCGACATCGTCTTCGTGATGGAAAAGACGCATCGCACACGGCTCACGGCGAAATTTCGCGCGTGCCTGAATGACAGGAAAGTGGTGTGCCTCGATATCCCCGATCACTACGCGTTCATGCAGCCCGAACTCGTCGCGCTACTCGAACGGAAAGCGGGGAAGTTTCTGCGCGCGAAATAGGCGGCCTCACCTCGGCAAACCGCCTCGCGCGCTCACTCCGGCTGTGCCGACGCCGCGCTCACCGGTGTCACTTCGAACGCGTCACCGGTCGCGAAGAACGTGCCGCCCGCCACGTAGTGACAGGTACGCAAATCGGGATCGTCGCCGAAATGCCAGCGGTTGTTCGAGTACACGCGGCTGTCCGCATACGCGGCCACCACTTCGCCGATGATCAGATCGTGCCGCTGGCTATCGTCGGGAATCACCTTGCATTCCATCCACGTGATGCAGCCGGCCAGCATCGGCACGTCGATCTTTTGTGCGGGAAAGGTTGCGAGATCGAACGCGGAGAACTTGTCGAGTTCGGTGCCCGCGTTGGTGCCGACCGCGAGCGTTTGCGCGGCGAATCCGCGGCTCGGCAGTTGCAGGCCGAATACGCCGCTCGCTTCGATCAATTGGCGCGTCAGCGTGCGGCTATCCACCACGACCACGACCTTCGGCGGATTGAAATCGAGCGGCATGGCCCACGACGCCGCCATCACGTTCGAGCGGCCGCCGTGCGCGCTCGTAATGATCGTGACCGGTCCGTGATTGAGCAGTTGTGTGGCGCGCGGCAGGTCGACGGGGTTTCGGGTGGCGTTCATACGTGAGGGGCTTGGAGTATGCGTCGAAGGAATGAAGGGGATTGTAGCGGCGTGAGGTGACGCGGGTGCGAGCGCGGTGACGGCGTGGCGGCATGCGGTGCATGCGTTCATCGGCGGCGCAGGGGTGTGCCGCCAATGAACGTCGAACGTTCCATGATGCGTGGCCCTCGCCAGCCTCGCTGGTTCATGCACGCGGCGAAACGCCGAGGCTCGCACGCTCAATGCGGCGCCTTCCCATTCGGTAGCGCATCGAGCGGCTTGTGCTGCTCGTCCCCGAGCCCAGGGAAGAACACATTCCACGCGGCGCGCACGCCTTCGGCAGCGGCAACTTCGGCGCCGATCGATTCGGCTGCGCCATCGGCCGCTTTCGAGGGATCGGCGGACAGCCCGCGCCAGTGCGTGAACACGAGCAACGGCTTCTCGGTCCAAACGCCGTTGCCGAATTTGGCAAACGCCGTGTCGCCGCTCGTCAACTGCACCTCGTACCACCCTTCGCGGACGGGGCTATGGTCGGCAAGCTCAAACCACGGGGTCGGTTCGATTTCCTTCATGTCGTCTCCGGTCGGATAGAACGTCAAAGATAAGCATAACCAGGGCATTCCTGATACCCATGCCCGTGGCGGCTCGCGATGTGCGGCGCACAATGTTGCGGCGCGGCAGGCCGCGGGCCGGACATGGCATGCGGGGCGGGAACATCGGCTTGGCGGACCCGCAGCGCATAAGCAACACGATAGCGCGACATGGGCCGCGCGGACAGACGTAAAACTTACGGACGCGAACGGGTGGCACGGCGAGGTTTGGGCTTTGCTTTTGAGCCCGCTTTGGGCTTTGCTTCAAGCCTCGCGTTGGGCCCGGCCTCTGGCCTCGCTTCCGGCGTCACCTTAACTCGCGATTTCGACGCGCCTTTCCCCGCACTTCCTAGCCGTACTTTTAACGGCACGTTTCGCCATCCCTTTCGCCACCGTTCGCGCCGCTTCCACCGACTTGACCGCCGCCGCCTTAGCTTCAATCTCCCCGGCCAACTCCGCCAGCACCCGAATCGCGGGCCCCAACTGCTCGGCAGGCGTATCGCCGTACCCGATCACGATGCCATTCGTGTCCTCGGACGCATGCAACGCAAAACCCGACAGCGCCCGCGGATTGAGCCCTTTGGCCCGCGCGCGCTCGACGAGCATCCGATCGCACAGCCGCGCCGGCAAGCGCAGCGTCAGATGTATGCCGCAATCGCCGCCGAGAATCTGCGCCGGCGCGGCATGCGGCGCCGCGTGCGCGGCGGCATAGGCCTCAGAATCCATCGCAAAACGCGGCACGAAATGCACCGCGAGCGCATCGCGCAACGCCTGCTGCCGCTCGCGATACAAGCGCCGCATACGTCCGAGATGCCGCCCGAATTCGCCGCTCCCGATGAAATGCGCAAGCGCCAGTTGCTCCAGCCGATGCCCGCCGCGCAGCATCTCCTGCAACGCGACGGCGGTCTCGTCGGCAATCGTGCGCGGCAGCACCACGAAGCCGATCCGCAGCGCCGGAAACATCGTCTTGCTGAACGAGCCGACGTAGAGCACCGGCGCGTCGTCGACCAGGCCCTGCATGCTCGCGATCGGCTCGCCGGTGTGACGGAATTCTCCGTCGTAGTCGTCCTCGATAATCCACGCGCCGCAGCGCCGCGCCTGTGCAATCAGTTCCAGCCGCCGCGCTACCGACAGCACAGCCCCGGTCGGATACTGATGCGCGGGCGACGTGTAGACGAGCTTCGGCGGCTGCGCCCGCCAGGCGTCGGCGGGCGCGGCCATGCCTTCGCCATCGACGGGAATCGGCACCGTGCGCAGATCGCCGAGATTGAAGGCGGCCTTCGCGCCGCGATAACCGGGGTCCTCGACCCACGCGACGTCGCCGGGATTCGTGAAGAGGCGCACACACAGGTTCAGCGCCTCTTGCGCGCCCTCGGTGATGACGACCTGCGTGCCGTCGCAACGCACGCCGCGCGCGACGCGCAGATGCGCGGCAATCGCGTCGCGCAGCGCCGGTTCGCCGGCCGGCGAGCCGTAGCCGAGCGCGAGCGGCAACGAGCGCTCCATCGCGCGTTCGAGCGCGCGCCGCCACGCGGCGAGCGGAAAGCGGTCGAGCGCGGGCGTGCCGGGCGTCAGCGCATAGCTGTCTTCGGTGGGGGCGCGCGTCGCCGCGAACTGGCCGACACGCGCCGCGTAGGCGACCTCGGACGCGGCGGAACGCGCCGGCGCTGCGCTGCGCGCGGCAGGGTTCGACAGCCGGCTCACGCGCGTGCCCTTGCGATCGGCGAACACGTAGCCGACCGCGGCCAGATGCTCGTAGGCGATCACGACCGTGTTGCGCGACACGCCCATTTCGGTCGCGAGCAAACGCGACGAGGGCAGCAGCGAGCCGGCCGGCAAACGGTCCGTGAGAATCGCCTGCTGAAGACGCTCGATCAGCTGCTTTTGCAGCGACGCGGGTTTGGCCTCGCCCTCGGCGTTCGTCGCATGAACAAGCGGACCTATGATTTCGATCATCGTTGGCTGGACCTATCAAATAAGCGCTTCGTGGCTCTTTTGAACATGCCACGTTTGCCGTATCGTACTCCATCATCGACGACTCATTTCATCCGACAAGGAGAGCAGACATGGAACCGAGACTCAACGCGTTCGCGCAGCCGATCGGCGCGCCCGTGCCGGGCTGGCAAGGCGCGCAGCCCCCGCGCCGCGAACCGCTGGCAGGCCGCTATTGCCGCATCGAGCCGGTCGACGTCGAGCGTCACGCAGCGGACCTGTTCGAGGCCTACAGTTCGGCCGCCGATAGCCGCGACTGGACCTATTTCGCGGTCGGTCCGTTCGAGAGTCTCGCCGCGTATCGCGAGCACCTGACGCGCATGGCGGCGTCGACGGACCCGCGCCATTACGCGCTGATCGATCTCGCGACCGGCAAGGCCGTCGGCACGTTCGCGCTGATGCGCATCGACCCGACGAACGGTGTGATCGAAGTCGGCCACGTCACGTACTCGCCGCGCGTGAAGCGCACGCGCATCGCCACCGAAGCGATGTTCCTGCTGATGAGCGAAGTGTTCGACACGCTCGGCTACCGGCGCTTCGAATGGAAATGCGATTCGCTGAACGAACCGTCGCGCGCGGCCGCGTTGCGCTATGGATTTACGTTCGAGGGCATCTTCCGCCAGGCGATCGTGTATCGCGAACGCAATCGCGATACGGCGTGGTTTTCGATTCTCGACAAGGAATGGCCGCAGTTGCGCACGTGTTATACGCGCTGGCTCGAAGCCGGCAACTTCGATGCGCAGGGGCAGCAGGTTGCGCGGCTCGCGGATCTGATTGCGCAGCAGCGGGCGGCGGGTGGGAAGGACGTTTGATGGTGCGTGGCGGGTGGAATGAACGGCAGCGTGTGGCGGGGTAGGGGCGCGCGGCCGATCACTGCACTAAAAGCGCGGCTTTTCGACGCGAAGACAAGGTCTCCTACTGCGCTCGACACTCCAGCGTTTGGGCTGCGGCAGTCCAAACCATCTTCTGACAACCCGTGCAATCGATAACACTCAGCTCCAAGGAATCCTCGACGAAGGATTTACCCACGGAACATCCAGAACACGTGCTGATCTCGCCTGAAGAACGACACGCCGAGAACATATTTGCAGGTACCAAACACGTCGAACTCCGGCGGCGAGCAATGAACGTCAAGGCGGGGACGTTCGTGTGGATTTACGTCAAACTGCCGGTTGGACGCGTTGTCGGTTATGCACGAGTAAGCACCGCCCATTCGCTTGCGCCCTCCACCCTATGGCGGCGGTTCGCCAACGTGTGCGGTATTACCCGGCGCGAATTCTTCGAATATTTCGACGGCGTAACCAAGGGCTTTGCTTTAGGCCTGCATGATCCGCAGAGACTGGCTGGCACGGTGTCGTTGACGGAGCTGCGAGAAGTTTCGGCCGGTTTTCATCCCCCGCAGTTCTTTGTCCGTATGGCGCCCGGTAGCCCCCTGCTTCGCGTCATCGAGAATAAGCGGGTGTAAGCGAACCGCTCGCTACGCCCCCCTCACGCCATCTCCAGAAACCTCACCAGACACGGATTGCGATTCGCCGGCGACCACGCGAGCACCTGCTCGATCAACGGTGCATCGACCAGCGGCCTGAACACCACGCCCGCAAGCTGCGCCTTGCGCATCGACGACGGCACGAGCGCGACGCCCACGCCTTCGTCGACGAGGCTCAACACCGTCTGCTGCAACTGCACCTCGAAGCGGATGTCCGGCTCGAAGCCGCCCGAGCGGCAATGGTCGAGAATCGTCGCGCGCAGACTCGGCGCGACTTCTTCCGATGCGAGCACGAACGGCTCGCCCGCCAGCTGCCCGATCTTCAGGCGCCGCGCGCGAGCCCGCGGATGGCTGCGCGCAAGCGCCACGCACAGCGGCTCGCTTAGAATCGTGCGCGTTTCGAGTCCCTTGTCCGGCACGGTCGGAAACATGATGGCCGCGTCGATCTGACCGGCGTGCAGTTGCTCGGTCAGGTCGTTCGACACTACTTCGCGCAGCTTCAACTCGACTTCGGGATACGCGGCGCCGAACGTGCGCGCGTAGCCGGGCACGACGCTATACGCCGAGCACATCGTGAAACCGATCGCGAGCTTGCCGGCCTCGCCGTGCGCGGCGGCCTGCGCATTGCTGACCGCCTGCTCCACCGAGGCGAGAATCGCGAGCGCATCGGCGTAAAAGCGCTCGCCGGCCGAGGTCAACGTGACGCTGCGCGGATTGCGCTCGATCAGCCTCACGCCGAGGCTCGCTTCCAGCGCCGCGAGTTGCCGGCTCAACGGCGGTTGCGACAGATTCAGGCGCGCCGCGGCGCGCCCGAAATGACGCGTTTCGGCGAGCGTCACGAAGTAGCGCAACGGCTTGATGTCGATCACGATAGCCCCACAGATTAACGATGCAGAAAAGGTATTGCTGAAGCTCGAAAACAGTATTGGATTGTATCAACGCAAACCACTACTCTGGCGAGTCGCCTCAATTCGCCGCTACTTGCCCGGCATTTTTCGCACGATTTTTTACACCGATGTTAGCCACTCTTGAGATTCTGCTTCCCGTTTTCGGCCTGATTTTCGCGGGCTTCGCGTGCCGCCGGCGCGGCGTGCTCGGACCGCACTCCGCTTCCGAGCTGAATCGATTCGTGGTATGGCTCGCGCTGCCGGCGCTGCTCTTCAACACGATGGCACACGCGACCTGGCAGCAGCTTTATCAGCCGGCCTTCGTCGCGACGTTCTCGCTTGCCTGCGCGGCCGTGTTCGTGCTGATCCTCGTGATACGCCTGCTGAAGGGCCGGCATCTCGCCGACGCGAGTGTCGACGCGATTGCGGCCTCGTATCCGAACACCGGCTACATCGGCTTTCCGCTCGGCGTGATCGCGTTCGGCCAGGCGAGCCTCACGCCGACCACGATCGCGACGATCCTCGTCGCGTGCGTGCTGTTTGCGTTCGCAATCGTGCTGATCGAAATCGGCCTGCAAACCGAGCGCACGCCGCACAAGCTCGGCCTCAAGGTGCTGCGCTCGCTCGCGCGCAATCCGCTGATCGTCTCGCCGATTGCCGGCGTGCTGTTCGCGAGCCTGCACGTCGCGATGCCCGCGAGCGCGGACACGTTCCTGAAGCTGCTCGCCGGCGCGGCGAGCCCGTGCGCGCTCGTGAGCCTTGGCCTCTTTCTCGCGGAGAAGCGTCCGTCCGGCAGCGGCGCGGGCAGCGTCTCGCTGTGGCTGACCGGCGCCAAGCTGATCGGCCAGCCCGCGCTTGCGTGGTGGCTCGCGGCACGCGTGTTCGGACTCTCGCCGATGCTGGTCGAAATGGCGGTCGTGCTCGCCGCCTTGCCGACCGGCACCGGGCCGTTCATGCTCGCGGAGTTCTACGAACGTGAAGCGCACATCACGTCGCGCACGATTCTGCTTTCGACGGTGGGTTCGGTGGTGACGTTGTCGCTACTGCTGGCGTTGATGGGACATCGCACCTGAGCGGCACGCGAAATCAGACTTCCGGCGGCGCGGAGCGCAGTTCCGCAACGGGCGGGCTCATCAGGCCAACGGCAACCCCATCAGGGTCCTCGACGACGGCGTATCTCGCCCCCCAGAATGCATCGTAGGGTGCCTGGAGTCCGGTGTAGCCGGCGCCGGTCAGATCGGCATAAGTGGTGTCGACGGCATCGCGCGATGGAAGCTTGAAACCGACGACGACTTTGCCGCGGAGATCCTGGCGCCCCTGCCAACCGCCATTCCAGATGCGGGCAAAGGCCACGCTGTCGAGATCGAAATCGATTGCCGCGTCCCCGCCTTCTCCGGCGCCAACGTGATGAGCCCCACTTGCAGTACGCCAAATGTGCTGCTCCGGGACATCGACACCCAGCCGACGATAAAACGCGATCGACGCTTCAACATCGCCGCTTACGATGTTGATCTGGTCCAACGTGACGTTTTTACGGTTCATTCCCAGTACTCCCAAAGAGTCCGCTTGCGAGTGAGCATACTGTACGACCGTTGGCGGACCACTTCAAGCATCGCCCTGGCGAGTCCGGTGCGGGAGTCAAGGTGTCGTGATGAAATGAGAAGCGCTGCAACCCTCATCGGGTTGCAGCGCTTCTCTATCAATACGCCGAAAAGTTAGAACGACGTGCGAATACCGACGCGTGCCACTGCCTGGTTCTTCGACGACGATTCGGCGTTGTCGCCGATCGCCGCGAACACGTCGTGCCCCGAGGCTTTCTGATAGACGCCCTGCGCGTACAGGTCGGTGCGCTTCGAGAGCCGATAGTCGGCCATCAGGCCAAACTGATTGCGGTGCGGCGAATTGCGAACACCCGAATAGGAAATCGACTCGTCGGTGTACAGGTACATCGCGGCGACATACCATGCGGCCGCGATGTTGTACTTCGCGTTGAATTCGAAGTTATCGAACTTCAAGGTGCTGGTGGGCACAGTCGGACGGTCGACGATATCGGTGTGCGTGTACACAAGGCCGAGCACCGCAGGTCCGAACGTATAGTTCGCGCCGATGCCCGCGACGCGCTGCTCCGCCGACAGATACGGCGAACCGACGACGGCACCGCTCGAGTTGGCGCTCGCGCCGTCGATGTCCAGATACGCGGCGGCGACCGACAGCGGCCCGTTCAGATAGCGCACGCCGAGGCTCCAGGCACGATTGTCGGCGAAGGCGCCCGCCTGATTGCTGAATCCATAGAGGCCGCCGAACTGCAATCCCGCGTAATCGGCGCTGCTGTATTTCACCGCATTGTCGATACGGAACGATTCGTTGATGTTGTCGGCATCGAACGGATGCGAGAACAGCGTGCCGCCCCAGGCGCCCGCGGCGGTGAGCGGCGAGACGTAGTCGACGATCGAGTCGTATTGCCGGCCGAACGTCAACGTGCCGAAGCTGTTCGACGCGAGGCCGAGATAGGCCTGGCGGCCAAACAACTGTCCGTTCGGCAATGCGCTGCCGTTGTTGATGCTGAATCCGTTCTCCAACTGGAAGACCGCGCTGAGACCGCCGCCGAGGTCTTCTCTGCCTTTCAGCCCCCAGCGGTTGCCGAGTTGCTGGGTGCCGCTCACGAGCGCATAGGCCGAGTGGCCCCCGATGTTGCTGACGTATTCGAGCCCTTCGTCGATGGAGCCGTAGAGGGCGACGCTGCTCTGCGCATAGGCGCCGCTCGTCAGCAAGCCCAGTGCGGATAAAAAGAGGCCTTTCGTTAATTTCATTTTTTCCCCGTACGCCCTGAATACCGCGTTTTTTTAAGTGCCTTTTGATGACTCGCGATTCTATGACGGGAAGCTTTCGTCGAGATTTCGAGTGTTGTTATTTGGTGTTTTGAACAATAGTCACTTAATCGACACGGTTTTGCCTCGACGGCCTGACGCCCGCCGCCACACGCTAAGATTGAGGTCGCCGGGCTCGCGCGCCGCCCGGCGACAACACGCACAGCGTCGCCTTGGAGAATCGGATGTCTGAAGAATATGAAGTGCATGGTCCGCACGACCATGCGGTGGAACACGCCGGTCAGCACGCCGCGCATCACGACGTCGATCCGTTCGCGAGCCGCATGGCCGTGATGACGGCGATCCTCGCGACGGTCGGCGCGCTGTCCGCCTACCAGAGCGGCAACCGCGAAAATCTCGCGCTGTTTTACAAGAACGAAGCCGCGATCAAGAAGACCGAAGCGTCGAACCAGTGGAACTACTATCAGGCGAAGGGCGAAAAGGAAAACCTCGCCGAACTCGGCGCGGCGCTGTCCGCGCCCAATAGCGACGCGCATGCGAAATTCCTCGCCGACGTCGACAAATACAGGCAGCAGAAAGAGCCGATCCGCGCGCAGGCCGAAGCGATCGAAAAGGAAGTCGTCGCCGCCGACACGCGCAGCGAAACGCTGCTGCACGGACATCACCGCTGGGCGCAGGCCACGTTGCTGATTCAGGTGGCGATTGCGCTGTCCGCGATCACGCTGCTGACCCGCAAGAACTGGCTGCGCAATCTGTCGTTCTTTGTCGCAGCTGCGGGCGTCGTGACGGCTGGCGTCGCGCTTCTAGGGCTATGATCCCGGGCTATCAGCGCGACGCGGTTGTTTTGGCCCGTCGCCCGTTTTCAGACAAGGAGTGAGCTTCAATTCGCCAGCCCGCGCGCGCGTTCGAGCAGCAACGCCCGCTCGCGCGCATTGCGCGTCATCGCGGCCGCGCGCTCGAACTCGGCGCGCGCTTCGTCGATACGGCCGAGCTTGACGAGCAGATCGCCGCGCACGCTCGGCAGCCAGTGATAATTCGCGAGCGCCGCGTCGGCGGCAAGCGCATCGGCAATCTCGAGGCCGGCCGCCGCGCCGAACGCCATCCCCACCGCCACCGCGCGGTTCAACTCGACCACCGGCGACGGCGCGACCTGCGCCAACGCATCGTAGAGCGCGACGATCCGCGCCCAGTCGGTCTCCTCGGCGCGCCGCGCGCGCGCATGACAGGCGGCGAGCGCGGCCTGCAACGCGTACGGCCCGCTCGCGCCGCCGAGCGCATGCGCGTTCTCCAACGCGGCGAGTCCGCGGCGGATCAGTAGCGGGTCCCAGCGGCTGCGGTCCTGATCGAGCAGCAGCACGGGACGCCCCTGCGCATCGGTGCGCGCATGCGTACGCGAGGCCTGAATCTCCATCAGCGCGACAAGGCCATGCACCTCGCTTTCGCCGGGCACGAGCCCGCTCAGCACGCGGCCGAGCCGCAGCGCTTCCTCGCACAGCGCGGGACGCATCCAGTCGTCGCCGGCCGTGGCCGAATAGCCTTCGTTGAAGACCAGATAGATCACCTGCAGCACCGACGCAAGGCGCGTCGCGCGCGCATCGGCCTGCGGCACTTCGAACGGTACGCGCGCCGCCGACAGCGTGCGCTTCGCGCGCACGATCCGCTGCGCGATGGTCGGCTCGGGCACGAGAAAGCCGCGCGCGATTTCCTCGGTGGTGAGGCCGCCGAGCAGGCGCAGCGTGAGCGCGACGCGCGCATCGGTCGAGAGCACCGGATGGCACGCGGTGAAGAGGAGCCGCAGCAGATCGTCGCCGATGTCGTCGGCGCGCGCGGCATCGAGCGCATCGACGAAATCGGGCACCACGTGCGCCTCGAACGCGTCGAGGTCGTGGCCTAACTCCTCGCGCTTGCGCGCATGCAGCGCTTCCTGGCGCAAGCGGTCGAGCGCGCGGTTTTTCGCGGTCGTCATCAGCCAGGCTCCGGGGTTGTCGGGCACGCCCGCGTCCGGCCAATGCTCGAGCGCAG
>Ga0153988_1000309_pt1 | contig 12437 bp, 11 predicted proteins | sample TSNC072MetaG_FD_104742 | JGI IMG/M metagenome (GOLD analysis project Ga0153988, IMG submission 104742) | Attine ant fungus gardens microbial communities from North Carolina, USA - TSNC072 MetaG | ecosystem: Host-associated > Fungi > Mycelium > Unclassified | place: USA: North Carolina, Jones...
CACACTTATCGGCTGTTGGTTTTTAAAGATCAATCCGCATCTCCACAGCACCCTCACCACCCGGTACCGCTTCGCCTGCGTCGCTGCGTCTGCAGCAGAGAAACGGGATTATGGAGACTTTCCGCCGCGCCGTCAACAGGTTTTAACAACTCACTCAACCCGCCCTCGCCGCGGAAACCCCCGCCATTCAAGGCCTCCCGCTTCCCTGTGCCCCGCTACCCGGAACACGAAAGAGCGGAATTCTAGTCGCCGCAATCGGGACTTGCAAGCAATATTTTGACAAGCGTATTAACGATGCTTGAAAACCGGTTTGCGCTTCTCCACGAACGCGGCCATCCCCTCCTTCTGATCTTCGGTAGCGAAGAGCGAATGGAACAGGCGACGCTCGAAATGCACGCCCTCCGCGAGCGTCGTTTCATAGGCGCGGTTGACCGACTCCTTGACCATCATCACCGCCGGCAATGGGAATTCGGCAATGGTCGCGGCAGCGGCGACTGCTTCGTCGAGCAGTGACGCGGCCGGAATCACACGCGAAACCAGTCCGGCGCGCTCCGCCTCGGCAGCATCCATGAAACGGGCCGTCAAACAGAGGTCCATCGCCTTTGCTTTCGACACCGCACGCGGCAATCGCTGCGTGCCGCCCGCTCCCGGCATGATGCCGAGCTTGATTTCCGGCTGACCGAACTTCGCCGTGTCGGCGGCGAAAATGATGTCGCACATCATCGCGAGTTCGCAGCCCCCGCCTAGCGCAAAGCCCGCTACCGCGGCAATGATCGGCTTACGAATCGAGCGCACCGTTTCCCAGTTGCGCGTGATGTAGTCGCCTTTGTAGACATCCATATAGGTATAGGTCGCCATCATGCCGATGTCGGCCCCCGCCGCGAACGCCTTCTCGCTACCCGTCACGACAATCGCGCCGATCGCCTCGTCGGCATCGAACTCGCGCAACGCGGCGCCCAGTTCGTCCATCAACGCATCGTTCAGCGCGTTCAGTGCCTTCGGGCGATTCAATGTGATCAGCCCGACCCGACCCCGCGCCTCAACCAGAATGTTTTCGTAAGCCATGCCGCCTCCAGAGGGTTAACTTGCACGCGAAAAACGCTTCGCGCGGCTCTCTTAATAATGCTACCATTCACAAACCAACCGGTCGGTCAATTATTCGACAGGCTTTTCCCAATGCATAGCCAAGTCCTCCCTGCCATGAAACATCCGCTATTCACAAAGCACGAAGACGCGCTGCACAAGGCGCTCGCCGCGCTCGAAACGCGCGGCTACTGGAGCCCGTTCGTCGAGATTCCCAGCCCGAAAGTGTACGGGGAAACAGCGAACGCGGACGGCGAAGCCGCGTTCAAAGCGCTGCTCAATACGACCTTCGCACTGGACCAGCCGTCGACCGGGGAAACGGTCGGCGCCGAAGTCTCACCGTTTGGTTTTCCTCTAGGCGTGCGTTATCCGAAAGCAGACCCGGACGCGTTGATCGCAGCGGCCGCCACCGCGCAGCGCAACTGGCGCGCGGCCGGTCCGCAAGCGTGGATCGGCGTATGTCTCGAAATCCTCGCGCGCCTGAATCGCGCGAGCTTCGAGATTGGCTATAGCGTGATGCACACCACCGGTCAGGCGTTCATGATGGCGTTTCAGGCCGGTGGCCCTCATGCGCAGGATCGCGCACTCGAAGCCGTGGCTTACGCATGGGACCAGTTGCGCCGCATTCCCTCTGACGCACATTGGGAAAAACCGCAAGGTAAGAACCCGCCGCTCGCCATGCACAAGCGCTATACCGTCGTGCCGCGCGGCACGGGTCTCGTGCTGGGGTGCTGCACGTTCCCAACCTGGAACGGCTATCCGGGCCTCTTCGCCGACCTGGCCACCGGCAACACCGTCATCGTCAAACCGCATCCAGGCGCGATTCTGCCGCTCGCATTGACCGTGCGCATCGCGCGCGAGGTTTTGCGCGAGGCGGGCTTCGATCCGAACGTTGTCACACTGCTTGCCACTGACCCGAACGACGGCGCCCTCGTCCAGAACCTCGCCATACGTCCGGAAATCAAGCTGATCGACTTCACCGGCAGTACCCAGAACGGCACCTGGCTCGAACGCAACGCGCACCAGGCTCAGGTCTACACCGAAAAAGCCGGCGTCAACCAGATCGTGATCGACTCGGTCGACGACATCAAGGCCGCCGCGCGCAACATCGCCTTCTCGCTCTCGTTGTACTCGGGTCAGATGTGCACCGCGCCGCAAAACATCTATGTGCCACGCAACGGCATCCGCACTGCCGACGGCGTGCTAAGTTTCGACGACGTCGCCCAGGCGCTTGCCAGCGCCGTGCAAAAGCTCGTTGCCGACCCTGCTCGCGCGGTCGAACTACTCGGTGCGATCCAGAACGACGGCGTCATGCAGCGCATCGACGAGGCCGCGAAGCTCGGCCGCGTTCTCGTCGAGAGCAAAACGCTCGAGCATCCCTCCTTCCCGAGCGCTCGCGTACGCACCCCGCTTGTGCTGCAACTCGACGCCGCGACCGACCACGCGCAGTTCACCCGAGAATGGTTTGGACCGATCTCGTTCGTGATCGCAACGGATTCGACCGCGCAGTCGCTCGACCTCGCCGGGGCCATCGCCGCCGAGCACGGCGCGCTGACGCTGTCGGTCTACAGCACGGACGAAGCCGTGCTCGACCACGCACACGAAGCGTCGATTCGTGGCGGCGTCGCGCTCTCGATCAATCTGACCAGCGGCGTGTTCGTCAATCAATCCGCGGCCTTCTCCGATTTCCACGGCACCGGCGCCAACCCGGCCGCCAATGCTGCACTAGCCGATGCAGCGTTTGTCGCCAATCGCTTCCGCGTCGTTCAAAGCCGTGTCCATGTTGAACCGAAAACGGCGCCGGCGGTAGCTGGCTGAATGGCATAGGAAAACGCGCGATTCCTATGCCTTCCGGCCGATGGACCGGGTCGCGCACTCTAACTAACATGAGACAGCAGGCCGACATTGCGCGCCGCCGCATTGCCCGGCTTTCGCTAACCGCGCGCCGTGCCCCTCGGTCAATGAGACTTCAAGGAGACACCCAATGCCATATGAAGCGATCCGGCTGGACGTCGACACATCGAGCCATGTAGCCACCATTACGCTGAACCGCCCGGACAAGCTCAACAGCTTTACGCGCGCGATGCATCAGGAACTGAGCGACGCGCTCGATCGGGTCGAAACGTCAGGCACCCGGGCGCTCGTGCTGACCGGCGCGGGCCGCGGCTTCTGCGCCGGCCAGGATCTCGCCGATCTCGACTTCACACCTGGCGCCATGACCGACCTGGGTAACCTGATCGACGAATATTTCAACCCACTGATTCGCCGTCTGCAGACGTTGCCGATTCCAGTCATCGCGGCGGTCAACGGCACCGCCGCCGGCGCGGGTGCCAACCTCGCGCTCGCCTGCGACCTCGTGCTCGCGGCGCGCTCCGCGAGCTTCATCCAGGCGTTCGTGAAGATCGGCCTCGTGCCGGACTCGGGCGGCACGTGGTTTCTGCCGCAGCGCGTCGGCATGGCACGCGCGTTGGGACTCGCCATCACCGGCGACAAACTCGGTGCCGAGAAAGCCGAAAGCTGGGGCTTGATCTGGCAGGCGGTCGACGACGCGGAACTCGCCAGCACCGCTGCGACACTCGCGTCGCAGCTCGCTCAGCAACCGACGCGCGCAATCGCCGCAATCAAACAGGCCATGCGAGCAGGCACGACGCAAACGCTCGACCAGCAGCTCGACCTCGAACGCGATCTGCAACGCGAACTCGGTGCCTCGCGCGATTACGCGGAAGGAGTGCAGGCGTTCATCGAAAAGCGCGCGCCGCGCTTCGAGGGGCGCTGATATGACCACTCCTCAAACCAGCCGCCCCGACCAGATGACACCCGACGAACTCGCCCGCGCGACCGCCGCCGCGATGTACGAGAACGATGCCTGCAGCCGCGCGCTCGGGCTCGAAATTCTCGAAGTGCGTCCCGGCTATGCGCGGCTGCGCATGGCCATACGCGACGACTTCCTGAACGGCCATCAGATCTGCCATGGCGGCCTGATCTTCACGCTCGCCGATTCGACGTTCGCGTTCGCCTGCAATACGTACAACATCAATACGGTCGCGGCCGGCTGCTCGATCGAGTTTCTGCGGCCGGTGTACGGCGGCGACGCCCTAACGGCGGAAGCGGTCGAGCAGACACTGAGCGGGCGCACCGGCATCTACGATATCCGCGTGACGAATCGAGCCGGCGAAACCGTCGCGATGTTTCGCGGCAAGTCGGCGCAAATCAAGGGCAACCTGATTCCCACCGGCGACTAGACAGGCACGCGAAACCGCAAGCCCAGGCAGCCCCCCAGGCGACGCCATCTCCACGGACAACCGATCGCGGCGAATTTCCGGCGCGCAAGCGCGCCGCACATCAGACTCAGGCCAGGCTCAGGCATCAGGCAGCAAGGAGACATTCGATGACCACCGCTCTTCCGCTCGATCCGATCGAGACCGCCAGCCGCGACGAACTCGCCGCGCTTCAACTTGAACGGCTCAAATGGTCGCTGAACCATGCGTACGAGAACTCGCCGGTCTATCGGCGCAAGTTCGACGAAGCCGGCGTTCATCCGGGCGGCGTGACATCCCTCGCAGACCTTGCGCGCTTTCCATTCACAACGAAGCAGGATCTGCGCGACAGCTATCCATTCGGGATGTTCGCCGTGCCACAGGAGCAGATTTCGCGAATCCACGCGTCATCGGGTACGACGGGCAAGCCGACCGTCGTGGGCTATACCGCGCGCGACATCGATACGTGGGCAAATCTCGTCGCACGGTCGATCCGCGCCGCCGGCGCGAAGCGCGGCGACAAGGTGCACGTAAGCTACGGCTATGGCCTTTTCACGGGCGGCCTCGGCGCGCACTACGGCGCCGAGCGCGCGGGGCTCACCGTGATCCCATTCGGCGGCGGTCAGACCGAGAAACAGGTGCAGCTGATCCAGGACTTCCGGCCCGACATCATTATGGTGACGCCGAGCTACATGCTTTCGATTGCCGACGAACTCGAACGCCAGGGCATCGACCCGGCCAACTGCTCGCTGCGCCTCGGCATCTTCGGCGCGGAGCCGTGGACCAACGACATGCGCCAGGCCATCGAAAAACGCATGGGCATCGACGCGGTCGATATTTATGGGCTGTCCGAAGTGATGGGCCCGGGCGTCGCGTCGGAGTGCGTCGAAACGAAAGACGGTCCGACCATCTGGGAAGATCATTTCTACCCGGAAATTATCGATCCCGAAACCGGCGCAGTGCTGCCCGACGGCGAACTCGGCGAACTCGTGTTTACCTCACTCACGAAGGAAGCGTTGCCGATCATCCGCTATCGCACACGCGATCTCACGCGCCTGCTGCCGGGCAGCGCACGCACGATGCGGCGCATGGAGAAGATCACCGGCCGCTCGGACGACATGATGATCGTGCGTGGCGTGAACGTATTCCCGACCCAGATCGAGGAGTTGCTGCTCCGTCAGCACGCGCTCGCGCCGCACTACCAGATCGTGCTCACGAAGGAAGGTCCGCTCGACGTATTGACGCTGAATGTCGAGCCATGCCCGGAAAGTGCGCCGGACACGGCCGCGCTAACCACGGCGAAAAACGCGCTTGCTTATGACATCAAGGCCTTGATCGGCGTCAGCGCGATAGTAAATGTGCTCGCGGTGAACGGGATCGAGCGTTCGGTCGGCAAGGCGCGGCGCGTGGTGGATAAACGCAAAGCGGGGCTTTGATCCCGGCACGGGGCGAGGATCACCCTCGCCACATCACGAATTCGGCAGCAGCAACCACATCCGGCCACCCTGCTTCATCTTGCCGGCTAGATCGCCTGCGTCGTCGCCGAGCCCCCAGAAGTAGTCGGCGCGCACGCCGCCCTTGATCGCACTGCCCGTGTCCTGCGCGAACACGAGGCGGTTCATCGGCGAGTTCGTGAGTGGACGCGTGGTTTGCAGAAACACGGGCGTACCCAACGGAATCGCGCTCGGGTCCACCGCGATCGAGCGCTCCGGCGTCAGCGGCACGCCGAGCGCGCCGATCGGACCATCGGCGCCGCCGCTCGGCGCACTTTCCGCGGAAGGCATCTCACGGAAAAACACGAAGCGCGGGTTCGTATCGAGCAAGGCCTCGACGCGCGTCGGATTCGCGCGCGCCCATGCCTTGATGCCCTGCATCGTCGCCTGCGCGGGCGTGACCTCGCCATGATCGAGCAGCCAACGCCCGATCGACTTGTACGGCTGGTTGTTGGTGCCGCCAAAACCGACGCGCATCACGCTGCCGTCTTCCATCACGATGCGCCCGGAGCCCTGCACCTGCAGGAAGAATGCTTCGATCGGATCGTCGACCCAGACGAGCTCATTGCCATTGAGCACGCCCGAGCGCTCGAGCTGCGCACGCGCCGGCAACGACCCGCCCACGCGATAGCCGGCGGGCCAGCGATACAGTGCGGTCTGATACACGCCGTGCCGCGTGCGCGAACCGCGCAGCAAGGGCTCGTAGTAACCGGTGACGAGACCGTCGAGCGTGCCGTCGTTATTGGCGAGCTGGAAAGGCGTGAAATAGGCTTCGAAGAAAGCCCGCGCGCTCGTAACGTCGAGATCGTCGATTTGCGAGGCGGCCGCGCATGCACGGGACCAGTTCGGTTGACGCGCAAGCCTCACGCAGTTTTGCCGCAACGCGGCGGTCGCGCCGATTAGCGAGTCATCCTGCCAGCCCGGCACCTGCTGCCACGCGACCGCGGTCAATCGAGCGGAAGCAATCTGACCGGGAATGATCGCCGCACCGCTCGGCGGCAATGGCCGGATCGCGCCGCCGCCACCGCAGGACGCGAGCAATACTGCAACTGAAAGCGCACCGAGCCAGGCGCCGGCGCGGCGGACAAAACGCATACAATGTTCGTTCTTGATGGAAACCGCCATGTCTGATCTGTTCGACGAATACCCGATGCTCATCTTCGCGCTGGAATCGCTGATTGCGCTCTTCCTGCTCGTCTTTATCGTTGTATGGACGTCGTCCGGCAAAAAGAAAGCGACGCGCGCCAAGTCAGCGGAACAACCCAAGCAGCAAAAACCGCAGTGACAGCCGTAGGATGGTTATCTGGCGAGCCGCGTGCGAAGCACGTATCGACCGCTCGCCTGCCGCCGGTCACAACGCTTCACCCGCTTCACTCTTCATACCGCCATACACGCCACTTCGGCCACTTCGGCCACTTCGCGCACGCACGAAGTCATTAAAGACAGCGCGCCTTTGCAGCGGTTCAATGTAAGGTGCGCGGCATGCGCAACACGAACTCCGGCACGGGCGCATCGAAGCGCTCGCCGTCCTCGGCCACACAGAAGTAATCTCCGCGCATGGTGCCGACCGGCGTCGCGATAACGGCCCAACTCGTGTATTCGAAATGCTCGCCCGGCTTGAGCAAGGGCTGATGACCGACTACGCCGAGGCCTTTGACTTCCTGCACGGTGTTGTCGCTGTCGGTGATCACCCAATGACGCGCGATCAGCTGCGCGGGCACCTGGCCGGTATTACGGATAGTCAGCGTGTAGGCAAATGCGTACTGACGGCGCTCCGGGTCGGATTCTTCGGGCAGGTATTGCACCTGCGCCGAGACGCTGAATTCGTACTGGCTCATCCTGATTCCGGTCTGATGAAACGGCTGTGAAAAACGTGGGAAGGCCCGAACGCCAATGGTTTGCGGCTGCATCGGCGATGCGGCGCTCATGGATTGGCATTCTGCTTGATGCGCGGCACGCCCGCAACCGGGTACACCCTTTGGCCAAGCGTGTTTAAGACGTCGGGACACGGCACGCTTCTGCGCTTGGTCTCCGGTGCCCCATTTCCTCACGCGATGGTTTTTCCGCCGTAGCTTTCAAAGCGCTTGCCCCGCGCTGCTAGTTCCCGTCGCCTCTTCATGTCACTGCTTCGCCGCGCCTTCGCGCTCGCGGCACAGGCCACGACTTCTTGCGTCAATCCCAAAACAAACCGAAACAACCCGCCGTCGCCCACACCGCGGCGGCGTCACGCAAAACGGTAAAATGGCGCTTTCCCGCTTGCATCCGCTCCTCGCCATGACGCAATTCCGCATCGCCCCCAGTATTCTGTCCGCCGATTTCGCCCGCCTCGGCGAAGAAGTCCGCAACGTCGTCGCGGCCGGCGCCGACTGGATTCACTTCGACGTGATGGACAACCACTACGTGCCGAACCTGACCATCGGTCCGCTCGTCTGCGAAGCGATCCGCCCACACGTCGACGTGCCGATCGACGTGCACCTGATGGTGCGTCCGGTCGACCGCATCGTGCCGGACTTCGCGAAAGCCGGCGCGAACCTGATCAGCTTCCACCCGGAAGGCTCGGACCACATCGACCGCACGCTGTCGCTGATCCACGACCATGGCTGCAAGGCCGGCCTCGTGTTCAACCCGGCTACGTCGCTGAGCTATCTCGATCACGTGATGGACAAGGTCGACCTCGTGCTGATCATGTCGGTGAACCCCGGCTTCGGCGGCCAGACGTTCATTCCCGAGGCGCTCAACAAGCTGCGCGAAGCGCGCAAGCGGATCGACGCATACAAGGAGCGCACCGGCCGCGAGATTCATCTCGAAGTGGACGGTGGCGTGAAGGTCGACAACATCGCGGAAATCGCGGCGGCCGGCGCGGACACGTTCGTGGCCGGCTCGGCGATCTTCGGCCAGCCCGATCACAAGGTGGTGATCGACAGGATGCGCGCCGCCCTCGCCGCCCTGCCGCACTAACGCTCAACCCTCACGCTCGCCACCCGAACCCGCGCCCCATGACCGCTCCGTTCCCCGCTCCAACTTTCACCGGCCCGCGCCTCGCAGCCGCGATCATCGACCTCGACGGCACGATGATCGATACCGCCGACGACTTCACCGCCGGCCTGAACGGCATGCTCGCCCAACTCGACGCGGCGGAAACCTCGCGCGAAGAAGTGGTCGGCTATGTCGGCAAGGGTTCGGAGCATCTGATCCGCAGCGTGCTTGAACCACGCTTCGAAGCGGACCACGCGCAGGAACGCTTCGAAGAGGCGCTCGCGATCTATCAGGCCGAGTACGCGAAGATCAACGGCCTGCACACGCGGCTTTATCCCGACGTCGAAGCGGGGCTGCGCGCGCTGCGCGAGGCCGGCCTCAAGCTCGCGTGCGTGACCAACAAGCCGCACCGCTTCGCGCTCGAACTGCTGCAGCAGTACCGGCTCGCGCCGTATTTCAACGTCGTGCTCGGCGGCGACAGTCTCGCGAAAAAGAAACCCGACCCGCTGCCGATGCTCACCGCCGCTTCGCAACTGGGTGTCGATCCGCGAGCCACGGTCGCGATCGGCGACTCGGAAAACGACGCGCTGGCGGGCCGCGCGGCCGGCATGGCCACGCTCACGGTGCCCTACGGCTACAACCATGGCCAAGCTATACAAACGATAAAATCCGATGGTATAGTTGCCTCGCTGCTCGACGCCGCCAAGGCAATCGCAGCACACCAGTCAACGACTTGAACAGTCCTTCATCCTCATGTTTCTGAATAAAAAACGGAGTCTGATTAGCATCGACCGGGGAGCCTGGCCCTGGCGTCGCTGGTCGCGCTAACCTCGCCTGAGGTACGCTGAAGCTCGTCTTCGGCAACCGTTTTTTACTTCGCTGCGCTCACGCGCTTTTTCCATCGTGCTGTTTCGCTGCTGCATCGGCTGATTCGGCCCGCGCATACCTGCAAGGTACCGCTACGTACCGGTCAACGTTCGCATGCGTCGATGGAAAACTCGCGTCGGTCGGTATCATCGGGTCGAAACCGTCGACTCGCGTCCCGGCCGAAAGCGCCTAGCCCCGCTTTGCCCGACACTCGCTGCCGCCGGATCACCGTACAGGATCGGAACATGACCGAACTCGAATTCCAGTCCCTCGCCAACGAGGGTTTCAACCGCATTCCGCTGATCGCCGAAGCGCTCGCCGACCTCGAAACGCCGCTCTCGCTCTACCTGAAGCTCGCGCAGAGCGAGCGCAACGGCGCGAACTCGTTCCTGCTCGAATCGGTGGTGGGCGGCGAACGCTTCGGCCGCTATTCGTTCATCGGGCTACCGGCGCGCACGCTGCTGCGCACGCGCAACGGCGTCACGGAAGTGGTGCGCGACGGCAAGGTGATCGAGACGCACGACAGCGATCCGCTCGCCTTCATCCAGCAGTTCCAGGCGCGCTTCAAGGTCGCGCAACGCCCGGGGCTGCCGCGCTTCACGGGCGGTCTGGCTGGCTACTTCGGCTATGACGCGGTGCGCTACATCGAGAAGAAGCTCGCGCACAGCGCGCCGAAAGACGACCTCAATCTGCCCGACATCCAGCTGCTGCTGACCGAGGAAGTCGCGGTGATCGACAACCTCGCGGGCAAGCTCTACCTCGTGGTCTACGCCGATCCGACGCAGGCCGAGGCCTACACAAAAGCGAAGCACCGTCTGCGCGAGTTGCGCCAGCGCCTGCGCGCGAGCGTGCAGCCGCCGGTCATTTCGTCGAGCGTGCGCACCGAGATCTACCGCGAATTCGCCAAGGACGACTACCTCGCCGCCGTGCGCAAGGCGAAGGAATACATCGCCGCGGGCGAACTGATGCAGGTGCAGGTCGGCCAGCGCCTGACCAAGCCGTACCGCGACAATCCGCTGTCGCTGTATCGCGCGCTGCGCTCGCTGAATCCGTCGCCGTACATGTATTACTACAACTTCGGCGACTTCCACGTGGTCGGCGCGTCGCCGGAAATTCTCGTGCGCCAGGAAAAGCGCGGCGAGGACCGCATCGTCACGATCCGCCCGCTCGCCGGCACGCGGCCGCGCGGCAACACGCCCGAGCGCGATGCGCAACTCGCGACCGAACTGCTCAACGATCCGAAGGAAATCGCCGAACACGTGATGCTGATCGACCTCGCGCGCAACGACGTGGGCCGCATCGCGCAAATCGGCTCGGTCGTCGTGACCGACAAGATGGTGATCGAAAAGTACTCGCACGTGCAGCACATCGTCAGTTCGGTCGAAGGCAAGCTCAAGCCCGACATGACCAATTTCGACGTGCTGCGCGCCACCTTCCCAGCCGGTACGCTGTCGGGCGCGCCGAAGGTCCGCGCAATGGAACTGATCGACGAGCTCGAACCCATCAAGCGCGGCCTGTACGGCGGTGCGGTCGGCTATCTGTCGTTCACGGGCGAGATGGATCTCGCCATCACGATCCGCACCGGCGTGATCGCAAACGGCAATCTGTACGTGCAGGCGGCCGCGGGCGTGGTCGCCGATTCGGTGCCCGAATCCGAATGGCAGGAGACCGAGAACAAGGCGCGTGCCGTGATGCGCGCGGCCGAACAGGTGCAGGACGGACTCGATAGCGACCTCTGAGCGGAGACTCGCCGTGCGGCTCATGATCGGCGACGCGCGCAACGCGATGGCGCCGATCATGAGCCCGGCCGGGCTGTAAGACACCCCTCTTGCGGGTCATCCGTGCGCGCACTCCCGTGTGTCGCGCTCCATTGAGCCGGCTCTCGCGGATGGCTGCGCTCCCCATCGGGTCCGCGTTATGGCACATAGCGCTCGCTCGTGAGCCGGGCTCAACGGCAACAGCAGCAGCAACAGCAGACCACCGCCACCCGCCATCTCCCGGTGTGGCCACTCATGCCCCCCATTGGCCGTATTCGTTGTCCGCGCGTCCCAGCGCATTGCCGAACCATTCGGCGAGAAAGTCGATAAACGCCACCACTTTCGCCGATACGTTGAGCCGTTCGCCATACACCGCGTACACGTCCGCGACCGGCAACGACCATTCCGGCAACACGACACTCAACGCGCCCGAGCGCAAATGCGGGTACACGTCCCACTCAGAGCGCATCAATATCCCGTGACCGTCCAGCGCCCAAACGAGCGCGGTCTCGCCGTCATTGGTGCTCAACGCGCCGCGCACCTTGACCGTCTCCTGCTTGCGGCCGCGGCTCAGATGCCACGTGCCATAAGCCGCGTCGTTCTCGCGTAGCACGATGCACTTGTGCGCCTGCAGATCGCGCGGCGTATCCGGCACGCCGGCACTCTCGATATAGGCCGACGACGCGCACAGCAAACGCCGGTTCGGCGCGATCTTGCGCGCGACGAGCCGCGAATCGGGAATCTCGCCGAACCAGATGCCGACGTCATAGGCTTCGTCCGCGAGGCGAATCGAGCGATCGGTGAGCGTCAACTGCACTTCCACTTCCGCATAGCGCCGCGCGAACTCGGAGACCGCCGGTGCGATATGGCGCCGCCCGAAACCGAATGTCGCGTTCACACGCAACAGGCCTTTCGGAATCGCCCGCGCGCTCGACACCATCCGGTCGAGCTCTTCGAGTTCGACCAGCAACCGCGCGCCATGCGACAGATACAGTTCGCCCTCC
>Ga0153988_1000311_pt1 | contig 12420 bp, 13 predicted proteins | sample TSNC072MetaG_FD_104742 | JGI IMG/M metagenome (GOLD analysis project Ga0153988, IMG submission 104742) | Attine ant fungus gardens microbial communities from North Carolina, USA - TSNC072 MetaG | ecosystem: Host-associated > Fungi > Mycelium > Unclassified | place: USA: North Carolina, Jones...
GACTGGCGCACAGACCAGGCTAGTCTAGTATAAGTAGCTAGTGATGTACGGTAGAATACCTTATCTCAACAATAGTTTGAGCTCCTGGGCTATTCATTGCTCTAACTTAAGACGCCTGCTTTACTATACTGCAGTGTGACTGGGTACCTCACCGAGCGTGCCCCTTACAGAAAACTTGCTGTTCCCTTCTCTTTTTGGTCTGTATTTATCCTAACTAGGTATTGTGACTACGTTACAATATGGTAACACTAGTTATAACTATAGATGACTAGTTAAGTGACAGTCCAGTGACAGAAGCGATGAGGGTGACAAGTTGAGTTAGTATTTATAATAGATTAGTCCAATGTTGTCCCATTTAGCACAAGTCCAAAAATAGAAGAAGAAGATAGTCTGAGATTTCTCCAAAGAGTCCTGTCTATTCTGTAAGTTCAATGTCTCTTAGAGTTCTCAGATATTCAATGCATTTACTGCATAATAATGTCCTTATCTAGCATTGCCAACATCTTATCTACTAACTACTCATTATCAGACCATGGTTGATAATAGTTGTAGTCTTACTCAATGTTCATAACATTGCCTATTGTTTAGTAGTGAGCTCAGATGTGGTGACTCTGTGAGAGGGTTGGTCTTTAGCGTGTTGAGTGTCATGTAAAGAATTAATAGCATGAAAAGGAGGAATAGATATGTAGTATAAGTGATGTCTGCTATTAAGTTTTCAAAGATGAAAGATAATAGAGATGAGATCTGTGATGGTCTTAATACCTTCTGAGAGTGATGTCTAAAAAGTACCTGTGATCCAAAGAGCTGTTCTTTGTTGCATTTTCTTTAGTTCAGCTAAGTTTTTTGCAATAGGTGTGCTCTTGAAGAACTATAGCTGAAACCTATACAAAGCAATTGGTAAAACATATGTTCTGTATAAAAGTTGTTTTTGGATGGAAAGAAGGCCCCTTGAAGAGTTCCCTAGCATTTTCATAGCATTGAGGGTAGATGTCATGACTTGGCAAAATGGCTAATTTATTATTTATTTTTATTTTATTTTATTTTTCTTTTTGGATCTACTACACAAGAAAGGAGTGCAGAAAAGTGTTATATAACAATGTCACATGTCACATGTCACAGTGGGGTGACATCACATGATGGAGTCACATGATAACCATGGGAAAATAGTGCACAGACCATGTAGTAGTTGTATAAGTAGTATATAAGAAATAAATAAGAACTTTATTGAGTTCTTCTTGTCAACTCAGACTTGGAGGGGATTTAAGTTGTCTTGGCTAAATTCTTATACTAGAACTCAATTCCATCACTTCCAGGCACTGTTCACCTCAAACCCTGCCTATTTTATTCTCATCACTGATTGACTCTCGACCAACAATCATTGCAATCATTAGTTATTTCTATATATAGCTGGGCCCTTGGCTTAAAGGGACTTTGTAGTCAGTTAGGGACTGTAGGTAGAGGCACAGTACCAAGCTCAGGTACTGTGTCCAAGACCTGACCTTACAATTGAGTGGTGTTGCATAGTATACTTGTATTGTTCTTAGTAAAAACCTTGTGCTATGCTCCATTGTGAGTGATATATACAGAGGAGTGATGGTTACATCTAGAAGGCTGTCTAGAGTAGGGATCCTCTCTTTGAGGTGATAGTATAACCATATTACTAGGGCAGTAGTTAGTAGGGCAGTAGGTATCTAGTTGGGTGAAGATCTTGCACCCCAATAGATGTAGTATTAGCTAAGATCAAAACCATTAATTCTGTACCAACAAGATATTGACACAATGTCTTAACAAGAATACAACCAATGCCTAAGCAACTTGCTCAAAGAAAAGTGAGCTCTTGCTTCATTAAGGGCAAAACTAGAAGAGAAAAGAGAGAGAGAATGTTGGCAGTATGAGAAGTTCAGGCACCTAGCCCATAATTGCAGAAAAGAGGAAAAGAGGGGGAAAGTCATTCCCCAAAACAAGTTTGAGGTATTGACAAGCAGAGCAATGAAGTATGGAGTAGAGGGAGTAACAATCAAGAGACAAGAGGAAAAAGCAGCATGTGTAGTAAGACCATAAAAGGTATAGCAAAAGAAAAAGCCAGTGCACTCCCCATAGAGAAAAGTGCAGGAACATAGTAGCATGTAGAGCATGCCCCTGAAAGGCATAGCAGTAGAGGAGGATAGAGAACCAAAAAGGAGGTAGCAACATTTGTGGAGTGTAGAGAGTGCAAATATAAAGGCACCAAAACAGAGGAAAATCAGAAACAAGGATTTATCTCAGGAAAGCAACTGAGGAATTTGTGGTATGGAAAATGTTTGGAAGCATGAAAACAAAGGAGAAATAGAGAAGGAAGTAAAGTTGAGTGTGTCAGGTGTAGAAGAGAAGATATAATTATAGGAAAGAAAATATCAAGAGAAGAAAAGAAGAAGATTTTGTGCTCTGAATGCAGGATAGGGAAAAAGAAGCTATGGTGGAACTAAGAAGTAGCAGCATAGTCTACAATAGTAAAGGCATAGCAAAGTAGCACACAGACAGGAGCTCTGAAAAGCATAGCAGGAGAGAAGGGTGGCTAGAGAGAAGTAAGAAGGATGTTTAAGATATTAAGAGAGGTGTGGCTAAATATTGGAATGGAAAAGATAGACACCTGTGAAGGTATGACAGTAAAGGTACTCCTGAACAGTAGCATAACAGGAATGTTTATGAATAGAAAAATGGCAGCAAGACATGGGTTTAAGCTACAAAAGTTGGAAAGACCAGTGGTAGTAAGAAATGTTAATGGCATAAATAATAGTATAGAAGTGATTATACATCAGGTAGAGGTAAATGTGTACTATCAAAACCATGTAGAAAGAATGAGGATGGATGTATGCAATTTGGAAAAGACAGAAGTAATTTTGAGCATGCCTTGGCTGCAAGCTCATAACCCAGAAATTAACCTGGAAATGGGGGAAGTCAAAATGACAAGATGCCTACCACTGTGTAGAAGGAAAGAAGACAAAAGGGCAAGGAAAGGAAAAAGAGTAGTAACATTAGAGGAAGAGAAAATTGTCAGATAGACAATAGACAATAAAGAAGATTGGGAAAGAGAAGAGGAAGTAGAAGCAGATCACAGGAAAATTGAGGAAATGGTTCCCAAGAAATTCCTAAGGTGAAGGAAGGTATTTGGAAAGGCAGAGTTGGAAAGAATGCCTATAAGGAAAATTTGGGATCATGCCATAGATCTCAAAGAGACGTTCAAACTATGAAAAGAAAAAATCTATCCTTTCTTCAAGGATGAGAGAGAAGAAGTTCAGAAATTTGTGAAGAATCAGTTAAGAAAAGGATATATTAAACCATCAAAATTCTCTCAAACATCACTAGTATTCTTTGTAGAAAAGAAAGATAGAAGTAAGAGAATAGTAATAGACTACCATAACCTGAATAACCAAACAGTAAAGAACAACTACCCATTTCTATTAATTACAGACCTAATAGACAATATGGGGAGCAAAAAAGTATTCGCTAAGATGGATCTGAGATAGGGGTTTAATAATATGAGGATCAAAGAAGGAGATGAGTGAAAGGGATAATTTACAATGTATGTAGACTCTTTTGAGCCAACAGTTATGTTCTTTGGAATGACAAACTTGCTGGCTACATTTCAGGCGATAATGAATGAGATCCTAAGAGACTTGATAAATGAAGAAAAGGTTGTGGTATTTGTAGATAATGTGTTGGTAGGGATAGAAACAGAAAAAGGACATAATGAAATTGTAGAGGAAATATTGAGGAGGTTAGAAGAAAATGACTTATATGTCAATCCAGAGAAATGCATATGGAAAGTGAGGAAGATTGGATTCCTAGGAGTTGTCATAGGACCCAATGGAATAGAAATGGAAAAGAAAAAGGTGGACAGAGTACTTAGTTGGCCAGAGCCAAAGAATATGAAAGATGTCAGAAAGTTTTTGGGCCTTGCAAATTATTATAAAAGGTTTATTAAAAATTTTGCTCAAGTAGTCAGGCCAATGAATGTACTAACAAAGAAAGATATAAAGTGGCAGTAGAGGCAGGAGAAGCAAAAGTCATTTGATGAACTAAAAAAGATCTTTATAATGAGGCCAGTATCAATAGTCCCAGACCTAGACAAAGAATTCAGGATGGAAGCAGATACTTCAAACTACACTACTGAAGGAATATTATTAATGAAATGCTCTGACAAGTTATGAAGACCAGTTTCTTTTATTTCAAAATCTCTAAGTGACATAGAAAGAAACTATGATAAAAAAATGTTAGTGGTAGTCAGGTGTTTGGAAGTATGGAGACACTTTCTAAAAGGAACAACAATTAAATTTGAGATATGGACAGATCACAAGAACCTCAAGTATTTCATGAAGGCATAGAAATTAAATTTTAGACAAGCAAGATAGGTCCTATACTTATCTAGGTTTGATTTTGTGTTGAAACATGTACTAGGAAATAGAATGTGAAAAGCAGATAGTCTTAGTAGGAGACCAGACTGGGAAGTAGGTATAGAGAGAGATAATGAAAAAAAATGCTAGTGAAGCCTGGGTGACTAGAAATAAGAAGAACAGAAAAGATAGAGATTATTGTAGAAGGAGTAGATTTACTGGAGAAGATCAAACAGTCCAAAGTAAAGAATGATGTGTTACAAACTTCATTTGGCCATATCTCCATCAATTCTTCGACGATTCTCATGGTCTTAAAGGCTACAGAAAGCCCTCAAAAATACCTTTCAATCGATGCCAGTCATATCTCGAGGCAATCAATATTGGCCAAGATATTAAGTAGATCAACTAGTAACCACTATATTACTATTTATTAAATCGCTAATATTTCAGAAACTGCCATGATCGATGCTTTGGTTCTAGGCTCAGCAAAATTCTTATTCATAACTCTCAAAATGAGCCTAGAATGACCTCGAGGCAATTAATATTAGTGGAGATATGAAGGCCTCAATGTTTGCACATGGACTTTATTAATTACCCATAGATAGTCATCTGTTCTTTTCTTAAAACAAAGAACAGCCTCCATAAGGTTAAGTTATCACTATATTAAGCACAAAAGCACTACCATATGTAGAACAATAGGTAGTAGCATATGATGATCTGTTCTAGTGTATAGACCATCACAATTATGTATATAAGGACTCATAGTCTGAGAATTAGACCTCAGACTTAACAACATCTCTTGTCACTGTCTAAAACTCGCTTTTTAAGCCTTTTTGAATATCTCAAAATCAAATCACAAATTAGTAAGTGGCCTTTTGTGATATGATGAAGTAGTAAAAGCAGTAGAAGAGATAAAGCAAGTAGAAGTGAAAATGTTGAGAAATGAAGAATGAAGAGAAATTGATGGTATAATGTACAAAGAAAGGAAGGTATATGTATCTAGTGATAATAAGCTTATGACAGAAATTGTTAGGCTACATCATAATATGCCTATAGGAGGACATGAGGGACAGTAGAAAACAGTGGAACTGGTCACTTGGAACTTTTGGTGGCCAGAAGTCACTAAGAAAGTGAAGAGATATATAGAGGGATATAATGCCTGCCAATGCAACAAAAACTACATAGAATAGCTAGTAGGAAAATTAATGCCAAATTTGATCCCAGAAAAACCTTGAACACATATATTGGCAGACTTCATTACCAAACTGCCCTTAGCACAGGAATATGATTCAATCCTAGTAGTGGTTGACAGACTAATGAAAATAGTCCACTTTATCCTGACTACAGAAAAGATGACAGCAGAAGGATTGACTAGGCTGTTTAGAGACAATGTGTAGAAATTACATGGTTTGCCTGAAAGTATCATATCAGATAGGGGACCATAGTTTGTGGCAGGATTAATGCAGGAGTTAAATAGGATGCTGGGGATCAAGAGTAAAATATTGACAGTATTTCACCCTTAGACAGATAGACAAACAAAGAGGGTCAACCAAGAGTTAGAATAGTACTTAAGAATGTTTATTGACCATAGACAAGAACAATGGCCAGACTAGCTAGGAATAGCAGAGTTTGCATACAACAATAAAGTGCACTCAAGTACTAAAATGTCACCTTTTAAAGCAAATTATAGACAAGATCCTAGAATGATATTTGAAATAAAAAAGAAGAGGAAGTATGAAGGAGCAGAAAAATTTGTAGCAAAGATGAAGGAGATCTAGGAGAAAGCAAAAGCAACAACAGGAAAAGCACAAGAAGAGATAAAAAGATATGCAGATAGAAAAAAAGCAAAAGTCAATGAGTATAAAGTAGGAGACTTAGTGATGCTGAGTACCAAGGATCTGAAATATCAATTGGTTGGAAGAAGAACAGAGAAGTTGATGGAGAGATATATAGAACCTTACAAAATCAAGAAAATCATATCGTCGAATGTAGTAGAATTAGAACTACCTAGTACAGTGAAAATACACCTGGTAGTCAATGTTAGTAGGATACAAAAATACATAGGGCAGGTAAAAGGACAGAAGAAGGAGCAACCAGCTCCAGTTATAATTGAAGGAGAAGAGGAATGGAAAATAGAGAAAATCCTAAATAAATAGCAAATAAGAGGAAAGGATAAATACTTAGTGAGGTGGAAAGGTTTTACAGCAGAATCTGACACTTGGGAAGGAAGAGAGAATTTAGAAAATGTGAAAGAAGTAGTCAAAGAATTTGAAAAAGAATATTGGAGGGACATGGAAGAAATAAATTAACAAGAAAGAGAGAAAGGAATATTTAGGAGAGGAGAATTGCCAGGGAGATTTACAGCAAGAAAACTATTTGGATGGTCAGACAAATGGTATGACCAGGAATACTAGAGAAGGCTGGAAAGAAACTGGAAAAAATAGAAAGGAGAAAGAAGAACTTTAGAAATAGTTAAAGAAGAAGAGAAAGATGACAATGAAATAGACAATATAGTTGACCCATACTACAAGCTGTAAGTCCTTGGGACAAGGAATTTTGAGAGGGGGGTGGTGTTATGACTTGGCAAAATGGCTAAGTCATTATTTATATTTCTTTTCTTTTCTTTTTCTTTTTGGACTTACTACATAAGAAAGGAGTGCAGGAAAGTATCACATAATAATGTCACAGTGTGACATCACATGATGGATTCACATGATAACCATGGGAAAATAGTGCACAGACCATGTAGTAGTTATATAAGTAGTGTACAAGAAATAGATAAGAACTCTATCGAGTTCTTCTTATTAACTCAAACTTAGAGGAGATTTAAGTTGTCTTGGCTAAAGTCTTACAAATGCCTTCAACATATAATGTAGACAACCTCTGTTTCATATAAGTGCTAGAGTCTACATAGTATCTCCTTTTTTCCTGTGGATGACTTGTCCCTACCTTTGGAAATAGACTATGCTGAGCATGTTGTCACTCAAAATAATATGGAAGTTGAGGCTGCCAACTCCTCCTCTCCTTTAGACAATAGTATACCATTCTACAATTTCACACTCTCTTTGTCCCAAACCCTATGTACCCTCAATAAGAAGGTACCTAATTTTGTATCTAATAGCAAAATGTACACATTATTGGAACCTTCCCCTCTTATGGTTATTTCTTACAGCACTAATGTCCTGGCTGATCCTGGCCTATAGAATGGAAACTTCACAGCCATCTTTCTTTTTGGAAAAAATGAATTCCTCCAAAGTGATGTATGTAATATGGCTTGCTCATTACAGCATATGGCTACTTTTCTTAGACAAAAAAGCCTTGAAGGCCATGATGGTAACAATATCTTACAAATGAAACTTTTTGGAGAATCTGCTTGGTCATTTATATCGGCCATTTTTAAATCAGGTTAGGACCAATTGTACTTGTCTAGCAAAACTTTCATCTAGGACAATGTTACTATACATTTTGGAAAAATCAAGAACTATTGGGGGGAAAACCCTAACCCCAAGAACATATTAATCAGGAAAATCCCCCTTTCTATCCCACCTTGTCTTTCTAAGAAACAACTGAAAAAATCAAAGAAGCAACAAGAAGCTTATTATAATGATCAACCTCATTACCTCCAGATGTTCTACATATGGACCACTTCTTTGTTTCATATTACTTCATATATCTAATGGCTCAGTCAGTGCCTCACTGGTGGGGCATGTTCTTTACTTAGCAGAGCTCATGTCTGCCATATATATTCCTCACATACTTCTCATGGTACATAGATATATATACAATAGATACTCTCCTGTATTCTCTATACTTTACCAATTGTATCATTCCCTTCCTTCCTCAACTCCTATATTATCCTCAAGTCTTTACTTGAGTGTTGCAACCTGAGTTACTTCTCAAGGTCGTAACACTTATAAGTCTAAAGGTAAAAACAATATGGCTTCTCTCCTATCATATGCCCAAGCCATTGGGTCCATGTTAAGCTTACTCAAAATCAAGGAAATGTTTTCTACCCTCCCAGACACAAAACTTATTGAAGTGCATGGAGCTCTCTTTTTTAAGCCAACTAATAAGAAAAGGAAGAAAATTCAGTATACCACCAAGGGTTTGTTTAGAAAGCAAGCAATTGTTTCCCTATCTAAAAGACATATTGACAAGATCATAAAGGATGTTAACATGCATGTCTTCTATATTAATAACACTCTCAAAAACATCAAATCTTTATTAAGAGTAGAATTCATTTATGCATGTGCAAGAGGTATTTCTATCAACACTAATAATGTTCCAACTCCTAGTGACCTCATCACAATTGAACGGTACCTCAAATCAATTGATGGTATTAACAATAATGAAGTCTTCCCCCCTTGCCTACCTCAGTCCAAATCATACTTGAAAATCATAGGCATATCCTATATTCAACTAACTGGCAATAACACTACTAGCGAAGAAGTCACTAATTTCCTTAGCTACTAGGAACTTTTTGAATTTATCACCCTTGCATCAAAACCAAGGATCATTAAAGCATCACCAAAATCTGACATAGCTATTATTTGGATTGACATTTGGGACTCCCAAAACAGATCTAAGGCCAAGTTGTTAATTAACTACTTTTTCAATTTCAGCAGACATATAGCTACTATTAAAGTGACTAACATGAATCCAGGTGTTTCTCAGTACCACAATTGCTGGAAATGGGGTTACTTGACTTTCTCTTGCAAAGTACACAGATCTAAATGTCAAAAGTGCAATGGTTCTCATAAACTTGAAAACTACAAAGATATGGCTTGGTGTTGTAAGGTAAATCACAAAATTAACCCCCCAAGGCTTGAAACAAAGGCAAGCAAACCATGCCCTCATGAATTCAAATGTGCAAACTGCAAAGGCAATCACATGACAGATAATAACAAGTGCCCTTTCTGGAGGTACTGATTTAACTAAGAATGGCATACCAAGAAAGCTCAAGAAGTCCAGGAAACCAGGGCTAATTCAATTTGCCTAGCTGTAGGTAGTAACAGACTATGATTAAGCATAACCTCACAATTTTTTCTCAAAACATTAGGAAAAATAAAATCTTAACTGACACTATCTTAGAAAACCAAAAAAATTCATCTGATATTATATTTATCTAGGAACCTCCTAGATTTCTTATATGACAAACCCTCAAGCCACACAAATCCTATGGGAGACCCTCTATTATGGGAGTAGTGATTGGGCTACCTGTTATGACTTGGCAAAACAGCTAAGTCATTATTTATATTTACTTTACTTTACTTTTCTTTTTGGACTTACTACACAGGAAAGTATGTGGGAAAGTGTTATGTCACAAGTGTCACAGTCACATGACAAGAAATCACAGCATCATATCACATGATATCACATGATGGGTCACATGATGAGTATAGGAAAGTAGTATACAGACCATATAGTAGTTGTATAAGTAGTATATAGAAAATAACAGGAATTCCATTGAGTTTTTCTTGTCAACTCAGACTTGAAGGATGATTAAGTTGTCTTAGGCTAAGTCACTACACTATCTGCATAATATGCTTCATTATTTCCTTTTTATTTTTATTAATTGTTTTGTTATTCATTTAGTTTTTTTTTATTTTTTTTTATTTTTCAATTTATTAAGTAATTAATTATACAAAATAGTAAAAATGACACAAGAATAAAACTTAGCCTTTTACCTCCAAAAACTACTCTATTCTAAGATCACTCTCCTCTTTGAATATCAGTGAGCCAACTCCTGAGCTGGAATAAAGCCAACTGCTCTTTATCAGCATTTGACAAAGAGAACTCAATAGAGTTCCCATTGGATTTACTACACTATATATACAATTACTATTGTGGCTATACACTTTGTCTCCCATGGTCTTTATACTACTCATCAACTAACTCTGTGGTCACATGTTGTGACTGTGACTTATGACTCCATGTGATGTGACTGTGATATGACCATTCCATGACTGTTGTTATACCTTTTGTGACTCTATGACTATCATGTGATATTTCCCATGCTCCACCTTAGTAATAAAGAAAAAGAAAAAGAAAAAGAAAAGAAAAGAAATATTAAATAATGACTTAGCTTTTTGCCAAGTCATGACATTGAACTTGTTATACTTCCTACAAATTAGAGCCCACTGTGAGGGGATAGTTGTCTATCCTCTAATCCTATTACCAAAACATCTAACAAAAATCAGTCAGAAGATAGTTTAAGTGCCAGCACACTAAGGACAAGAAAAAGAATGTACCTAAAGGAAAGACCAGCAGAAGTTACAAGGCCCAAGAAAGCAGCTAAGAATAGCAATAAGCCTAAGGAATATCAGATAGAAAAAGAAAGTCTAAGAGAACACACAAGAAGAGAACTATTAAATCCTACTGTAAATTTAACTATGTTGATGCAAACAGCTACTGGAGTATTAGGCATACCAGCCCTAGGGTCAAGAAGAGCCCTAGACTTTGACTTGAGGAACCCAGAGGAGCTGAAGAAATTCTTGGAAGAGTTTGAGGGGTTGGTAGAAAAATCTAGGTTAATGACAAGAGAAAAGGCAAAGATAGTGGTCAAGTATGTGAACAAGGAGACAAAGCAGTTTTGGAAAAGACTAGAAGGATATGGAGATGATTATGCAATGCTGAAAAAGAAGATAATAGAGGCTTACTCAAAGACCCTTCTAGAAGACAAGCCAACAGTAGCTCAGCTGGTCAAGTTGGTCAAAAAGTCAGCAAAAGGAGTTGTAAAAGATAAAGAAGACCTAGATGCTTACTACCAAAAGTTTTGGATCATGGCTACTGACCTAGTGAAGGCAGATGTCATAAATAAGAAGCAGCATAATAAATAATTCTAGAAGGGACTCTCTCAAGAGTATCACAAATGGTCACTTACTTATTTGTGATTATGGATTCTAGAGCTCAGAGGGTCTTAGAAGTGAAATTTAGATAGTGACAAAAGATGTTGTTAAGTTTGAGGTCTAATCCTCAGACTATGAGTCCTTATATATATAATTGTGATGGTCTGTGCACTAGGACAGATTATCACATGCTACTACCTATTGTTCTACATATGGTAGTGCTTTTGTGCTTAATATAGTGATAACTTAACCTTATGGAGGCTGTCCTTTGTTCTAAGAAAAGAACAGATGACTATCTATAAGTAATTAATGAAGTCCATGTACAAACATTGAGGCCCTCATATCTCCACTAATATTAATTGCCTTGAGATTGTTCTAAGCTCATTCTGAGCATTATAAAGAGGGCTTCTGCTGAGCCTAGAACCAAAGCATCAATCATGGTGGTTACTGAGATATTAGCAATTTAATAAATGGTAACATAGTAGTTACCTGTTGATCTGCTTAATATCTCAGCCAATACTGATTGCCTCAAGACGTGACTAGCATCAATCAAAAGGTCTTTTTGAGGGCTTTCTGTCACCATTGAGACCATGAGAATTGTCAAAGAATTGATGGAGATATGGCTAAATGAAGTTTGTGACAGAATGTCAATAATACAAGGTATAACACATGAAGAAAGCAGCACCCTTACATCACTTATCCATGGCAAAAACACCATGGGAAGAAATTAGCATTGATATCATAGGACTCTTACCAAGATCAGAAGACAAGGATGCTATTCTAGTCATAGTAGATCAATTCTCCAAAATGATCAGACTCATGACTACAACAAGTTCAATCTCCTCAGGCAAAATAGCAAGGATATATCAGGATAACATATGGAAAATACATGGCATACCAAAAAGGATTATTAGCAATTGAGGGCCCCAATTTGCATTTATATTCATGGAAGAACTTTATAAAGCATTAGGAATCAAAAGAGCAATGTCAATGGTCTACTATCTGTTATGAGAGCCCTAAGAAGGAAAAAGTTTCCCACGCATTCAAACACTTGATCGCAAATATCAAGTCATACAATGAAGACAAGATATAAATAGCATAGAAACTTAAGTAATCGTATCATGTGACAAGGTCATGTGATTGTAGAACATTCTAGAAGGACATGTGATCGTGGACTAGTAGTGTACAGCCACTTGTAA
>Ga0153988_1000315_pt1 | contig 12327 bp, 9 predicted proteins | sample TSNC072MetaG_FD_104742 | JGI IMG/M metagenome (GOLD analysis project Ga0153988, IMG submission 104742) | Attine ant fungus gardens microbial communities from North Carolina, USA - TSNC072 MetaG | ecosystem: Host-associated > Fungi > Mycelium > Unclassified | place: USA: North Carolina, Jones Lake...
CCGATCTCGAAGAGAATCAGGCCGAGATTCGCACCGCGGTGTCGCCCGAACTGAAGGCCGGCGACGTGGTGTTCTTCCACTGCAATACGCTGCATTCGGCCGGCAAGAATCTCAGCGATCAGGTGAAGTTTTCGCTGGTGTACACCTATCACGGCGCGAGCAATGTGCCGCTGCCCGGCACGCGCTCGGCCGCCAAGCCCGAGATCGCGTTCTAGGCTCGTGAACGACGACGGCGCCTGTCACCCGCGTTCGCATTCGATCATCATGCGAACGCGGGTGACAGGCGCCGCATGTTCATCGATGCCTTGATGGCACGCTTTACCGCCAGCTTTTACCGTCAACCTTTGCCGCAAACCTTCGTGACGGCCTTGCGCGTGCTCTTCACACGTGCTCTCAACGTTTGCGCCCCGACAACGCCACGCCCGTCAGTCCCGCCAGCGTCGCCACCACGCCCGCGACGATCAGCACGATCGCCTTGTTGGTCGGCGAACCGGTAAAAAAGCGCGATACGTCGCTGCTCACCGAGTTGAACGCCTGCCCGCCGAAATACAGCAACACGATGCCGCCGACAATCAGCGCGATCGAAATCGCTTTCGTCATCTGCTTCTCCCATCAGCTTGATCCGGCCAGAGTGTAGGTGAGCCGTTCGCGATCGTCCATCCCGCATACTGGGTCCCTGCAAGGATGAAGTCGATTGGCTACCATAGCGGTCTCGCCGTACCACGACGACACCATCACAACAATCCTTCGGGCAGCACGCCTCTCGCATCGCGCGAATCCTCAAGCCCGCAATCGCCGGGCGATCTCATCGACAAGGACACTAGCAATGGCTTACGAAGCAGCTTCAGAACGCTATTCGGACATGCAATACCGCGTCTGCGGCAAATCGGGTCTCAAACTGCCGGCGCTGTCGCTCGGCCTGTGGCACAACTTCGGCGATACCACGCCGATCTCCACGCAGCGCGACATCCTGCGCACGGCCTTCGATCTCGGCATCACGCACTTCGATCTCGCGAACAACTACGGCCCGCCGTACGGTAGTGCGGAAACCAACTTCGGCCGCCTCTTCAAGGACGATTTCAAACCGTATCGCGACGAGCTGCTGATTTCGTCGAAGGCCGGCTGGGACATGTGGCCCGGTCCGTACGGCCAAGGCGGCGGCTCGCGCAAGTACGTGCTCGCGAGTCTCGACCAGAGCCTCAAGCGCATGGGCCTCGATTACGTCGACATCTTCTATTCGCACCGCTTCGATGCGAATACGCCGCTCGAGGAAACCGCGGGCGCATTGGCGAGCGCGGTGCAGCAGGGCAAGGCGCTGTATATCGGCATCTCGTCGTACTCGTCCGCGAAGACGCGCGAAATGACGAAGCTGCTCGCCGAATACAAGGTGCCGCTGCTGATCCATCAGCCGTCGTACAACATGCTGAATCGCTGGATCGAGCGCGACCTGCTCGATACGCTCGAAGCGGTCGGCGCGGGCACGATCGCGTTCACGCCGCTCGCGCAAGGTTTGCTGACCAGCAAGTACCTGAACGGCGTGCCGTCCGACGCGCGTGTCAACAAGGCAGGCGGCGGTTCGCTGAAGCAGGAGCATCTGAGCGAGCAGAACATCGGGCACGTGCGCAAGCTCAACGACATCGCGCAGCGCCGCGGCCAGAGCCTGGCGCAGATGGCACTTGCATGGGCCTTGCGCGATCAGCGCGTGACCTCGGTGCTGATCGGCGCGAGCCGGGCCGAGCAGGTGCGCGAGAACGTCGGCGCGCTGAAGAACCTCGCGTTCTCCGCCGACGAACTCGCCGAGATCGACCGCTACGCGACCGAAGGCGGGATTAACCTGTGGGAAAAGCCGTCGACGGATCAGGCGATCTGATCGCGTAACGGACACGCGATGGATGAGCCGGAGACGAGCAAGTCAGCCGGCCGTCCACCGCAATAGCAGAGACGAAAAAACCGCCGACGCTGCACGCGAAGGCGGTTTTTTTTATGGCTTGCGCTAGACGAGCGCGGGCAGCCCTTCGACCAGCGCCACCGCGAATACGGCGCCGATCAGCGCGCCCAGCACGCGTAGCGCGTTGTGCCGCACTTCGGTCTTGCAGGGCAGCGCGCCAACGAACAGTGCGCCCGCCAGCGCCATCGGAATGACCAGAATGAAATCGCCGATCGTAAAGTACGTCGTCATATTCGTCTCCTCGCATGCAAGAGTGGCTATGCATTTCCGGCGCGGACTGCGGCGCTGAAACGATGCCGCGTCCGAACTCGTTTCGAGTATAGGAGACCGTTGGACAGCCATCACGGCGCGAGATGGCGTCAAGGGGATCGACGGCGCTTATTCGCAAACCGTTGAACCCCGTGCGACAGGGCTTGCAGCCCTTGATGCGGCGCAGCAAGCATGGTCGGAAACTATGAAGCGTTTGCTTACGTACGCCTTACGTTTCGTCGTGATTCGATGCGCGCTGGCTTGAAACGGGATCGTTCGCCGGCTACTCGCGCCCGCGCAGCCGCATCGCGGCCAGCAGTCCGATGACGAGCAGCGTCCCCACCAGCCCGGCCACCCCATTCCAGCCATGATTGGCCCAGACGCGGCCGCCGTACGAGCCGATCACGCTCGAACCGATGTAGTACGCCAGCAGGTACAGCGCGGCGGCCTGGCCTTTTGCCTCTTTCGCGAGCCGGCCGACCCAGCCGCTTGCCGCCGCATGGCCGGCGAAGAAGCCGAACGTGAAGCACGCGATGCCGGCGGCGATCGCCGCGAGCGGATGCAGCATCGTCAGCGCGAGACCGAACGCCATCAGGAGCAGGCTCGCCATCAGCACGCGCGCGCGGCCGAACGTATCGGCCATGCGCCCCGACCACGGCGAGGCGACCACGCCGGTCAGATACACGACGAAAATCGCGCCGATCTCGGTCTGATTCAGGCGATACGGCGGCGCGAGCAGCCGGTAGCCGATGTAGTTGTACAGCGTGACGAAGCTGCCCATCAGCACGAAGCCGAGCAGGAACAGCAGCGGCAGCCCGGGCCGCCTGAACTGTTTGAGCAGCGCGGTGCGGTGATGGGCGAAGCCGAGTCCGCGACGCGGCACGAAGTGGCGCGACGGCGGCAGCAGCGCGCGGAACGCGAGCATCGACAGCAGGCCGAGCACGCCGATCGTGCCGATCGCGACGCGCCACGAGAACAGATCGGCGACGGCGCCGGTAATCACGCGCCCGGCCATGCCGCCGATCGCCGTGCCGCCGACGTAGAGCCCCATCGCGAGACCGAGGCCGTCGGGATGCACTTCCTCGGCGAGATAGGCCATCGCGACGGCCGGGACGCCGCCGAGCGCGAGCCCTTCGAGAAAGCGCAGCGCGAGCAGCTGATGCCAGTGCGGCGCGATCGACACGCCGATGGTCAGCACCGCCGATACCGTGAGCGATGTCGTCATCAGCTTGTGGCGGCTCCAGCCTTCGGAGACGAAGCCCGCGACGAAGATCGAGAGCGCGAGCGCGGCGGTGGAGAGCGACAGCGACAGGCTGCTCTGCGCGGGCGTCACGCCGAACGCATCGGAAAACGACGGCAGCAGCGGCTGCACGCAGTAGAGCAGCGAGAACGTTGCGTAACCGGCGAATAGCAGCGCGATGGCGGCGCGCCAGTAGGCGCGCGTGCCTCGTTCGAGATAGGGAATGTCCGACGCAGCCGGAGCGTGAGCGGGTGCCGCCGGGGCGGCGCTCGGAGAAGGAACGGCAGAAGCAGTCCGCAGGGATTCCGGCGGGTGGGTCACGACAAAACTCCTTGGGTCACGCAAAAAAGCTCAAAGACATTAAGAATACGCTGAAAAACAGATTCGAGACGTTGGCGTGGGCAAAGCGCGGTGTCGGGCGCGGTTTGCGGAATGAGCCGCCGGTTGCGCAGCGAAGGCAACGGTCGCGGGCGTGACCCGGCTGCGCCGCCAACGCCGCCAATGATATTAACCGCTCTTCGCAACCGCGCCGGTTGGCGTCAGTGTCGGTGTCGGCGGATGCACGATCTCGTCCCCGCTCGGCAGCGCCGACGCATCCCAGCCGCCGCCGAGCGCCTTCACGAGCGCGACGCTCGCGGCCATCCGGCGGCGCGTGATCGCTACCGCGTTGCGCTCGTTGGTGAGCGCGGTTGTCTGCGCGACGACCACGTCGAGATAGGTGATCGCGCCGTTTCTGTAGCGATCCGACACGACCGCGAGCGAGCGCTGCGCGGCGGCCACCGCGTCGTCCTGCGCGGCGGCTTCCTGTTCGAGTACGCGCAGCGCGGCGAGGTTGTCCTCGACCTGGCCGAACGCGTCGAGCACGGTCTGCCGGTATAGCGCGACGCTTTCATCGTAATGCGCGCGCGCCTGTTCCTTGACGGCCGCGCGTCCGCCGAAGTCGAGCAGCGTGCCCGCGAGCGTGGGCCCGAGCGACCAGAGCCGGCTCGGCGCGAGCAGCCACTGGCTGTAGTTGGTCGCTTCGAGGCCGCCCGTCACGGAGAGGATCAGATTCGGGAAAAACGCCGCGGTCGCGACGCCGATCTGCGCGTTCATGGCGGCGACGTGCCGCTCCGCCGCCGCGATGTCGGGCCGCCGTTCGAGCAGTTCCGACGGCACGCCGCTCGTCGCAACCACCGGCGCGGCCACGAGCGGCGCGACGGGCAGCGTGAAGGTCGAGGGCGGCTGGCCGATCAGGATCGCGATCGCGTGTTCGAGTTGCGCGCGCTGCACGCCGAGGTCGAGCGCTTGGGCCTGCGTGGTCTTCAACTGCGTTTGCGCCTGAGCGACATCGGCGTAGGTGGCGATGCCGCCCGCGTAGCGATGCTGCGTCAGCTCCAGCGCTTCCTCGTAAGCCTTGATCGTGTCGTCGAGTAGTTGGCGTTCCTGATCGAGTCCGCGCAGCTCGAAGTAATCGGTGGCGAGCTCGGCCTGCATCGACAGCAGCGCGGCGTCGACGTCGGCGGCACTCGCCTGCGCGGCGGCCTTCGCGCCTTCGACGCTGCGCGAGATGCGGCCCCACAGGTCCGGCTCCCACGAGGCGTCGGCCTGCACGATGTAGTCGTTCAGCGTGAGGCCGGCCGTCGACTTATGCAGCACGTTCTCCGAGGTTCGCGTGCGCGAAAAGCCGGCGCCCGCGGTGACCACCGGGAAAAAGTTCGAGCGATATTGCGCGACGGTCGCACGGGCCTCGCGAAAGCGCGCTTCAGCGGCCTGCACGTCCTGGTTCTCGCTCGCGACCCGCTGTTCGAGTGCATCAAGCGACGGGTCCGCGTAGATATGCCACCACGCGCCGCGCGTGAGCGTGTCGGCCGGTTGTGCGGGCTTCCAGCCGGTGCCTTCGAGTTCGCGCCACGTCGCGGGCGTGACGGCGGCCGGCTTCACGTAGTCGGGGCCGACGGTGCAGGCGCTCAGCGCGCAGGCGAGTGTCAGTGTGAATGCTGGGGCGAATGTCGGCGCGAGTGCCTGAGCGCGGCGCGAAACCGGCCTCTTCATGATCGCGTCCTCGCGGCCCGCTTTGCGCCACCCTGCACGGCTGGCGCGCTGGCCGCCGCGCCGGTGGCTTCGGCTGTGCCTGCCGCATCGCTCGCAGCGTCCACACCGCTTCCCGCCGGCTTGCGCGGCACGATCCGCACGGGCGCGCCATCGACGATCGAATCCTGAGGATTCAGAATCACCTGCTCGTTGCCCTGCAAACCGGAGACAATCGCGACGCGCGTGCCGAAGTCCGTGCCGAGCGACACCGGCAGCAGCTTCACCTTGTGCTGCGCATCGACGGTCGCGACCCTCACGCCGTCGGGCCGGAACAGCAGCGCATTGCCCGGCAGCGTGAACGGCGCCGCGCCCGCGCCGAGCGCGAAATGCACCTGCGCATAGGCACCCGGCAACAGTTCGCCGCCGCGATTGTCGACGTCGACTTCGACGAGCATCGTGCGCTGCTGCGCGTCGACCGCGCCAGCCGTGCGCGCGACCGTGCCCGGATAATGCCGCGACGGCGTTTCGGTCAGCGTCAGATAGGCGCTCTGCTGCGCGCGCACCTGCTGCGCGTACGCCTGCGGCACGTTCACGTAGACACGCAGACGGTCCGCCTGCGCGACATGAAACAGCTCCTTCGCGGGACCGCCCGCGCTGCCCGCGTCGATCAACGCGCCGACGTCGACGTTGCGCGCGGTCACGGTGCCGTCGAACGGCGCATAGACCTTCTGGAACGACTGCGTTTTTTCGAGCCGCGCGACGTTGAAGTGCGCGGCATCGAGCGTGGCTTTTTTCGCGAGCATGTCGCCGACTTTCTCGTCGGTCTCCTGCTTCGAGACCGACTTGTTCTTCAGCATGTCGTTCCAGCGGTCGGCCGTGCTTTTCGCGAGCGCGTAGTTTGCCTGGGCGTTCGCGAGATCGGCGCGGGCGGCGCGCAACTGGTCGTCGACTTCGGGGGTGTCGATTTCCGCGAGCAACTGGCCGCTTTTCACATGCGCGCCGATATCGGCGTACCACTTCTTCAGATAGCCGTTGGTGCGCGCGTAGATCGGCGTATCGAGAAAAGCCTGCACGTTGCCGGGCAACACGAGATCGAGCCCCGCCGACGACTTCTGCGGCAGCACGACTTCGACGCTCATCTGGCTCGCATGCTCGGCATCGCGTTCGAGCGCCGCGTGCGCATCGTGGCGCGACCAGATGCCCTGCGCAGCGAGCGCGAGCACGGCGATAGCCGCCACGATCGCGAGCCAGCGCGTGCGCCGCGCTTTCGCGGGATCGTGCGCCGCGCCGTGCTCTGCACCCGAGCCCGATTCCGAGCCATTCGGACGTTGTGCTTCCATCAAACTTCCCCTTTGGAAATGCATGGGCAGTCGACGCTGCCCTTCGTATGGCCGCGGCCTGTGTCTGTACCTGCAAAGCGCATGCGACGCAGGCCGCGTCCGGCGCTTGCCGTGAGCGTCGCGCGCTTCGTCTTCATGACTTCTGCACCACGTGTTCGGCCGCGCGCTGATGCCGTGCCTCGAGCCGCCGATAGATCATCGAGAACACGACCGGCACGAAGATCAGCGTCGCGATCGTGCCGACCGTGAGGCCGCCGATCACCGCGCGCCCGAGCGGCGCATTCTGCTCGCCGCCTTCGCCGAGACCGATTGCCATCGGCACCATGCCGATCACCATCGCGAGAGCGGTCATCAGCACCGGACGGAAGCGCGTGAAGCCTGCCTCGATCGCGGCGCGCGTCGCGTCGCCGTGCAGGAGCAACTGTTCGCGCGCGAAGCTGATGACGAGAATCGAGTTCGCGGTCGCGATGCCGATACACATGATCGCGCCCGTGAGCGCCGGAATCGACAGCGTGGTATGCGTGAGGAACAGCATCCACACGATGCCCGCAAGCGCGCCCGGCAGGGCGGTGATGATGATGAACGGATCGAGCCACGACTGGAAATTGACGACGATCAGCAGATACACGAGCAGCACCGCGAACAGCAGACCGGCGAGCAGACCCGAGAACGAATCGTTCATCGTCTGCACCTGGCCGCGCAGCTTGATGGTCGAGCTTTTCGGCAGATCGGCTTGCGATTCGTCGATGATCTTGCGGATCTCGTCGGACACGCCGCCGAGATCGCGGCCGTCGGCGGTGCCGTAGATATCGATCGTGGTCTGCGCGTTGTAGTGCGTGAGCACCGCGTTGCCGGCTTCGCGGCGCATCGTCGCGAGCGAGCCGAGAATGTTGCTGCGGCCGTTCGCGTTCAACGGAATGTTCGCGAGCGCCTGCAGCGAATCGATCGTGTATTGAGGCGCTTCCGTGATGACGTTGTAGCTGACGCCGTTGCGCGGATTGAGCCAGAAGGTCGGCGTGGTCTGCTGGCTGCCCGACAGCGTGATGAGCAGGTCGCTTGCGATATCGCGCTGGGAGAAGCCCGCCTGCTGCGCGCGCGTGCGATCGACGTCGATGAAGATACGCGGCAGATCGGCGGGCTGCTGGATGCGTGCGTCGGCGAGGCCCGGCACTGTGCGCAGGCGGTTCAGCAGTTTCGCGGCGAACACGCGATTCGCGGCCACTTCACGGCCGACGATCTGGATGTCGATCGGCGACGGCATGCCGAAGTTCAGCGTCTGACTGACGATATCGGCCGGCAGGAACGCGAACTGTACGCCGGGGAATTCGTCGCTGAGCGAGCGCCGCAGCGTGTGCACGTAGCTGGCGCTCGGATGATGCTCGGGATTCAGCGTGATGAGAACGTCCGCATCCGAGGTGCCGATCGTGCCCGTGTTGCTGTACGAGAGGTTGATGCCTGACACCGGCAGGCCGATGTTGTCGATGATCGAATGCAGTTCGCCGGCCGGAATCAGTTGGCGGATGCGCGTGTCGACGCGATCGGTCAGCACCGCGGTTTCCTCGACGCGCATGCCGGTTTTCGCGCGCATGTGCAGCGCGATCGTGCCGGCATCGACGGCGGGGAAAAAGTCGCGGCCGATAAACGGTAGCAACAGCATCGACGCGCCACAGCAGACGAGAAACAGTGTCACGAACCCACCCGGCCGCGCCACGCGTGCAACGAGAAACACGCGATAACGCTCGCGCAGATTCGCGAAGCCGCGCTCGAACGCATAGTGCACGCGCATGAACGGATTGCGCGTGGGCTTCGGCGCGTGATGCAGATCGGCCGGCTTGTGGTGATAGCGCAGCAGATATTTCGCGAGCGTCGGCACGAGCGTACGCGAGAAGAAATACGAGGCGAGCATCGCGAACACCACCGCTTCGGCGAGCGGAATGAACAGATAGTGCGCGACCCCCGTGAGCAGAAACATCGGCACGAACACGATGCAGATCGACAGCGTCGAGACGAGCGTCGGAATCGCGATCTGATGCGCACCGTCGAGAATCGCCTGTTCGAGCGTCTTGCCCTGTTCGAGCTGATGACTGATGTTCTCGATCGCCACAGTCGCATCGTCGACGAGAATCCCGACTGCGAGCGCGAGCCCGCCGAGCGTCATGATGTTGATCGTCTGCCCGAGCGAGGAGAGCGCGATGATCGAGGTGATCATCGAGAGCGGAATCGACACCGCGATGATCAGCGTCGCGCGCCAGTTGCCGAGGAACAGCAGGATCATCAGACCCGTCAGGCACGCGGCGATCAGCGCTTCGCGCAGCACGCCCTGCACCGAGGCGCGCACGAACAGCGACTGGTCGGCAACGGGGTCGATATTGAGCGAGGGCGGCACCAGATTGCGCAGCGTCGGCATCATCGTCTTGATGCGATCGACGATATCGAGCGTGGACGTGTTGCCGCTCTTGTTGATCGTGAGCAGCGCGGCGCGCTGGCCGTTCACGCGCACGATGTTGGTCTGCGGCTGGAACCCGTCGCGCACATGCGCGACGTCGCGGATATACACGGTGCCGTTTGCGGTGCTGCGAATCGGAATATTGTTCAGGCCCGCGAGCGAATCGGGACTGCCGTTCATTTCCACCGAGTACTCGGTCGAGCCGATCTTCGCGGTGCCCGACGGCAGGATCAGATTCTGCGCGGTGACGGCGTTGACGACGTCCATTGGCGAAAGATTGCGCTCCTGCAGCTTGCGCGAATCGATATCGACCATGATCTGCCGCTGCTTGCCGCCATACGGCAGCGGCGCGGATGCGCCGGGCACGGTGGCGAGCTGCGTCTTCAGGAAGTTGTTGCCGAAGTCGTATAGCTCCTGCTCGGTCAGCGACGCCGACGACAACGCGAGCCGCAGAATCGGCACCGTCGACGCGTTATAGCGCAGGATGTTCGGCGGCGTGATGCCGGGCGGCAGCGAGCGCAGTTGCGTTTGCGAGAGCGCGGTGACCTGGGCGAGCGCTTCGTCGATATTCGCGCCCGGCTGGAAAAAGATCTTCACGACCGTGATGCCGTTCAGCGAGGTCGATTCCGTGTGCTCGATATCGTTGACCGCGACCGACAGGCCGCGCTCGTAGTTCAGCGCGATGCGCCGCTCCATTTCGTCGGCGGGGAGGCCGTTGTACGACCAGATCACCGAGAGCACCGGAATGTCGATGTTCGGGAAGATGTCGGTGGGCGTGCGCAGAATCGTCAGCGGTCCGACGATCAGCAGCAGCAGCGCCAGCACGATGAACGTATAGGGGCGCCGCAGCGCGAGACGAACGATCCACATGACTAGTGCAGACGAATGACGTAGGACATGGCGGGACGAGCCGCGGTGGCGCGCACGCAGAGCAGCGGCGCGCCGCCGCGCGCGCAGAACGTGCAGCGTGTGTCGTGAAAGTGAGCGTTCGCCAGTGCCGTGCTCATATCGGCCGGATCATGAAGGCAATGCACGTTTTTGTGGTCTCCGCCCCGCAGGGTTTATGATGGTCTTCATTACGAAGTCTTCCGCCGTGAATCATCGGCTGTGCGCAACGTAATTGGAATAGGGCGAAACGACGGGTGAACAGCCATCTGATCGCGCTTCCCAAAGCCCCGCAAAACGGGAACAATGACTCGAACCTTTCACGCGCAAGGCGCGCGGCAGATCAGGTGCGTTCGCAACGTCAGCGGCGAAGCGGCGCTTTTTATCATCACCTCGACCGGCGTGCAATCATAAAGCCGGCATCGGGAAGCGGGGAAATATCATGCAAGTCGGTTCCATCGTCCGATCGGTACATATCGCCGTGCCGCAAGGCGCGCGCGGAATCGTCATGCGCATTCTTGGCGACATGGCGATGGTCGCGTGGTATGCCGGCGAACCCGGCGCCTCGCGGCAACTGAACACCGAACCCTTTTTTCTCGAAGACCTCATCGACACCGGCGACCTCGTGCGCCCGGCCGGCGCGCAGATGCATTGAATGCAGTAGCTCGTGGCCGTGCGCGGTGGCTCGCGAGTTGAGCGCAGTTTCGAGTGACATGCGTGTGTCAGCCGTAGTGATGCTGTAAGGCGCGCTTGATGCGCGCGCTACATTGTGGCTTCGTGCCCTCGTCTTTACGCGCGGCGCGGCGCACAATGCGGGCATGAACGACATCATTCCCGACATCCCCGAGGCCGGCGCCGATGGCGCCGTGCCGTTCGCCCGTCTCACACCCGAGACCGTGCTCGACGCGCTCGACGGCGTGCTCGCCACGGCAGGCGTGCGCACCGATGGCCGCCTGCTGCCGCTCAACAGTTACGAAAACCGCGTCTATCAGGTGGGCGTCGAAGACGGGCCGCCCGTGGTCGCGAAGTTTTATCGTCCCGAGCGCTGGAGCGATGCCGCGATCCTCGAAGAACACGCGTTCGTCGCCGAACTCGCCGCGCGCGAGATTCCGGCCGTGACCGCGCGCGCGCTCGACGGCCGCACGCTGCATGCGTTCGACGGTTTCCGCTTCTCGGTCTTCGAGCGGCGCGGCGGCCGCGCGCCCGATCTCGACCGGCGCGATACGCTCGAATGGCTAGGCCGTTTCATCGGCCGCATTCATGCGATCGGGCAGACGCGCAACTACGCCGAGCGTCCCGCGCTCGACATCGAAACCTTCGGCTACGAGCCGCGCGACTTCCTGCTCGCGCACCGTTTCGTGCCCGACGACGTGCACACCGCATGGGAAACGGTCGTGAACCTCGCGCTCGAAGGCGTCGCGCGTGCGTTCGAGCGTGCCGGCGAGATTCGCACGCTGCGACTGCACGGCGACTGTCATCCGAGCAACGTGTTGTGGACCGACGCGGGCCCGCATTTCGTCGATTTCGACGACAGCCGCATGGGGCCTGCGATTCAGGACCTGTGGCTGCTGCTGCCGGGCGAGCGCGCCGAGGCATCGCGCTCGCTGGCCGATCTGCTCGCCGGTTACGAGGATTTCTGCGAATTCGAGCCGCGCGAGCTTTATCTGATCGAAGCGTTGCGCACGCTGCGGCTGATTCACTATCAGGCATGGCTCGCGCGCCGCTGGAACGACCCCGCGTTCCCGGCCGCGTTTCCGTGGTTCAACACGCAGCGCTACTGGGAAGATCGCATTCTCGAGATGCGCGAGCAGATCGGTGCGATGCAGGAAGGACCGCTCTGGCCGGTCTGAGGTTTTTGCTTTTGCACACGCACAGGGTGTTGGCTATCCGCGCGGGCTACACGTTGCACGCGGTGCCGCCCGACGCCGAAATTTCGCGCGCCGCCTTCGCGCCTTCCACTTGCAACAGCGTCGGCAGCGAGACGCCGTTCTTCGCCGCCGTCACTTCGGCAAGAATCGAGACCGCGATCTCGGGTGGCGTCCTGCTGCCGATATAAATGCCCACCGGCCCATGCAAACGGGCCAGTTCGGTCTCGTTCAGATCGAACTCCTTCAAGCGCTCGCGTCGCGCCTGGTTGTTCCTGCGCGAGCCCAATGCGCCGACGTAAAACGCCGGCGTTTTCAATGCTTCCATCAGTGCGAGATCG